>ENA-OFCE01000391-OFCE01000391.1-metagenomes-genome-assembly--contig:-NODE-391-length-29767-cov-3.232364_pt1 | contig 29767 bp, 15 predicted proteins | sample MGYA00153388_OFCE01 | MGnify analysis MGYA00153388 | reverse complement strand
ATTCTATGGAGTATTGAATGATGTCAAAATTTATTCAGTATCCCTTTTAAAACTTTACATTTTTAGAAATAAATTTCGGAATAGAAAGTAATGGGAAAGCGGGCTACTCCACTACATCAAATAAAGTATTCAGATGAGTTTTAATGGTGAGTTTGTGGGAATTGAGGTCGTAAAAATCGCCTAACCCAATTACATGTACTTTAATATTTTCTATGGAAACTGGCGTTCCCATGTCAACTTCATAAATATTGGTGTTCACAATTTCTCGTCCGTCTACCAAAATGGTTAAGCCAGAACCAATGGCTTCCATAACCTGGTTTCCAGAAATTAACAAACCAGCATCTTCGCCTAAACCAATGCCCAACATGCCTGGGTTACTGGCAACTGCGTAAAACAAACGGGTAAACCTGCCCCGTTGTATAAAATGTGTATCAATAATTACATTGTCTACAAAACCCAAGCCACCCGTAATTTGCACTTCTCCTTTTACTAGCGCTTCCTTGCTTTGGCCTTTATAAATCATATTGTTGGATGATGCAGCAGCACCGGCTGAGGTTCCAGCAATCAGAAAATTTTCGTGGTTATAATATCGGTCCTTCAATACCTTTAAAAAGAGCGTACCACCCAAAATGGAGGTTAAGCGCAATTGGTCGCCGCCGCTAAACATAACAATATCGGCTTTTTCCAATCTTTCTATTATCTGTGCTTCATTGGCGTGTTGACGGTTACGGATATCCATAATCCCAACGTTTTTTACGCCCAATTGCCCAAAAGATTTTATGTATTCTTGTCCCACCATTTCTGGGATTTGCGATGCCGTGGTAATAATTTCTACCACGGAATTGAGTTTCCCGGCCGATTCATTGATGATTCTTCGCAGAATACCGTATTCGAAAAACTTGAGGTAATGTGGCTGATTAATGTTCTCTTCTAAGCCAACGTTGGTACCCATGTCCACTGCCCCACCAATAATCACCAATTTGCCCTTCGGATTAACCACAATAAATTTATTTTAAGTTAACATTATCTATATTTCAAAAATAGTATTTTAAGGTTAATATTTATAAAAATTTGATTACAGTTTTCCACAAAAATTATCATAAATTGAAATCGGATTCTAGTTTACCTATTTCATAATATTTATTAAGCACTAAACAACATTATTCCAGATGATTATAGAAAAAATTCAAGTTTTACGTGGCCCAAATATCTGGAGCATTAGCAGAGCAAAACTGATACAAATGCGCCTGAACCTCCAAGATATAGAACAAAGCCCCACCAACAAAATCGAAGGTTTTAAAGAACGTTTAGAAAATCTGCTACCTAGTTTACACAACCACAGATGTTCTCCCGGCGAACTGGGAGGGTTTTTGCAACGGGTAGAAAAAGGCACTTGGATGGGTCATGTTATTGAACATATAGCCTTAGAAATGCAAACCCTTGCGGGGATGTATTGCGGTTACGGTCGTACCCGCGAAACCAAAACTTTAGGTACCTATAATGTGGTTTTCAATTACCAAGAAGAAAAGGTAGGCGTTTTTGCGGCAGAAGCATCCGTTAAGCTAGCGCAGGCAATTATTGACGGCACAGACTATGACTTGGAAAGTGATATTCTTCAGATGCGGCAAATACGAGAAAAAACCAGCTTGGGTCCAAGTACAGGGTCTATCGTACAAGAAGCAATTAGCAGACATATTCCTTGGATCAGATTAAACACGCAGTCGATGGTGCAGCTGGGCTATGGCGTAAACCAAGTTAGGTTTAGGGCTACAATGACGGAAAAAACCAGTTGCATAGCCGTTGATATAGCCGGCAATAAAGAGCAAACCAAAAAAATATTAGAAGAACAGGCCATTCCGGTTGCAAAAGGTTTAACCATCGCTTCTACCGGGGAGGTACAAAAAGCCATTGATTATGTGGGCTTCCCACTGGTTTTTAAACCGTTGAATGGCAATCACGGTCGCGGCGCAACCATCAATGTTAAAACTTACGAAGCAGCAGTCGAAGCTTTTGAACATGCGGCCGCCATATCAAAAAAGGTTATTGTTGAGAAATTTATAACCGGTTATGATTTCCGTGTATTGGTTGTTGATAACAAAATGGTTGCTGCGGCGCAACGCGTTCCCGCAAATGTGACTGGCGACGGCGTTTCTACCATCCAACAATTGATCGATGTTGAAAATAAGGACGAACGCAGAGGCTACGGACATGAAAAGGTTCTAACCGAAATCTCCGTAGATCGTGACACGTTGGACTTGCTAGAAAAATTGGACTACACTTTGGATAGTATTCCAAAAATCAAAGAGAAAGTGTTCTTGAAATCAACTGCTAATTTAAGTACGGGCGGTTCATCCATTGATGTTACCGATTTGGTGCATCCGCAAAATGTTTTCTTCTGCGAACGCATAAGCCGCGTTATAGGTTTGGACATTTGTGGCATCGACATCATGGCGCAAAACCTTACCGAGCCTTTGACAGAAAACGGTGGTGTGGTTTTGGAAGTGAATGCCGCACCCGGCTTTCGCATGCACTTGGCTCCGAGCGAAGGCCTGCCCAGAAATGTGGCAGCATCTGTAATAGACATGTTGTACCCGCCCGGCAAATCTTCCGGAATCCCCATCATATCCATAACCGGAACCAATGGAAAAACTACCACCACTCGCCTTATTGCGCATATCGCAAAAAACAATGGCAGGCGTGTAGGTTACACCACTTCTGATGGTATTTATGTGCAAAATACGATGATGGTTAAAGGCGATACAACAGGCCCGCAAAGTGCCGAGTTTATATTAAAAGACCCTACTGTAGATTTCGCCGTTTTGGAAACCGCACGCGGCGGATTATTGCGGTCTGGACTGGGCTTTAGGCAATGCGATATCAGCGTGATTACCAATGTGCAAGAAGACCATTTGGGCATATCAGACATACATAACTTAGATGATTTACGAAGGGTGAAGGAAGTAATTGTTGGAGCCACTAAAAAAACAGGCTGGACGGTATTGAATGCCGACAACATACATTGCGTGAAGATTGGGAAAAATGCTGATTGTAACGTGGCATATTTTAGTATGGATGAACACAGCAAGGTTATTAAAGATCATTGCAAAAAAGGCGGCATTGCCTGTATTTATGAAAACCTGTTTGTTACCATAAAAAAGGGCGATTGGAAAATAAGAGTCCAAAAGGTTGGCAGCATTCCCATAACTTTTGGCGGCACGGTTCCGTTTATGATACAAAACGTTTTGGCGGCAACGCTTGCCTCTTTTGTTTGGGGCTTTAAAACTGAAGACATCAAAATTGCCTTGGAAACTTTTATTCCATCGCCTACGCAAACACCTGGCCGGATGAATGTTTTTGCGTTCAAAGAGTTTAAGGTTATGGTAGATTTTGCCCATAACCCTGATGGTTACCGTGGCATTCGAGATTTTTTGAACACCTTGGATTCTCCTTTTAAAATCGGAATAATTGCTGGTACGGGCGATAGAAGAGATGAGGACATAGTCGAGCTGGGTTCAATAGCTGCCGAAATGTTCGACCATATTATTTTGAGGCAAGAGAAACATTTACGCGGACGTACCGCCGAAAACATCATCGGTTTGCTAACTCAGGGAATAAAATCGGTGGATAAAAAAGTAACTTACGAAGCCATCCCCAAAGAAGTGGACGCCATTAAACACGCCATTGGCATGGCATTGCCCGGAACTTATATCGTCGCATTAAGCGATGTGATAGACAATGCCATTGATATTGTACAACTTTATCAAGAAAAAGAAAGACTGAACGAAGCCATTTAGGTAGGCAACCCTCGTGGTTGCCCCTCTGGCTAAAGAAGTTAGTCGTATTATTTGTGTTATTGTATATGCAACACTTTTTGGAATAGTGCTTTTTTATCGGTTACCAAACGCACAACGTACATACCAGGAATTAAATTATAACTGGATGCATCCAACTTAAATGTTTTTGTTTCATTGGCTTGGATAGAGCCTTTGTAAATTTGCGCAATCATTCTTCCCTGCATATCGTATAGCATCAATATACCATTGCCGGCATACGGCATCGTAAATTCAAGGTTTAATTGTTTTGCAAATGGGTTTGGATAAGCCTTTAATACAAAATCGATATCAGTGCTGGGTGTTACAATACCCGTATTAACTATTGTGGTAACTGATGAGACAGGCTCATATTTTGTGTCTCCCTTTTGCGTAGCTTCTATTTCTGCGCTACCAATCGCACTAAACTTTACCAAATTACTTTCAGTTATAACGGCCGGGCCTGATAGCACTTTTAAGGTAACGGGCAAACCAGAACTTGCTGTTGGGTTTATGGCTACCAAATTGTTTACAATCATTGGCGTTGCAACATTAGCAAAAGCAATGGTTTGAGGAGCTTTAGCTGGCTCAGCTACCATCAATGCAACTGATGTATAAGGTTCCAAAATTATTTGATTATTGTACACTCTGCTGTTTACATCTATATATGTTTTGCTTAGCGGTATGGTTTTGGTGTAATTTTCTGCATTGTATTCAAAAAGGAAATAATCATTCGGGTTTGTTTTAATAACCGTTGCTTCCATTAAACTAACGTTATCTATATAAAGCGGGCCGCTTGGTTGGTCCATTTCAATAATTATACTGGCGTCCGCATCATTTGCGGTAGCCGTAAAAATAAATTCGTGCTCGTTTCTAGTACTGCCTATCTTACAAAATTTGTTATTACTAATGGTGGTGTAAGGATAACCGGTTTTCCTTAAATAAAGTTGTGCCGATTGTTCTTTTGCAATGCCAAGCGCAGAAAATTTTAAAACATAATTTTTACCTGCTTCAATGTTCCCGACAAGGAAGTTTGAAGTAACATGATTGTTAACAGCACTGTTATAACTCAACTTTAAGGCTCCTCCATCAAGTACTCCATAATTTAAGCTAGCATCGCAATCATTGCTGATAGAATAATTATATAAGCCATTGATATCAAAGTCAAATTTTCCATTTAAGAATTTATTTGTTCCGATAGTACTGCTCAACTTGTACGCTGGGATAGTTAGCGGAGATTTTGTTGAAGAAGCATCTTTACCAAAAGCAGTTTTCCAGTTAGGCACATCATAAGATTGGTTCATCCAAGCACCATTTCTTACAAAAGTTGCATTTATGGTAGCTAAATCATTAAATGGTCTACAATAAGCGTTGCTATCTAATGCTCCAAAAACAACAATATCATCTTGGTGCGAAGAAATTTTAGCAGCCAGCTGATTTTCATCCTTGGAAAAGAAAATGTTGCCCTTGATATGGTTGTTTCTGATGTAAGTGCTGGTAGGTAGATAGTGATCTTGCTCTAACCGTAATTGCACACCGTTGTTGTAAAGTAGGTTTCCAAAAATATTGATGTCTTTGGCATTATGGATTTTGATGCCATTGTTGGCACATTGCGAGACGGTGTTTTTTATGACGCTTACACTTTGAGAAAGATCGTCGATATAAATTCCCTCTGCCTGTAATGATGCTGGTTGATTAGTGCCAGAACTGTTTCCGATACCATTTAAAATTATGTTCCCAATAATTTTTTTGTTGAATGTTTGCGACCAATCGCCAACGTAAATACCGGCGCCATCATCCTTGATTAAGCAAAAATTATTGATGTAGTTGTTTTTGGCTATGGAAGAATTTCCTCCAAAATAAATACCGGTATAGCCCGTGTTGTTAATTATGTTTTGTTCAATAACGGCATCGTCTCCAAACGAGGTTATTGCTTCGTAAGTCCCAGGACCACTTTTCCCCAGTCCTGCTATTAAGCCGGTATTGTTAATGATGCTTTTAAAAATTATTGCTTTAGTGCATCCCAAATCTAAATTTATGGCTCCGCATAAAGAATTATTGATATATAAATTTTCTATTTTAAGATTGGGCGAGTAAGAACCTAAAATGGCTTCATGGCCTGTCAAATCTATTGCACAATTTTTTATGCTCACATTTTTGGCGTTTGATATTTGAAACGCATTTATGCTTGCGCCCACAAAAGCCAGGTTTTCAAACCGGATATAGTTGAAATTTTTGATGCTAACCAAGGTATTGATACTGCTTGAGCGTATAACCGATGAGCTAGGTAGTTGTGTACCAAAAAACACCATCATTTTTTTACGTGCGTTATCAAAGTACCACTCACCAATTTGGTCTAACGTTTGTTTGCTTTTTTGGATAAAATATCCATAACCATTAGTGGGTTCATCTTTAGTTCCAGTTGCATAATTAAAGGTATTGCCAGAATGGCTGGTAATCAAACTTTTATCAATTATCCACCTGTTTTTTCTGATTACCACTTCGGCACCAGTCCAATTAACAGAAGAAGCCAACTGATTGCCCGTTATAGATGTATTGGCTGTATGCGATTGGTAGGTAAGATATCCTTGATTAGGGTAACGGCCCATAGCTTGTTGCTTGTTGTTGATAATCAGTTGCGTACCATCTCGCATCCAATCATTTTCATATATTCCATTGCCAACAGATTTCCAATTATTTAATCTTTGCAAGCCGCTAATTACGGGTTTGTTTCCAGTGCCATAAGCTCCAAAAATGATGGGCAAATTTTCGATGCCAGAAGTAGCAACCGTAATGGAGCCTTCAAAAATATCTCCTCTTTTAAAATACACTGCATCGCCAGCCTTCAACACTTGTGTAATGGTGGTCAACTTGTTTAAGGTTTTCCAAGGGGTAGCACTGTTTTGTGCTTGTAAAGCTGTGTAAGCATCGTTACCGCCTGTGCTAGAGAAATAATAATTGATGGCGTAGGATGATTTTGCACCGAAGCAAAATACCAAAACCAATGCGGCCAGAACATAATTTTCCCACGACTTGATAAAGCCAAAATTTTTGAACTCGTACATTATTGTGATTTAATTTGGGTGGGGTCTTTTTTAAAGACTTAAATAAATGAATGTTAAAACTACGGTTACCAGGATGTTTCCCATTATAACACATTTTACCACAAATATTCTATTGTCTTCTACAGTTGCGTAAAGCATTTTCGTCGGTCTCATAATTACGGGTTACGTATCCACTTCTATAAAGTTTCACACCCCGTAAAAATTAAATGAATTGCAATAAAAAGTTTTATCGGAAAAGTGTACGACTTAACCTTTTAAGTTAATTATCTAATTATTAACAGAAATTTAATTAACTGAAGAATATGTATTTTTCCTGTGAACTAATAAGTCGTTTTAAAATATTCACCGAAATAAATCGAAATATTTTTTGGTGATCTATTGAGCTAAGGAAAAGTGGGAATTATTTTAATTTAAAATGCAATTCGCTAAGAAAACGATATACGTACTTAGTTTAAAATTGTGGAATATATCAATCTTTAATCTCTATCCAAACAGGGCCATGGTCGCTACTTTTCTCCCATCCCCTAACGGCATGATCTACGACCGCAGATTTTAAGCGTTTGTCTAAATCTGGGCTCAACAATAAATGATCTATCCGTAAGCCAGCATTTCTGCCATAAGCATTTCTAAAATAATCCCAAAAGGTATAAATCGTTTCCCCGGGATGCGTATTTCGTAAAGCATCTGCCCAACCTTGTGCCAGCAAAGTTTTAAATGCATCCCTTACCTCGGGTCTAAATAAGGCGTCTTCAACCCATCGCTCCGGCTTGTAGGCATCCAGTTCGGTGGGGATAATGTTAAAATCGCCGGCCAACACTACCGGAACATCGTTTGCCAAAAGTTTTTTTGCGTGTGCAACAAAGTGCTTTATCCATTCTAATTTATAATCGAATTTTAGCCCTGGTGCAGGGTTGCCATTGGGCAAATACAAACAAGCAACAACCACATCTTTAATAATTGCTTCAATATATCTACTATTTTCATCTTCCGGATATCCGGGCAAACCACTTTTGAAACTTTGGATTTCTCCATAGCGGGAAAGGATGGCAACGCCATTCCAGCTTTTTTGCCCCAACCAAACGGCAGCGTAACCCGCATCATTAATGGCCTCAACCGGGAATTTTTCTTGCGGAGCTTTCAGTTCTTGTAGGCAAACTACGTCTGGCTGGGTCTCCTTCAGCCAACGCAGCAAAACAGGCAACCGTCCATTTACACCGTTAACATTGTAAGTGGCTATTTTCATAAATTAAGTTATTATAAATCTAGAATAATGAAGATGTTTTCCCTAATCAAATCCAATAGATTGACAGATTTCCCATTTTCTTAATCAAGCGTTCATTGGTTAAATATGGAGTCGTCTAATGATATTGTTTTCATTTGCTTTTAAATTATACCGCAAATGTTTATCATTTTTGTATACCCTAAATCGTACTTATAAAGTATTTTTCCCTTTTAGGCGATATGCGTTCTCCAAATCGCTAGTCTAACAATTGGGTAAGATTAGTTTTGAAACCTTCAATTTACGGGGTTATTTTATAATGAAAGTTTTGATTTTTGATGAATAATTAAGGTTTTACGTGGCCCTATTAAGAATTTAAACATATAATCGAGAATTTCTAGAACAAGAAACTTCGGTGAGATATTTTTAAACGGTCATGATGTCTTTTTCTTTTGCCGTCATCAGCACTTCTACATTGGCTATAAAAGCATCCGTTAGTTTTTGGATTTCTATTTCTCCCAACTTTATTTCATCTTCGGAAGCACCATCGTTTTTAAGCTTGTGGATGCTGGTATTGGCATCTTTACGGATATTACGGATGGTAATTTTACCTCTCTCTGCTTCTTCCCTAGATTTCTTTACCAATTCTCTCCTGCGTTCTTCGGTTAATGGTGGTACGTTTAGGCGGATAAGGATACCGTCATTCTGAGGGTTCAAGCCAATATTGGCCTCCATAATTGCTTTTTCTATTGGGATGATCATGCTTTTTTCCCAAGGTTGCACAACTATGGTACGGGCATCGGGCGTGTTTACGTTGGCCACTTGCGTTAGGGCAGTGGCTGAGCCGTAATAATCTACCATAATGCCATCTAGCATAGTTTGGCTGGCTTTCCCCGCCCGTATTTTTAAAAATTCATGACTTAAATGCGCTATCGCTTTGTTCATAGTAGCGTTCACATCGTCCAGTTCTAATTTTATAAATTCGTTCATCGCTGTTTTTATTATTGCTATTTAACCAAGGTTCCCACGTTTTCGCCCATAATCAATTTCATCAGGTTTCCCGGCGAATTCATATCAAATACAATAATGGGGAGGTTGTTTTCATCGCAAAGCGTAAAAGCGGTCATATCCATGACATTTAAGCTTTTGGCGTAAACTTCCGGAAAACTGATGTGTTCATATTTTGTGGCTGTGGCATCTTTTTCAGGGTCGGCGGTGTAAATGCCATCTACACGAGTACCTTTTAAAACCACGTCAGCCTTTATTTCTATGGCTCTTAAGGCTGCGGCAGAATCTGTGGTAAAATATGGGTTTCCTGTACCTGCGCCAAAAATAACGATACGTCTTTTTTCTAAATGTCGCATAGCCCTCCGACGAACGTAAGGCTCACAAATTTGTTCCATTTTTATGGCAGATTGTAGGCGGGTGGGCACACCAGCATTTTCTATGGCATTTTGTAAAGCCATGGAATTAATAACGGTTGCCAACATGCCCATGTAATCTGCCTGCGCCCTGTCCATTCCAGATTTCTCTGCACTTAATCCCCTAAAGATATTTCCCCCGCCAATTACTATGGCAACTTGTACACCTAAGTCATGTACGGCCTTAATCTCAAGGGCATATTGATGTACTCGTGCATTGTCAATACCATATTGCTGGTCGCCCATAAGGGATTCGCCACTTAATTTTAAAAGGATTCTGTTGTATTTCATGGTTGTGTATGCCTAAAGTGTTTCCGGAAACCGAGCATTTTTAAATTGCTTTTATCCAAATTGTTCAAAAATAGAAAAACAAATCAATTAGAGGAATAGGTTTGTTATAAAGAAAAGATTTTGAGTGGTAAAAAGCGGTTAAATACAGCCCTTGATTTTCCCTGTTTTCTAAAACTCACGTAGGTTGAGATATTCATCTTCCTTTTCTGTCATCAATTTTTTGGCTTTGGCGGTTTTATCTGCATAACCTAATAAATGCAAAGTACCATGAATTACTACCCGGTGCAACTCGTTACTGAAAGTTGTTTTAAAGAATTTTGCGTTTTCACGGATCCTGTCAATACTGATAAAGATATCGCCAGCTATGTTATTTGGTGTTTCAGAATTATCGAAAGTGATGATATCAGTGTAAGTATCGTGGTGGAGGTACTGTTCGTTGATCTTCAACAAATATTCATCAGAGCAAAAAATGAAATTTAGAATTTGTAATTGGTGCCCTTCGGTTAAAATGGTGCGATTAATCCAATTGCGTAAAATATTTTTTTGTTTTAAAATGTAGGTGCTTTCTTGCTGATAGAAATAGATGGGCAGTTTTTTCATTGCTTAAGCAAAGTAACTCAAAGTATTATTTGGCTGTATATAATTTTTATTGGTATGGTTCAGGCCAATAATATATGTTGTTGAAAAGATTTGTATGAGCTAAATCCACTTTGTTAGGCAATGGTGTATTATAATTTAAAGTGCAGTTCCACCTCGTTTCCAAGAGTATTAAAAATACATTGGTCGGCCAAATTCTTCATAATAAAAACACCTCTTCCCGTTAAGTTTTCCAAGTTTTCTGGGGCTGTTGGGTCGGGCAAAACATTAAAGTTAAAGCCTGTACCTTCGTCTGAAATGATGCAAACCAGTTTTTTGTTGTTGATGATTTCTGCCGATAGAATAATTTTTTTATTTGGATTTTGTTTATTGCCATGGTATATGGCGTTGGTTACCGCCTCGTTTAAAGAAGTGATAATATTGCCATAAACTTCCTCATCAAAATGGTATTTGCTAACCAAATCGTCAACAAAGTTTTCTAAAACTGATACACTTTCGGGTACTGAGGGTAGCTTTAAAGTGTAAACGCCGTTTTCATAATATTCGAGAAGTTGGCTCATTATTTTGATGGGTTTAGATTTTTGTAATAATTTGTTATTTTTTGTTTGTAAAAATAGTTTAAAGTTGGCGACATAGTTTTAATCATTTCCAAATCAGTATTCTTTTGCTTTATATATTGCTGCCAGCGTAGGTTATAATCTAATGCATAATCTTTTGCGGCGGTACTTTCTTTTTGTGTGTCTTGATCTCTTTCTCTCTCGGCAGTGGCAGCTTCCAACAATTTGGTTTGTATTTGTTGCTGTCTAAGCAAAACTTGTTGCGATATGCGTTTATATACGAGGTCTGTTTCGGTTTGTTGCATATCTGCAATGGTTTTCTGTAATCCGCCGGGTAATTTAAAACCTTCTTTATTTAGGTTTTCCATTGCTTCACGTATCATTTGTTGCTGTTGTGCCATTTGTGAAAACGCTTTACTGCCCGGCAAATCGCCTGGCTTTTGCCCGGGTTTTGAACCACCTTGCTGTTCCATCCCGTCCTTGGCTTTCTGCATATTTTCATTCAACTCTTGTTGCATTTTAGAAAGTTGCGACATATTGGGTTGGGGCTTTCCTTTGCCAGATTTTGCATTCTGCATGGCATTTTGCAATTGCTCTAACGCATCGCTTAGCATCAAAGCTAAATTATTTACGGCAGTTAAAGCATATTGTTGACTTTGCAAGGTTTCCGCTTGTTTTCTTTCGGTAATATATTCAGAAATTTTATTTACGTTGAAATTTATGCTTTGGATTTCCTTGTTCACGGCGGAAGCAATTTGGGGCACACGTTTGCTTAAACTGTACAAGCTATCTTGTATGGTTTTTAAGTTGGTGGCTAAATTTTTTTGTTGCTTACCCAAATCTGTAAACTTGGCATCATTGATATTGGTTTTTTTTGTGGAAGTCAGTATGTTTTCTTGATCGAAAGATGCTTTCAAAACATTCTTCAAAAGTTTTTTTAGTTCTTGGGCGTTTACCTTATTTTCTTCACCCTGCATACCACTTTGCATATCGCTCAATTTTTTGGATAATTCCGACATTTTTTCTGAGGCACTCTTTTGTTCCTTGGCAGCACTTTTTTGTTTTTTTTCAAGCATGTTTTCAGCATCCTTCATATTTTTTTCTATTTCCTGCTGTTCGTTCTCTGGGTTTTTAAAATCTTCTGCATTGCTTTCCTTTTTCTTTTCTTCTAATTCCTTTAAATCTTTCTTCACTTCAGAAAATTCCTTTTGCAATTCTTGTTGCTTTTGCAGCGATTCATTGTCTTTGGTGGTTTTATTTTCAGTTTGTTTGCTCAGCTCGTTTTGCTTTTGCGAAAGTTCTTTTAATTTGTTTGCGGCATTGTCTAGTTTTTGGTCAAAGGCTAGTTTTTTGTACAATTCTAGCATGCGTTCAAATTCCTTCTCAATAGATTTGTTGTCTGCTTTAATTTGTTGCAAGTTATCCCTCACTTGTTCCTTATTGTTTTGATCAAGTAGCTTTTGCAGGTTTTCCAGCAATTTTTTTGTTTTATCGTCTAGCACTTTCTCAAAAAGTTCCTGAATTTCCTTTTGTTTCTCTATCAAGGCTTGGTTTTCCGGATTGATTTCCTTTTGCGCCAACTGATTTTTTTTGGCTTCCCTTTCAATATCTTTCAACAATTTTTCCAATTGATTTTGTTTTTTTATCAATTCCTCTGCGTGCTTTTTGTCCTCAAAATCTAAAGTGGACTTACTCAGCAATTCGAGGTTTATTTTTTGAGCTTCCTGTTGTATCTGTTTGGCTTGTTTGGCGGCCTGCTGCATTTTTTGTGATAACGATTTTGAATTCGCCTCTAGTTGTTTGATGGTTTCATCCTTAATTGCAGATTTGAAAGTTTTAACAACAGATTTCACAGTTTTGGGCCCCGTAACTCCGTCATTATCGGATACAGAAAAATAGTAGTCAATTACCTCGCCAGCATTGATGTCTGATTTATTGAGATTCCAGAAATGGAAGAAATTCTCCTGTAAATTTGTTTCGGTTATCCTTAGCGGGATATTCCTAACAATACCTATCCTAGATTTTTGATCACTTTCTTTTACTTTATAATGGAATCTCAAGCCCGAAAATCCATAATCATCCCTAATATTTCCTTTAAAATAAATGATTTTTGGGTTGATGGAGTCTGGCATTTCCTCAAAATCTATGCTGGGATATTCATCTGCAATGCTGGTTAGCTGATAAGTGATTCGTTCTGGCCTGGCATCCGTGTTGTTTAGCGCTGCAATGCCGTAGATAGCACTATTTAAAACACGCTCCTGATGAACAAATAGGTTATCGCCATTTGGGCGGAGCGTTACCGTTTTTTTGCCTAAATTAAAATCAATGGCATTGCAAAATTCAGTTTGCAATTTCCAAGTAAGGGTTGTGCCAGCAGGAAAAGTTAAATCGCTTGGATTTTTCAGTGTTTCGTCCCGCTTTTTGGTATAGGATGGATAGTTAAGGTTAACCTCGAAACTTACCACAGCTGGTTTCTTACGAACCTGAATTTCAAAGGGCTTAGAATAAAAGCCAGCCGCAGCAAGCCTAAATTTTTTGCTGTTCTGCAGGTTGCGAAATTGGTAAACAAAGTTTACAAGGCTTTCCTTATCAACTTTGTAAGTATTTGCTCCATCTTCCAAATAAACATCCTGGGGAACATGCTTTCCTTCTATTTTAATGTTTAATCTAAAATCATCTCCCTGTGAAGCCGTTAAATTTTCATTTTGAACGATAAATTTAAACGGGGCCGGCTCTTCAAAAAATTGACCATGATTGATGATTCGGTTTGTACCGTCTTTTAAAATAGATGGTGCCGCAAAAGCCAATATCAAGAGAATGGATAATGGAACTATCGCATATTTAGCATATTTTTTATTTTCATTCAACCGTATGGCAGCAACGAACGGAATAGGTTTTAAGTCGTTAATTTTTTGGTTGATACTGGCTTCAAGCAAGCTGCTTTCATGAATATTATATTGTTGATTGAGTTGTAGCGTATTTAAAAGTTTATCTCTTACATCCGGAAAATGTTCGCCAATTATTTTTGATGCCGATTCATAATCTAATGTTTTACCCAATTTATAAAATTTAAGCAGGTACCTAAATATCAGAAAATAAAAAAGAATGAGTTGAGAAATTATAAAGCCGTAATAGATAATTGTTTTTGCGGTGACACCAAAATAGCCATAATATTCTGTAGAAATAATGCACAGATAGCAGGCCAAGAAAATGCCAATTTGCCATATACTGCCCTTGATGATTTTATTGAGGTAAAATTTTTTAATAAATTCCTCAATTTTATCCAGCAGAGATTGATAGTTGGTAGATTTCAGCATATAGGGTTAATAACAGTCAAGGTGGTAAATTATTTTAATAAATCAAAATTGTTTGTTGACTTAAATAGTCTAGTTATTAACGAGTTGTTGTAAAATGTTACTTAATCAGAAATTTTATTAACCTATATTTACGGAATATTAATAACTACCTTTTTCCTTGATTAACATTATGAAACCCGATGACCTGATTCATTATTTAAAAGAAAAATGGTACTGGCTAAGAGGCTACGATAGCGAATTTACGATGGAAAATCAAATGTACCATACATTTTCTATCATAGTAATTTTTGCCTTGTTAATTATGCTGCCCACAAATTTATTGTTGGATTTATATATATCGGCGGCATTGTGTATTATAACCATTATACTTCAATTCTCTGTTTTTTATCTCAGCAGATTCAAGAAGAAGACAGATTTGGCAATAGTTTTATCTGGTAATTTATCAAATTTATTTCTTTGGATTAATTATTTCTATAATTCAGGGATAATTGGGCCAACATTAATAATTAGCTCTGTAACCCTGTTTATATTATTGATTGTTGTAAAAAGAGAAAAAATGTTTCTCTGGTTTACGATAAATCTCTTTTCTGCAACGCTTATTGCCTTGGTAGAGTTTAATTATCCAAATTTGATAACTGAGTACTATCACGATAGATCGTACCATTTTGTAGATGTTATGTCTTCCTACGCCATTTGTGTAATTATGCTTTTCATTGGCGTCACCTATATCCGCAATAGCTATCAAAAAGAAAAAAATTCGGCCTCCGAAAGAGCTTTAACTTTAGAAAAGTTAAATGCAGAGAAGGATAAATTGTTCTCTATTATCTCCCATGATTTAAAAATACCACTATCATCCATACAGCAATACTTGGATTTACTTAGCCACATGGAGATTGACTGTAAAGATAGAAAATGGATAGAAGCAAATTTACTGAAGGCAACAACCAATACGCAAGAACTTTTAACAAATCTGTTACAATGGTCCAAAAATCAGTTAGATGGAACGGACATACATTTAAGCCTAATTAATCTAAAAACCAACCTAAAAAAAGCTTTAGATGTAATTCAAATCGTTGCTCAAACCAAAGATATTAAACTTAATATCTCAATTGCCGATGACATTGTTGTGTTTGCCGATCCCGATATGCTGCAATTGATAATCAGAAACCTGCTGCACAATGCCATAAAATTTACTCCCAAAGGTGGCATTGTTGATATTTTGGCATCAACATTTGACAACAAATGCATAATTAAAATTATTGATAATGGGGTGGGTATGAATAAAACCGCTCAGGAAAAAGTGTTTAGTCTTAAAATAAAATCTACCTACGGTACAGATAGCGAAAACGGAACCGGTTTAGGTTTGGTGCTTTGTAAAGAATATACCGAACTGCAAGGCGGGAAAATCTGGTTCAGTAGCGAAGAAAATGTGGGATCAGTTTTTTACCTGTCGCTTCCGATGGCATAAAAATCTAAATTAACTTTATTATTATTTTGTGTTTTGTATTTTTGCTGATATGCCAACCCTGTATCAGCCCTTTAAAAACTTTTCTTTTAATGATAAAAATTGCTTTTTAAGTGGAGAGCCTGTAAATAGCCAAGAACCAATATCTGTATTTCCAGAATGGATAATCCAAGAATACGATTTGTTGAACCGGCCGTTTAAAATGCTCGACGAAAGTATGGTTAGCTATGGCGATATAGTTTTGCCAGTAACTATCGCCACCAAAAATATATTAAATGATTTGGAGGAAAGAGTTGAGGTAGCCTTTAAAAATGGACACAGGGGAATTGTGGAGATGCCAGAAATGGATTTATTTTTTTGGGCGGGCAAAATCGTTTACGGCATTATTTTTAAAGAGCTGCAAACTGCGATTAAACAACAGCAAGCCTCGGCAGATGGCTTTAATATGTCGCAAGGGTTAATTCATAAATTCGAAAATCTGCACCAAATGTTACAGGCCTTGATATTGCCAATAACTTTTGAAGAGTTTAAACCTTGGAGCATTTTTTTGTACAAAGTGAACAATCCCGAGGGAGAATTTACGTATCGAGATGAAATCAACACGCTCACGTTTTCCTTGCGTATGAAAGATTTCGGTATCATTATCAATCTTCAAGATAACGGGGTCAATAAAAAATATCACCAAATAATCTGTGATAAAATCAAACTGAAAACCCTACACCCCATACAGTTCGAAGAAATGTGCGGAAAGGTTTTTTACTCGGCCTATCTTTTTAACCGTTTGCCAGAGTATCATATCATACAAACCTCTGACGGTATATTTATGGATGCTATGCCCTTACGGGGGATGAGCACAAAGCCTATATTTGACGATTGGCAAAACAAAATCTATGGTCAAGTTTTGGAAAATTTTTGGAAACGCTGGGGATTTCTGCATTTAGAAATCATAAAAAATCCACATCTGCCACTAAGTTTTTTGATAAATGAAAACCAAGAAGTGCCAGATGCTGAAGATATCATGTTGCTAAAATAAACGCCATTATTTAATTCTAAACTTTTCACCAATTTATATCGTTTTTGCCATTTTACATTTCACCATTTATTATTAAATCAACCCTGATGAAAACCAAACTGTCCATAATTATTTTTTCGCTATTTACAGCATTGTCGGCCCTTGCCCAAAAAAACATCAACAATAATTATAGGGAAGTTGTGCTAACGCCCAAACGTGCCGAAATGGTACTGAACAACACATGGCTTTTTCAACCAGCAATTAATCAGGCAAAAGATAAACCTGACGAGGCATATTGGAGTGATATACAAGTTCCTTCTTCTTGGTATTCTAAGTTCGAGGTTGATTCTGCTTTCAAGGCGGGCAGTCTGGCTAATAAAGAGCAATTAAAAAATCTCTCCAGGGCTTGGTACCAAACCAGCGTTATTATCCCGGCAAACTGGAAAAAAAATATAACTGAGTTGCAGCTTACCAAAGTTTCTACCGATGCGGTAATATTTGTGAATGGCAAAAATGCAGGCAATATACATTGGTACACCGGTGCGGTTGATATATCCAAGTACGTAAAGTATGGACAAGAAAACCAGATCCGCATATTGGTTATAGCCACGCCAAATGAAGGAGAAATTCCGGTTTTAATGGGTACGGCTACAACCCAGGTAACTTTTGCAAAAGCAACTCTAGAAACTCGAGGCATTACGGGCGATGTGATTTTAACCTCCCATCCTAAAAATACTTTTGTTAATGATGTATTTGTAAAGCCATCCGTAAGGCAAAAAAGAGTGGATTTGGATGTTGAAATTGTAGGAGTTAAAAAACAGGGCGCAGTTTCTGTGACTGCAGATATGGTTAACGAAAAAGGTGTAATTGAGAAAACCTTTACATCAACCATCAACGTGTTGGCAAAAGATACCCAAACCGTGAAACTTTCTTTTGACTGGGCAAACCCTCGTTTGTGGGATTTGGACAAACCAGAATTATACACGTTAAAACTCAGACTAACTGCAAAAAATATTATCGATGATGTTTATCCCCAAGAATTTGGCTTCCGCGAGTTTTGGATAGATGGCAAGAATTTTTACCTCAACGGTAGCAGAATAAATCTTCGTCCGCACTTGCTGGTAGGCGGAAGTGGTATGAACGAATTGATAGATGCCAGCATAGACGGCATCAGAAAAAACGGTTACAACATCAGCGAAATTTGGCCAAACAACTATGACAAGCGTGGTTTCTTGGAGCATTCAGAACAAATGATGGCACGTTCTGACAAAAAGGGATTTTTGTTGATTGGCGTTGCCTTGCCCTTTATTGATTATTTGTTGGATAAATCATGGACTTTTCAGTGGGATAAACCAGAAGTAAAGTTGGCTTATGAAAAGCGGATGCTCATCAACCTGCGCCGAGACAGAAACCATCCGTCCGTGGTTATGTGGGCAACTTCGGCCAATTTCTTTGGGGATACCCAAGACCAAAACCCCGTAAATATTGGGCGCATCAACTGGGTTAAAAATAACCCACCATTCCAAAAAAACGCCGAAGCGGGTATAGAGGCCATCAACATCATTAAAAAAAACGATCCCACCCGCCCTGCATATACGCATCATGGCACTTACGTGGGCGATGTGCATACCCTTAACTTTTACCTCAACTTTTTGCCTTTGCAAGAGCGTGAAGAGTGGATGTCCCACTATTCGCAATTTGGACAAATTCCCTTTATCGGGATAGAATTTGGTACTCCACTTTTTTGCGATTTTTTGCGGGGCCGAAATGGTTTCGGAAGCAATATTAAAACAGAGCCTTTAATAAGTGAGTTTAGCGCTATGTATTTTGGCGAAAAGGCCTATACAACAGAGCCGAGTTATTACCGAAAAAATATGGTGGCAAACTTTGTTAAGGATCAAGCTTATAATGAAATGACAGGCTCGTATTATATCAAGATGTGGTCGTTTCAGCAAATGCAAAACCTTTTCATTAAAAATACTTGGCGCAGTTGGCGCACCTACAATATGCCCGGCGGCATGTTGCCTTGGGACAGTGGCCACGGATGGAGCCGGAACGATACTGCTGGATTCAATATTAAAATGAAGCCCTTTGAATTGGGAAGAAAAGGAATGTATTATCCAACAGCTCAACTTTCTGATATATACGATAAGCAAGAACCTGCTTATACCACTCAGCCCGGTGGAAAAGCTTTGATACAAAACAACAATGCAACATTGGCCTACATTGCTGGTTCCAGGGAAGCGTTTACTGCCAAAGATCATAGCTTTAAACTCAACCAAACCGTGGAAAAACAATTGTTCTTTTTTAACGATACCCGGGAAATTCAAAATTGTACTTGGAATTATAAGATTATTATAGCCCGAAAAACCTTCTCTGAAAATAATGGAGATTGTTTGCTGCCCGTAGGCGATAAAAAGTCCGAAACCATATTATTCAATACTCCATCTCTAATCGGAGGTTTTAAAACCGATGGAATGATAGTAATGAATGCCAAGATTGGCAATCAAAATCACACTGATACTTTAAACTTTAGGGTTTTCAATAAGCAGAACATTGCCGAAAAATCATTGATATACACTTTTGATCCTGTTGGAAAAACCAATGATATGCTTATCCAATTGGGCTATAAAGTAAAAAGTTGGACAGGGGAAACCAACGTTCCTTTTTTGGTAATAGGAAGAGATGTTCTTTCTAAAAAATTTAAGTTACCTTTTTCTTTGGAAAGCTTTGTTAAAAACGGAGGGAGGGCCATCGTTTTTAACCAACAAGATAGCGTGATGGAAAAAAGCGGTTTCAGAGTATCCAAATATGTTTCCAGATATGTTTTCCCGATTAAAGAAAATGCTGTTACAAAGGATTTGGATGAATTGGATTTAAGGAATTGGGCAGGAGTGGGAACCATAAATACGGCATATCCAGATTACATGAACACGCCTTACGAGAAATCGCCAGATGATTCGCCAATTTATGGTTGGCATTGGGGCAATCGTGGGAGTGTGGCTACCAATGCCATGGAAAAACCGCACAATAGCGGGTGGACACCTTTGTTGCAATGCGAATTTGATATGGCATACTCGCCTTTGATGGAACTGAATTACGGAAAAGGGAAATTGATTTGGTGCAGTTTGGATTTGGAAGACCACGCCGTCCAAGATCCGGTTGCTGAAATTTTGGTAAAGCGATTAATGGAATATATGCAAAACTTTGCTCCATCAATCCGTAATCGCAAAACCCTTTTCATCGGCACAGGCCAAGAACAAAAATTATTGGACGAAGTAGGACTAGATTATACAAAATCCACTAAAGTAGAAAGTGATGCAGAATTAATCATCTGCGGAAGCATAAATACCCAACAAGAAAATGAATTAAAGCAATATGCGAATAATGGCGGAAAGGTTTTCATCCTGCCAAAGAATGCCACTGGAAAATTTCTCGGTGTTGATTATCTAATGGATAAGGATTTCGACGGTGGAAAAAGTATTCCAGACTGGGCGATAAGCAGAGGACTATCTTTATCAGATGTACGGTACCGTTCAACTACGCCAAGTATTTTATTAGCTAATGGTTGTGATATAGCCATCGATGGTTTATTGGGAAGAAAACAAACGGGTAAAGGCGAAATAATTTTTTGTCAATTCGACCCCAATCGTTTCGATGCAGATAGCCTTACTTATAACAGATTTACCAGATGGAGATCAAACCGGTCTATAGTTCAAATCTTAGCTAATTTGGGGGCTTCATTTATATGCGATCAAAATATCTTTAGAGAAGAAAAGCAAGAGATTTACAGTATTGATTTAGACAAAACTATATGGAAAGCCAAAATGACTTTGGAATTGCCCGCCGTAAAGGAGCTAATTAATAAACACAAAGATCCGGGAATGTCTAAGGCGGCAACGGAATTGGTAAAAGTTGATGCTGATGAAACAGGAATGGTATCTGTTAACGTGCCTAACACACCCATTGATAAAATTTACAATGAACTTCAATCTCAAGACGGTGAAGCAGTTTTCAGAAAAACTATAGAGATCCCTGCTAATATGATGGGTAAAGATCTTCAATTGGTATTGGGTGTAATTGATGATTTTGATAACACCTACTTTAATGGCGAATTAGTGGGTTTAACGGATAGCACAACCAAAGACACTTGGGATTTTCGACGGGTTTATAATATACCTGCTAAATTAGTTAAACAAGGCAAAAACGTAATTGCAGTTAGGGTTTTCGATTGGTATGGCGGTGGAGGTTTGTTAGGTGTTTCGCCTAAGAGAGAAATCCGAATAAAAAATCAGGAAGGCAAAAAGAAAATAACACTTTACCATCCAGATTACCGTGCGGATTTTGATTTAGGCGATAACCCATTCCGATATTTTAGGTGGTAGGCCTTCGACCACCGCCAGGGACCTTAATCTGTGATTGAACGGAATTGAAAGCCGGTGCTTGAGCAAACATAAAGGTGGTTGAGCGTAGTCGAAACCTAGTAAATACAAACAATGGGTCTTCGACCACGCCCAGGCACCTAAAAGTAGGTGTTCAGCTGGTAGAGTATTAGAGTGTCGGGCCTTCGACTACGCTCTGGCACCTAAAAGTAGGTGTTTAGCTGGTGCTTTAGCGTAGTCGAAATCCGGTGCTTGAGCGTAGTCGAAATCCAAAATCCGATTACCAAAATTATCTTACTCTAACAAAAGTGTAGCTAACATGTTACCTAACTCAATAAAAATGTAAAAACTATGCTAATAAAATATAATATTATGCCAATATAATTTCAATTTAAGTTATACCTTGTTTTTACTTTTACCTTATTGTTTAAATGTTTAGTAACAGAATTAAAATACTTTTAACATATTTTAACTTTACGACATTTGTACGATAACCAACCAACCAATTTTTTAAATTAAACCTGTATGAATAAAATTAAACTAAAGTTATTTCGGTGTTTTTTATTAACGCTGTTTGTGGCATTTGCCACCACCCAAACTTATTCCCAAGAAACCATGACCGTTAAGGGTAAGGTTATAGACGATTCTAACGAACCCCTAATTGGCGTAAGCGTGGGCGTAAGTGGTACAGCAGGCGGTACCCGAACCGATGTAAACGGTAATTTCCAATTGGTGGTTCCGGCAACGGCGAAAACACTAAAATTTTCATACATAGGTTTTGACAGTAAAACAGTTGCCGTTTCCGCAACAATGGATGTCAAATTGGCAGCTGCCCGCAATAAATTGGAAGACGTAGTTGTTATTGGTTATCAAACACAAAAGAAAAAAGATGTAACTGGTGCAGTCGCAAATATTTCTTCAAAAGATTTTAATCAGGGTAACGTCACCAATTCAATTTTGCAGATACAAGGTAAGGTTGCCGGTTTATCAATTGTGCAAGCTACTGGCGACCCTAACTCAAATCCTACCATACGCCTAAGGGGGCAGACTTCTTTATATAAAGATCAAAGTCCTTTAATAATTGTTGACGGTGTCCAATTGGATGGTGCCGATATTTTGTCAAATATACCTCCTGGAGATATTGAATCTTATGATGTACTTAAAGATGCTTCTGCAACATCAATATATGGTAGTCGTGGTGCAAATGGTGTAATTATTATCACTACAAAAAAAGGAGTAGCAGGTCAAACGCGTGTAAGTTATGAAGGATTTGCTGGTGTAGAAAATCAAGCAAATTATAGAAACTTTTTAAATGCGGAAGAATGGGCTGCTGCAACAGGCATTGAACCGGGAGGAACTTTTTACCCTGAAAAAGGTAATGGTACTGATTGGCAACGAGCTATTACCCGTCAAGCTTTAACACAAAATCATACCGTGGCAATTTCTGGTGGTGGAAAAGGATTCTCTTACAGAGGATCAACAAATTATATTAATCAAGAAAATATTATTGTTAATAGCGGAAGAGAACAAATTGGAATAAGATTTAATGGTGAACAGAAAGCTTTAGATAATAAATTAACCTTGCAGATTGGAATTGCTAGTACAATAACTAATAGAAAATTATTAGATGATTTTATACCCAATTTTATAATTGCCACCTCACCGGCACTTCCGTTAAGAAACAATAACAATTCATTTAACTCTTTTAATTTCGGAAATAATTATATCAATAGAGTGCAAACACAATCTGAAAGAACAAACCTAGGAAAAGAAAATCTTGCACAATACTCATTGTCAGCACGATATAATATCACGCCTGAATTAAGTTTTGGGGTATTAGGTACAATTTCTACATTTTCAAATAATAAAAGACAATTTAACCCAAAATATGCGCAAGGTGATAATTTTGCAAAACGAAGTTCTAATGGTAACGAAAGTTATAGGGGCGAAATTAATTTAGGCTATAGAAAAACTATAGGAAAACACAATTTTAATGCATTTACGGTGTACGAAAATAACTATTTTACCAATAATTATTTTGATGCATCAACCACAACTTTGCCTTTCGGTTTTTTGCAGGATGATTTACTACAAGCAGGTGATGATACCAGAAGGTTTATAAACTCAAATAGGAATGAAAGTAAATTAATATCAGTTCTTGGTCGTATAGATTATAATTTTGACAGTAAATATTATGTTGCTGCTAGTGTGCGTAGAGACGGGTCTTCTAAATTTGGGCCAGGGAATAGATGGGCAACTTTTTTTGCTACTAATGTAGCTTGGAGAATTACTCAAGAAAATTTTATGAAGGACATTTTGTGGATAAATGATTTAAAATTGAGAGCGGGTTATGGAGAATCTGGCAATCAATCTGCATTAGCAGAAAACCAATTTTTACAGTTGTTTGAAGCTGGTCCAATACAAGGGGGACAACAAACTTACCAAATTGCTCAAAATGCAAATCCAAATCTGCGTTGGGAAGTACGCCAAGGAAGAAACATTGGTTTGGATTTCGCATTTTTAAATAGCAGACTTACAGGAGATTTTAATTACTTTAATGATATTACAAAGCAATTGTTATTTGAATACGAATCAGCTTTTGCTACTCCCATTCCTAGTAAAGGTGGTAGAAGAGCAGTTCTAGCAAATGTGGGTAGTTTAACTAATAAAGGTTTAGAATTTGCCTTAGATTATAAAATTTTAACAAACAGAAAGTTAACCTGGTCTTTGGGTGGGCAAATTTCAAGTGTAAAAACAAGAATTGGATCTTTGTCAGATCCGACTGGTAATTTTACATTAAATGTTGCAGAGATTCCCGCTTCTGAGCGTCAAGGAACATTTATAACATTTCTTAAAGAAGGCGAAGCGCCGTATGTATTTCAGTTAGCCAATTTTAAAGGCTTAAAAGCTGACGGTACCCAAGATATTAGTGTCGAAAAAAACTACATTGACCCAAGTCCAAGGTTTAATTATGGTGTTTCAAATAATTTTGGGTATAAAGATTGGAGCTTAAGTTTTTTTCTGAGAGGGGTTTCCGGTATTAAAATTTACAATGCTATGTCTAATGACATTTTCAGCAATCCAACTCAAAGATTAGTAACTGGTGGTAACACTACTAGAGAAGCTTTAGAAGCAGGAATTAAAGACGGGCAAATAATATCAGATAAATGGTTAGAAAACGCTTCTTTTTTGAGGATGGACAATGCAAGTTTAGGTTATACATTTAGAAAAATAAAGAATGTACAAAATTTAAGGTTATTTGTAGCAGCAAATAATTTATTTGTGATAACCAAATATACAGGGCTAGATCCCGAAGTTCAGACATCTGTTAGTAAAAATGATTTCGGGCCTAATAGCAATAATTATTTGGGTATAGAGGAAAGTGTTCCAAGAACTAGATCTTTCTCATTTGGTGTAAATGTAACTTTTCAATAAATATTTTATTAATCAATCATTATGAAATTACCAATAATTTTTCAAACAATTTTAATATTCGGTGTCATAGCAATTACTGGTTGCAAAAAATTAGACGATTTAAATACCACCCCTTGGGGTAAGATACCTTATGAAGATTATTATAATGATCCAAACATAATTAATAACGCTCAAAATTTAGTAACACCATCTTTAGTTGCCTTTGGTAATTCTGAGGCTATGCGTATGGGCAACAGTTCGGGTTTTGAACAAATTGATAGAACAGATAGATGGGGTGTGACTAATGGTGAATACCCTAAATATCTGGAACTTTCATATAAACATGAGTTCGTACCTGTTATGAAACCTATAAATACTATGTGGACTGTTTTTTATGACGGAATAGCTACAGCAAATTCAGTTTTATCCGAACTAGGTAAAATCAAAACGGATGACCCAAATAAATTCAAGAAGCCTTTTGCTGAAATCAAAGCACTAAGGGCTTATTTTTTTCTTTGTGCATTGGAAAACTTTGGTAATATTCCCTTGGATACTTTGTACAAAGCAGACCCATCTACCATTAAAACAAATACTCGATTAGAAGTTTTTAATTTTATAGAGAAAGAGTTAAAACAATCTATACCATTATTGGATACTAAGATTGGACCGAATAACAGGATGAATAAATATGTAGCTTATACAATTTTAGCACAACTGTATTTGAATGCGCAGGTATATACGGCATCAGTCGTAGGTACGCAGGGTGTTCCCCGTTGGGCTGATGCCATATCGGCTTGCGATTCAGTAATCAAATCTGGACGTTTTTCATTAACACCAAATTATTTCAACAATTTTGCGTGGAATAATAACACCTATCTAAGTGAAAATATTTTAGTTTCTATTCGCGATAGAATCCCTAATCAAGGTAGCACATTTATAGTAGAAAATCTACACACCCTATCATCACCAACAGTTGGTATTAAAGAAACGCCTTGGGATGGTTTTACGGGTACTGCAGAATCTTATAGGATTTATGATGAGAATGATAGAAGACGCAGAATGTGGTTGGTTGGCACACAGAGAGTATCTCGAGGTGAAAGAGTCATAGATGGTGTGGCTAATACAGGCCCAATTATAGTTACAAAATCAAGAGGAAAAAATGTGCCATTTGAAATAACACTTGAAGCTGAAAGATGGGGCATAAATCTCGCAACCTTAGGTGTAAAAACTTTAGAAATGCAAAAAATGGCAGGAGCCAGAAACGTCAAATATTACCCAAGGCAGGCAACTAACGAAACGGATACCGTTTTACTTGATACCAGAAGAGATTTAGAAAACGATTATGTTTTGCTAAGATATGCCGATATTTTGCTAATGAGGGTTGAAGCTGATTTAAGACTGAGCGGCAATATTTCTGGTTCCAGCTTATACTGGAACGATGTGAGGGGCAGGGCTTATGGATATACTGGGAATTTTCAGATTCCAAGCCCTACTTTAAAAGATATACGCGATGAAAGAACCAGAGAGTTTATGTTTGAGGGGTATAGCCGCAGGGATCATATAAGATTTGAAATTGCAGATCCATCAGAAAAATATTGGTCTAAAGCACGTTTACCATTTAAACCTAACCCCGACCCTAGTCCTAAAACTATGCTTTATCCAATTCCGGAAATTCAACTACGACTTAATCCGCAACTAGTTCAGAATCCTGGATATTAATAACAAATTTCTTAATAAAGAAAGGGAAAGTATATTTGTATACTTTCCCTTTCTTTATTTACAGCTTATATGAAATTGACAATGAGATTAATACTTTATTTTTTTACAGTGACATTTATAGCAACCATTTTAAATTCATGTAACAATGTAGATGTTAAAAAGTCTAAAATTCTTTTTGAACTTTTAGAATCGAAACATACGGGCATCAATTTCGTAAATAAAGTTATTCACACATACGATTTTAACATCTTTAAATATCGTAATTATTTTAACGGCGGCGGCGTGGCCATTGGCGATGTTAACAATGATGGCTTACCTGATGTTTTCTTTACTGCTAACCAAAATGATAATAAATTATATTTGAATAAAGGCAACTGGAAGTTTGAAGATGTAACTCTCAAGGCAGGGATTAAGAGCATACACAAATGGCATACAGGCACTACAATGGCGGATGTAAATGGTGATGGTTGGTTGGATATTTATGTTTGTAATAGCGGGGATATTGAAGGAGACAATAGAGCAAATGAATTGTACGTCAACCAAAAGAACGGTACATTTAAAGAACAAGCTGAAAAGTACGGGTTAGATGACAGAGGACTCACAACCCATGCTGCTTTTTTTGATTACGATCACGATGGCGATTTAGATTGTTATGTATTGAACAATAGTTTTCGTTCAATTGAAAGCTTCGGTTTTAACAGAAACTTAAGAAACATTAGAGAAAAAACTGGAGGCCACAGGCTTTATAAAAATACCAAAGGCAAATATTTTGATGCAAGCGAGGAAACTGGAATCTACGGTTCCGAAATTGGATTTGGTATGGGGATTTCTGTTGGAGATGTGAATAATGATGGTTGGGAAGATATATACGTTGCCAATGATTTTTTTGAAAAAGATTATCTGTACATCAACCAAAAAAATGGCTCATTTAAAGAAGTTATAAACATTGCAATGAATCATCTAAGTAACACCTCTATGGGTTCAGATATGATGGATGTTAACAACGATGGTCTGTTGGATATATTTACAACCGATATGCTGCCGGAGGGAGATTTTAGATTAAAAACTAACATGACATTTGATGATTACAATTTGGTAAACGCCAAATTAAAAAGCGATTTTCATCATCAGTTTGCAGCTAATTGTTTACAACTAAATAATGGGGACGGCACTTTTAGCGAAATAGCCGCCTTTGCAGGCGTTAATGCCACAGATTGGAGTTGGGGTGCTTTGTCTTTTGATTTCAACAATGATGGTTGGAAGGATATTTTTGTATCCAACGGAATTAGTAAGGACCTAACCGACCAAGATTTTCTAAATTACTTTAGCAGCAGCGTGGTGATGGACAATGCAAAAAAAGGTATTGTAGATTTTGAGGGGATGTTGAATAATATGAAATCTAATCCTATTTCTAATTATGGTTTTATCAATCAAAAAAACCTGACTTTTAAAAACGAAGCCAAGAGTTTGGGTTTGGATTTGCCAAGTTTCAGCAATGGTGCCGCTTATGGCGATTTAGATAACGATGGCGATTTGGATTTGGTGGTAAACAATGAAAATGCAGAAGCGTTTGTGTACCGCAATAGGTCTTCAGAAGATTTAAAAACTACCTTTCTAAAAGTTAAGCTGAATGGTATAGCTCCCAATAATTTCGGATATGGAGCCAAGGTTACCTTATATACAAAAAACGGTTTACAGGTTTTACAGCAAATGCCGAGTCGGGGTTTCCAAAGCTCGGTAGAACCCGTCCTTAATTTCGGATTGGCACAACTTAGAAAAGTAGATAGCTTGGTGGTAAGCTGGCCGAATATGAAAACTCAAACTATTCGCAATATTTCTTCCAATAAAACCATTACCTTAAATCAGTTGGATGCCAAAGACCCATTTTTAATTAATAAACGCATTTCAAAACCTTTGTATCAAGAAGATAATGCGCAACAGCTTTTTAATGGTAACATAACGCACAAGGAAAACAATTTCATTGATTTTAATATTGAGCGCTTGATACCCAAAATGTTATCTTCCGATGGGCCTAAGATAACCGTAGCGGATGTTAACGGAGACGGTTTGGAAGATTTTTTTGTGGGAGGAGCCAAAGATGATTTGAATAAACTTTTTATGGCTTCGTCTAGCGGAATGGGCTTTAAAGAATCTGTGCAACAGAATTTTAAAATACCCAACACCAGCGATAATACAGGTTCAGTTTTTTTTGACTGCGATAAGGATGGTGATCAAGATTTATTGTTGGTTTTTGGTGGAAATGAGGACAAGTTAGGCTCTCTTACGCTATTGCCAAAATTGTTTTTGAATGACGGTAAGGGTAACTTTACTAGAGCACCCGCCCTACCTTTTTTGACCATAAATGCCAGCTGCGTTACTGCGTCTGATTATGATGGCGATGGCGATATGGATATTTTTGTTGGTGGTAGGAGTATTCCGGGAGCTTATGGAATTAAACCTCAAAGCATTTTATTGCAAAATGACGGAAAGGGGGGATTTGAAAATGTAACCCCACAAACCGCCCCTCAATTGCTTAATTTGGGTATGGTTACTGATGCCAAATGGGCAGATGTGGATAATGACGGTAAAAACGAATTAATAGTTGTAGGCGACTGGATGCCGATTACCATTTTTAAATACCAAAATAGAAAGTTGTCTATATCCCAAATCCTAGCTAATACATCAGGTTGGTGGAATTGTTTAACCGTTGCCGATATGGATGGAGATGGAAAGCCTGATTTGCTAGCAGGAAATTTGGGTCTAAACTCTAAAATCAAAGCAGATGCAGATCATCCCGCCCGTTTATATACCAATGATTTTGATAAAAATGGCCAAACAGAACCCATCGCCGTGTATTTTAAAACGGATGGGAAGGCTTACCCTTTTAACCTGCGGTCTGATTTGGTTGCACAGCTCCCTTATTTGAAAAAGAAGTTTTTGCGTTATGATGCTTATGCAGGTAAATCTGTTGAAGAGGTTTTTACCGAGGAAGAATTGAAAACCTCTCAGGTATTGACCGTGGAAGAAACACGAACCTGCATTTTTTACAATAGTGGCAAAGGTGAATTCATAAAGCAGCCATTGCCCATGCGGGCACAATTGTCCTCCGTTTATGCCATTCTGGTTTCCGACTTTAATAACGATAAGCATAAGGATATTTTTTTAGGAGGAAACTTTTATGGTCTAAAGCCCGAAGTTGGCAGATACGATGCCAGTTACGGCGTAACTTTCTTGGGAAACCCACAAAAGAACAAAGGTTTCACCTATCTAACACCCCAACAAAGCGGTTTTTTCATTAGAGGAGAAATACGAGATGCGAAGGAAATTAAAATGAAGCACAAAAATGTTGTAATCGTTGCTTGCAATAATGATAAATTAAAGGTATTTGTTAGATAAGGTTTCGATTACGCCCAACTATCGTTTATTCGTTCAACACTAAGAATGGCGCCTGAGCGTAGTCGAAGGCTCAGGTTTCGGCTACGCTCATCCACCCTTACGC
>ENA-OFCE01000389-OFCE01000389.1-metagenomes-genome-assembly--contig:-NODE-389-length-29810-cov-4.778189_pt1 | contig 29810 bp, 25 predicted proteins | sample MGYA00153388_OFCE01 | MGnify analysis MGYA00153388 | reverse complement strand
GTCGGCAAGGTCATGATGGCGCAGTTGTCGAAGCAAAAGACCACCGACCGCCACGGCAAGCAGGTCGATCAGGAATCGTTCAACTCGATTTACATGATGGCCGACTCGGGAGCGCGCGGTTCGGCCGCTCAAATTCGGCAGCTGGCCGGCATGCGCGGCCTGATGGCCAAGCCCGACGGCAGCATCATCGAGACCCCGATCACGGCCAACTTCCGGGAGGGCTTGAACGTTCTTCAATACTTCATCTCCACCCACGGCGCCCGCAAGGGCCTGGCGGATACGGCGCTGAAAACGGCGAACTCGGGCTACCTGACGCGCCGGCTGGTCGACGTGACGCAGGACCTGGTGGTGACGCAGGACGATTGCGGCACCCAAAACGGCATGAACATGCGGGCCCTGGTCGAGGGCGGTGAAGTGATCGAGTCGCTGCGCGACCGCATCCTGGGACGCGTCACGGCCATCGAGGTGCAGCACCCGGAAACGCAGGAAGTGCTACTCGGCGGCGGCGAGATGATGGACGAGGACGTGCTCGACGTGCTGGAAGCAGCGGGTGTCGACGAGGTGAAGGTGCGCACCGCGCTGACCTGCGCCACGCGCTTCGGCATCTGCGCCAAGTGCTATGGCCGCGACCTGGGCCGCGGCGGCCTGATCAACATGGGCGAGGCGATCGGCGTGATCGCGGCGCAGTCGATCGGCGAGCCGGGCACGCAGCTGACGATGCGCACGTTCCACATCGGTGGTGCGGCGTCGCGTGCGGCGGTGGCGTCCAGCGTCGATGCCAAGAGCGACGGCATCATCGGCTTCAACGCCACGATGCGCTACGTGACCAATGGCAAGGGCGAACTGGTGGTGATCTCGCGTTCCGGCGAGATCATCATCTCCGACCAGCACGGCCGAGAGCGCGAGCGTCACAAGGTGCCGTACGGCGCGTTGTTGAGCATCAAGCCGGACCAGCAACTCAAGGCCGGCACCGTGCTGGCCAACTGGGATCCACTGACGCGCCCGATCATCACGGAATTCGCCGGCAAGGCGAAGTTCGAGAACGTCGAGGAAGGCGTCACGGTCGCCAAGCAACTGGACGAGGTGACCGGCCTGTCGACCCTGGTCGTGATCGATCCGAAGCGGCGCGGTGCCACCAAGGTGATCCGTCCGCAGGTCAAGTTGCTTGACGTGGCCGGCAACGAGGTCAAGATTCCTGGCACAGACCACTCGGTGACGATCAGCTTCCCGGTCGGCTCGCTGGTGCAGATCCGCGACGGTCAGGACCTGATGCCGGGCGAGGTGCTGGCACGCATCCCGGTCGAAGGCCAGAAGACGCGCGATATCACCGGCGGCCTGCCGCGGGTGGCCGAGCTGTTCGAAGCCCGCACGCCGAAGGACAAGGGCACGCTGGCTGAGATGACCGGCACCGTGTCTTTCGGCAAGGAGACCAAGGGCAAGGTGCGCCTGCAGATCACCGATCCGGAAGGCCAGGTCTACGAAGAGTTGGTGCTGAAGGAAAAGAACATCGTGGTCCACGAGGGACAGGTGGTCAACAAGGGCGAGTCGATCGTCGACGGTCCGGCCGATCCACAGGACATCCTGCGACTGCTGGGCATCGAGGAACTGGCGCGCTACATCGTCGACGAGGTGCAGGACGTCTACCGCCTGCAGGGTGTCAAGATCAACGACAAGCACATCGAGGTGATCGTGCGCCAGATGCTGCGCCGCGTGCAGATCACCAACCCGGGCGACACGGCCTATATCGCCGGCGAGCAGGTCGAGCGTTCCGAGTTGCTCGACACCAACGACCGCATGGTGGCCGAAGGGAAGATGACGGCGACCCATGCCGACGTTTTGCTGGGCATCACCAAGGCGTCGCTGTCGACCGACAGCTTCATCTCGGCGGCCTCTTTCCAGGAGACCACGCGCGTGCTCACCGAGGCTGCCATCATGGGCAAGCGCGACGAGTTGCGTGGCCTGAAGGAAAACGTCATCGTCGGTCGCCTGATCCCTGCCGGCACCGGCATGGCGTTCCACGATGCCCGCAAGGCCAAGGAAGCGATGGACGACGCCGAACGGCGCGCCATCTCGATGCAGGAGGCTGAGGAACTGGCCGCCGTGCAATTGGCCGCCATCGACGCGGCTGGTGAAGCAGCCGAATAAGCGACCTTCGCTCGGTTTCAAGGGCGGCTTCGGCCGCCCTTTTTCACGCTCGTGTGTTTTGAATCAGCACGGTGGTGCAAGTGCGCCGAGCTCGGCGTCGAGCGCTGCGCCGGGTAACGTGATGACGAGACCGTGCGGCCGGGCGCGCCGTGCCAGCTTGAGCACGGCCCGATCGCGGCTGACCAGCCAGCGTGCCTGCCGCCCGAGCGCCAAGTCGATGAAGGGTTGGTCGTTCGCGTCGGTGCATCGCAGTCGCAGCGCAGCGCCGGTCAACTCCACCGGTTCGAGAATCTCCGCATGGCGATCCCAGGCGGCAAACACGCTGACCGGGTCGAGGTGCCGCGCCATCAGACCGCTGCCGCGCAGCACGTGCCCCAACTCGTCGCGCATCCAGCCGGTGGCGATCCAGCGCACCTGACCACGGGCGATGCGCTGCCCGAGGCTGGCGCACGCGGGGTCGGCGAACCAGAGCCAGTCAAGCACGACATTGGTGTCGAGCACGAGCAGCGGGCGCGGCTCCAGGACGGTGGCCCCGATCAGCGGCGCGACCGGCACGACATGGTTGTCGAGCACCCAGCCGGACGCGGTTCCGGCCTGCCTTTCGGCGCCGCTGTGGGCACTGGCGTCAGCGGTATCGACCCCGCAGAAACACTCACGCGCCGTGCGAATTCAGCGCCACGAAGCGACACTCGCGCTTGATGCGCCAGGGCTTGCGTGATCGTCTCGCGGCGCGCTATCGCCAGCTCGGTCACCAGCATGTCGACGATCACGGTCTGCATCAATTGCGACACCATCGGCACCAGTGCCTGCAGATCCTGCGGATGGTCGACCGGCATCACCACGTCGGCCAGCCGGGCGAGGTCACTGTGCTGCGGACAGATCGCGATGACCGGCGCCCCGGCGGGCCGCGCCCGCGCCCGCGCCCGCGCCCGCGCCGCAGCCTCGTTGCTGGCGTCGAGCGTGCCCGAGTTCGAGATCACCAGCAGCACGTCCGCGCCACCCAGGAACGCCGAGGTGACGTTCTGCAACTGCAGGTCGCAGCGGGCGACAGCCAACGGGCCCAGCCGCCCCAGCTTGTGCTGCGCGTCCTGCGCGGCGATCGAGGCGCTGCCGGTGCCGTAGACCTCGATGCAGCGCGCGCGGCCGAGCAGTGCCACCGCGCTCTCGAGTGCCTGGGGGCGCAGCCGGTCACGCAGGCCGGTCAGTGCCGAGATTGAGTTGTTGCAGACCTTTGCCATGCGTTCGGCAGTCGGGCCGCCGGCCTGCACCGGGCCGTGGGCGACCTTCGTCGTGCCCGACAGCCCCGACTCCAGGCGCAGCTTGAAGTCGGCCAAGCCGACGAAGCCCATCGCAGGCAACAGCGCATCACCGTCGGCGTACTCGCGCCGCTGCTCTCGGCAATGTGGGCAATCGGATCGCTCATCCACGCGCGCAACGCCGCCAGCAGGTCGTTCGCGACGGCCGACCGGCACGCATTCACTTCGGCGCACTGGTTCTACCACCCACGGTCCATGCCCACTGCCCACTGCCCACTGCCCGCTGCTCGCTGCTCGCTGCTCGCTGCTCGCTGCTCGCTGCTCGCTGCTCGCGTCTTTCTGCGTACGTCGCACTTCGATGTGCGGTGCGAGTCGTCTCGTGGTTGGATAGTAGGCGGCCGTTGTGCGGCAATTCATTCGATTCCGCAATTTACCAAGTCGATTGGACATTTCGGGCCGTGCGGGCGGGGATACAGACAACAAGCGCGACATCGCTCGCGACGATGTACTTATCGCGGCGTTCACGGACATTCATGTCTGTGCCGCAGTTGTCCAAGGTTGGATCGACGGAGGATGGGCATTGACGCATCGGGTCCGATCACACGATTGAAAGAATGGTCCATAGAGCGGCATGCATTGTGTTCAATGCCAAAGAAGCTGCAGTACCTGCTACAAAACGCTCAAGGTTGAAATCGCCAAGCTCTAGAAGCAGGCTAAAGCGTACGCAGTGTTGAATTGAAGTCGTTGATTGCGCAGGTGAAGCAGACGATCCGCGAACAGGGTCTGACCGCCCGCGAGCTGGATTTCATGACCCGAGCTGCCGCATCGAGTGGTCAAGCGAAAACAGGCACGGTGCGTAAGTCCGCATTGCCCAAGTACATGGACGCAGAGACGCGCAAGAACTGGGCGGGTCACGGCAAGCCGCCGGGCAGCCGTTCGATCCGTCGGCGTCGCGCCACTGCGAGCGCGATGGGCGCAAACGTCGGGCAGGTCGCCAACGCGCAATGACGGCCCGCGCCGGTCGGACCATCGCTGGGATGACCGCAAAAACCGGGACGCGACGTGGTCGCGGCGACAATAGCGGTTCAGGCACCTCGGTGTGCTCTCCCAATGCATCGGACAGTTTTTCATGGCGGCCTTCGACACCGAACAAGTGCTCAGCGTGCACCACTGGAACGACACGCTCTTCACCTTCACCACCACACGCGGCAGCAGCCTTCGCTTTGAAAGCGGCCACTTCGTCATGGTCGGCCTCGAGGTGGAGGGCAGACCACTGATGCGTGCTTACAGCATCGCCAGCGCGCATTACGAAGAGCATCTCGAGTTCTTCAGCATCAAGGTGGACAACGGCCCATTGACCTCGCGGCTGCAGCATCTGCAGGTCGGCGACCCGGTGCTGATTGGGCGCAAACCGACCGGAACGTTGGTGCTGTCCGACCTGCTGCCCGGCCGTTTCCTCTATCTGTTTGCCACGGGCACGGGGCTGGCTCCTTTCATGAGCATCATCCGCGATCCGGACACCTACGAACGGTTCGAAAAGGTCGTGCTGGTGCACGGCGTGCGGGTCGGCAGCGAACTGGCCTACGCCGACTTCATCGCGCAGGAATTGCCACAGCACGACTATCTGGGCGAACAAGTCCGTGAAAAGCTGATTTACTACCCGACAGTCACACGCGAAGCGTTCCGCAATCAGGGTCGCCTGACCACGTTGATCGAGAGTGGGAGGCTTTGCCGCGACATCTGCCTGCCGCCACTGGACCCCGGCCGTGACCGGGCCATGATCTGCGGCGGCCCGGCGATGCTGAAAGATCTGCGTGTGGTGCTCGATGCGCAGGGCTTCAAGATCTCGCCAGGTATCGGGCAGCCTGGTGATTACGTCATCGAACGCGCCTTCGTAGAGAAGTAGAAGCGCTTGTCCGCCGCGGCTCGCAGAGCTTTTCTGTGAGGCCTGTCGTGGCGGCGTGCGGCGAGGCACACTTCGCAACATGGATCGCCCGTCCTTGCCCGAACCGGCGCCGCTGTTGGTGGCCTGCCTGTGTGCCGAATGGTGCGGCACGTGCCGCGACTACCGCATCGTCATGCGGCAGGTGCTTGGCGCGCATCCCGACGGCGTCTTGCGGCCGGTGTGGGTCGACATCGAAGATGAGGACCTGGTGGTAGGCGATACAGAAATCGACAACTTTCCGACGCTGCTCCTGGCGCGCGGTGACGAGTTGCTGTTCTACGGAACGCTGACACCGCACGCTCAGACGCTCGAACGCTTGCTGCAGGCAGCACTCGTCGGCGACCTGCGGCCAGTCACGGTGGATTCCGACCTGCAAGGATTGCTGCGACGCGTGCAGCGCCACGTCGACTCCGGCGGCCGCTGACGATTTGATGCTGCATGGCGACTTTCTCGCCACGGCGTTCGGGTCTGCACCGCGGCACGGTACGAACAGCGTTAGTCAGGGAAATGACCGAAGACGAGTTTCCCTACTTCGCTGGCGTTTGCGACATGGGCCTGCGCCGGCTCCGCGCGGCTGGGCGTGCGCTCACCGCCAGGGCCCACTCCGTCGGCTGGATCAATTGCCATCGGCAGGATTTCGACAAGCTTTGTGGCACGCCGGAGTTTGCTTTCGGGCTCTGCGACAGCACGCGCACCGACACCCGCTGGGACTGCGTCTACGGCGTCTTTTGCTAAATCAGCGAAGCGGACATGGAGTCGTTGCATCGCACCGAAGCGCGCGCGGGGCTACCGGATCACCGAGATCAACGTTCAATCCGAGCAGGGTGTGCTGGCCGCGGTGGTCTGCGTGGCGCATGAAAAGCGCGCCGGTCTGCAGCCGCTGGACTGGTAATTGCAACATGTGCTGCGCGGCGCTCGCGAAGCCCGCCTGCCAGCCCACTACATTGGCGAAATCGCTTGGATGGTCGCGCAGGGCGACTCCGATTCGCAACGCGCCATGAAGGAACTGTCGATCTGTCGGGACTGATGCCGCAGCGCAGCCTTCGGCCCGGATCGCAGGCATGGAGACCGTGCAGCGGGACGGGCTTCGCTGCCGGTTCGACCGCCCCGCGCGCAGCCAGTGCACGTGGTGCCCGCCGTACAATAAATGGTTTGCCAGCGGCGTAGTGCCTGGCTCTTCAAAGGATTCCAAGTGTTCATTTCCGAAGCTTTTGCGCAGGTTGCGCCGGCGGCCACGAGTGGTACCGAATCGATGTTCGGCTCGCTGACCAGCATGCTCCCGCTGGTGTTGATGTTCGTCGTCTTGTACTTCGTGATGATCCGGCCCCAGATGAAGCGGCAAAAGGAACACAAGGCGATGATCGACGCAGTCGGCAAGGGCGACGAGGTGGTGGTTGGCGGCGGCATCCTGGGCAAGGTCAACAAGCTCGGGGACACTTATCTTCATCTCGAGATCGCCAACGGGGTAGAGATTCAGGTCCAACGCGCGTCGGTTGTCCAGGTCTTGCCGAAGGGCACTTTCAAATAGTTTGTTGACCTCGACATGCCGCTCGTCCATGGCGAGCGGCATGGTTGTTTCTGCGCGGCTCGCCCGCCAAGGAAGTGAGCATGAACCGCTATCCGATCTGGAAATACGCGATCTTGGTGATCGCCCTGCTGGTCGGCTTGATCTACACGTTGCCGAACCTGTTCGGCGAGGCGCCCGCGGTGCAGGTCAGCAGCGGCAAGGCGACCGTCAAACTCGACCGCGCCTTGGCTACGCGCGTCGAACAGGCGTTGACGGGCGCCGGGCTGCAGGCCGATTTCGTGCAGTTCGAAGGAAATTCGATCAAGGCACGATTTCGCGACACCGATCTGCAGCTGAAGGCGAAGGACGTCATCAGCAAGGAGCTGAATCCCGACCCGACCGACCCGACTTATATCGTGGCGTTGAACCTGCTGTCGCGCTCGCCGGCTTGGCTCACGTCGCTGCACGCGATGCCCATGTACTTGGGGTTGGATCTGCGGGGCGGCGTTCACTTTCTGATGCAGGTCGACATGAAGTCGGCGCTGACGAAAAAGGCAGAGGCACTGACCGGCGACGTCCGCACCCTGCTGCGCGACAAGAACCTGCGCCATGCGGGCGTGACCCGCGACGGCAACAACGTCGAGGTGCGCTTTCGCGACCGCGAGACCCTGACAGCCGCCCGCAACCTGCTGAGCGATCAGCTGCCCGACTTGCTGTGGACCGACAGCGCGGCGGGCGCTGATTTGAAGCTGGCCGGCACGCTCAAGCCCGAGGCCGCGCGCCGCGTGCAGGAAACGGCCGTCCGCCAGAACATCACGACGCTGCACAACCGGGTCAACGAGCTCGGCGTGTCGGAGCCGGTGATCCAGCAACAGGGCCTGGACCGCGTCGTCGTGCAACTGCCGGGCGTCCAGGACACGGCCAAGGCCAAGGACATCATCGGCCGCACCGCCACGTTGGAGATCCGTCTGGTCAACGAGACCACCGAAGCGATCGAGGCGGCCAAGGGCACGGCGCCGGTGCCATTCGGCAGCGAGCGCTACGCCGACCGCGACAGCGGTCCGATCATCGTCTATCGCCAAGTGGTGCTGACGGGCGAGAACCTGACCGACGCGCAGCCCGGCTTCGACGGCCAAACGCAGGAGCCGACCGTCAACCTGACGCTGGACGCCAAGGGGTCGCGCATCTTCCGGGATGTCACACGCGAAAACATCGGCAAGCGCATGGCGATCTTGCTGTTCGAGAAGGGCAAGGGCGAAGTGGTGACCGCGCCGGTGATCCGCAGCGAAATCGGCGGTGGCCGGGTGCAGATTTCGGGTCGCATGACCACCCAGGAAGCCAGCGACCAGGCCTTGCTGCTGCGTGCCGGCTCGTTGGCGGCGCCGATGGAAATCATCGAAGAGCGCACCATCGGGCCGAGCCTGGGGGCCGAGAACATCGCCAAGGGCTTCAACAGCGTGATCTACGGCTTCTGCGCGATCGCCGTGTTCATGTGCTTGTACTACCTGCTGTTCGGCGTGTTCTCGACCCTGGCGCTGGCGTTCAACCTGCTGCTGCTGGTCGCGGTGCTGTCGATGTTGCAGGCCACGTTGACTTTGCCCGGCATCGCGGCCATCGCGCTGGCGCTGGGCATGGCGATCGACGCCAACGTACTGATCAATGAACGGGTGCGCGAGGAATTGCGCGCGGGCGCCTCGCCACAAGCGGCCATCCATGCGGGCTACGAGCGCGCGTTCGCGACGATCCTAGACTCCAACATCACGACGCTGATTGCCGGTCTGGCGCTGTTGACCTTCGGCTCGGGGCCGGTGCGCGGCTTTGCGATCGTTCACTGTCTGGGCATCCTGACCTCGATGTTCTCGGCCGTGGTGTTCTCGCGCGGCCTCGTCAATCTTTGGTACGGGCGTCAGAAAAAACTCAAAGGCGTGTCGATCGGGCAGGTGTGGAAGCCCGACGCCAACCTGCCGGCCAAGACCTGAGCCCGGTACCCCGCCCGAACTCCACCACACCGCACTGCCCCCAGGACACCTCATGGAATTCTTCCGCATCCAGCGCGACATCCCGTTCATGCGCCACGCGGTGATCCTGAACGTCATTTCGGTGCTGACCTTTGCCGCGGCGGTGTTCTTCATCGCCACCCGCGGGCTGCATTTGTCGATCGAATTCACCGGCGGCACGGTGGTCGAGGTCGAGTATCCGCAGCCGGCCGACATCAATGCCGTGCGCAACACGGTCGAGGCGCTCAAGTTCGGCGAGATCCAGGTGCAGACCTTCGGCAGTTCGCGGGACGTTCTGATTCGCCTGCCGGTGCGCGGCGACGTCAAGCAGGCCGACGTCGTGACGCAGGTCTATGCAGCACTTTGCCAGGCCCAAAAGCAGACTGTCACGACCCAGCAGGTCAACTCCGACAAAGGTGAGTCGAGTTCCAAGCCGGTCTGCGGAACACCAGGCGCCGAACCGGTGAAGCTGATGCGCAGCGAGTTCGTCGGTCCCTCGGTCGGGTCCGAACTGGCCCGCGACGGTGCGCTGGCGCTGGCCGCCACGGTGATCGGTATCGTGCTGTACCTGGCGTTCCGGTTTGAATGGAAATTCGCGATCGCTGGCATCGTGGCGAACTTGCACGATGTCGTCATCATCGTCGGCTTCTTTGCCTTCTTTCAGTGGGAATTCTCGTTGGCCGTGCTGGCCGCGCTGCTCGCTGTGCTGGGCTACTCGGTGAACGAATCGGTCGTCATCTTCGACCGGATCCGCGAGTCGTTTCGCAGGTACCGCAAGCTCGACACGATGCAGGTGATCGACCACGCCATCACCAGCACGATGAGCCGCACCGTGATCACGCACGGCAGCACCCTGATGATGGTGGTGTCGATGTTGATCTTCGGCGGGCCGACGCTGGAATACTTCGCGATCGCGCTGACGATCGGGATCTTGTTCGGCATCTATTCGTCGGTGTTCGTCGCCGCCGCTATCACGATGTGGCTCGGTGCCAAGCGCGAAGACCTGGTCAAGTCCGGCCCGAAGGAAACCGACCCCGACGACCCCAATGCCGGAGCGGTGGTGTAGAGTCAATTTGACAAGTTTTCAGGTCGCAACCACTCGCCCATGGCGTCGACTCCCCTTCAACCAAGCGCCATGGCACAGCAGGCCCGGCGCGCGTATGTCGACGGGTTGATCAATGGTCTGCCCGCGGTCTGTCGGTCCGTGGAAGCCGGCGCCAGGTCGATGTCCGGTGTTGCGGCTGATGTGTCGGCGGCGGCCCGTCAACGCGAGTTGCAGGACGGCCTTCACCGGGCCGGCCCGCTGTGGCTGAGCGGCATGGTGAGCGTGCTTCGCACCACCTTCAACGGCGGCATCGGTTCTGCAACGCGGTCGGGTGACCTGCCGTCGCCGGGCAACCGCAGCGCTCACCTCAGCCTGGTCGACGACGACACCATCGAACACGAGATCCTCAGTTCACGGCTGGCACTTGCCGTGATGGATCGCGCTTCGTGGGAATTCACCGATCTGCGTTCGCGCATCAATGCGTTGGAACAACGCGACGAACTCGACCCCAACGATGTGTTGCGTCCGCACGTGCTGTCTCGCATCGTGACCGGGGCCTGGCGCAGCGCCGGCATGAGCGTCGACGCCTGGCGCGTGATTCAGGGCTTGATGCACGAAGAATTCGCTCACTTCGCCGAAGAGGGCTATCACGAGATCAACCGCTGGCTGCTCGCGCGCCATGTGTTGCCCAACGTCGATCTGCGCCCACTGATCCGGCGCACCCCAAATTCGGCTTGGGCGGCCGCCGGCCCGGCGTCGGCTCCGGTGGGTATCGACGAGCGCGCACAAGACGCCCGCGAGCAGACTCGCCCGATGACGAAATCGTCGCTGCTCTCGGGCGGCGCGCCTGAGGCGGCCGAAGCGGTGCTCGGCAGATTGAATCGACTGGTGGCCAGGCATCTGCCTGGCTTTGCCGACACTGCCGGAGCCGAGCCGACGACGTCCCGGGGACTGAAGGCCGCAATCGCGGACGCGCAGCAGGGCATCGTGCGGCGCCTGTCGCCGGCCGGCGCGGAGCCGGCACTCACCGCAACGGCGCGCGGCGCGCCGATCACCACGCCGGCGCTGCTTGAGGAACTGCACCAGCGCAAACTGGCGCTCAAGCAGGCGGCCGACACGCCGGTCGAGCGCGCCACGATCGAAATCGTGGCGCTGCTGTTTCAGAGCATCCTGACGGAGGACCGGATTCCGGCCAGCGTCCGGGTCTGGTTTGCGCGGCTGCAGATGCCGGTGCTGCGCGTGGCTGTCGGCGAGCCCGATTTCTTCGCGACAGTCGACCATCCGGCGCGCCGGCTGATCGACCGGATGGGCGCCTGCGTGATGGGCTTCGACGCCTCAGGCCGCGCCGTGGCCGAACTGCTCGAGAAAGAGATCAAGCGGGTCGTGCAAGTCGTCGAGGCGTACCCGGACACCGGGCGGCGCGTGTTCCAGACTGTGCTGGGCGAGTTCGAAAAGTTCCTCGAGCACTACTTCAAGAACGACAACGAGGCGACACGCAAGGGCGTGTCGCTGGCTCAGCAGGTCGAGCAGCGCGAAACACTGGCGATTCAGTACACGATCGAGCTTCGCAAGATGCTCAACGAGATGCCCGTGCAGGAGGGCGTGCGCGAGTTTCTGTTTCATGTTTGGGCCGACGTGCTGGCCATGACCGCCGTGAAGGACGGGATTCAAAGCGATGCCACCAAGGTGGTCAAGCGCACGGCCGCCGATCTGATCTGGTCGGCAGGCGCGAAGGTGTCGCGGGAGGAGCGTGCCGACGTGATCCGCCGCCTGCCGCCGCTGCTGAAGGCGTTGCGCGACGGCATGGAACAGGCCGGCGTCCCGACGCTCAAGCAGGACGAGCACCTTCAAAAGCTGAACAATTCTCTGGCGGCGGCGTTCACGGCCAAGTCGGCGGCGATCCCGCAGGAGCGGCTCGAGGAGTTGATGGTTCGCCTCGAAACGCTCGAGGAGCTACTGCCCGAGGCCGGTGAACTGGAGATCGACGAATCTCTGGTGCTCGATCTGTCGGGCCACGAAAGCTCGGAGCTCGAAGTGGTTGGCGAAGGCGGGTCGGTACCGACACCGGCGATGATGCTGTGGGCTCGCGAGTTGCAGGTCGGCAGCTGGTTCATGCTCGAGTTCCGTGGGCGCAACGAAGCCGTTCAGCTTGCCTGGCACGGTTTGCGCCGGCAGTTGGCGCTGTTCGTGTCACCGCAGGGCCGGGGCACACTGTTTCAGCGGCAACGCCTGGCAGCGTTCCTGCAGGCCGGGTTGATCGTGCCTGCGCAGGAAGAAGCGCTCACCGTGCGGGCCACGCGCAATGCACTGGCCCGACTTGACGAGGAACCGCAACGCTTGCTGGGCTGACCCTGGCCGCCGATGAAGTCGGGCGAAGCGCCGTGCAGCGCGGTGTTCCGGACGGTGATCAATGGATCAACCGGTCCTCGACGTCGACGAACAACTCGTCAAGGATCAGCGCATCGGGCTCTTCGCCGAGGCTCCAAAACACCATCAGCACGATGATCTTCAGGTCTTCCAGGTCGAGCGGGCCGCCGGGGATTGCCGAAGCCCGGTCGATCACCATTTCGCGCATGGGAGGTGGCAACACACCGGCCATCTCGAGAAAGCTGATGAAGCCGATCGAATCCTCTCCGAGGTGCTCTTGTTCAGCCGGCGAATAAACGCGCAGGCTGAGTTCGCCTTGTTCACCCACGTAAGACTGGGCGGCGGTTGCCAACCCATCGAGCCACGACAGCGCTTCCTGGATTTCGTCGGACTCGAAACCCACCGACGACAGCTTCCGCGTCAACTGGTCGTGGTCCGGACAGGCGTCTGGACGCCAATAGTTTTCGTACAGGTAGACGAGCACGTCAAACATCAATTCACTATACCGCAGGCATTCAGCCGCGCCCGAGACGCTGAAAAAGCTGCCCTGGCAATCTGGCGACTTGCCCATTGAGTTCGAGGTCCAGCAACCGGACGTTCAGTTCTGGCGCGGAACAGCCCGTGCGATCGATCAGCGCATCCAACCCGACAGGGTCGTATCCCATGGCATCGAGAACGCGCTGCACCTCCTTCGTCTGCGGATTTGACGCAGCCTCCGTCGGGTTGACGGCCGTCGCAGACGCCGTGCCTGCGGAATCGGTCGGCTTGAGAATCATTACCGGCAGGTCGAACTCCTCAAGCACATCCTGGGCACTCTCCACCAGCTTGGCACCTTGCTTGATCAGGCTGTGGCAGCCGCGCGATTGCGGGGCGTGAATCGATCCAGGAACGGCATAAACGTCGCGCCCGGATTCAAGCGCCAGACGGGCGGTGATGAGCGAGCCCGACTGCAAGGTCGCCTCGACCACCAAGGTGGCGCGGGCCAATCCCGAGATGATCCGGTTGCGCTGCGGAAAGTGGTGCGCCAGCGGCGGCGTTCCAAGCGCATATTCGCTGATGAGCAACCCCGACTCGGCGATGCGGCGCGCCAGATCGTGATGGCGACGGGGGTAGACCCGGTCCAGCCCGGTGCCGACCACGGCGATCGTGCTGCCGCGTCCTTCCATCGCACCCTCATGAGCCGCACCGTCGATGCCCAGCGCCAGACCCGAAACGATGGTCAGGCCGGCCTGGCTGATATGGCTGGCAAAGGCACGTGCGTTGTCCTTGCCCTGCGGGGTCGCGTCGCGACTGCCCACCACCGCCACGCTGGGCGATTGCAGCAGGTCGATCCGCCCGAGTGCGTAGAGCAGCAAGGGTGGATCGGCGCTTTCGAGCAACAGGGCGGGATAGTTCGCATCCGCCAGCGTGAGTACGCTGCGCGGCGACCCCTGGACGCAGGCCAACCAGTCGACGGTTGATTGCACCAGCGCGCAAATCCCCACGGGTGCCACGGCCAGCGCCGCGGCCGCGGCTTGCCCGACCACCGCACGGCGCGCCGCAACACTTGCCTCCAGCACTGCCTGCGGCGATCCGAAGGCCGCAAGCAGACGGCGCGCTGCCAGCCGGCCGACCTGTGGGGTTTCGAGCAGCCGCAACCAAGCGGCCAATTCTTCCGGATCGGTCACGCCGGGCGGCACGAAGCGTGGTGGGCGCGACGCGCCGGCTCTCAGGGCTGCGTAAAGCGGTCGCCTGCCTTGACGGGCTCCTTGACCGACAGGATCAAGGCATACGACATGCGGTCGAACACGCGGAACACGAACAGCAGGCCGTGTCGTTCATCGGGCAGTTTCATGGCGGGTTTTCTCGCATCGGTGGTGTCGACCGTGCGGGCGCCATCGCGCCACAGTGCCAACACGTGCCCGCGCTCCATGCCGTCGCGCGTGCCCTTGTTGAGCGACACGATCTGGTTCTGTCCCGCGTTCAGACCCTCGCCGTAGATCGAAGCAATCTGGCCGTCCATGGCGGACTGCGGTGCGTGTGGCGAATAGTTGCTGAACTGTCGTTCCGGCACCGCGGCCAGGCGGTCGCCGATGCCGGCTTCCTGGCGGATGCTGGTCACCGCGAACGTAGCCGGCACGATCTCGGCTTTGCCGTCGGCGCCGGTGCGTGTCTCACCGGGTTGCCGGTAGTCGGCAGTGCCCACGTACGTGGCTTCGAAGCCCAGCACCTCGCCGGTGGTCGGGTCCTTCAGCGGCTTGGGTTCACGAAAGATGCGGTAGTCGCGCTGATTGCCGAGATCACCCCGCACGTAGGCGGTGTCGCCGCGCGACAGCAGCACGCGGCCCTCCTGCGCTGCAACGATGCGCGGCGCTGCCGCCAGCTCGTTGGTGTCGAAAATGACGGCTTCGTTCAAAAACGGTTCGATCAGATGCAGCGGAATGGCGGCGATGGCCAGGTCATCGCTGCTCTGGCTGCGCACTCGCGGCGACAGCTTTTCGTTGCTGGAGCTGCTCCGCTGCCCCATTCGCAGGCGCGCGCGGCCGTCCGACTTGTCCAGATAAAGAACCTGTCCCGGGTAGATCAGGTGCGGGTTGCGGATCTGTTCGAGGTTCATGCCCCACAACTCGGGCCATCTCCACGGCCTGTTGAGGAACAACTTTGAGATGTCCCACAACGTGTCGCGCGGCTTGACGGTGTACGACTCCGGTGCGTTGGCTGCCAGTTCGGACAGCGCCACGCCTGTATCGGCGACTTTTTGGGCGGTGCCGCGTTGTTGCGGTGTGACCGGCAGCGTGTCGGCTGCCTGCACTGGCGCGGCGACGACCGACAATCCCACCTGCAAGACCAGGGTGCCCAGCAGCAACCCGACAGGCCGGCAGGTTCGAAGGGCGCGACGATGGCGACTCATCATGGGCAAGGTACTCCGGGAGCGCTGCGCGGGGCCGCGTGGTGGGTTGCTGGGCCGGTCCTCGGCGGGGCCGTTGCAGTTCGGCGAAAATAGTGAACTGATTTCGCAGATTTTGCTCCCAAAGCATTGATATCGCAACGAAAGTGACCGACCGGAGCGGTTGAACAGCAGGCGATAAGCGGGCCTTTTGTCGGGGCCGTGACGTACCGCACGATCGCCAGGAAACCCCCAGTTACAAGCAACCTGCCATGGCCAAGTTATCCATCCTTCGATATCCCGACGTGCGCCTGCACAAGGTTGCGGCGCCCGTGGTGACTGTCGACGCGCGCATCCAGCAACTGGTCGACGACATGCTGGAAACCATGTATGCCGCCGACGGCGTGGGTCTGGCCGCTACCCAGGTCGATGTGCACGAATGCGTGCTCGTGCTGGACACCTCGGAAAGCCGCGACGAACCGCGCGTGCTGATCAACCCGGAACTGATCGAGCGCAGCACTGAACTCACGCTGGCCGAGGAAGGCTGCCTGTCGGTCCCGGCGATCTACGACAACGTGCAGCGGCACAGTCGCGTCAAGGTGCGTGCACTCGATCGGTCAGGCGCGGCTCATGAGTTCGAGGCGAAAGGGCTGCTGGCGATTTGTGTGCAGCATGAAATGGATCATTTGGTCGGCAAGGTGTTTGTTGAATACCTGAGTCCCCTCAAGCGGGACCGGATCAAGACCAAGATGCTCAAGAAGACGCGTGACGATGTGCGTCCGTGACCGCGCAGCGCACCCGTCCGGTCCACCAGCTTGAGAGTCGCCTTTGCGGGTACCCCCGAATTTGCCCGGGCCGCGCTCGACGGCTTGCATGATGCCGGGCATGAGATCGCGCTGGTGCTGACGCAGCCCGACCGACCGGCTGGTCGCGGAATGAAATTGCACGCCTCGGCTGTCAAGGGCCGCGCGCTCGAGCTTGGCATTCCGATCCTGCAACCGCGCAGCCTGAGGCTCGATGGCAAATACCCGGCCGACGCCGAGGCGGCGCGCGCCGCGCTGCGGGCGGCTCGGGCGGACGTGATGGTGGTGGCCGCCTACGGGCTGCTGCTGCCGCCTTGGGTGTTGGCGCTGCCGCCGCGCGGCTGCCTGAACATCCATGCGTCGCGGCTGCCGCGCTGGCGCGGTGCCGCACCGATCCACCGCGCCATCGAGGCGGGTGACGCCGAAACCGGCATCACGATCATGCAGATGGATGCGGGGCTCGACACCGGCGACATGCTGCTCGTGCAGGCCATGCCGATCACATCGAGCGACAGCACCGCGATGCTGCAAGACAGGCTCGCCGCGCTGGGTGGCGACATGATCGTGCAGGCGTTGAACGGTCTGGCTTCAGACACACTGCGGGCCGTGCCGCAACCCACCGAAGGCGTGACCTATGCGCACAAGGTCGAGAAGTCTGAATCCGCCATCGATTGGACGTTGCCTGCCGGGCTGATCGCGCAACGGGTGCGTGCCTTCGATCCGTTTCCAGGCGCGAGTTCCGAGCTGGCAGGCGAGACCGTCAAGTGCTGGTCTGCCCAGGTGGCGGGCGCCGATGTTCGCCACGGCGCCGGACACGCGCCCGGCACGGTGCTCGGCCTGGATGCGTCGGGCATCGTCGTCGCGTGCGGCACGGGCGCGGTGCGGCTGACCGAGTTGCAGCGGCCGGGCGGCAAGCGCCAGCCCGCGCAACAGTTCCTGCAGGGCCACCGCGTCGCGCTGGGCGCGCGCTTCGGTCTGCGTCAAGTTGAACCTGGAGGCGTCGATAAAGCGACATCATGAAGACCGTGTCTCGACTGTCTCTGTCCGCTTCGATGGCCTTCGCCTTGGCCCTGCTCGCCGGCTGCGACATGCTGGGCATTGAATCGCCCGAGAAGATCGCCGCCACGCGCGACGCTGAGGGTCGTGCCGTTGGAAGCGCATGCCGCCATGCGGGCCGTGCCATCGAGGACTGCTACGCGCTGAACCGGAAAGCCGATAAAGCGTCGGTGTTTGCAGGCTGGCGCGACATGAACGACTACATGCGAGAGAACAAGATCGACGAAGTGGCACCGCAACTCGGCGCAGCGGCCGCCAAGTCCGGGGCATCGGGCAGCGCGACCAGTGGAGTGACGCGCGGCGCCGACAGCGCGGCCGACAAGGCGGCCAGCAAGGCCGATCAGGTCGGCAAGCCCAAGTCCAAGGACGCCAAGGACTCTTGAGAGGAATGGCCGGCCGTGTGCCCGCGCGACCCGGCAAACTGAGGGCGTCTCACGCGAGCAGGCAGGACAATCTGCGCCATGCCCGTGCTGCGCTCCCACCTGGACGATTCCGATTATCGACACGGCGTGCGTGACATGCTGGCCGATGCGCCCGGCATCGCGGCCTGGGGCCTGGGGCCTGGTGAACGGCGTGGCGATGGTGCAGGCCGGCTTGAGCGTGCCGCTGGCGCTGTTGATGATCCTGACGGTGTACGCCGGCAGCGCGCAGCTGGCGTCGTTGCCCTTGCTGGCCGCCGGCGCGCCGATGTGGGCGGTGTGCGCTGCGGCCTTTTGCGTCAACCTGCGCTTCGTGATCGACAGCGCGCAACTGCGCGTCTACTTCGAACACCTGGCGCCGCTGCGGCGCGTGTTGCTGGCCTCGTTCTCGGCCGACAGGAACCTCATCGCCTTCCTGCGAGCCGATCCACGGCCGCAGCGCGAGCCGGGACAGGTCCGCTATTTCGTCGGCGGTGCGATCACGATTTGGCTGACCTGGCAGACCTGCTCGATCGCCTGCGTTCTGTGGTCCGGCCTGATTCCCTTGCACTGGGGCCTGGGTTTTGCTGGAACGCTGGCCATGCCGGGACTGACCTGCGGACTGCTCGGCGACCGCAGTACCTGGGTGGCGGCGCTGGTCGCGGCGCTGGCGGCGGTGGCCGCCCATGGGCTGCCGCTCAAGCTCAACATCCTGGTGGCGATCGCGGCCGCGGTGTGCGCCGGGCTGCTGGCGCAACAGACCGAAAAGCTCCGAGACCGGTGGACCGAGCCCGAAAGCCGCCGGTGATCGACGGCGGGTCGACGGCGCTGACGATCCTGGCGATGGCGCTGATCACGATCGTCACCCGCGGCTTCGTTTTGATTCCGCGCCACGAGGTGCCGATCCCGCGATGGTTGCAGCGTGCCTTGAAAGTCGCGCCGCTGGCGGCCCGCGTCGCCGTGGTGGTGCCCGGCATCGTCACTGACCACGGACAGTTGATCCACACCTGGCAGGATGCGCGGCTGCCGGTGGTCGCCGCGGCCACGCTGTATGACCTGTGGCGCCCGCGCGTGCTCGGCCCGCTGCTGGCTGGACTCGCGCTGTTCCTGCCGCTGCGGCTGGCGCTGGGTTGGTGATTGCGCGGCCGGTTCGACTGGCTATGCTCCTGCGCTCTTTGCGATCGGTACCGATCGAGATGAATATGTAACAAAGTTTCCCTAAACTTCACGTCGAGGTTTCACACATGAACGTCATCCGCTTCACCGATCTGATCGCTGCCGGCAAGGTGGCAGGGCAACGGGTCTTCATCCGCGCCGACCTGAACGTGCCGCAGGACGCCGCCGGCAACGTCACCGAGGACACCCGCATCCGCGCGTCGATTCCTTGCATCGAGATGGCGATTCAGGCGGGCGCGGCCGTGATGGTGACGTCCCATCTCGGCCGGCCCACCGAAGGCGCGTTCAAGCCGGCCGACTCGCTGGCGCCGGTGGCGCGCCGCATGGGCGAGTTGATGGGGCGCGAGGTCCGGCTGCAGGTCGACTGGGTCGACGGCGTGGACGTCGCGCCCGGGCAGTTCGTGTTGCTCGAGAACTGCCGGGTCAACCTGGGCGAGAAGAAGAACGACGAGGCGCTGGCGCGCAAGATGGCGGCGCTGTGCGACATCTTCGTGCACGATGCGTTCGGCACCGCACACCGCGCCGAGGCCAGCACCTACGGCATCGCGCAGTACGCCACGATCGCCTGTGCCGGGCCGTTGCTGGCGGCCGAGATCGATGCCGTCACCAAGGCACTGGCGCACCCGAAGCGGCCGCTGGTGGCGATCGTTGCCGGCAGCAAGGTCAGCACCAAGCTGACGATCCTGCAGAGCCTGGCGTCCAAGGTCGATCAGCTGATCGTGGGCGGCGGTATCGCCAACACCTTCATGCTGGCCGCCGGCCTGCCGATCGGCAAGTCGCTGGCCGAGGCCGGCCTGGTGGGCGATGCACGTGCTGTCATCGAAGCCATGAAGGCGCGCGGCGCCGCGGTGCCGATTCCGAGCGACGTGGTGACGGCAAAAGAGTTCAAGGCCGACGCCGCCGCCACCGTGAAGGCCGCCGCCGATGTGCAGCCCGACGACCTGATCCTCGACATCGGCCCGGACACCGCCGCAAGGCTGGCCGAGCAGCTCAAGGGCGCCGGCACGATCGTCTGGAACGGCCCCGTCGGCGTGTTCGAGTTCGACGCCTTCGCGCACGGCACCGAGACCATCGCTCGCGCCATCGCCGACTCCAGCGCCTTCAGCATCGCCGGCGGTGGCGACACGCTGGCGGCCATCGCCAAATACGGCATCGGCGAGCAGGTGGGCTACATCTCCACCGGCGGCGGTGCCTTTCTCGAAGTGCTGGAAGGCAAGACGCTGCCGGCCTTCGAAATCCTCGAGCGTCGCGCTCGGGGTTAGTTGCAGCCATCCGAGGCGACGCCGATCGCCCCGACACACCCCCCACCACACGAGAGAAAAACGCATGTCACGCGCCACCAAGATCGTTGCCACCCTGGGCCCGGCCTCCTCGTCACCCGAGGTGCTCGAGGCGATGATCCGCGCAGGCGCGGATGTGATGCGGCTGAACTTTTCGCACGGCAAGGCACAGGACCACATCGACCGTGCGGCGTTGGTGCGCGAGATCGCGCAGCGCGTCGGCAAGACGATCGCGATCATGGCGGACCTGCAGGGTCCGAAGATCCGCGTCGGCAAGTTCGAGGGCGGCCTGACGGTGCTGGTGCCTGGCCAGAAGTTCATCCTGGACGGAATGACCTCGGATCTGGGCAACAACGAACGCGTCGGCCTCGACTACAAGGAGTTGCCACGCGACGTCAAGCCTGGCGACATGCTGCTGCTCAATGACGGCCTGCTGCGTCTTTCCGTCGACGCGGTGCGCGGCGAAGAGGTGCACACCACCGTGATCGTCGGCGGCGAGCTGTCCAACAACAAGGGCATCAACAAGGCCGGTGGTGGCCTGACCGCGCCGGCCCTGACGGCCAAGGACATGGAAGACATCAAGACCGCGATGAGCTTCCAGTGCGAATACCTGGCCGTGAGCTTCCCGAAGACCGCCACCGACATGGAGATGGCCCGGCAACTGGCCAACGTCGCGGGCGAGCAATGGCGTCACAAGCCGGCGCTGATCGCCAAGATCGAACGCAGCGAGGCGATTCCGGTGCTCGACCAGATCTTGCGCGCCAGCGACGGCATCATGGTGGCGCGCGGCGACTTGGCGGTCGAGGTCGGCAACGCGGCCGTGCCGGCACTGCAAAAACGCATGATCCGCATGGCGCGCGAGATGGACAAGGTGGTCATCACCGCGACGCAGATGATGGAGTCGATGATCGTCAACCCGGTGCCCACGCGCGCCGAGGTCAGCGACGTCGCCAACGCCGTGCTCGACGGCACCGACGCCGTGATGCTGAGTGCCGAGACGGCCGCCGGCAAGTACCCGGTCGAGACCATCGTGCAAATGGCGGCGATCGCGCTCGAGGCCGAAGCGGCCGACGACGTGACGATCGAAACCGACTTCACCAACAAGAAGTTCGGCCGCATCGACCAATCGATCGCGATGGGTGCGCTGTTCACCGCGCACCACTTGGGCTGCAAGGCGATCCTGGCGCTCACCGAATCGGGTTCCACCGCACTGTGGATGAGCCGCCACAACATCAAGGTGCCGATCTACGGGCTGACGTCGCAGGTGCTGTCGCAGCGCAAGATGGCGCTGTACCGCAACGTGCGCCCGATGCTGATGCCTTCGTTCCGTGACCGCGACGAAGCGCTGGCGCGTGCCGAGGCGCTGCTGGTCGAAAAGGGCGTGCTGCGCACGGGCGACACCTATGCCATCACGTGCGGTGAGCCGATGGGCTATCCCGGCGGCACCAACATGCTCAAGGTGTGCCGCGTCGGTTGAACCAAAGGCCTGACCGATGCTCGCCACGCTGACGTTCGAGCAGGTCCGGCAGGCCGCCCGGCGGCTGCACGGCGAGGTGGTCGACACGCCCTGCCTGGCGTCGCGCACGCTCGGCGGCATGGCCGGCTGCGAAGTCTTCCTGAAGTTCGAGAACCACCAGTTCACGGCATCGTTCAAGGAGCGCGGCGCACTCAACAAGATGGCGCAACTGAGCGCGCACGAACGGCGCCGCGGTGTGCTGACGGTGTCGGCCGGCAACCACGCGCAGGGCGTGGCGTACCACGCGCAGCGCATGGCGATGCCGGCGTTGATCGTGATGCCGCGTTTCGCGCCGTCGGTGAAGGTGGAGCGCACCCGCGGCTTCGGCGCCGAGGTGGTGCTCGAGGGCGACACTTTCGACGATGCGCGCGCGCACGGCCTGCTGATGGCGCGCGAGCGCGACCTGACCGTGGTGCATCCCTACGACGACCTCGACGTGGCGGCGGGGCAGGGCACGATCGCGCTCGAGATGCTGGCGCAGCAGCCGTCGATCGACACCCTGATCGTGGCGATCGGCGGCGGCGGTCTGATCTCGGGAATGGCCACCGCGGCACGCGCGATCCGGCCCGGCATCGAGGTGGTTGGCGTGCAGACCGAGCGCTTCCCTGCGGTCTGGAACGCGGTGCACGGTGAGCACCGCGAGTGCGCCGGTGCCACCATCGCCGATGGCATTGGCGTCAAGTCGCCCGGCGCGCTGACGCTACCAATCATTCTCGATCGCGTCGACGACGTCGTGCTGGTCGGCGAAGACGACATCGAGCAGTCGATCCTGCTGCTGCTCGAGATCGAGAAGACCGTGGTCGAAGGCGCCGGTGCCGTGGGACTGGCGGCGCTGCTGCGCCACCGCGAGCGCTTTCAGGGCCGCCATGTCGGGCTGGTGCTGTGCGGCGGCAACATCGAGCCGCTGGTGCTGGCCGAGATCATCCAGCGCGGCATGGTGAAGTCGGGGCGGCTCGCGCGGTTGCGGCTGGACGTGCGTGACGTGCCCGGCGCGCTGGCCGACGTGGCCACGCTGCTGGGCCGGCTGGGTGCCAACATCGACGAGGTGCAGCACCAGCGCGCCTTCACGATGTTGTCGGTCGAGCGCGCGCAGCTCGAAGTGGTGGTGCAGACGCGCGGCGTCGCGCACATCGAGCAAGTCCTGCAGGCGCTGCGCGGCCGGGGCTACCGGGCCGAGCGCATCGGCTGAAGCGCGGCCCCGGTGGAGCGCGCGTTCAGGAGGTTGCGCTCGGGACGAGCCGCGCGGATCGGCGGCGCACCGACGAGAACAATGCCGCGCCATTGGCGCGCGTTGCGCCGCCGCGCGGGTTGACCCCGAGACGGCGGCACTCGTTGATGGACGTCAAACCTGGCGACATGGCGCAGTCGCAGCATGACAGTCCCGCGACGGCCGCACGGCCACAGGAGACGACTGCATGGCTGCCACCGACTACATCCGCTGGTTCCGCGACCTGTCCCTCGGCGACCTGCCGCTCGTGGGCGGCAAGAACGCATCGCTGGGCGAGATGTTCCAGCAGCTCGCGCCATTGGGCGTGCGCATCCCGCAGGGTTTCGCGATCACCGCGACGGCTTACCACGACGCGCTCGACCAGGCCGATGCGTGGGTCGAGTTGCACCGCTTGCTCGACACGTTGGACAAGCGCGACACCGATGCGCTCACACGCGTGGCGGCGCGGGCCCGCGAGATCGTCTATGCGGCGCCGATGCCCCAGGCCGTCGAGGCGGGCATCCGGCAGGCCTGGCGCACGCTCAAGGCCGAACTGGGCGAGGACCTGAGCGTGGCCGTGCGCAGTTCAGCCACCGCTGAAGACCTGCCCACCGCCAGCTTCGCCGGGCAGCACGACACGTATCTCAACATCCGCGGTGAAGAGATGCTGCTGGACGCGGTGAAGCGCTGCCAGGCGTCGTTGTTCACCGACCGCGCGATCTCGTACCGCACCGACAACGGCTTCGACCACTTCAAGGTCTATCTGTCCGTGGCGGTGATGCAGATGGTGCGCAGCGACCTCGCCTCCAGCGGCGTGATCTTCACGATCGACACCGAGTCGGGCCACCCCGACGTGGTGTTCATCACCGGCGCGTGGGGCCTGGGCGAGAACGTGGTGCAGGGCGCCGTCGATCCGGACGAGTTCTATGTGCACAAGCCGACTTTTCGCCAGGGCTTTCGCAGCGTGCTGCGCAAGACGCTGGGCGAGAAGCAGATCCGCATGGTCTATTCCCCAGGGCGTACGCGCGAGCCCGTCATCAACCGGCCGACGCCGAAGGCCGACCGCGCGCGCTTCTGCCTGAGCGAAGCCGATGTGCTGGAACTGGCCGACGCCGCCATCAAGATCGAGGATCACTACAGCCGGCAGGCCGGCGTGTTCCGGCCGATGGACATCGAATGGGCCAAGGACGGGCCCGACGGCAAGCTCTACATCGTGCAGGCTCGGCCGGAGACGGCGGCCTCGCAGCGCTCAGTCAACGTGCTCGAGGAGTTCGTGCTCGACGGCACCGGCACGCCGCGCGCCAAGGGCCGTGCGGTGGGCGCCCGGGTGGCCAGCGGCAACGTGCGGCTGGTCAAAGATGGCCGCCACCTGTCGGAGTTCAAGCCCGGCGAGGTGCTGGTGGCCGACACCACCACGCCCGACTGGGAGCCGGTGATGAAGACCGCAGCGGCCATCGTGACCAACCGGGGCGGGCGCACCTGCCACGCCGCCATCGTCGCGCGTGAGCTGGGCATCCCCGCGGTGGTTGGCGCCGAACATGCGACCGAGACACTGCACAACGGCGAGCCGGTCACGGTGTCGTGCGCCGAGGGTGCGATCGGGCGGGTCTACGAGGGCCTGGTGCCGTTCCACAAGCTCATCACCGACGTGACCGGCCTGCAGCGCCCGGCCACCCACATCATGGTGAATCTGGGCAACCCCGAACTGGCGTTCCAGACCAGCTTGCTGCCGTGCGACGGTGTCGGCCTGGCGCGCATGGAGTTCATCATCAACGAGCACATCAAGGTGCACCCGATGGCGGTGCTGCACCCCGAGCGCATCGTCGATCAGGCCGAGCGTGCGCGCGTGCAGGCGCTGTGGGCGGGCTACCCGGACGGCGCGAGCTACTTCGTCGAGAAACTGGCTGAAGGCGTCGGCACCATCGCCGCCGCGTTCTATCCCCGGCCGGTGATCGTGCGGCTGTCCGACTTCAAGAGCAACGAGTACGCGGCGCTGATGGGTGGGCGCGACTTCGAGCCGCGCGAAGAAAACCCGATGATCGGTTTCCGCGGCGCGGCGCGCTACATCCACCCGGCCTATGCCGAGGGCTTCGCGCTCGAATGCCTGGCGATGCGCAAGGTGCGCGAAACGATGGGCCTGACGAACCTGAAGCTGATGGTGCCGTTCTGCCGCCGGCTCGACGAGGCGCGCCGCGTGCTCGACGCGATGGCCGCGCAAGGGCTCAGGCGCGGCCAGGCCGGGCTCGAGGTCTACGTGATGTGCGAAATCCCGAACAACGTGCTGCTGATCGACGAGTTCTCAGAGCTGTTTGACGGCTTCTCGATCGGCTCGAACGACCTGACGCAGCTTACGCTCGGCGTTGATCGCGACAGCGCGATCGTGGCCGAGTCGTTCGACGAGCGCGATCCCGGCATGCTGAAGATGCTCAAAATGGCGGTCGAAGGAGCCAGGCGCAACAAGCGGCATTCGGGCATCTGCGGACAGGCGCCATCGGACCACGTCGAGATCGCGCAGTACCTGGTCGAACTCGGCATCGACAGCATCAGCCTGACGCCCGACACGGTGTTGAAGACGACGCAGGCGGTGGTCGACATCGAGCGCAAGTTGGGACGGCCGCCGCGCGCCTGAGGGCTGGCCCTCGGCATCGCGTGCGCCGCGCATGGTTGGCCGCGCGCGGGGCGCCTGAATGACAAGGACTGGGTGGCCGGTGTCACCGGTCAGCGGTCAGGCGCGATGCACAGTGGCCACCATCGCTGCCACCGCGGCGCTCATGTTGACCGGCACCAGTTCGGCGCGGCCGTGGCTCGGTGCGAGCACGCGGAACAGTTCGTCTGCGAAGCTGTGACCGATCTGCGCCACGCCGAAAAAGTCCACCTCGACCCGCTGGAACTGTTCGAGTCGGGCAGCCACGCGACGCGCCTGCGACCTCGATTCCAGCCCGGCGCTGTCGCTGGCCATCAAGCGCAGCGGCACGACGGTGCGGTCGAAGCCCATGCCCTTGCCGTCGAGGCTGGAGGCTGCCAACACCGATTCCAGGGTGCGTTGCGTGTCGATGGCAAAGGCGGCGTAGACGGAGGTGCCCTGCCGCTTCAATGGCCGGCCGCTGCGCCAGCCTCCTTCGTCCCATGCGCGGCGCTGGAAGGCCGTCTCGTTGGCGTGCAGGTCGAAAACGTCTGCCAGCCTCGCCGTGAAATACAGGCCACGACCGCTGTGCCGCGCGGGCAGGCTCGTCAGCTTGCCCTTGCTCAGCTCCAGCATCGCCAGATTCGGGTCGCCCAGCGCGAACTCCGATTCGATCTTGTCGAACAGGCCGCGACCGTCGTCGGACACCAGCAGTTGCACCTGGCTCGGGGTTTGCCTCAGCGACACCGTCACGCTGCTGCCGTCGCTGTGGTCGATGGCGTTGTTGAGCAGTTCGGTGAAGCTGTGCTGCACCATGCGCAGCAGCGGCCGGGGCAGTTGCAGGACCGGCGCGAAGTCGCGCGACCACGGCAGGTCTTCCTGCAGGCCGGCAAGTGCATAGCGGTGCGTCGCCTGGCGCAGCAGGCCGGGCCGGTAGTGCGGCCGGCTGCGCGTGCCTTCGCGCACCAGCCAGTTCAACTCGACCAACCGGCGCAGCGCTTTGCGCGCCGTCGTGCGGCTCATGCCGCTGCGTTGCACCAGATGCTGCGCCAGCGCGTCGGGTTGACCGATCGCCGCGGCGGTGATCCACAGCGTGAGGGCGTTGATGTCCAGACGAACCATGATGCGCTGTCCTGTCGTTCGAGGGCTCGAGTGTCTGCCGGGGCCGGCCCCTTCCGAGGTGGAAAAAGCGCCGCAAACCCGGTCCAATTCGCGGCCCGCAGCGGCCTTCGCTGCCCTGCAATTCAAGGGCGACGTGAGCGATGCTCTGGCTACAATTCGATCAAATACCGCGCAGGTTTGGTGGCTGCCATGCAGCCGCCCGCAGCGACGGCGCGTTGAGCTTCATTCACTCCGAAGAGACATCACCATGCCACTCGTTTCGATGCGCCAGCTGCTCGACCATGCCGCTGAACACACCTACGGTATTCCGGCCTTCAACGTCAACAACCTCGAGCAGGTGCAGGCGGTGATGAGCGCGGCCGACGAGGTCGGCGCGCCCGTGATCCTGCAGGCCAGCGCCGGGGCGCGCAAGTACGCCGGCGAGGCCTTCATCAAGCACCTGATCCAGGCCGCTGTCGAAAGCTGGCCGCACATTCCGCTGGTGATGCACCAAGACCATGGGCAGAGCCCCGAGGTGTGCCGCGGCGCGATCGAGCTGGGCTTCAGCTCGGTGATGATGGACGGCTCGCTGCAGGCCGACGGCAAGACCATCGCCAGCTACGACTACAACGCCGATGTGACTCGCAAGGTGGTCGACATGGCGCACCGGCTGGGTGTCACGGTCGAGGGCGAGCTCGGCTGCCTGGGTTCGCTCGAAACGATGCGCGGTGACAAGGAAGATGGCCACGGCACCGAATCGACGATGACGATGGAGCAACTGCTGACCGACCCCGAGCAGGCCGCCGACTTCGTCAAGCGCACCCAGCTCGACGCGCTGGCCATCGCCATCGGCACCAGCCACGGCGCCTACAAGTTCACCCGCAAGCCCACCGGCGACATCCTGGCGATCAACCGCATCAAAGAGATCCACCGCCGCATCCCGAGCACGCACCTGGTGATGCACGGCTCCAGCAGCGTGCCGCAAGACCTGCTGGCCGAGATACGCCAGTACGGCGGCGACATGAAGGAAACCTACGGCGTGCCGGTCGAAGAGATTCAGGAAGCCATCAAACACGGCGTGCGCAAGATCAACATCGACACCGACGTGCGGCTGGCCATGACAGCGGCGATCCGCAAGTACATGGCGCTGAACCCCGACAAGTTCGATCCGCGCGATTATTTGAAGCCAGCCCGCGAAGCTGCCAAGGCGATCTGCAAGCAACGCTACCTTCAGTTCGGCTGCGAAGGGCAGGCCGGCAAGATCAAGCCGCAGACGCTGGTGCAGGTGGCGCAGCGCTACGCGCAGGGCGAACTGGCGCCGACCGTGGTGTAGACCTTACCGGCCGCTCGAAAGCGCGGTCGGGACAGCCAACTGCAACACTGCCCATGCCCGAATCGCAAACCACCGGCCCCGTCCCCGCGGTGGACCACCCGGCGCTGTTGCAGAGCACCCTGACCTCATTGCCGCTGCTGGCGCGAGGCAAGGTTCGCGACAACTATGGCGTCGGCCCTGACCGGCTGTTGATGGTCGCCAGCGACCGCCTCAGCGCCTTCGATGTGGTGATGGGCGAGCCGATTCCCGGCAAGGGCGTGCTGCTTACGCAGATGGCGTTGTTCTGGTTTGCCAAGCTGGCGGACGTCGTGCCGAACCATTTGACTGGCGACGATCCCGAGCAGGTCGTGCGCGCCGACGAACGAGCACAGGTGCGCGGTCGCTCGATGCTGGTCAAGCGGCTGCGGCCCTTGCCAGTCGAGGCCGTCGTGCGAGGCTATCTGGCAGGCAGCGGCTGGATCGAGTACCAGCGCTGCCAGTCGGTTTGTGGCGTGGCGCTGCCGGCAGGACTCAAGAACGCGAGCCGGCTTCCCGAGCCGATCTTCACGCCCGCGACCAAGGCACAGGTGGGCGAGCACGACGAGAACATCAGCTTCGAGCAAATGGCCGAGATCGTCGGACCAGAGCTCGCTCCGCGGGTGCGGGACGTGTCGCTGAAGCTCTATGCGCAAGCGGCGGCATTCGCACTGTCCAAAGGCATCATCATCGCCGACACCAAGTTTGAATTCGGCCTTGACGCAGCGGGCACGCTCACCTTGATGGACGAAGTGCTGACGCCCGATTCGTCACGCTTCTGGCCGGTCGAAGGCTGTGCGGAGGGCGGCAACCCGGCCAGCTACGACAAGCAGTTTGTTCGCGACTGGCTCGAAGACGCGACGGTCGACGGCCGGCCCTGGAACAAGCAGACGCCGGCGCCCGCGCTGCCTGCCGAGGTCGTCGCCCGCACCGCCGCCAAGTACCGCGAAGCTTTGCAAAGACTCACGGCCTGAGAGCAGACCGTGAAATCCCGCCTGCTCCTGCGACTCGAGGCCGAGATCAAGGCGTGCAAGGATCCGTTCGAAGTCGATTGCCTGCGTGCGGAGCGCGCCTGCTACCTGGCCCGCATCGGAGAAGTCGACGAAGCCACCGCCGTCGTCGCGGACCTGCACCGCAAATACGGCCACCGTCAGGCGGCAATCGCGGTCTGGTCCAGCCTCGTGGAGGCCATGGTCAGCCATTTCAGCGACATGGGCCCGCTGGCACACGACCGCATCCGCCGAGCCCATGCGCTCAGCACGGCCACGGGACTGACCAGACTGCAGGCGTTGAGTGCTGCCTGGTTGGCGCATATGTGCTATTCCCGCCTTGATATTGCAGGACTGGCGCGCCATGTTGGTTTGGCACTAGCTCTTTCACGGCCTGCCGAAGATGACTGCCGCGCTCGTGTGTGCTTGGTCGTTGCCCAAGCATTTCATTTGGCTGGCCGACTGGACCTGGCTTTGAAGTGGTACACACGTACCAAAGATCATGCGAATCGCATTGGTGACGATGCGACTCTGAGTGCCTTGATACACAACCAAGCCTGGTTGCGAATGTCGGACTTAAGGCAGGTAACGTTCATTGGCAGTGGCAGTCCGAGTTGTGTGCGACATGCGCTAATGGGTGTCGAGTCAGTGATGTCTTATGACCGGCTCGTTGGTTCGACAAGCTTGGCTGACCTTCAGCCCATCCTCCGCGCTCAAATTCTTTCACTCAAAGGTCATCCAAAAGAAGCTCTAGCTTTGTACGAGGCATATTTGTTGCCGGCACGAAAGCAAGGTGCAGGCAGACTTATGGCAAATCTCATTGCCGACGTCGCGTGGTGTCGTTGCGAACTTGGCTTTATTGATGAGGGTCGAGCTGATGCACTTCTTGCTGTGGACAGTTTTACGACCGACACTCAAATTGATGACCGCGCCGCTACACACAGTCGTCTCGTGCAAGTGTTTAACAGGCTAGGCGAGGTGGAGTCAGCCGCACATCACAAGCGGTGTGCGAATGAGGCTTGGGCAAAGCACCTTTCTCTTCAGACCGAAATATTGACCGCCTTGACTGACATTGTTGACAGGTCGGCGGAGCACTGACATCAACGATTTCGCTGCCCAGACCGCACATTAAAAAACCCGGCGCGAGCCGGGTTTGATTCGTTGCAGCTCTCCGAGTCTTAAGGC
>ENA-OFCE01000387-OFCE01000387.1-metagenomes-genome-assembly--contig:-NODE-387-length-29849-cov-5.157314_pt1 | contig 29849 bp, 32 predicted proteins | sample MGYA00153388_OFCE01 | MGnify analysis MGYA00153388 | reverse complement strand
GACGACTTGGCACGCCCCGGCGTGGCAGTCATCACGCCCAACCCGAAGACCTCCGGCGGCGCGCGTTGGAACTATCTTGCGGCGTGGGGCTACGCGCTGACGATGCCGGTCGGCAACGCCGCCGCCGTCGGCTACGCGATCGACGACGTCGCGCTGTACGGCTCCCCGGTCCCCGCGCCGGCCGCCGAGATCGCGCCGTCGAGCGACGTCTACCTCGTCGATCCGGGCGAGACCGCGCAGGTCTCGGTCCGGCTCACCACGACCGACGGCGCCCCGCTCGTCGAACCGGTCACGGTGACCTACGCCGACGCCGGCCCGGCGAACACCGCCGTCGCGGCGACCCACTACTTGCCCTTCGGGGGCACCCTCACGTTCGACGCCGGGTCGGCGTCGGGCACCGAGCAGGCGATCGCGGTCCAGACCCTCGACACCGGTGCGGCCGACGACGCCCGCTCGGTCGAGGTCACCCTCACCGCCCAGGGCGCCGACGTCGTCAGCTCCCCGCGGGTCGTGGTCAACGCGACCGGTGCGGCCTACCTCGACGCAGCGCTGCCGACCGCCGAGCGGGTCGCCGACCTCCTCGGCCGTGGTGGAATGGCAGCGGCGGAAGCCGACGCCACCGCCGAAGCGATCGCGGAGTAATCGACATGGCCAAGATCAAAATCACCCAGACCGGGTCGCCGATCCGGCGCAACAAGACCCAGCGCGCGACTTTGGTCGGGCTGGGCCTCAACAAGATGCATCGCACCGTCGAGTGCGAAGCAACGCCCGAAGTCATGGGCCAGGTGCGCAAGGTCGCCCACCTGCTCAAGGTCGAGCAATAATCACCTGACCAACGGGCTTTGGCCCGGCGCGACTAAAGCGAAAGCGAGTGCACATCATGAAACTGAACGAACTCCGCGACAATGAGGGTGCCCGCAAGGGCCGCATGCGCGTTGGCCGGGGCATTGGCTCGGGCAAAGGCAAGACCGCCGGTCGCGGCCAGAAGGGCCAGAAGAGCCGTTCGGGCGTCTCGATCAAGGGCTTCGAAGGTGGCCAGATGCCGCTCCACATGCGGCTCCCGAAGCGCGGCTTCAACAACATCTTCGCCAAGGATTTCGCGGAAGTGAACCTCGGCGAGATCCAGAAGATGATCGACGCCGGCAAGCTCGCTGACAAGGGCACACTCGATCATGCTGCGCTGAAGGCCGCCGGCCTTGCGCGCGGTGGCCGTGACGGCGTCCGTTTGCTCGGCAAGGGCGTGCTTACCGCCAAGGTCAGTTTCAAGGTCTCTGGCGCGTCGAAGGGCGCGCTTGCCGCGGTCGAAAAGGCCGGCGGCAAGGTTGAGGTGATGCACGTCGTCACCGCTGCCGAGAAGGCCGCCGCGAAGAAGGGCAAGGCCCGCCTCGCACGCATCGCCATCAAGGACGAGAAGAACGCCAAGAAGAAGGCCTGACGCTTTTCCCGTTTCGGGGGCTTCGCATTGCGCCTCCAGTGACTATATCGGGCACCGGGCACACCCGCTAAAGTACTACTTTAGCGGGGGCCCGCGGCGGGGGATTTCAGTCCGCCGCCGCCTCGATTTTTTAAGGGTATCGAATGGCATCCGCAGCCGAACAACTCGCTTCCAACATCTCGCTGTCGAGTTTCGCGAAAGCGACCGAGCTCAAGACTCGGTTGTGGTTCACGCTCGGCGCGTTGATCCTGTTCCGCTTGCTGTCGTTCGTGCCGATGCCCGGTATCAACCCGACCGCGATGGCCGCGCTGTACAAGACCCAGAGCGGCGGCATTCTCGACGTGTTCAACACTTTCTCCGGAGGAGCGCTTGAACGCGCCAGCATCGTTGCGCTCGGCATCATGCCCTACATCACCGCGTCGATCGTGGTGCAGCTCGGCGCGACGCTGTGGCCGCATTGGCAGGCGCTCAAGAAAGAAGGCGAGTCCGGGCGCAAGAAGCTCAACCAATATACCCGCTATCTCACCGTCCTGCTGACCACCGTCCAAGGCTATGTCATCGCCGTCGGGCTGGAGAATATTGGCGCCACCAACGGCATTGGCGCAGTGGTCGAACCCGGCATGATGTTCCGCGTCGCCGCGACGATCAGCCTGGTCGGCGGCACCTTGTTCCTGATGTGGATCGGCGAGCAAATCACCAGCCGCGGGATCGGCAATGGCGTATCGCTGATCATCATGGCCGGCATCGTCGCCCGCTTGCCGCAGGGCATCGCCCAGCTGCTCGAAGGCGGCCGCAGCGGTACCACCGATCCAACCACGATCATCGGCATCGTCCTGCTCACGGTCGGGCTGGTGCTGTTCATCTGCTTCATGGAGCGCGCCCAGCGCCGCGTGCTGGTGCAATATCCAAAGCGCACTACCGCGCGCGGCATGACCCAATCCGAGCGCAGCCATCTGCCGATGAAGATCAACATCGCGGGCGTCATCCCGCCGATCTTCGCCTCGTCGTTGCTGCTGATGCCGCTGACCGTCATCCAGATGTCGGGCGCTGGCAAAGACCCCAATGCCAGCGACTGGCTGATCACCATCAGCACCTACCTCCAGCATGGCGCGCCGCTCTACCTGTTGCTCTACGCGGCGGGGATCGTCTTCTTCTGCTTCTTCTACTCGGCGGTGCAGTTCAACAGCGAGGAAACGTCGGAGAATTTGAAGCGCCACGGCGGCTTCATACCCGGCATCCGCCCGGGCAAGGCGACCGAAAATTATTTCGATTACCTCATCAGTCGGATCACCGTCATCGGCGCAGCTTATCTGGTGCTGATCTGCCTCATCCCCGAATTTCTGGCGGCAGAGGCCGGGTTGAATTTCCGGCTCGGCGGGACCAGCCTGCTGATCGTCGTCAACGTGACGATGGATACGGTCAGCCAGATCCAGAGCCATTTAATAGCGCATCAATATGGCGACTTGATCAAGAAGGCCAAGTTGAAGGGCGGACGCCGGCGCTAGAACCTTGATCGTTGCAGCGTCTTCAGCTGAAACGTGAATCAAGGTCTGAACAAAAAGACCGGCACTGCTAGCGAGAGGAATTGGCGTTGGACATCATCTTGCTAGGCCCGCCGGGCGCTGGAAAAGGCACCCAGGCCAAGCGGCTGGAGGAGCGGCGCGGGATGGTCCAGCTATCGACCGGCGACATGCTCCGTGCGGCGCGCGAAGCGGGCACCCCAGTCGGACTTCGGGTCCGCGCGGTGATGGATCGCGGCGAACTGGTCAGCGACGCCATCGTCTCGGCCCTCATCGGCGAACATCTCGACGCCAGCGGCACCGGGGCGATCTTCGACGGTTACCCGCGCACCCATCCGCAAGCCGAAGCGCTCGAGATTTTGCTCGAGGAACGCGGTCGCAAGATCGACCATGTGATCGAATTGGTGGTCGACGAGGAAGCGCTCGTCACCCGCATCACCGGTCGCTTCACTTGCTCCAAGTGCGGTGCGCCTTATCACGACACGCTTCATCTGCCGAAGGTCGCGGGCGTATGCGACATTTGCGGCGGCACCGACTTCAAACGTCGCCCCGACGATAACGAACAAACCGTCCGCACCCGAATGGCCGAATATCGCGAAAAAACCGCGCCGATCCTGCCGTTTTATCGAGCCAAGGGATTGGTTCGGCAGGTCGACGGAATGGCGTCGGTAGAAGCGGTCGCGGCGGCGATTGACGCGATTTTAGACGCGAACTGATGGGTCATGACGGGCTCGACCCGGGACCCGCCTGCTTTCGCTAATTCCGGGGCACTCGAACGTGTCGGGTTAGCCTCTAACCCGCTCCAGCGTCGTAAACCGATACCCTTCGCGCGTCCCCTCGGGCAGATGATCCTCGCACGCGGTTTCGCGCCACTCGCCGCTGTTGCGCGGATCGTCCATGAAGGTGTCGCCGTCGACCTCGGCCAACACCTCGGTCAGCTCGATGCGCTGCGCCAGATCGTGGAACATGGCGAAGATCGAGGTGCCGCCGATCACCGTCACCCGGTCTTCGCCGGCCAGCGCCAGCGCCGCGTCGCGATCGCGCGCCACCTCCACTCCCTCGGCCGACCATCCGGCATCGCGGGTCAGCACGATGTGGCGGCGACCGGGGAGCAGCCCGGGCAGGCTGTCAAACGTCTTGCGACCCATGATCATCGCGGAACCCATCGTCATCGCCTTGAAATGCTTGAGGTCGCCCGGCAAATGCCACGGCAATGTTCCGTCCTTGCCGATGGTGCCGTTGATCGCGCGCGCGACGACGATTGTGATGTCCTGCTGTGCCATGCGCATGTCCTACGCTTGCGGGGTCTGGCGGGGCAAGGGTAGGGAGAGGCGATGACGCCCGCACAGCAACAATTGGTCGATGGCATGACCGCCCGCTTCGGTGCCAAGGCGGCGCTGACCGATGCGGTCGATATCGCCCCGTGGCTGACCGACTGGCGCGGACGCTGGACCGGGGCGAGCGCGGCGATCCTCCAGCCCGCGACGACCGCGGAAGTGGCCGCCTTGGTCGCACTCGCGAATGAGCTCGACGTCCCGCTCGTCCCCCAAGGCGGCAACACCTCGATGGTCGGTGGTGCGACTCCGCCCGCCGACGGTTCGGCGTTGATTGTTTCGTTGCGCCGGATGAACGCCATCCGCCTGATCGAATCGGGCCACGCGGTGGCCGAAGCCGGGTTGATCCTCGAGACGCTCCACCACGCCGCCGCCGAAAGCGGCCAGCGCTTCCCGCTGACGCTCGGCTCGCGCGGCAGTGCGACCATCGGTGGGCTGACCTCGACCAACGCGGGCGGGACGCAAGTGCTGCGCTTCGGTACGATGCGCGGGCTCGTCGAGGGGGTCGAGGCGGTGCTTCCCGACGGCACGATCCATAATGGCCTCGCCGGGCTTAAGAAGGACAATCGCGGTCCGTCGATCGATCAGTTACTGATCGGCGCGGAAGGGACATTGGGCCTGATCACCGCGGTCCGCCTCAAGCTCGTCCCAGCGGTCCACCAGCGCGCCGTCGCGTGGCTCGGCCTCGCCGATCCCGACGCCGCCTTGGCGGTGTTGCGCGCGCTGCAAGCAAGCACCGACCGCGTCGAAGGGTTCGAAATATTGCCCCGCGACAGCCTCGACGCCGCGCTCGCGCAGGTCGACGGCACCCGCGCCCCGCTCGCAGGCCAGTATCCGTGGAATGCTCTGGTCGAGGCAACCTCCGCCTCGCCGGACGAAGAAGCCCCCGACGCATTGCTCACTCGCCTGCTTGCGCCGTTGCTCGATCGCGGGCTGATCGCCGACGCCACCATCGCCGCCAACGAAGCCCAGGCCGACGCCTTCTGGCGCATCCGCGACAGCCTGTCGGAGGCGGAGAAGAAGCAGTTCGGCCCTGCCACCCAGCACGACATCAGCGTCCCAGTTGACCACATGCCGCGCTTCCTGCGCGAAGCATCGGCGGCAGTCGAAGCGGCCTTCCCCGGCACCCGCGCCTCGGGCTTCGGCCATCTTGGCGACGGCAACATCCACTTCCATGTTCGGGCGATGACGCGCGCCAAGGGAGATAAGGCCCCGGACTGGGTCAACCAGGAAGGCGCGGCCGTCACCCAATTGGTCGACGATCTCGTCACCGCCGCTGGCGGATCGATCAGCGCCGAGCATGGCATCGGCCAGATGAAGCGCACCGAACTTGCGCGCCTCTCTCCAACCCGAGTCGCCACGATCCGCGCCCTGAAAGCCGGGCTAGATCCCAAGGGCCTGATGAACCCGGGGAAGTTGATATGACTCAGTCGCCAGTCGAGCTTAGAATCAATTGCACCGCCTGTTCCGGCTGATCCCAAATCGGGAAGTGACCGCATCGCTCGAACCAGTGCAATTTGGCAGACGGGAAGGCGGCGATGGCACGCTTTGCCTGGCGCGGCAGACACAGGCGGTCGGATCGCCCCCAACCGATGACGACGTTCCCGGTCGAAGGCGCGGCCGGCCCCTGTTGTGCTGGGCCGCTCGAGAGATCGCTGACAAGGGAATCGAACGTCCGGGTGGCGACGAAGCTTTCCAACTCAGCCGCGACCATCGTTGGATCGAGCGTCGATGGTCGCGCCGACAGTTGCGCCAGCAATGCCGTTCGACTGGCAACGTTGCGGCTCAACGCTGGAAGTGCCGGGCGCAATAGCCGCAGCAGTCTGACCGACGCGCCGATCGTCGACTTGAAGAATGTTCGTTCCCAGCCGTGCCAGAACCCGCCCGGATCTAGCGCGACGACATTACTAACCACGCCGCGCCGCGCCATCTCGAGCACGATCCGGGCGCCCATCGAGCTTCCCGCGACGTCGATTCCGCCCAGCCGCTGATCGCGAATGAATCGTTCGACGCTGTCGGCAAGTCCGTTGAAGGTGCCGCTGTCAGGTCCGGCGGGCGTTGCACCGTGTCCGGGCAAGTCGATCGCGATCACCTCGCGTCGTTCGGCCAGCGCGCCGGCTATGGGGTCCCAGGAATTGCGGCTTCCGCCGAGCCCGTGAACGAGCAACAGAGGTGGGCCGCTGCCGCGCCGAGCATGGTTGATCATTACCGTCGAACGAAGCTCGGCTGGAAAAGCTGCGCCGAGCCTAACGAATGGCGGTCAGATCTTCTGCGCGAACCAGATGGTGTGCCGCGCGCCCTTGCCGTTCGATCGCGCGGTGGTCGTCACTTCGTCGATCGCGAACCCGGCTTCGTCGAGCCGCCGGGTGAAGTGCCGATCGGGCGCCGCCGACCACACCGCCAATATCCCGCCTCGCTTGAGCGACGTCATTGCCGCCCGCAGCCCCGGTCCCGAATAGAGTCGGTCGTTGGCGTTGCGGGTCAGCCCGTCGGGACCATTGTCGACATCGAGCAGGATCGCATCGTAGCTGCCCTCGCGGATGACGTCGGCGACATCGGCGATGATCAATTCGACACGCGGGTCGGCGAGGTAGCTGCCGGTCATCTCCGCCATATATTGTTTCGCCCACAGGACGACCTCGGGCACCAGTTCCACAATCGTGATTTTGCCCTTAGCGGACAGCGCTCCACATGCTGCTCGCAATGTGAACCCCATGCCGTAACCACCGATCAGCAAATGCGCGTCTCGATTGCCGAGCCGCTCGATCGTCATCGTCGCCAGCGCTTCTTCCGACCCGCTCATCCGGCTATTCATCAATTCGTTGCGGTCGAGCACGATCATGTGATCCGCGCCGCGTCGGAACAGCCGCAATTGCTCGTCGCCCCCGGGGATCATCGCAGTGGCGATCAATTCGCGGGGGATCATCGGCAAGGCCTCGTCAGCAAAATGGCGCGCCCGGCTGGATTCGAACCAGCGGCCTCAAGATTAGAAGTCTCGTGCTCTATCCAGCTGAGCTACGGGCGCTTGATCGGACAGGCTTATGTCCCGGCGGCAAGCGCCGCAAGGCCGCCCGCGCTCATTGCCCGGAACCTCACGTACAAATCACGCGACGGCCTCGAGCAGCCCTTCAAACAGTCGCCGCCCATCGGTCCGGCCATGCGCTGCTTCGATCGCCCGCTCTGGATGCGGCATCATGCCGAGGACGTTGCCGGCATCGTTGAGGATCCCGGCAATCGACCGCGCCGAGCCGTTGACCTCCCCAGCGTAACGAAACGCGACCCGGCCTTCGCCCTCGAGCCGGTCGAGCGTGGCCGCGTCGGCCTGGAAATTGCCGTCGTGATGCGCGACGGGGAGCGTGATTTCCTCGCCCGCCGAATAGGCGCTGGTGAAGATCGACTGGCTGGTTTCGACCTTGAGGCCAACCGGTCGGCAGACGAAGTGAAGCCCGGCATTGCGCATCAGTGCACCGGGAAGAAGACCCGCCTCGGTCAGCACCTGGAACCCGTTGCAAATGCCGAGCACCGGAACGCCGCGCCCAGCCGAGTCGATCACCGCGCGCATGATCGGTGATCTCGCCGCCATTGCCCCCGAGCGGAGGTAGTCACCATAGGAAAATCCGCCGGGAATCGCGATCAGGTCGGTGCCGTCGGGAAGCGCGCTGTCGCGGTGCCAGACCATCGCCGGCGCGCGGCCGGTGACCGCCTCGATCGCCACCTTCAAGTCGCGGTCGCAATTCGATCCGGGAAAGACGATCACCGCGCTCTGCATGCTCAGGCGCGCTCAACCCGGAAATTCTCGATCACAATATTGGCGAGCAACTGCTTGCACATCGCCTCGATCTCGCTGTCGCTGGTGCCATCGGCAACGTCGAGCTCGATCAGCTTGCCGACGCGGACATCATTGACTCCGGCAAAGCCGAGCGATCCCAGTGCATGGTGGATTGCCTTGCCCTGTGGGTCGAGCACGCCGGGCTTCAAGGTCACGAAAATGCGGGCCTTCATGAGCGTCCATCCATCGCCTGGGTCGCGGGTCGGGCCCCTATGGCGGGCGCGCCGCGACAGGGCAAGCTTTACCAAATTTTTACAATCGACCGGCAGGATCGACCGACCGGAGTGTGTTTTTGGCGCCGGAAGTGGGGAAGTCGACATGGTTGCAGGTATTGCGATTGTGATGTTCATCGGGCTGTTCGGCTTCGGCCAGGGCTATTTCGGCTGGACGGATCCGTCGGGCAAGGTGCAACTCGCCTTGGTCACCAGCTTCATCCTGGGGATCGTCGCAAGCTATAAAGCGCGGGGCTGACCCGCCGCTTGATTGAGGCTATCAGCGGCCCCGTGAAACCGCTTCCGCCTTACGCAGCCTTGCTCGGCCTGACCGCGATCGACCGCGATGGTGAGGCGATGTTCGTCATGCCGTTCCATGCTGACGTGGTTGGCCGACCGGGCTTTCTCCACGGCGGGGCGATTGCCGGTCTACTCGAATATGCGGCGCTCGAAGCCCTGCGATCGGCGATCGACGATGCCGCGGTGGTGATGAAGCCGGTCACCGTGACGGTCGACTATATGCGCGGCGGCAGCGAGGCGCTCGGCGACACCTTCGCCGCCGCGATCATCGAGCGGCTCGGCAACCGCATCGCCAATGTCGAGGCGTGCGCGTGGCAGGCCGACCGCGCCAAGCCGATCGCCACCGCGCAAATCAACTTCCTGCTCGAACGGCCCTCGTAACCGCCGTCAGTAACCGCTCAACCGCGCCACCTCACCGGCATGAAAGCGTGGCCCGCCGAATAGTTCGTCGAGCACCGCCTGGCGCTTCATGTACAGGCCGATGTCATGCTCGTCGGTCATCCCGATCCCACCGTGCATCTGGACGCCCTCCTGAACCGCTAGGCGCGCTACCTTGCCGGCCTTGGCCTTGGCCACCGCGGTCATCAGCTCGGCGCGTGTATCGCCTGCATCGAGCAATTGCGCCGCCTTGAGCGTGGCGGCCCGAGCAATCTCGATCTCGCCATAGAGATGCGCGGCACGATGCTGCAGCGCCTGGAATTCGCCGATCAGCCGACCGAATTGCTTGCGCTGCTTGAGATAATCGAAGGTCATCTCGCTCGCGCCCGCCGCGATCCCGACCAGCTCGCTCGCCGCGCCGGCCCGCCCGGCATTTAGCCCGCGCGACAATGGCAGCCAACCGTCATCGACCTCGCCGACCACCGCATCGGCATCGACCGCGACATTCGACAGAGTTAGCCGCGCCGCCTTCGATGAATCCGCCAGCGCGACATTCTCGACGGCAACCCCCGCGGTGTCGCGCGGCACCGCGAACAAAGTGATGCCCTTGCTCTCGCCCGCTGCCCCGCCGGTCCGCGCCGCAACCAGCAGCAGGTCGGCGGAGGCGCCGTGGACGACGAATTGCTTGGTGCCGTTGAGCAGGAAGCCATTGCCCTGCCGCTTGGCTTCCAGCGCCGTCGCGGCGGGATCGTGCGCCTTGCCCTCGTCGATCGCCAGCCCGGCGACCGTCTCGCCCGCGACAATTCCGGGGAACCAGCGCTCGGCATGCGCCGATCCCTCAAGCGCGCGGACGGCTGCGACCGAAGTCGTCAGGAACGGCGACGGTGTCAAATTGCGCCCAATCTCCTCAAGCACGAGGTTGGACTCGACCTGCCCCAGTCCGGCCCCGCCGGCGCTCTCGGGCACCAGCATCCCGGTCAGCCCAAGCTCGGCGATCTGCTTCCACAGCCCGTGCCCGAACCCGTCCTTGCAGCCGCTGTCGCGCCAATGACGAAGCTGCGGCTTGATCGCGCCCTCCTCCGCCATGAACGGCCGAACCACATCCTGCAGCATCCGCTGATCGTCGGTCAGGATCATCATGAGTTTTCTCTTCCCTCTCCCCATTTGGGGGAAAGGGTCGGGGAGAGGGGGAGTGCGTCCAAGATCGTCATCATGACTCCTTCAAAAATTCTGCCCGACATCGACGTTGGCAAATCGAAGCACCCGATATCCCTCAGCTTCAAGAAATTTGGTTCGCTTTTCGTCATATTCAGCCCGGTCGCCATGCGTATCACCATCAATTTCGGTCACCAGCATGCAAGGAATTCGACACGCAAAGTCCACGATGTACCGGCCAATAACCTTCTGTTGCCGGAATTTCGCGCCGTTGAATCGCTTGGCGCGAAGTCCAAACCACAACTTCGTCTCGAACGGAGTTGGCTCACGACGCATCGCCTTTGCTCGTTTGATCAGCTCAGGATCTCGCAACCACTCCGCCTCTCCCTGACCCTCTCCCCCAAATGGGGATAGGGGCTTTGGCCTACGCTCCCGGCAGGCGGAGGATGTGTTTGGCGACGATCCCGAGCTGGACTTCGCTGGTCCCGCCCTCGATCGAATTGGCCTTGGTCCGCAGCCACTCGCGCGCCGACTTGCCGCCGCGCGAGCGGTCGCTGTCCCACTCCAGCGCGTCCGATCCGCCCGCCGCCATCACCAGCTCGTGGCGGCGCTTGTTGAGCTCGGTCCCGGCATATTTCATTGCGCTCGGCATCGCCGGATGGGCTTCCCCGGCCTTCAACTGGTCGATGAACTTCTCGCTCATCGCCGCGAACGCCAGGCTGTCGATGTCGAATTCGGCGATTTCGGCGCGCAGGAGAGGATCGTCGACCCCGCCGAGGCTCGCGCCCAACGCCTGCCGCTCGCCGCCAAGCCCGATCCCGCTGATCATCTCGCGTTCGTGGCCGAGCAGATATTTGGCGACGTCCCAACCCTTGTTCTCGACCCCGACTAACTGATCCTTGGGCACCGACACATCGTCGAAGAACGTCTCGCAGAAGGGCGAATTGCCGCTGATCAGCAGGATCGGCTTGGTCGATACGCCCGGACTCTCCATGTCGAACAACAGGAAGCTGATCCCGCCGTGCTTCGACTCGCTCGACGTGCGTACGAGACAGAAGATCCAGTCGGCCTCGTCGGCGTAGCTGGTCCATACCTTCTGGCCGTTGACTACATAATGGTCGCCGGCGTCCTCGGCCTTGGTTTGCAAGCCGGCAAGGTCGCTCCCCGCGCCGGGCTCTGAATAGCCTTGGCACCAGCGAATTTCGCCGCGCGCGATCTGGCCGAGATAATGCTTCTTCTGTGCATCGTTGCCGAACTTGAGCAGCGCCGGCCCGAGCATCGAGATGCCGAAGCTGGTCAGTGGCGAGCGCGCGCCGATCGCGGCCATTTCTTCCTTGAGCACCTTGGTCTCGGCCGCGCTTAGCCCACCGCCGCCATAGTCGGCCGGCCAGTCGGGCACCGTCCACCCGCGCGCGCCCATACTCTCGAGCCACTGCTTCTGCGCCGGGCTCTGGAAGACGAACTTGCGCCCGCCCCAGCAAGCGTCTTTCTCGCTGCGCATCGGGGTGCGCATTTCGGCCGGGCAATTGGCTTCCAGCCAGTTGCGGGTATCGCTGCGGAATTGGTCGAGATCGGCGGTCATGATGGCTCTCCTCGCGGCCACTTTCGGGCGAGGAGGGGGCTGCCGTCAATCCGTCTCGAAAAAGCGCCGCTTTCCCTAGGGTCGCGGTTTCAGTTCGCTCGAGAAAATATGCCAGCGAAGCTGCGCCGGGGTAGCGCCGTCGACATCGTTGACTCGCCGCAGCGCGACCGGCCCTTCCATCCGGAACGGCCCCCCGTCCTTTAGTGTGCCCGTGACCACCACCGGTATCTCGACGTAGATTGACCCGGCACCGCCTTCGGTGTCGCCCGGTACACCGACCGTCGCCTTGAAGGTGCGATATTTGGCATAACTGGCGGCGAACGCGCTCGCGCTCATCCCGCTGCCCGGGAACATCCGATAGGCATCGGCATAATGCCGCTCGCTCAGCGCCGCAAAATAAGCCTCGACCACCTTCTTCGCCGCGGCGGGCGTCTTGTCGCTGTCGGGGATCGCCGGCAGCGGTCCTGGCGAGTCAGGCTTGGGCGGCATCGGCTGGCTCGGCGGCGGAGCGATGGGCGTCGCACCGACTGGCGGCGTCGAATTGCGGTTCTCGGGCAGGTCGGGAGCCACCGCCTTATTGCCCTGCGCGATCGCCTCATTTGGTGGGGCTTGCGGCTGGCAGGCGGCGGTGGAGAGAAGCGCGGCGATGATGGTCAGTGGCTTGGTCATTCATGGTCAACCCCGATGCCCGCCACCCGTTCCGCCGCGTGCCGGTCTTGCCCGCAGACGCGCCACGGCCTAGCCCGTTTCACAACGAGACTTGATGCATCGACCAGCGGGAGCGGCCACGTGGATTTTGACCTTACGGAACGCCAGTCTTTCTTCCGCGACAAGGTGCGCTTGTTCATCGACACCAACATCCGCCCGCGAGTCGGCGAGTATAAGCAGCAGATCGACTCCGGCGACCGCTGGCAACCGATCCAGTTAATCGAGGACCTCAAGCCGATCGCACACCAGGCGGGGCTGTGGAACCTGTTCATGCCGCCCGGCGGCGCATTGCAGCATGTCGATGAAAGCTTCGCCTTCGAAGGCGAGCAACTGACCAACCTCGAATATGCAATCTGCGCGGAAGAGATGGGCCGTATCCTGTGGTCGGCCGAAGCGTTCAACTGCTCGGCCCCGGACACCGGCAACATGGAAGTGCTCCACCGCTACGGCACCCGCGAACAAAAGGAACGCTGGCTCGCCCCGTTGATGCGCGGCGAAATTCGCTCGGCCTTTTTGATGACCGAGCCGGGGGTCGCCTCGTCGGATGCGACCAACATCGAATGCCGGATCGATCGCGACGGCGAAGATTATGTCATCAACGGCAAAAAATGGTGGTCGTCTGGGGCTGGCGATCCGCGCTGCAAGGTCGCGATCCTGATGGGCAAGACCGACACCGAGGCGCGCCGGCACCAGCAGCAGTCGATGATCCTGGTGCCGATGGACACCGCCGGAATCACCATCGAGCGTTCGCTCTCGGTCTATGGTTATGACGACGCCCCGCACGGCCACATGGAAATCGCGTTGAAGGACGTGCGCGTCCCCGCGAGCTACCTGCTCCTCGGCGAGGGCCGCGGGTTCGAGATTGCTCAAGGGAGGCTCGGGCCGGGCCGGATCCATCATTGCATGCGTACCATTGGCGCTGCGGAAGAAGCTTTGGGGCTGATGGTCCGCCGCCTCCAGTCGCGGGTCGCGTTCGGCAAACGCCTCAGCGAGCATAGCATCTGGGAACAACGCGTTGCCGAAGCGCGGATCGAGATCGATTGCTCGCGATTGCTGTGCCTCAAGGCCGCCGATTTGATGGACAAGGCGGGCAACAAGGCCGCTGCCGCCGAGATTGCGATGATCAAAGTCAAGGCGCCGCGGATGGCGCTGCAGATCATCGACGACGCGATCCAGGCGCATGGCGGCGCGGGGGTCAGCCAGGATACGCAATTGGCGCACAGCTGGGCCGGAATTCGCACCTTGCGCCTCGCCGACGGGCCCGACGAGGTGCACAATCGCGCTATCGCCCGGATCGAATTTGGGAAACATGCGGAAGCTACCGCATGAGCGGCCTCTTCGACCTCACCGGCAAGGTCGCGATCGTCACCGGATCGTCGCGCGGGATCGGCAAGGCGATCGCCGAAGCGCTGGCCGATCAAGGCGCGAAGGTCGTGATCTCGAGCCGCAACCAAGATGCCTGCGACCCGGTCGCCGCCGCAATCAACGACAAGCATGGCGTGGGCCACGCCATCGCCGTTGCCGCCAGCATCTCGTCGAAGGAGGCGCTGCAAAACCTCGTCGACCAGACCAAGGCTGCGTTCGGCCAGGTCGACATCCTCGTCTGCAACGCCGCATCCAACCCCTATTACGGCCCGATGGCGGGGATTTCGGACGAGCAGTTCCGCAAGATCCTCGACAATAATGTCATCGCCAATCACTGGCTGATTACCATGGCCGCTCCCGGCATGCTGGAGCGCGAAGACGGCTCGATCATCATCATCTCGTCGGTCGGCGGGCTGACCGGATCGGCCACCATCGGCGCCTACAACATCTCCAAGGCGGCGGATTTCCAGCTCGCGCGCAACCTCGCGGCCGAATTCGGGCCCAAGGGAGTGCGCATCAACTGCATCGCGCCGGGCCTGATCCGCACCGATTTCGCCAAGGCATTGTGGGAAAATCCCGACACGCTGAAAGCCGTCACCCGCCACACCCCGATGCGCCGCATCGGCGAACCGCACGAGATCGCCGGCGCCGCGGTGTTCCTCGCAGGTCCCGCCTCGACCTTCATGACCGGCCAGGCGATCGTCGTCGACGGCGGCAGCACCGTGGGGGTGGGGCTGTGAAGACGCGCCGCCAAGTGCTCCTGCGAAGGCAGGAGCGTTGCGAGAGTTCGCGACCGATCCAGATGCGCGCAACGTTCCTGCCCGCGCAGGAACACAGGGGTGGTCGATGAGACTACAGGGCAAAATCGCCATCATCACCGGCGCCGGATCGGGCATCGGCAAGGCCACCACCGAGCTGTTCCGCTCTGAAGGCGCGACCGTCATCGGGGCCGACCTCAAGGGCGCCGACGTCGGGTGCGACGCGGGCGATGAAACCGCGGTCAAGGCGCTCGTCGATCAGGTCGTCCGCGATCACGGCCGGCTCGATATCTGCTTTGCCAATGCCGGTGTATCGGGCGGGTTCGACGGCATCTTCGACCAAGACGCCGCCGCCTGGGCCGAAATCCTCCGGATCAACCTCATCGGCCCGTTCCTGGCGATCAAATATGCCGCGCCCGCGATGAAGGCCCCGTCACCGAACAAAGAACGCGGCGGCGGATCGATCATCTGCACCGCCTCGGTCGCGGGCCTTCGCGCCGGGGCGGGGGGTGCCGCTTACTCCGCGTCGAAGGCGGGAGTGATCAACCTCGTCAAGGTCGCCGCGACGCAAATGGTCGGCGCCAATATCCGCGTCAACGCCATCTGCCCCGGGCTGATCGAGACCGGGATGACCGAATTTATCTTCGACCGCGCGCGCGAAAAGGGACTGGAGGACCGCATCGGCCACCTTAACCCGCTCAAGCGCGGGGGCCAGCCGATCGAGATCGCCAACGCCGCCCTGTTCCTCGCCTCCGACGACAGCAGCTACGTCAACGGACAGGCAATCACCATCGACGGCGGCCTATCCGCCTCGCACCCCTTCAACCACCAAAGCTACGGCCGAACTTCGGCTTGATAATGGAGTCCCCCGCATGACCGAAAGCCCTATTTCGACCACTCGCCATCACGACATCCTTGTCGTCACCAGCAACAACCCACCGGTCAACGCGCTTGGCGCTGCGGTCCGCCAGGGGCTGGTCGCGGCGATCGAGCAGGCCGAGGGCGATGATGCGATCAAGGCGGTCGTCATCCGCTGCGAAGGGCAGACCTTCTTCGCCGGCGCCGACATCACCGAATTCGGCAAGCCGCCGGTGATGCCGTGGCTGCCCGAAGTCGTCGACCGGATCGAAAATTGCTCCAAGCCGGTGGTCGCCGCGATCCACGGCACCGCATTGGGCGGCGGGCTCGAGATCGCATTGGGCTGCCATTATCGGGTCGCGGTGCCGTCCGCCAAGCTCGGCGTTCCCGAGGTCAAGCTCGGCCTCCTCCCCGGTGCCGGCGGGACCCAGCGCCTGCCGCGCGTCGCGGGCGTCCTCAAAGCGCTCGAAATGGTTACCGGCGGCGGGATGATCGGCGCCAAGGAAGCGCATGACATCGGTCTCGTCGACCGGCTGATCGAAGGCGATCTGCAACAGCATGCGGTGGCTTATGCCGAGGAGGTCAAGGACATCCGCCCGCTGCCCAAATCGTCCGAGCGGCAGGACAAGGTCGACGGCACCGACCCGTCGGTGTTCGCCGATTTCCGCAAAGCCAATGCGCGCAAGTTCCGCGGCTTCGATGCGCCCGAGGCGAACATCAAGGCGGTCGAGGCGGCGGTCGCCAAGCCCTATGCCGACGGCGTCATCGACGAGCGCAAGTTGTTCATGGAATTGATGAGCGGCAAACAGGCGCGCGCGCAGCAATATTTCTTCTTTGCCGAGCGCAAAGCGGCCAAGATCGACGGCATCCCCGACGACACCAAGCCACGCGACATCAAGCGCGTCGGCGTGCTCGGCGCGGGGACGATGGGCGGCGGCATCTCGATGAATTTCCTGTCGGCCGGAATCCCGGTGACGATCGTCGAAATGGCGCAGGACGCGCTTGATCGTGGCACCGGCGTGATGCGCAAGAATTACGAAGCCAGCGCCGCCAAGGGCCGCTTCACCGGCGAACAGGTCGAGCAGATGATGGGTATCTTGAAGCCCACGCTCGATTTTGACGCGCTCGCCGATTGCGACCTGATCATCGAGGCGGTGTATGAGAATATGGACGTCAAGAAGGAGATTTTCAGCCGACTCGACAAGATCGCCAAGCCCGGCGCGATCCTCGCCTCGAACACCAGCTACCTCAACATCGACGAGATCGCCGCCGCCACCTCGCGTCCGCAGGATGTCGTCGGCTTGCACTTCTTCTCCCCCGCCAACGTGATGAAATTGCTCGAGGTCGTGCGCGGAGCAAAGACCGCGCCCGATGTGCTCGTCACCGCGATGCAGGTCGCCAAGAAGATCAAGAAAGTCGCGGTCGTCGCCGGGGTTTGCTACGGTTTCATCGGCAACCGCATGCTGATGCCGCGCCAGCTGCAGGCTGAAGCCCTGCTGATGGAAGGCGCGACGCCGGAACAGATCGACAAGGTCCATGTCGACTTCGGCATGCCGATGGGCCCGTTCCAGATGGCCGACCTGGCCGGGGTCGACATCGGCTGGCACCGCGATCCGGCGCGGATCGACAACCTCCGCGACGCGCTCTGCTCGATCGACCGCTGGGGGCAGAAGAAAAACGCCGGCTTCTACGATTATGACGAACAGCGCCGCCCGTCGCCGTCACCGGTGGTGCAAGACATCATCGAGAAATTCGCCGCCGATAAGGGCATCACCCGCCGCGAGATCAGCGACGAGGAGATCGTCCAGCGCACGCTCTACACGATGGTCAACGAAGGCGCGAAGATCCTCGAGGAAGGCATGGCCCAGCGCGCGTCGGACGAGGATGTGGTATGGATCTACGGCTACGGCTGGCCGGTCTATCGCGGTGGCCCGATGCACTGGGCCGACAGCGAAGGGCTGCAGAAGATCGTCGACGGGCTCAAGTCGCAGCAAGAGCGGATGGGTGACGGCTTTAGTTTCTCGAAGCTCCTGCTCGACAAAGCGGCGAAGGGCGAGAAATTCACCCGCTGACCAGCGCGTAATAGGAGGACAAGAACATGGCCGATTATATGGTCGAGGAAACCAGTGGCACGCGGGTGATTCGCTACGCCAGTATCGCGGTTGCGATCCACTGGCTCAGCGCGGCGTTGATCCTGACGCAAATCTATCTCGGCTTTGCTTTCGGCGATTATCCCAAAGGAAGTCCCGAACGGACCGAATTGTTCACCTGGCACAAGACTGTCGGGGTGACGATCCTGCTGCTCGCGCTGGCCCGCCTTGCGGTGCGGCTGATCGATGCCCCGCCGCCTTATCCCGACAGCTTTCCCAAATGGGAGCGCGCGGTCGCGGTATGGACTCATCGCGCCTTCTATTTCTTCATCATCGCGCTTCCGGTCACCGGACTCGCGGCGGTTTCGAAGCGCGCGGTTGACGGCTGGACCCAATTGGTCGGCGGCACTTGGTTTCCGGTGGTCCCGATCCCCGGCATTGGCGAAGCGCATGAACCGCTCGTTTTCGCGATGATCGCCCTGCTGATCGTCCACGTCTTGGCGGCGCTCAAAAACCAGTTCCTCACCGGTGGCCCGGTTGCGGGGCGAATGCCGCCATTCCGGGCGACCGAAAAGAGCTAGGCTTCAGCGCGCTTCGGCATCAGCACGAGCATCGCGGCGGCGATTGCGGCGACCACGGCGGCGGCTTCGAACGTCGCCGCCGGGCCGCTGCGGTCCCAGATCAGCCCCGCACCGAGGCTGGCGAGCAGGGCCGCGATCCCCGACACGAAGAAGAACGCGCCAAAGCTCGTCGCGCGCTGATGCTCGGGCGCGGCGTCGGCGATCATCCGGCTGAAGATGCCCTGCGTCAGCGCCATGTGCGCGCCCCACAGCACGACCCCGATGGCAACCATCCACACCGTGTTCGAGTTTGCCAACCACAGGTCGGCGACCACCAGCATCCCGATCCCCCACAGCAACAGGGTCTTGGGGCTCATCCGGTCGCTGAGGATTCCTGCGGGATAGGCGAGCAGCAGATAGGCCAGGCTGAACAATGCCAGCACCAGCGGCGACAGCGTCGTCGATAGCCCGACGTTCATTGCTTTCAGGATCAGGAAGCTTTCCGAAAATCGCGCCAGCCCGAACAGGAAGCCGACCCCGATTAGCCGTCGCACATCGGGGTCGAGCCCGCGAAACCCGCCCAGCTTCATCTTCACCGCGAGCGGCACCTTGTCGCGATCCTCGCGCAGCATCAGCGCCGCGAACCCGAACGACAGGAAGGCGGGAATGATCGCGATCCAGAACACCGTGCGGATATCGTTGGCGAGCCACCACATCAGCCCGACCGCCGCGATCGGCGCCAGGAAACCGCCCACCGTATCGAGCGATTGCCGCAGCCCGAACGCCCGGCCGCGCAATTCGGGCGGGGTTTCGTCGGCGATCATCGCGTCGCGCGGGGCACCGCGAATGCCCTTGCCGATCCGGTCGACAAACCGCGCGCCGAGTACCGGCAACGCCGAGGTCGCGAGCGGGAACAACGGCTTCGACAGCGCCGCCATGCCATAACCGAGCAGGATCCACGGCTTGCGCCGCCGCTGCCGGTCGCTGACCGCGCCCGACGCCAGCTTGGCGATGTTGGCGGTCGCTTCGGCGATCCCGTCGAGCGCGCCCATCGCCGCCACCGGCAAGCCCAGCGTGACGGTCAGGAACGCCGGCAGCAGCGCGTGATAAATCTCGCTCGACAGGTCCATCAGCAGGCTGACGATGCCGAGGATCCAGACGGTGCGGGGGAGGGGAGGCCGCTTGCTCATTGAAGTTTGCGTAACGACAAATTTGCTAATTGCGAAATCTTTGGTACCTTCGATCCATGTTGAACAGCGGATCACCCGGGACATTGGCGACGCGGTTTGCGCGCTTGGTCGAGCGGCTGGGCGGAGACACCGCTGCGGCCAAGGCGATGGGCCAGCAACGCGACCTGCTCGAATCGGTTGCGTCGCAGGAACCTGCGACCCTCAACCAGGTCGCCGCCAAAGTGAAGCGCGGCGCCCCCGCAATCAGCCGCGCGATCGACGCCTTGGTCCGCGCCGGGCTGGTCGAACGCCAGCCCGATCCCGCCAACCGCCGTCGCCTGGCGCTGCGCCTGACCGACGACGGGCGTACATCGCTGGCCCGACCACCGGTCGGCAACCAAGGTCTCGAAGGCCGCCTCGGCCGCCTCGGCACCAGCGAATTGCGCGCGCTCGAGCGCGGGCTCGAGATATTGGAACGATTGCCCGGCTAAGCCCCGTCACTTGCGCCTGCTGCGTTGCAGCAACGGCCACTTTGGTCTAAGGGCGCTCAAACTCCATTCGGGATAAGACAATGAATCTTCGCAACGTGGCGATTATCGCCCACGTCGATCATGGCAAGACCACGCTCGTCGACCAGCTTTTCCGCCAATCGGGCACCTTCCGCGACAATCAGCGGATCGAAGAACGAGCGATGGATTCGAACGATCTCGAAAAAGAGCGCGGCATCACCATCCTCGCCAAGTGCACCAGCGTCGAGTGGGACGATCACCACGGCACGACCACGCATATCAACATCGTCGATACGCCCGGCCACGCCGATTTCGGCGGTGAGGTCGAGCGCATCCTGTCGATGGTCGACGGCGTGATCCTGCTGGTCGACGCTGCCGAAGGCCCGATGCCGCAGACCAAGTTCGTTACTGGCAAGGCGCTTGGCCTCGGGCTCAAGCCGATCGTCGTGGTCAACAAGATCGACCGCCCCGACGCGCGCGCGGCCGAAGTGCTCGACGAGGTTTTCGAACTGTTCCTGACGCTCGAGGCCAATGACGAGCAACTCGATTTCCCGGTGCTCTATGCGTCGGGCCGCAACGGCTATGCCGGGCTGACCGACGACGTCCGCGAAGGCACGCTCAACCCGCTGTTCGAAACCATCGTCAGCCACGTTCCGCCACCCTCGGCCGATCCCGACGGGCCGTTCAAATTCCTCGTCACCTTGCTCGATCGTGACAATTTCCTCGGTCGAATCCTGACCGGTCTGGTATTCTCGGGGTCGATCAAGACCAACGCCCCGATCCACGCGCTGAGCCCCGACGGCAAAATCGTCGAAACCGGCCGCGCATCGAAGATCATGGCCTTCCGCGGGCTCGAGCGCGTCCCGGTCGAAAGCGCCAGCGCGGGCGACATCATCTCGATCGCCGGGCTGACCACCGCGACCGTTGCCGACACCATCGCCGATCCGTCGGTGACCGAGCCGCTCCACGCCCAACCGATCGATCCGCCGACGCTGTCGATGCAGTTCGCGGTCAACGATTCGCCGATGGCCGGACGCGAGGGCAAGAAGGTCACCAGCCGGATGATCCGCGACCGCCTGTTCCGCGAAGCCGAAAGCAATGTCGCGATCAAGGTCACCGAGAGCAGCGACAAGGACAGCTTCGAAGTTGCCGGCCGCGGCGAATTGCAGCTTGGCGTGCTGATCGAAATGATGCGCCGCGAGGGCTTCGAGCTCGGCATCAGCCGCCCGCGCGTGCTGTTCCGCGAAGACGATAGCGGCTCCAAGACCGAGCCTTACGAGACCGTCGTGATCGACGTCGACGACGAATATTCGGGCACCGTGATCGACAAGATGGCGCTGCGCAAAGCCGAGATGACCGACATGCGCCCATCGGGCGGCGGCAAGACCCGGATCACCTTCTCCGCCCCGTCGCGCGGGCTGATCGGCTATCACGGCGAATTCCTGTCCGACACCCGCGGTACCGGGATCATGAACCGGCTGTATGAAAAATACGGCCCCCACAAGGGCAAGATCGAGGGCCGCAAGAATGGCGTGCTGATCTCCAACGGCGCCGGCGAAGCGAATAATTACGCGCTCGGCCCGCTCGAGGAGCGCGGCATATTGTTCGTCGCGCACCAGGAGGCGTTGTACGAGGGCATGATCGTCGGCGAGAATGCCAAGACCGACGACCTCGAAGTCAATCCGATGAAGGCCAAGGCGCTGACCAACTTCCGCGTCAGCGGCAAGGAAGATGCGATCCGGCTGACCCCGCCCAAACGGATGACGCTTGAGCAGGCGATCGCCTACATCGACGATGACGAACTGGTCGAAGTCACGCCCAGCTCGATCCGCCTGCGCAAACGCCACCTCGACCCGCACGAGCGCAAGCGCGCGAGCCGGGCGAAGGTCGCCGCTTAAGCTTATTGGTCCTTCAGCTCGACCCAGGTCGGGGCGTGGTCGCTGGTCTTGTCCATCGCCCGCGCAAAGCGATCGACCCCCGCACTGACCAGCCTTTTGGCGAGTTTTGGGCTGAGCAACAAATGGTCGATCCGAAGGCCGGCGTCGCGCTCGAACGATTGCCGCCAATAATGCCAGAAGGTGTAGATCCGCTGGTCGGGATGGAGCTTGCGCAGTGCGTCGGTCCACCCCTGCGCCACCAGCGCGGCAAACGCCTCGCGTACCTCGGGCGCGAACAAGGCGTCCTCGGTCCACCGCTCGGGTTTGTAGACGTCGAGCTCGGTCGGCATGACGTTATAATCGCCCGCCAGGATCACCGGCGCCCTGGTTGCCAGCAGCTCTTCGGCGTGGGCGTTGAGCCGTTCGAACCAGGCAAGTTTATAGTCGAATTTCGGGCCGGGCCGCGGATTGCCGTTGGGCAGATATAGGCCCGCGACGATGATGCCGTTGACTGCAGCCTCGATGTAGCGGCTCTGCGACGGATCGGGATCGCCCGGAAGCCCGCGCCGCGTCTCGATCGGCTGGCCGACACGGCTGAGGATCGCGACCCCGTTCCAGCTTTTCTGCCCATGCCAGATCGCATCATACCCCGCTGCCGCAATCGCCTCGGCGGGGAAACGGTCGTCGGTGGCCTTCAATTCCTGCAGCGTGACGATATCGGGCTTCGTCTCGGCCAGCCACGCCAGCACGACGTCGAGCCGGCTGTTGATCCCGTTTACGTTATAAGTGGCGGTCCTCATCCCCGTTTAAGCCATACGATAGGAACGAGTTCCATTGTCTGGGTTCAGACCGATCGGGATGGGGCTTTTGCGGGGAGTCTCGATTCGGTTGCAAAGGCAACCAGCGCCCTTTTTGTCTGGACCAGCCCAGTCGCGCATGGATATTGGAGCCCGTGCCACGTCGATCGCGTGCATCAACAAAAAGGGCGGCCCCGCTTCAGCGGAGCCGCCCAGTGACTTGTCCGAAACTTTAGTCGTCAGGCGGCTTGGGTGATTAATCCAGTGCGGCCACGACGGCGCATCGAATAGCCGATACCGCCAAAGCCGAGCAGCATCATCGCCCAGGTCGATGGTTCCGGAACCGCCGGGGTTACCGTCGCACGGACGATGAAATCGTCGTGATTGTCGTCCTGGTTGGTGACCTGGTCGTCATAGCCGAGATAAAAGGTGTTGAACGATTGGCCGCTGACCTGGTTCGGGCCAAGGAAGATGCCGAAGCCGTCATGACCGATGGTGGCCGTGACGCCGCCCGAGCTGGTGAAAGTCATCAAGCCAGCGAGGCTGCCGGCGAGAAAGTTCGCGCTGCCGAGCGGGATTGGCGAGCCGAAGTGATTCTCGATGCTTGAATTCTCGGTGTAGGTCACCGCGCCCGAGGTAAAGGTGTCGCTGAAGCCGCTTTCCGACCCAAGGAATTCGAAGAAGATGGTCGCGTTGGAGGCGAGCACCAAGGTCGCCCCCGACGCGGTGAACTGGGTTAGACCGAGGCCGTTCAGTTGCGACTGGAAATCATTCGAACTGGGGATCGGATTGGTGGTGGTATAATTGACCTGGACTTGCGCCCCGGCCGCTGCGGGCAGGGCCATCGCCGACAATCCGGCGAGAAGAGTGACGATCTTTTTCATACATGCCCCGTTGTTGAATTTAGGTTAAACGACTTTCTATTAATTCAAATTAACTTAAATCGATGACGGTGAAAAGCGCGCTTGAGCAGACCGAGTCCAAGATCGGGATTCGGCCGCGAGTAGTCCTTGCGAATCAGTAACTTGGCCTGATCTCAAGATCGTCAAATACTCACGATGCAGAGGGTCGACGGGGGTTTTCTGATTGGTTGCGCGATCCAACGCAGGAGGCACTCGACTCAGCGCCTATTGATTGAAGCGACCCAAATTTGTCTTATGTGCAAGTGCAGCAATTAACAGCGAGTGGACTTGATGCGCGCCCAAGTGAGGCCGCCAGATCCCCGTGCAAGACGGCCAGACCGATCCCCGCGACGTATGCGACCAGGATTTTCGAATGCGGGATGTTGGCTGGCCGCCATTTAGGACCGATCATTGTTCAAATCTTTCAGCCGTCGCGGCGTTGCCGCGGCGACCCTCATGTTATTCACTCTCATTGGCGGGTCGAGCCAGGCATTTGGCCAGGCCGGCCAGTCACTTCCCGCGGTCCAGACCCTCATCGCCAGCCAGTCGGTGGCGAGCCTGGTGCGGACATTCGATCCCGCCCCGGTGGCCGCGGTGATCAAGCCGAGCCTCGACCAGCTGGTGGCTCAATATAGCGCCGGCGCCGACCTCGACGAGCAGCAGAAATGCCTCGCCACGGCAGTCTATTTCGAAAGCAATGGCGAGCCGCTGCAAGGCCAGTTGGCCGTCGCCAAAGTGGTCATCAACCGCGCCGCCTCGGGGCTCTACCCAACCAGCTGGTGCGGCGTGGTCAAGCAGCGCTCGCAGTTCAGCTTCGTCCGCTCGGGTCGTTTCCCGCATATCCCCGCCGGCTGTGTGCAATGGCGCACGGCGCAGGCGATCGCGCGGATTGCGATGGCCAATGTCAGCGAGATGCTGCCGACCGACGTGCTGTGGTATCACGCCGATTATGTCGCTCCGAAATGGCGCAACAACCTTCGCCGGGTCGAAAAGATCGGTGCGCACATTTTTTATCGCGCCTGAAGCTTCGGCTCACCGCGCATTAGATTCGCCTCGTCGTTAATTGCTTAAGCTTGGGATTCGCAATGCCGCGACTATCGGCAACCATCCTTCTCTAGCGATTGGATTTTCCTGTGAGCCGGGGAGGCGACGAGGTGCTGAAGATCCTGATTGTCGAAGACGACGCGCAACTGGCGACGACGCTCAAATATCTGGTCGAGGACAATCCGCGTTATCGGGTGGTGGCGCGGGCTGACGATCTCGACAGTGCAGTCGCCGCCGCTGAGGCGTTCGACCCCGACCTCGCCTTGGTCGACCTCCAGCTGGCACGCGGGTCGACCGGCTTTTCGGTCGCCGTCCGGCTCGGCGATTATGACATTCCGTGCATGTTCGTGACCGGCAACGCGCCCGCCTTCCCAATGCCCGATCTCGCGCTCGGATGCCTGGTCAAGCCATTCACCGCCGAGGATGTTCACCGCAGCTTGGCGATGGCCGAGGATGTGATGCGCGGGCGCGAGACATTGCGTCCCAAGCTGCCGCCCAATTTGCTGATCTACGACGGAATGGGGATCGACGAGGATGACAGCCAGCCCGGCTTCATCCCCTCGCGCCGGTCATTGAAGACCCGGCTCGAACATTGGATCGCCGGGACGCAGGCCTAGGCTTGGTATTCTTCGCTCGACCCCGCTAGGGTTGCGGCGATGGACGAAATACCCCTCAATCAACCGCGCACCTTCACCCGCATGATGCGCAGCGACAAGCGGATGCAGGTGCGTCCGCTCGGCGGGCGGTCGAGCATCGCTGATTTGTACCATGCCATGCTGCGCGCTTCGTGGCCGGTGTTGTTCGCGACGTTCTGCGCGGCGTTCGTCGGCTTCAACTTGCTGTTCGCCGCTTTATTTTCGCTCGACCCGGGGGGAATTTACTGGGGCTCAAAGCCGATCGCCGGCGGTCCATTCTGGCGCGCCTTCGTATTCAGCGTCGATACCATGGCGACCGTCGGCTACGGCAACATGTACCCGACATCTTTATACGCCAACTGCGTCGCGACGATCGAGATCGCGCTCGGGATCCTGTTCGTCGCGCTGGTCACCGGCATCGCCTTCGCGCGTTTCTCCCGGCCAACCGCTCGGATCCTGTTCAGCAAGGTCGCGGTGGTGTTCCCTCTCGACGGGGTGCCGACGCTGATGCTTCGCTGCGCCAATGAGCGGCACAATCTGATCTTCGAGGCCAATGCGACGATGTCATTGGTAACCGACGAAATCACCGAAACCGGGCCGATGCGCCGGTTCCATGATCTCGACCTGGTACGATCGAAGAATCCGGTCTTCGCGATGACCTGGACGATCATGCACCGGATCGACGAGGCGAGTCCGCTGAAGGCCTGGATCGCCGACCATTGCGCCTCGCCCGGAAGCGACCTGATTATCGTCGTCTCGGGCACCGACGATCGCACTGGGCAGACGATGTACGGCCGCTGGAGCTACGCCGCTGAAGACCTGCGCTGGAACAAAAGGTTCATCGGCATTCTGGGTCAGCAGGATGGCATCCGCACGATCGACTATCGGCGCTTCCACGACGTCGAGGCATTCGGCGCCGAACTCGCAAACTGAAAGGCTGGATGCCCGACGAAGCATCTAACTAATTGTTCGCGATTGTTCGCTCCCGCCCGTTTTACCTTCGAGAAACCCTCTTAACTTACGGCCCGCGCATCGCCATTGTTTATTGACGTTCGTCTGTAGTCGCGACAGAGTGAGGGAACGGATAGGGGAGCGAAATTAGTGAAGCTTACGGCATTGTCGGTCAAGAATGCGAAAGCAGGCCGCTACGCGGACGGGGATGGGCTCTACCTATTGGTGAAACCGACTGGCGCGAAGTCATGGCTACTCCGGGTACAATTCGAGGGAAAGCGCCGGGACATTGGTCTTGGCAGCGTTGATAAATCAAAGGCGCTTGGCCAGCCATGTGATTCACCGATTGCTATCCCAATCCTCCAACGACGAGTGCTGGGGCTAGGCCAAGCGCGTGAAAAAGCCGGGCTGTTACGGGCCGCAGCCAAGTCTGGCCTTGATCCCATCGTCGAGCGTGATCGCGAGCGGCGAGGGGTGCCCACGTTCCGAGATGCCGCCAAAGCTGCCCACAAAGCCCTTGCAGGAGGGTGGTCGGAGAAAGGCGCGAAGGCTTTCCTGAGTTCGCTCGAAAATCACGTGTTCCCAACGATTGGCGACAAGCAAGTCGACTCCGTTTCGGCAGCGGATATGAGCACCGTGCTCGCCCCGATCTGGACCGCCAAGCCAGATGCAGCCCGAAAAGTACGGCAGCGCATCGGTACGGTCTTGAACTTTGCTCATGGGAAAGGCTGGAGGCCAACCGAAGCGCCGGGGAAGAGCGTGACCGTCGGACTGCCTCGTCAGCCGCAAGGCGGCAATTACTCAGCTATGCCTTACGCCGACGTGCCCGCGTTCGTCGCTTATATAAGCGAAAAGGTCCCAACGAATGGTAGGTTGGCGCTGCTATTCCAGATTTACACGGCAGCGCGACCAGGTGAGGTGCGAGCAGCACGATGGGGACAAATTGACCTTTCCAAACACGACTGGATTAGACCGGCCGAAATGATGAAGGGGGTTCACGCGCCCCCGCACACAATCACATTAAACGGCGCGGCCATCGCACTGCTCGAACAAATTCGCGCGGACCGAAATATTTCCCCCGCTGACCTCATCTTTCCTGGCCAGCGTGGTGCCATGCTTTCGGACATGACGCTGAACAAGATACTTCGCACCGCGAAGCTTCCATACGACACGCACGCATTCCGAAGTTCGTTCCGCGACTGGGCGGCCGAGACGATGCCCGAGGTTCCTGATCCCGTGGCAGAGGCAGCGCTTGCCCACGTGGTGCCCGACAAGGTGGTCCGGGCTTACAAAAGGACGAACTTTTTGGAAATGCGCCGCAAATTATTCGATGCGTGGGGTGATTTCGTTACAGGCTAAAAAGAGCGTCTATCGCCGGAATGACCCGGCTTCGATGTTCCGGCCCTAATCTGGACCTTCCTGTCATCAAGGTAAGAGTCTCGTCGAAGGCAGTTTGATCGCCCTTCGGGTCGGCGTTATGGTCGGTAATGAACTCGTCGAGCTTGCCTTGTTTGCGCGCTTCCGCGAGGGTGAGATTGTTAGCACCTGAAATTGGAAATCATCCTTATGAATCAAGTGTTTGAGTTCATTCGGCATTAGGCGATTCGGGGATTATCTGGTATGATCAGTTGTGCGCCACATTAGCAGATTGACGCGTCAGACGCCACCGCGCCAGCATCCGAAGCATTGGCTGACTGGACTCGCGGTGATGGTCGCTACCGCCGTTTCGTTTGTGGGCTTCGCACAGATTTCGATTGGCTGGACACTGATAATATCGTGCGTCATTCTGGCTGGCTTGGTTGCGTTCTTATGGGCTGCTGGCGGTAAATAGCGGACCTGCTGGCGCAGGACGGGGCCTTGGACTTATTACCCGCTTGACCTTGCGGGAGCCAGCCACTGGTATCCAGATGCCGCCTTCATCTCGCTCCCGATATGTAACTTCAATCTTCATCGCCACTCCCTCGGCTACGGAAATAGGGAGTGTCTTCTCGTGGATGGCGCTCAAGATCGCCTTATCGGTCATCAGTGCCGTGAACTCGATTCCGTCTTTTGCGAACGTCCAGCGCCTCTCTTCGGCAATCAACGCGGGCTTTATCAGGACCACATCCCAGACTGCTGCGCGCGGCTCAGTGGTGGATAGTTGGACTTCCTCGTCACCGCTCCAGACACCGCTCCGGGTGGCGAACTCAGAACGCGGCACTTTGTAGATTGTCGTTCGGCTCACGCCGTCCTGCACGTGAATGGCGCTGAAGGCTGGCTCGTCCTGCAAAATGCCGTAAAAGTCGCTGTTACGCCTTTGAAGCTCTACCGACTCCTCAAGATCCCGCCCCATTTTCTCGAAGACTTTCATCTGATCAGGCTGAATGCGCGGGTCTGGCTGAAGTGCAATGGTCGCAAGGGCGCCCATTGTGCCCGCGCCTATCATGCCTCCAAGGGCAATCGCGACTTGGCTGACTAGCGGATATTCAGCCCCGCCAGATTTTACTCGCTGCGCATGCTCCTCCGCTTTTCTGAGCAGGAACCTAAACACTTGGCTGCCCGGCTCAACACCGGCAACCTCAACCACAAGCGGGGAGTCAGGATCGATCGCGGATGCGGCCGCCCGCAGCACTTTGCCCCATGCTGACAATGCCGCTGCTAATGAGTCAACATCAGGGCTTCTTCCAGGCTCGATCTCAAACTTCAGGATCAAGTCAGCGCTTGGTTCAATGGTTACGATTTCCACACTTCCCCCTAACCCGAGTGGAGGAAAGCTACAGCATCAACGGCATACGTCAAACGGTGGGTAGGCTGGCGCACGACCAACCGAAGTGAGAACGCGGACCCGCATTTGGCTGTATGCAAATTGCCAATTACGTATGCGAAGGGGATAAACGCCCGAGAAAGGATTAGTTGACGCACTTCATCTTCGTGACGGCTGAGAGTTAGGTAAATAAGAGTAAACAACTTCTTAGTTAATTCTAAGAATTGGTTAATATTTCTCAATTGCGTGATAAGTATGCAACACTTAATCACATCTAGTCAGAATTGCGCACGAAATTGCAATTCGCTATTTCCAAATTCCTTCTAGTCCGTCCTAATTACATGGCTACCTCCGGAAATTGATCTGGCGGTGGCGCGGGTCTTTGAGAATTCCCCGTGCCTGATCAGGCAATACGTACCCCGGTACGTATGAACGGGAGAAAATGATGCCCCCCTCAAAAGAGCGAAGCCTCAACTACGAAGCAATTAAGCAACTCTGCGAGAAACTAGTCCTAAAGGGCTATAAAGACGTGGAAATCACCTTTAGTGACATCGTGGGTCGTACGGTGGTGTCAAAGGTGGAGAGTTTCCGTCAGCGGTGGTTGAAGGAACGGCAAGCACGGCAGCAAGGGCAAGTTGAGCCGACGGAAGAATACGTCGCCGGGGTGAGCGCCATGCTTAATTTCATGCGCGAGCATAAGTCGGCCGAACGCCAGACTTTCGAAGCAGCGGCTGCTTCGAATAGCAAAACCATCGTGCGTTTGGAAGCAGACCTCAAGGAGGCGCTCGAGCGAAATATGCGTCTGGATGATTATTGCCAGCATGCACACGAAGTGATGGTCAGATGGTGTGACAACGTCGTGTCCTCGGAGAAGCTGTATACCGCGATCCCGCCGCACCCCTGCGACATAGTCGATGCGCCCCCAGCGGGATCGGCGTCGGGGAGTGCATCGAAATGACGATGCGTATTTTGCATCTCTTGCTTTCTTCGCGGTTTTCGCTGAGCGAAAACTGCACGGCACACCGCATCACGCGGGGGGCCGTCATGGGGGTCCAGGGGGCTTGCCCCTTGGCTCGCGGGCCTAATTACAACGTAATTAGGCGGAGTGAGTCCTCCAATTACCTAATGAGACTAATGC
>ENA-OFCE01000386-OFCE01000386.1-metagenomes-genome-assembly--contig:-NODE-386-length-29849-cov-7.108310_pt1 | contig 29849 bp, 27 predicted proteins | sample MGYA00153388_OFCE01 | MGnify analysis MGYA00153388 | reverse complement strand
CTGCCCGCACCATGCAGATCGTGACCGAGGCGGCCATGCTGCGCAAAGGCATCGCAGTGGATGCGGCGCAATCGCAGGCGCAGTTTGACAAGATTGTTGCGGTGTTTGAGGCACAGTCCGACGCCCTTTACACCTCGGGCCTGCTGCTCGACGATGGCGTGATTGACCCGAAAGACACACGCATGGTACTGGGATTGGGACTGTCGGCGGCAATGAATGCGCCGATAGAGAAAACTGATTACGGCGTGTTTCGGATGTGAGTGGCTGTGCGGTCTTTCAACCAGCTTAAATCTCCCTCAGTCCCTCTTTTCCAAAGGGGGAATTGCCCAGTTTCGTATCGCGCCTGTAGGAAGGGCCCCCCTTTTCTAAAGGGGGGTTGGGGGGGTAAGCCCATTGAAAACGAAGTCTAGCCGACTTGTGTATACAACACGGTAGCCTTATCAAGGGGAAGGAGTAAGAGCAATTTGGGCATCGATCTTCAATCGAAATTAGGCTAATGGCTGAATTTCGATCGATTCGGTGACAGTTTATTCACTTAATTAATCCAAACTGTTAACATGTACCTAATCCTAGCCCTATCGATTTTATGCCTCTAGATAGCCTGTTCTCGACCCAAGGTATCATGGTGATGCTTCTTGCAGCCTACGCTGGGGCGATGTGGCTGTTTCTCTCTAGTGCCCCCAAGGTATACACTGTGATGGTGTCCGATCTCCAAATTGCTCAGGACTTGTATGAAGGATTGTTGAATCTGCCGATCGCTCAAATCCCGTTGCACTACTACTATGACTACGAGCAGACGATCGGGACTGCGGGTATCGATCCGATGTATCTAGCCGCTCCTATGGGTAGAGCCAGCGTCAGAGGGATGAAAGGTTCGGAAGGCTTGTGGTATCAACTCAAGAAAAACTCCCAACTCCACGTCATCACTGGAACCAGTCTGGGCGAAAAAAACCGCCAGCGACACGTTTGTTTCGATCGAGAGTGTCTGGAACAGATCCTGCTCCGAATTCAAACCCGTGGTGTCAAGCACAAGATTCGGAATGAGAAGCCGTTAAACTTTTTGGTTAAAGATTATGATGGTCGGACGATCGAAATGTCGGAAGCCGCTAATTAACTAAACAATTACCAAACAGCAAGGGTTTAGAGCCTCCTGCTGTTTGGTAATTGTTGTGATTAGACTGTCAACTGTCAACTATCAACTATTTACCGACAGATTGAAAAACGATCGATCCTTCACAAATCAGGGTAGGGGCAATTCATGAATTGCCCCTACCCTGATTTCTAGGCATCTAGTTGATAGATGAAGAGCGAATTATCGGCTCGGACAAGTATCGCACCGTCGTCATACAACTAAATTTGGCGTAAACGTGAATATTTTCCCTGAAATGGGCAATATATATATGATGTCCCCTCTGAGAGTCTGTGGATCGCCGATGACTCTTGGAAGTAGCCGAGTATTCGGGTAGCGATTGTTTTCTAAAGACGATCGACTGTCAGAGCTGGCTATCGATGGGGATATGCTTGAACCCCACGACTCGGCGTTACGCACTAAAGTATATGATTCAACTAGATCGAGGATTGTTTCAATTTGACTTCACCGATCGACACGCTATTCTAGGTGTGAGTGTCAATGCTCAGAGTATAAAGATTCGCGAACGCTATCAAGCCGTGGCTAGATTGCTGCATCCTGATACCGCAAAATGGAAAACCGACGCGGATCGCCAGTTAGGAGTTCAACTATTCTCTCGGCTTGTCACCCATGCTTATGGTAAGCTATCTCGACCTTCTGAGCTTCAAGAACAGATGATTATGCTAGAACTCCTGGGTAAAAGGTCGATCGAAGAAGGTAGTCAGATCCAGATTGTCGATCCTTTATGCCAACAACTTTATCAGAGTGGTAATGACTTTGAGCTGGTTTACGAGCGACTGTTGACAAAGATAGTAGCCCAACAGTATGTAGAATTAGACCAAAGCGAACGGATCGTTAATCAAATTAGCGAACTAAATATGGTGTACCTGTTACGCAAACAGTTACAGTCGGTGAGATCTACACCACCAACAGTTCCCAATAACTCGATTGCAACTAAAGAACCGATCTCGACAGAGCTGACTAAAACATCTCCGATTGAAGGTGCACTCCGAAGAGCAGAAGATTATGTCACTAATAAAAACTGGGTGAAAGCAGTACCAGAACTACGCGAAGTCATCAGTGTCGAGCCAAATAATGTGCGAGCGCATACTTTATTTGGATTGGTGTATCTGCATCAGCAACAGCTAACAATGGCAAGACTTTCGATTAATAAAGCTCTTCAAATTGCGCCTAAAGATCCTCAAGTCATCCAAGCCAAGCAAGAATTCGATCGCGTCGCTAATGCGAGTAGTCATGGTTCGAGCAATAAGACTACCACCAAAAAACCTAGCGAAGGGATCTTCGGTGGTTTTTTTAGTAAAAAGTAAAGTTAGAGATCGGTTTCCGCTCAACTGTGATAAGTAGCAACTCCCTATCAGTTAAAATAGGAAGCTGCTCGTTGCAAATTCTAACCAAATGATCGATCGAAATCCGGCTATCTCCGTTCCTGCACCAAGCGATAACTCTCATCCTCGATTTTCCAGAGCAGAGGCTGCACCAGCGAATTTTTATGTTCCAGGTGCAAGGGATCTATTGCCGTTAGATGTGGCTCAGAAACGGTGGGTAGAAACAGGAATACAGGCGATCTTCCATCGTTGGGGTTATCACCGGATTATTACCTCTACTCTGGAACGCCTAGAAACGCTCACCGCTGGCGGAGCAGTCGATCGAGAGACAGTGTTTCAGATTCCAGCAGCCGAAGGCGGTACGCTCGGTTTACGCCCAGAATTAACTGCTTCGATCGCTCGTGCTGCTGTTGCGCGGATGGGGAATCTATACCCGCAACGACTGTACTACAATGCTAATGTATTTCGGCGTGCCGATCTCGAACATCACGGACGACAACAGGAGTTTTATCAAGCAGGAATCGAACTACTAGGTATTGGCGGAATCCTGGCAGATGTTGAAGCAATTCTACTGATGATGGACTGCTTAACCTCTCTAGGTGTCCCCAATTGGCAAATAATTTTAGGAGAAGCAGGTTTGAGCCGTGCTTTACTCGCGCAATTTCCCAGCGAATTGAGCACCCAAATTCGGCGTTGTTTGGCGCATCTCGATCGTGTGACATTAGAGCAGCTACCCCTGACACCGCAGCAGCAACAGCTAGCCCTATCACTCCTAGATTTGCGTGGTAATCCGGCTTTGGTACTAGCTGCTCTAGCTCAACTCGAACTAGATCCAGAGAGTCAAGCCACCATCGCCCATCTCCAAATCTTAGTCGAATTATTGACTACTACCAGTCAAACTCCACTCCCATTGATTCTAGATTTAAGCCTGATCCAAACTTTTGACTACTACACGGGGATCGTATTTGAAGCTGTGAGTATTACTGAAGACCGTACCTATATTCTGGGTAAAGGTGGGCGTTACGATCGGCTACTGGCTCTATATCACCCACAGGGTCAAAACTTCCCAGGCATCGGCTTTGCTTTAAATATTGAAGATTTACAACAAGCTCTCCAAACAAGCCCCTCCATGCCTCGTCACACTGCCAAACCAGACTGGTTGGTAGTTGCGATGACACCTCCGGCAACCGCCGCCGCGCTCATCTATGGAAATAAGTTGCGATCGACACCCGAACTGGTACGAGTCGAAATGTATCTCAATGATGGCACCCCAGCGCAAATCCGCCAAATCGCGATCGAGCGTGGTACTTCCCAAATCGCTTGGGTAAGTGTCGATGGAGTCGAGGTAGAAAAATTAGGTGCAAAGTAAACTTGCCTGAAATCTAGATGGTGGGTAATACCCACCTGCGATTCATAGCCATTAACCGTCAACTATCAACTATCCTAAATCAGATCCCTGGTATTAAACATTGGTGCTCATGCGGCAGCAGCCCAACACACCCTACATCAACTTAGCTTTTCATTTAGGATTGCTATATCAACGCTCGACTCTCAACGCTCGACTCTCAACGCTCGACTATCCTAAACCTGATGGACTTTTTCCAGAGTGCGTTGATAGTCCCACTCTCGATCTTGTTGGCGGAATAGCTCGGCGGCGGCTTGGAGATCTTGCCGTGCGCCTTCCCTATTACCTAAATAAGCACAGATTAAGCCTCGGTTATAGTAAGCCTTGGCATGGTTAGGAGCGAGCTGAATAGATCGATCGTAGTCATCTAATGCACCCTGAAGATCTTCTAATCGATAGCGAACATTTGCCCGATTATAGTAACTAGTCGAACTGCGATCGTCGATTTCAATTGCTCGATCGTAGTCCGATAGTGCTCCATGTCGATCGCCCAACCTGTCGCGCAATAAGCCCCGATTGACATATGCTTTGGCATAATTGGGATCGAGTTTAATCGTGCAATTGTAGTCGGCTAAAGCACCTTCGCGATCGCCAGCGAGATCGCGATCGCGACCTCGGTTATAATATTCACTCGCAGCTTGAAAATGTTGGTGTAAGTCAGGCTGAGAATCGATCGGGATATCCGGTTGGTTATCTTGATTATCAGTCATATTTTGATACTTTAATGTCATCTAAATCTACAGCGCAATCGCATTTCTACTTAAAGCCGTTGGCAATGAGCTAGGAGCGGCTACATGTTGGCTTGGCCGTTCCCGCTGCCGAAGCAGCTCTAAAATAGCCGGAAAAATCGGTCGCAAGAAGGTAGAATTTCCTGACACCTGCCGATCGTTCACTTAATTACTAATTAGCAGCAAACCTTTCGGTCGATCGACTTCAAATAGAGTATTTACTCTAGAAATCTTAACAGTTTGAGCAAAAACATTGGGATTTCTGGCATCAAGTCCAGCCGAATTGCTTAATCTGACATTTGCATCCAACTCGAATCTGCAAATGTACGGCTGATTGAGATGAGGACAATCCTTATTTTTCTATTTCTGGTAAATTAGCAAATAATTCTTGGAGTTTCCACCGCTGAACATAAGGCCAGCCACCATTTTCCTCAATATTTCGTAACAGGGCGTACAGAGCTTGACGATTGTTGGGGAGAGCTGATTGAAAATGGCCTTGTTGAATTTCGTGGTGGAGCTGTTCTAGAGTCCGCAAGAGTTGAAGCAGAGCGATCGGATCTGCTCGATCGCGCTCGGCAACGCTGTGTATTTTAGCAGCGATTTCCTCTAGGTCGGCGATCGATGTAGTTGGATTTGAAGATGGCAATCTGTTTGATTCCAATTGTGAGAGTGAAGATGGTTTGTCCTGGTTCATTTAATTTAATATGTCAAATAACTTTAATATAAGTATATATTTCAAGAGTGGCGACTCAAGCTGCCACCAGATCTTCTCCAATGATTTGTCTAGATCTAGTATGTATAAGGCACGCGCGTTGTAAAATATCGATTGGCAAGACAATTATCTTACTGTGTCTACAGCCGCGATCGAACACAATTTTGAAGATTAGTTCGATCCAAGGTACGCGGAATAGTCAAAGACTGTAATAACATAAAATATATCGAAAATTGAGGTTCATCATGAAATTTCGCGGATTAGTCGCCGCTCTGCTCGCCATCTGTATTGGCTTGTTGACGGCTTGCAGTGATGCTCCTGTCTCAGCAACAACTGTACTCACTTATGAAGATATTCGGGGTACAGGACTGGCAAATAACTGTCCTGTCATCGATGATACCAGTCGGGGTTCCATTCCGCTGGATGCAGCCAAGAGTTACCAGTTCGTAGACATGTGCATCCAACCAACAAACTACTTTGTCAAAGAAGAGCCTCAAAATAAACGTCAGGAAGCTGAATTTGTTGCAGGTAAACTAGTTACCCGCGCGACTTCTAGTCTCGATCAGATCAGAGGTACTGTCTCGTTGGCTGAAGATCGGACTCTGACATTCAAAGAAGAAGATGGGATTGACTTCCAAGCTATCACCGTCAAAATGCCTGGTGGTGAGCTAGTACCTTTCCTATTCACTGTTAAAGAATTGGTAGCAACCAGCAAGCCTGGAGTAGAAAGTATCACTACTTCTACCGACTTTGCAGGTGACTACAAAGTCCCATCCTATCGTGGGAATGTCTTCCTCGACCCCAAAGGTCGTGGCGTTGCAAGTGGTTATGATAATGCTGTAGCCCTCCAAGCTGAATCAGAAAGCCGTACTGGTAATCGTGCCAATACCAAGCGGGCTACTGCTTCAAAAGGTAGAATCAACTTTGAAGTTGCTAAAGTCAACAGTGCTACTGGCGAAATCGCTGGTATTTTTGAAAGCGAACAAACTTCCGACACCGATTTAGGTGCTCTAGATCCCAAAGAAGTTAAAATTCGCGGTCTATTCTACGCTCGTCTAGAAGCCAAATCTTGATTTAGGCTTTAGATTTCGAGCTTTAGATTGACATTTAGATATTTTGACAGGTGTCGTATCGATTGAGATATGACACCTGTTTTAGGTTTCAGGGTTCGCGTTGTGTCTAAAAAAATTCAAGTGCTAAAGGCTAAAGCCTACCCCCTAAAGCCTATAATAAAATCGTTGTCCAGGTGAAACTACGTTATGGGTCGTGCTAAAAAAGTTGTACTTGCTTATTCTGGTGGGGTAGATACCTCCGTATGTATTCCCTATCTCAAACAGGAATGGGGTGTCGAAGAAGTAATTACCCTCGCCGCAGATTTGGGACAGGGAGATGAACTAGAGCCGATTCGTCAGAAAGCTCTAGACTCTGGTGCTAGTGTCTCGCTCATCGCTAGAGCAACAGAGAGTTTTATCACCGATTATGCTTTTCCTGCGCTCAAAGCTAATGCTCTGTACGAAAATCGCTACCCACTTTCTACCGCTCTTGCGCGTCCATTGATTGCCAAACTGCTGGTCGAAGCTGCGGCTGAATATGGTGCGGATGCAGTCGCTCATGGTTGTACGGGGAAAGGTAACGATCAAGTCAGATTTGATGTATCGATCGCTGCTCTCAATCCTAACTTGAAAGTACTAGCTCCGGCGCGGGAATGGGGAATGAGTCGCGAAGAAACAATCGCCTATGGCGAAAAATGCGGTATTCCTTCACCTGTCAAGAAATCCTCTCCCTACAGTGTCGATCTAAATTTACTTGGGCGGAGTGTCGAAGCTGGTGCGCTCGAAGATCCTTGGGTAGAACCGCTCGAAGAAGTATACGCATTGACAAAAGCGATCGAAAATACTCCAAACACGCCAGAATATATTGAAATCGGCTTTACCTGTGGTGCTCCAGTCAGCATCAATGGCATGTCGTTAGATCCAGTTAGTCTGATTAGTCAATTAAATCAAATTGTTGGCAATCATGGGATCGGGCGGATTGATATGGTGGAGAACCGTCTCGTGGGGATCAAATCCCGCGAGATCTATGAAGTTCCCGCACTATCAGTACTGATTCAAGCTCATCGAGAGCTAGAAAGTCTCACGCTGACTGGAGATGTCACCCAATACAAACGGGGAATCGAAGAAACCTATAGTAAAATTGTCTACAACGGTCTGTGGTATTCGCCCCTTAAAGCTGCCTTGGATGCCTTTATCGAGCAAACCCAAGCGCGAGTCTCTGGTACTATCCGCATTAAGCTATTTAAGGGCAATGCGATAATTGTGGGGCGGCAGTCAGAGTACAGTCTTTACGACATGGATTTGGCTACCTACGGCGCAGACGACAGATTTGACCACAAAGCCGCTGAAGGATTTATCTACGTTTGGGGCTTACCAACACGGGTATGGTCGCAACGGAATCGGCTTTAGGATTTAGAGGATCGGGGATAGGGAGCATCCCTATCCCTGACTTTCTAATTTAAAATGCTGTTTTAAAACGTCGAGTGGCGAACAATCCCAATAGTCTATGTGACTGATAATTAATTCTAGATCGTTCAATAACATCTCACTTGTGCCAGTAATCTCAATCCGTGGATGCCAAGGCAAGGGTGTAGTCCAGCTTAACGACCAACGGGTTGTAATTAACTGTTCGACTCGATCGATGTCGTATAATTCAAGCTGTGGAGATTGAAACCAAGTTTTGATAAAATCGATAGTTTTGCGATAGCGTTTGAGTCCCCGAAACTGAGTCAGTGGGTCTTGGAAATATACATCTTCAGCATAAATTAGATAATTTTGGTCGATCGGGAATTTAGCGTAGTCTTGACGCAAAATCGTCAGAATGTCCATATCAAATCTTAAAATATCATAGTTAAAATAGTTGCCACTCGGTCGTCGGTTAAAGCTACTGCAACAAGATCGTTAACTACTCGACCGGATTATTTTCTTAACTATTATACCATCTCAAACATCAGCACGATCGCCGATCGACTAAATCTATCTATAGAGAGATTTCTATTATCAGTTATTAATTGTAATTTATCTCTAAAGATAGACAATTTTAGCGATCTTATATAGTTAATATGAAATCGCTATCGCTTAATCGAGGTTGGTGATTTACTTCAAAAGCTGTAGAAGTATTTAATTAATGTTTGGCAATAACTACTATGGCTTTTCCAAGATTAGCTTTGGAAAAAATTTATCCCTCGCGTCGTAATTTACTGAAGTTGGGACTGATCGGTTTGGGGACGATCGCGTTGACAGCAGTTCCCCAAGTATTGATAGCTCAGACTACTATCAGTATCAAAAAGTTGACTTTCAATACTGATGACATTGGTATTCTCAACTTTGCTTTATTGCTAGAAGAACTGGAATCGGCATTTTATCGAGCAGTAATTAGCAGTGGCAAGATTACCAACACTAGAGAACTAGATTATATGAGAGCTTTGGGAAATCATGAAGCCACCCATGTCCAATTCTTGCGAAATATTTTGGGCAAGAATACTTTATTTCAAAGTAGCGAATTGAGTCTGAATCAACAGGGGCTAGACACAATTTTTACCGATCGCTCAAAAATATTAAATACGGCGGTGACATTAGAAGATTTGGGAGTTCATGCTTACAATGGCGCGGGACTGAGCCTGACAAATCCGACTTATCTCTTGGCTGCGGGTTCGATCGTTTCAGTAGAAGCCCGTCATGCTGCCGGAGTGAGATCGCTGCTAGAACGACCTGCGACCGAAACCGACAACGAACGGTTAGTCGAGAATGATAACTTGCAAGCTAGCCTCAACCCGTTTAGGGGTCGTGCTTACGATGAACTGTTTACACCAAAGCAGGTTGTGGCTGCGGTTGGTGCGCTCAATGTTTTAAATAACTCGATTGATGGCTCATTGGTCGCTTAACCTGAGGAAATATTCAAAGATGAAATGTTTTAACCCGCTCGCCCGACTGACGATCGTCACGCTGTCATCCCGCCGCTTTGTGACGCTAGCGATCGATCGACTAAACCGCATCGTAGCTCGTGGATTGGTTCGGAGTACCAGCATCGGATTAATGCTAGTGTTGGTGTCCTTTGTGCTTGCGCCGATCGCTCCTGCATACGCTCAGAGTGCCGCACTATCACCTCAGCAAGTAGTAGAATACGCCCTCACCTTGGAAAAGTTAGAAGCTGATTTTTATCGTCGCGCCGTTACGGCGGCTCAAGGCGGTGCTCTGGCGCGTGTGCCCCAAAACGTCAAAACAATATTAGTTTCCTATGGACAGGATGAAGCACAGCATGTAACGGATCTCTCAGCGATATTAAGCTCTTTAGGAGGTAATCCAGATGAGATCGCCATTTCCGCTAATCCAAATTATCAAGCTATTTTAGGTCGCGATCCGTTTGCCAATCCCGTCGATTTGCTGCTAGCAGGACAATATATTGAGGATTTGGGGGTAGCTGCTTACAAAGGGCAAGTCCAAAATTTGCTGGCTGCGGGTGAAGCAGGTAAAACAGTTCTCGCTGGAGCTTTAGAGATTCACACAGTCGAGGCACGTCACGCCGCCGGAATTCGCTATCTGCGGCAGACATTCCTCAATGCTGGCATCCGCCCATGGATTAGAAATGTCCAGGAAGTGATTTATAACGAAAATCGTAGCGGTTCGCCGATTCCGTTTAGCTCAGAAGCATTTGATGGGTATGCCACTAAAGATGAAGTGTTCGCTCTGCTCGGTGCAGTGCTTAATTCCACCCAACCCCCAGCGACGACACCCCGCTAGGCGGCTACTGGCAGCATCTACACCTATTCCCTATCCCCTATCCCTTAACTTCTATATCCGATCCAGAAGCAGTTGTAGCGCAGTTTAGCGAGTTGCATAACGGAGAAAAACGTCAAGTCAGAGTCGGCGAAACCGACGTTTTGCTGGTTCGTACCGACGATCGAGTTTATGCCTTGGGAGCCTACTGTACTCACCACGCAGCACCGTTAGTCGAGGGTGTTATCCACGCACATCAGATCGTGTGTCCTTGGCACAATGCTTATTTTGACATCACCACGGGCGACCTGCAAGAACTATTTCACAGGCAAATTGACAAAAGAGAGCATCATGCTCAGATCGCCGGAATTTTTCGAGCGACATCAGATTGAAGTATGGCTCGATCGCACCGTTGAGAATGCCGATCTCGATATGAAAACAATTACATTTCAAACTGGAGAAACGCTTGTTTATGATTCGCTACTGATTGCCACTGGTACCCAACCGATTCAGTTGGAAGTTCCAGGTGCGGACTTACGAAATATCTTGACGCTGCGGAGTTTTGCTGATGCCGATCGGCTACTGGAATCTGCACAAACTACCGATCGAGCAGTAGTTATCGGCTCTAGTTTCATCGGCATGGAAATCGCCGCCGGACTTACTCAAAAGGGCGTAAAAGTAGCAATTGTTTCTCCAGATTCTTTCCCGTTTGAAAAGAGTTTAGGTGCAGAAATCGGACATCTTTTTGAGCAAGTTCATCAGGAGCAAGGTGTGACATTTAAAATGGGTCGAAAAGTGGCGCAATTAGAAGGTGAAGGTACAGTTGCAACCGTTGTTCTCGATAATGGCGATCGCTTGTCTGCCGATCTGGTAGTAGTTGGAATTGGGGTAAAACCTGTGACTGATTTCATCACTGGTATCGATTTAGATCCCAAAGATCGGAGTATCCTCGTCGATGAATATCTGTGTGCGACAGAAGGTGTGTATGCTGCTGGAGATATTGCGCGATATCCAGATTGGCTCACATCAGGTTCCCTACGGGTCGAGCATTGGCGGATTGCTGCCCAGCACGGACGGATTGCAGCGCATAATATGGTCGGAAACCCAACTAAGTTTCGCGGCGTTCCCGTATTTTGGAGCGCACAGTTTGAGTTCCCGATTCGCTATGTCGGACACGCCACAGCCTGGGATGAATTGATTATTGATGGCGATTTAGACCGACGAGAATTTATCGCTTTTTATGTCAAAGACGATCGAGTATTAGCCGCAGCTAGCAGCCAACGAGATACCGAAACAGCCGCAATTGCTGAATTAATTCGGCTCGATCGAATGCCCTCCCCAGATGAGCTACGGCAAGGACAATTTAAGCTTAAATACCCTGCTCTATTGGGCGATTATCCTGGCTCAAATTGATGAATTAGCGATCTTTGATGACCAGACTAGCCGAGTATTGATGTTACACACCCAGATCTCTAAAACAGCGACGGGTTAATTCTTTCCGAGCAGCTAGATCTGTTTGAGTACGGATGTCGATATTAGTTGCAAAGAAATAGACATTTTTGCCCTTTTCTAGATACCCGACATACCAGCCAATTTGTGGTTTGATACCATCGTCAAATCCCGTAAAACCTGTTTTTCCGCGAATGGTATAGTCTGGAGTTTGTTCGACGATCGTTATATCCTTGACGATGGCGATCGATCCCATCCCAAGTCAAAATCGCTAGCTCGTCAGGGATAACTTTAGTTTCGAGTGAAATCAGCGCGTTGAGAATCTTAAACGTCGATGCTGGTAAAAATGCTGTCTGATTACGCTGAGGATTGTATTGATAAGTACGATTGCCATTAGCGTCGTAAATTAGGATCGAACCGTCAATTTGGAGAGCTTGAAAGTGTTTCCTAAAATCGATAGTTTTAGCCGAACTTACTAAAGTGGAAGATTCAGCAGTGATAATTGGTGTTGTTAAAGCTACCTGAGATGAGTAAAGTACGATTGCCACAGTGCAGCATAACGCGATCGAGCTTCTAAATCTGTTTAATACCCGCAATATTTTAGATCGCATTCACACCCACAGAGAATTTACTAGTTTCAGCATACTATTATGGGGGATCTAATGGTTGCTATATTACGCGATCGGGCAGCTCGATCGATTATTTCATACGCTGACAGCCAAGGAAACCGGATTGCGATATCTTTTTGCGATCGATAGCATTCTTAACTGATATCACTAATGGAATAGCTCTAGGATCGATCCATTCGTTTCCCTCATAGTAATCAATATGGCGATGGTGTCTACACCATGTATCATCAAAGTCAATCAACCAGCTTGCAAAAATTGCTAATGTATCTTGAGATCCTTGAATATATAAAGAATTTGCTAGTACTAAGATTTTAATTAAAGTATTACTTTTGCAAATAGATAAAGACTTTAAACAGAGATTATAAGGACTTGGATCGAAAATAGCGGCTTCGACAACACAAATAACTTGCTCTCGATCATTGATAAGGTTGAGAATTAATTGACCAATATACTGTAAAGCTTTCGGCGAGCCTGATAGATCGATTTCTCCATTATTATGGGTACCACTAAAACTAATCTCGATTATATTTTCAGCCATAGAAACTAACCGTATAGCATTACCCTCAGACTAAATCTGTATCGAGATAGGGGTAATTCATGAATTACCCCTACCTCGATCGAATCTTAACCCACCAACTCTAATCCCCGCTTACATAAAGCCTCAGCAGTGATGCCATTAAATGCCATCAATTGACCCGCTGTAGCAGTAGTTTCGCCCCGTTTCCAAGCGAAGGTATCGCGAGGTGAGGTCGATCGCAACATCACGGGTTCTAACATCGCAGGTGCGCCACCTGTAAGCCCGATTAAGGCACTGCCACCGAAGATTTCGGCGAACTTAGCGTCAGATAGGAAACCGCCGTCAGGTTGACTACAGGTAGCCCAGGCGACATCGCTAGGGCGATAGAGACGACGAGGATTGATAATCGAGACGATTTTCGAGCCGATACCTTGGGTTTTTAAAAACGCAGCGGCTTCAAACGCTGGTGCTAGCGTCATGTCGCCGATAACTGCAAAGACTACTTGCTTATCACCAGGGATATCTTGCAAGACTACCGCGCCATCTTCCAAACCTTGGCGAGTTTGGGCGAAGGTAGTGCGGATGGGTAAGGGTGATTTACTGGCGGTGATGACTACGCCTTTATTTTGGGTAGTTAATGCCCAGTCGTAGCAAACTTGGATACTATTGGCATCTGGTGGGAAGACGGGGAAGACATTGCCATTTCGCATCATCGAGGCGAAGTATGCTTCGATTTCGGGGCGTTGGTGCGTCCAACCGTTGCGCCCCTGTTCTAGTGCCCCAGCGGTGTAGAGGGTAATGGTAGAAGGTGTGGGGCGGCGGAGTTCTGCCATTGCTTGGGTGACGGTTTGCCAGATGGGTAAACCGTTGATGGCGAAGGATTCGTAGGAACACCAGAGGGTACGCGCACCCATGAGAGCCAGTCCTGCGGCAAGTCCCGCGCAAGCATCTTCACTCAGGGGTTCGTAGACTTGCCCGTCGGGTGATTGGAAGTAGAGATCGTCGGTGGTGGGGTGGATAATTTTCAGGGCTTGGTTGATGTTGGCAATCCCTGAAGCTTCATTCCCATCGGCGTTACTGACGATGAAGTTTTTATCCTGTTGTCCGACGTAGCCAACTAGTCGCCCCATTGCGGTGGTGGAGACTTTTGCTTCGCCTGCTGCATATTCTTCGAGGGGAAGTGTACCAAGAGTTGGTACTGGGAATACTGATTCAGTGACGGCTACTTGGGAAGATGAGCCACCGCCAGCGCGTTCGCAATTAGTTCGCACTAGTTCCCAGGCTTGGAGATGGAGAGCGCGAGTTTTTAAGCCGCTGATAATGTCGGCGTTATCCAGGGTGTGGTGAGCGTAGAGGTTATGAGATTTGGAACCTGTGGCGTGAACTCCCGCGCCTTTGAGTTGTTTGATGATAAAGACGGTTAATTTACCACTGAGGGCAGATTTAGCGGCTTTATCGACACCCGCTAAGATGGCTTGAGTAAATGCTAACCGTTGCTCGATCGAGAACAGGGTACCATCAACATATTCGCCAGTCTGATTTTTGTCGTCAAAATCCTTGGCATTGACGAGAATTACTTCATCAAAACCATTACCCTGCCAATAACTGAGCATTTCCTGGTTAGTCTTGGTAGACACCATACTATGATGCTCCTGAGAATAACCGTTCCACACCAATACAGGTAAGAAATTAGTCACCGTCGGGAACGCAGTATGAAAATGCTGCATCGCACTGATAATATATGGCTCGCCCAAACCACCATCGCCGACAGTAAAGGGAAATAATATGTCCCGATGCAATTTCGCCGCAGACATCGCGAAATGTTGCCCTTGACCCAACGGCCCCGCCGGAGCGAGAATACCAGGTATAAAGCCGGATAAGTGCCCAATCAGCCCATCTTTTTCGCGGAACTTGTCTCGCAATTGCTGAACTGTATCGATACCCATTGCTTCCAACGATCGATCGAGGAACATGGCACTATAGAATCCAGGCGCATGATGTCCGACTTCGGTAAGGATATTCTTATGGCCGAGCATTACCAATGAAGCGTAGACTTCCGCTTGACTAGCAAATCCGCCAGGATGTCCCGATGCTTTACTAGCACAGACTTGCAGGGTGAGATAACGCAGCGCGTCAGCATAGAGCAGGGTTTGAAAAGCAGCAGCGGGACTGCTGGAATCAGCTATTCCCGTTTGCCCCGCCGCGATAACTGGTGTCTTGCCATAGGTATCGAATCCTGGTAGCAATTGCCCAAAATACTGAATCCCCTCGGCAAAGGCTGGAGTGTGAACCGCAGTAGTCATAAATAATAGAGTTAAATATACAATCGACCTCCATTATCCGATGTCTGTGACCCTTACGGATGAGAGTTATAATCAAGATGTTGAATTCAACGCTTAATTTGATGTCTACGATCGATCTTCGCAATATCCACTCGCTCACCGACTTCAAACGCAATGCCAATGCCTATGTCGAGCAACTTCAAGCGACACAGTTGCCATTAGTACTGACAGTCAATGGTAAAGCTGCGGTAGTAGTGCAAGAAGCTGGTGCATTGACTGTCGCTAATCGATCGCGTCGCAGCGATGGAAACCGAACTACAATCATTTAAATTAACCCAATTGCGTCAGGATTTAGGAGTGGGCATCGAACAACTCGATCGAGGACAATCTACCGCATATACTCAAGATAATCTCCACCAGCTATTTGATGAGATTAGAATGTAAGGTCGAGCGCATCTAGGATAAGCGAAATGAGCGTTCAAATTTGTTTTTCTGAGGGTGCGAAACAAAATTTACGAGATATTTGGCGTGGATTGGCTGAATATAGTGGATTGTCTTTTGCCGATAGCACATTAGCCAAGCTCGAATCTAAATTTCAATTGCTGGCACAGTTTCCTAGCTCTGGTAAAGTGAGAGATGAATTGTTAGCGGGTTTGCGAAGTTATCCTGCTGGTGATTTTATAATTTTTTATCGACTAGTGGAAAAGACAGTTGAGGTTGTGCGAGTTCTTCACGGACGAAGAGATATAGATGTTATTTTCGATGAATCAGAATCTTCCTAACTGTTCATCGATCGATGCTACCAGCTATTCTGGGTCATTAACGCATTTTTAGATCGATTAACTGGGCTACAATCGTACTAATTAAAGATATTGAGTGAAATTAGTTTAAAAAGATGGCAGACCAAGAACTTTTGATAAACTAAAAAATGCTCGACACTATCCAACCGATCGATCTAATTATTCTCTCTAACGGCCCTGGGGAGGTAACAACCTGGGTTCGCCCTGTCGTCCGAGCATTACGCGCTAAATTGGGGTGCGATCGATCTGATGTGCGGATTTCAGCAATCTTGTCACCATGTCCGAATGCTAGTGGTAAAGAAGTCCAGATTTTAAAAACCTATCCTGAGATCGATCGAGTCCAAGGTGCCGAACATTTTACTAAATTTTTAGGATGGGGTAAAACTGCTGAAAATTGGGATTGGCGAGAACGCGGCATCATTATTTTTCTAGGTGGCGATCAGTTTTTCCCTGTCGTAATTGGCAAACGTTTGGGTTATCAGACTGTGGTGTATGCTGAATGGACAGCGAGATGGCATGGTTTAATCGATCGATTTGCCGTGATGAATAAAGAAGTCGTCGCAAAAGTGCAGCCGCAATACCTCGATCGATTTACAGTAGTTGGTGACTTAATGGTAGAGACTCAAAATAGTTGCCCCGAACAAGTCATTAATGAAAATGACCCAATTCTCATCGGTTTATTACCTGGTTCTAAGGCAGCAAAATTAGGGATGGGATTGCCACTGATGCTGGCGATCGCCGAATATATTCAAGCTGCTAATCCACAGGTAAAATTTGCCATTCCTGTCGCTCCGACGCTCGATATTTCGACCCTGGCAAGTTATGCCGATCCTACCAAAAATCCCATAATTGCTCTAGTCAATGGTGCCACTGCAACTCTAGAACGAGACGAAACCATTCCCTATCTCCAGACAGCCACAGGATTGAAAGTAGAATTACACACTGAATTTCCCGCCTACGATTGGCTCAGTAAGTGTACTCTATGTTTGACCACAATTGGGGCAAATACGGCTGAATTAGGGGGTTTGGGCGTACCAATGATTGTTTTAATCGCCCTGCAACAATTGGACGCTATGCGTGCCTGGGACGGCTTACCAGGGATATTAGTCAATCTACCACTAGTTGGTTCGCCGATCGCCAAAATCGTCAATACGATCGCGTATCGAAATATGGGGAATTATAAATTTGCATGGCCGAATATTTGGGCGGGGAAAGAAATCGTCCCTGAATTAGTTGGTAATTTAGATGCCAAAACCGTCGCTGAATTTACGCTTGACTATCTCCAGCATCCCGAAAAGTTAGCCGCCATGCGAGCGGCATTACGCCAAGTGCGCGGCGAAGCAGGTGCCGCAGATAAATTAGCCGCGATCGTTGCAGATTTACGATTAGTTTGAGTCGATCCATCTGGCAATTCAATCCTTGAAAATCTTAGCTGAGAATGCGATGATGTCGATCTCGATCGATCGGCAAAGTCCACCGCGAACTTTTGGTTACTACTGCTACTAACTACTAGGCGATCGATGAGTTAACACTTACAGGTAAAATTAGATCGACGATCGCCACCAGATGCGATCTTCAGGCGATCGAAACCGACTATCATGTTTAGCGGTACTTACGAACGCTGTCCGCACCTCGTAATGAAGTCAGATATCGTATTTTAGATAAATCATGGGACTAGTTATCGCCACTGTCAATATGAAAGGAGGTGTCGGTAAAACCACCCTCACAGTCAATCTCGCTGCTTGTCTTGCCAAATTACATGGGAAGCGCGTACTAGTTGTCGATCTCGATACCCAGATTAGTGCTACTCTGAGTTTAGTCACACCTCAAGACTTTGCTAAAATTCGTCGTGAAAAAAAGACGATTAGTTATTCGATCGCCAAAGTTCTTAAACCAAATGCCCGCTACAAATTTGATACTAAAGATCTAATTACTCCCGATGTCTGTTGGGTAAAGGGGCTAGATTTATTGGCAGGAGATATCGATATCTATGATGAGTTCCTAGTATCTGAAAAACTCCATCAAGAAACGATCGATAATCCCAATACAGATTTCATTGATGTCTGGAATGGATTTGAAGGCTCTCTGATCAAAGATATTTTAGCTCCAGTAATTGATGATTATGACTTTATCATCCTTGACTGTGCCCCTGGCTACAATCTCCTCACCAGAAGTGGGATTATGGCAAGTCATTTCTATATTATGCCAGCCCGTCCCGAACCACTATCTTTAGTCGGGATGCAGTTGCTAGAACGACGAATCGCTAAACTTCGTGAAACCCATGAAGATGATAAAAATTGTTTAGAAAGTAGCTTACTCGGAATAGTTTTTATTCTGTCTGGCAGTAGTTTGTTTGCGCGTTATTACGATCGAGTGATGGAACGCGTCACCCAAGACTTTGACGTTAGTAAGATATTTCAAACTCGGATTCCGATGGATGTAAATGTCGCTAAAGCGATCGATAGTTTTCAACCTGTGGCAATCGAGAATCCCAGCTCTGCTGGTTCTAAAGCATTTATTAAATTGAGCCAAGAATTATTGAATAAAGTCCAGCAGCTAGCTGGGGATTAACTCAATTGATAGCTGACGATCTATCTGCAAGCAGGAATTTAAGATGAAATCGATCGATATTGTAGGATATATAGCGGCAACGTTGACAACAGCAGCTTTTTTGCCTCAAGTTTTTAAGGTTTGGCAATCCAAGTCAACTAAAGATCTAGCATTGCCAACCCTACTATCGTTTATTGCTGGGGTTTCAATGTGGCTTGTTTATGGTTTATTAGTTGAAAGCACACCAATAATCATCGCAAATACAGCAACATTAGTGCTGAATTTAGTAATTTTACGTTTTAAACTTAAATATGGCTAGAGCGATCTGTAGAATAGGTCGATAGTCAAATAGTAGACAACTCTTAGGTTAGATATGCCAATTCAAAACCTAGCGAATATAACAATGTTCTGAAAATGTTGGGTTTCGTTCTTTAACCTAACCTACTACCTAAATAATGAATATCAATTTATCTCATCCCGGATTAGATGCCCGCCGAAAAAAGAAATTTATTCAAGAACGCTTACATCGATTTAATTGGATTAAGGTATCTAAAAAATCCGAATGGGTTTGGGCTTCAGTCGAGTCAGAGAAGGAAATTAAATCTTTTGTACAGTGGATATCCAAACAGCCGATTGATTATCCAGTTAAGGTCATATTATTTGATTCCCAATGGTATGAGGTATCTAACTTTTTATCATTCAATGAATCTGATATAGCAAATTTATTCAAAACGACAAGAACACTATATCTTGTCTCAAATAATATGGAATGGATTATTGAATATTCAAATATTCAGGTAGCTCGATTTGGTACAATGAGTATCTAGTGAAGTAATGTAGGATCGGCACTGAGTACGAGCCAACTTTTACGGATTCTTCGAGCGGTAGCTTACCCTAATTATTTCAATTAATATTTAGACTTTAGTTCAAGTGCAGCACAAAAGCTGTTGAGGCTATTTAATAAAGCATTGTAGTAAGAATAAGCATCATCGCGATCGTGTTGAAGATATTCATATAAAGCCAGCTCTGGTTCTGATACTAAAAACTCCTGCGAAATATCTAAACCTGCGGCGGTTAAGCGTATGGATTCGAGCAATCAGTTAGCAATATCTGGAGTCGATAAATTTATGAAAAATTGACTGGTTTGAGTAGCGACATAACTCCCAAAGACTCGCTTATTCTGTTCGTGTTCTAGATAAAGAGCCATAATTTCTAGATTACCACGATTGTAGGGGCGGCGGAAACGACGATCGCTCAGTTCCTCTAGCAGAGTTTCGGAGGTTTTCCAGCTAATCCCCGACAGGCGAATCATCTCATCCGGTGGTGCAAATATGGTTGCAGTCGTAGATTTAACTGAAATTTAATGCCTTTATTTTAATCTAAATCCTCGAGATCGAGTAAGATACGATGGGGAAATTAATTTAAGATCGAACCCCTGCGCCCTCTATGTCGCTGCGGTTAAAGAAACTATATATGAAAAAAGCTACTGTAATTGGTCTAGGTCGATCGGGTATCGCTGCTGCTAAACTATTAATCAAACATGGTTATACAGTTACCCTCAGCGATGGTAATAATAGCTCTAATCTCGAAACCCAAAAACAACAACTAGAAACACTCGAAATCAACGTCAAACTCGGTGATAAATTCCTACCTACCACCGAAGATATTATTGTTGTCAGCCCTGGCGTACCTTGGGACATCGATCCTCTAGTCAAAGCTAGAGCAATGGGTATTGACACGATCGGCGAAATGGAATTAGCATGGCGATATCTCCAGGATATTCCCTGGGTAGCGATTACTGGAACCAATGGTAAGACTACCACTACTGCCTTAACAGATGCGATTTTTAGAGCTGCTGGATTGGACACGATCGCTTGTGGTAATATCGGTTTTGCTACCTGTGAATTAGCTTTACTCGAAACACGTCCAGCTTGGATTATTGCCGAACTGAGTAGCTATCAAATCGAATCTACTTTTACGCTCAAACCACAAATTGGTGTATGGACAACGTTAACGCCCGATCATTTAGCGCGTCACAAAACTGTTGAAAATTATGCCGCGATTAAGGCTAAATTACTTCGCAATTCACAGTATCAAATTTTCAATGGTGACGATCGATATCTACACGATTTAGGTGATTGGGATTGGCAAGATGCCACTTGGACGAGCGTAAAAGGTCAAGAATATTTACAAGGAAATCCTGAATATGGGGTATGGATTGAAGATGATTGGGTAATATTCCGAGGCGAAAAAATTCTCCAAGCTGACTCGCTCAAAATGCCTGGAGATCACAATCTCCAAAATCTATTAATGGCTGTAGGTATTGCTAAATTAGCTGGAATTGAAAATAGTTCGATCGCATCTGCTGTCGCTAGTTTTCCTGGAGTTGCCCATCGATTAGAATATATCTGCACCTATGAAGGCGTGGATTATATTAATGATAGTAAAGCGACTAATTATGATGCCGCAGATGTCGGCTTGAGTGCTGTCAAAGCACCTACGATCTTAATTGCAGGTGGCGCAGCTAAAGAAGGTGACGATCTGGATTGGTTGGCTACAATTAAACAAAAAGCAGCCGCAGTATTATTAATCGGTGATGCTGGAACTCAATTTGCCGATCGATTGCTATCGATCGGATATACTAACTTTGAAATCGTCGAAACGATGGCAAATGCTGTAACTCGATCTCCCGCACTAGCCCAAAAATATCAAGCCAAAGTCGTATTATTATCTCCTGCTTGTGCGAGTTTCGACCAGTACGATAGTTTCGAGCAGCGCGGTGATGACTTTCGTCAATTGTGCCAAAACTTGCAAGAAGTTAGGGAATAGGGGTATCCTTATTCCTTAACTTTCAGTGGTGGTTTAACTTGGCTAGGATCGCTAGGGGGAATACCATCGATCGAGATCAGGGATTCCATCACGGATTTGACAATCGGCGCAGCAACATTACTACCAAAGGCTTTTTCCTTACCTTTTGGTTCATCGACCGCCGCAAAAACTACATATCGGTGTTGCCCATCTACAGGTAAAATACCTACAAAGCTGGTAATTTTCTGGTCTTCTTGTCCGTAGCCACCTCTGACAGCTTTTTGAGATGTTCCGGTTTTACCTGCAATCCGATAACCAGGAATTTGTGCCTTGACTCCAGAACCCTTGGTGACGACAGTTTCCATCATCTCCAGTACCGCTTGGGCATTAGTCGGGGAGAAGATCTGAGTGGGTTCGGGAAGAGTTGGTTTATCCTTCCGCACCCCCGTACTATCAAATAACCCTTCAACCACATGAGGTGTAACTAATTTGCCACCATTGGCAATACTCCCAATCAAAGTTACTAATTGAATCGGTGTCAGTGAAAACCCTTGTCCAAATGCAGCATTAGCTGGGTAAATCGGCGAGGCGATAAACTGTTGGCGATTTCTAATTTCTCCCCGCCCTTCTAACGGTAAATCGATCCCAGATTTTTGTCCTAAACGAATCCGTTGGAGCCAGTTATAATAAACATCTGGATTCAGACGTTGCATCATTTTTACCATCCCCACATTACTAGAATGCTGGAGAATTTGGGCGATGTCGATCTTACCATTGCCTTTTTTATCAGCATTGCGGATCGTATATTTGCCTACAGCGATGCTTCCAGTGTCGTCGAAGATACTATTAGGCTTAATTACCCCATTTTCTAAGGCGATCGCCACAGCAATCGGTTTGAAGGTCGATCCTGGCTCATAGAGATCCGAGACAGCCGAATTTTGGAGCAAGGTTGGAGCGCGTTCCTTGCCGACAATTTTGCCATAATCTTGGACTGCTTTATCGTAATGATTGGGATCGTAGGTAGGTTCGACTACTAACGATCGCAAGGCTCCCGTCTCAGCATCCATGACGATTACCGTCCCCCGCCGCGTATTCCATTCCTTCATCTTTTGAACTAAGGCTTCTCTAGCGGCACGTTGTAGCCGCAGATCCACTGTCAGGCGCAGTTGTAGATCGTCAGTATGTAAATAATCTGGCGTGACTCGATCGGGTAAAATTTTTCCTTTACCTGTCTTTGTCAGTTGATATTTGGCTTGTTGTCGCTCCAATAGTCGCGATTGACTAGATTCTACTCCAGCTTGAGCCTTGTGTTCCCAATCGAGATAACCCAAAACCTCCGCCATCATCTCACCTTGAGGATAAGTTCGGGTGTAGTCGAGTTCGCCCTGTACGATCTCTAGCCCCTCTAGTTTCAAGGCTCTAATCTGATTTCTGACATCTTCCTGCAAACCAGAGCCAATCCGAACTCCTGTCTTGCGCTGCTGGAATTTTTTAACTAGATCCTGTGGATTAGTATCTAAAATTGGTGCTAATCTCTGAGCCATATCTAATGGCGTAATCGTAACTTTAGTCCCAGTTTTGGGTGAACCTTTCCCAAACACAATTTTACCAAATCTGACTGGATGAGCATAGATACTATAGCTGGGTCGATCGATTGCAACTTGATTATTCGCTCGATCGACGATCGTCCGACGCGGTACAAATGGGGTGACAGTAATACTCTGCCGCGATCGGGCGATCGCTTGCAACCTTGGTGCTTCGATCGCTTGTAACCAGATCAATCTCAGCAGTAGCCCCAATGTCCCCAGTCCCAACACGAGCCAGACTCCAGCCAATCGAGTCTGAGGATTGTTGAAATCGAGTCTCGAACGGGTGGGAATTGACAACCGACTATTTCCACCTAATTGCGCTGACTTTTTTCTACGGATCTTACTCATTCAATTGATACATTTGTGATAAAAGGCACAGTAAAATTTATGCTTCGATTGTATCTTAACGAAAATGTTACATTTAGGTCGATCGAACTAAAAAAAATCGGTTAGGATCTAAAGACGATCTTGTCTGGCAATTTTCAAATAAGTGTCCAATCAGTTGATAAATAAACATTAAAATCGATTTGCCAGTCAGTTTAGAGTAGATCCAAGTAATCGCATTTGCCCACTGATTTTAAGCTGCCGATTAGACATATGCTTTACAGAGCATTCAATCGAGGATCTTACTCAGACCACAGATCTAAGCTATTGTTGATTACAATATCCACAAAAATAGTTGTTACAAAATGAAACAGCAAAATAGTTTAATCGTCATAGCACTACTGATAGCTGCTGGTAGTACGACCCTAAAGACTAGTGCCCAAACTGCTGCCGATAATTTCCCATTGCCCGCCTCGATCGCAGCGGGAACCAAAGTCCAGATTGATGGTTCTAGTAGCCTCCAAGTCGTCAACCAAGGTCTCAAAGATCGATTCCAAAAGCAGTTTCCTAACGCGGATGTCACTGTACCGCAGCAGTACCAAGGTAGCGATATCGGAGTCCAAGCAATTGCCGAAGACAAAGCAGATCTCGCTGGGGTCGGTCGCTTGCTCACTCAAGCCGAAAAAGATCGAGGTTTAGCCGCCAAATCGATCGGTAGATCCAAAATTGCCATCATTGTCAAAGATGATAACCCATATACTGGCAACCTGACTCTCAAAGATTTTGCAAGAATTTACCGAGGTGAGGTCACAGATTGGTCGCAATTGTCCAGTGCCAAAGGAGCAAAAGGGAAAATAACAGTCATCGACAGACCCGATACTAGCGATACCCGTCGGGCATTTGCTAACTATCCAGTTTTTCAAAATGGCAAACTCAAGACTGGTAGCAATGCCCAAAAACTCACCGAAGATTCGACATCAGCAGTCGTCGCTAAACTAGGTAAAGATGGTATCGGCTATGCACCCGCAGACCAAATCAAAAATATTCCAGGGATTAGAGCCATCACGCTCCACAGCACCCAACCAGATAATCCAAAATACCCTTTCTCTCAGCCTTTAGCTTACGTTTACAAGAATAAAGACGGAAAAGTGCGCGATGGTGCCAAGGCATTTCTGGGCTATGTCAGCGATCCGGCTGGTCAACTGGCGATCGCTGAATCTGTTGCGGCTGGTGTCTCAACAGTAGCTGCGGGGACAACTCCAAATCCAACCGCTAGTACTAGTCCGGTGACTACGACGACAACAACTGAGACGACCCAAGCTACTAGCACCACTGGAGCAGTTAGCCCGATTCCAGCTACAACTACTGAAACTACCACTAACACTACAAAAACTGCCGATCGAGGTGGATTCAATCCATTGTGGCTATTGTTACTTCCTGTTGCTGGCGGATTGGCATGGCTGCTACGGAAGAAACCTACCCCAGATCCGACCCCGATCGCTACCGCGCCTGAAACCGCACCGACAATCAAACCACTATATCCACCACCACCATCTCGAACTTCCAGAGTTGATGGTTTAGCTGGCGATCTATCGGGAGATTTATCTTCCAATTTAGGGAGCTATCTTCCTGCTAGCGATTTGCGATCGGGCGATTTGCGATCGGGCGATTTGCGATCGGGCGATTTGTCGGGCACTTTACCTGTCCGACCACTCGACACCCCACCACATATCAACTTCAATGGGGGCGGCGATCCAGTCAAAACCACAGCCAGTGACATCAACCTCGCCAGTGGAGCCGCAATTGTCGGTGGAACCGCAGCCGCAGCCGCACTCGGAAAAGGCATCTTTGACTCGACACAGGAGACATTTCGCAATCGAGGTGAAGATCGAGCGGGCGAACTACATCCCCCTGAAATCAAAGCTCCCGACATTGACCTTTCAAACCCTCTAGAAGGGCTGAAAGACAAGTCTTCCAATCTCATGCCCAGTTTAGATACTAGCAACCCCCTAGAGGGCATTAAGGGCAGCGGTGACTCGCTCCAAGATCGGGGTAGTGCGCTCGCTGATGGTGCCGCTGAATTATTTGACGATCGAGACAATCCCCTCTCAGCAGATCTTAGTCTTGAAGAGCCTAATCTCGATCTCAGCAATCCGTTAAGTGGCATTCCAGCTCAGACTACTGAGTCGCTCCCAGTCGATCTCAATCCCGCAGCCACAGGGACGATAGATCTCGTGGACTTTCTCAAAAATGGTGGAGCTACTGTTGCCGCAGGTGGCGCATCAGCAGGTGGTGCAGCCTTATTTGGTGGCGCAGGTAAGTCAGTGAGTGAATTCTTGAGCGGTAAAGAAGATCCTGTCTCAGCAGCACCGCCAGCAGCACCTGAAGATGAGATTAACCACGATCCTTTTGACTTTGGCAATCTTTTAGATCCTCCAGTTGAGAACAAAGCGAGCGTATTTCCAGATAACTCGATCGAATTACTATCTAATGACATCGATAACGATCCTTTTGACTTCGGTAATCCTTTAGATTTACCGGATAAAGCTGTTAATCCGATCCCAGACGAGATGGACTTCAATCTCGACGATCCCTTCAGCGACTTAACAGATAATAATCCTAGTAATTTCTTCACAACTGGTAGTGCCGCAATTGGAACCGCCGGAACAGGGGCAATCGCTGGCGGTGCAGCTTTGTTTGGAGGTGAAAAACCTCAGCCGGAAGTAGTACGATCAAATCCAGAAATGGATACTTTCGATCGCGATTGGGAGGCAATTAATCTCGATGATTTGGATGAAGATCCATTTGCGGGATTATCAGATCTACTCGGCGAAGAAACTGGTGATATTGCCAAGGAAACACAGCCCGATCCTAGTGAATTCTTTGCCAATCTCAAAGATAAAGCTAGCGATTTAGTTGAAGAGGGTAAAGAGCTGGGTGGTGCTGCTTTAGCTGGTGGTGCAGCCGCAACATTCGGAGCGGGAAAAGCAGTTCAGTCTTTCTTCGCAAAGAAAGAAACTCCAACTGATAGCACAGCCAATCCGACAGATCGTCGCAACGTCTCTGGTAATCTCTATAGCGATGGTCAAATTACCCTTGTCGCCTCCAGTACAACTCAAGCCTATGCTCACTGGGAAATCCCCGTGTCGTTGAAACGGCAGTTACGGGAGCAAGGTGGACAAAGATTGGTAGTTCGGCTTTATGATGTCACCAATGCTGATGTCAATATCGAGCTACCGACTATTTTCCAAGAGTTTGAATGCAGTGATTCAGCTTGGGATTTGGAACTACCCATCAGTCAGAGCGAACATCGTTATCTAACTGAGATTGGTTATGTAACTGAAGATGAACGCTGGCTAATGTTGGCTCGTTCGGCTCCGTTATGGATTCGATCGAATAACAGCTAGGATCGTAACTAAGCGTTAACTAGCAATTAATAGCGAAAAAGAGCAGCAATTTCCGAGTGGGAAATTGCTGCTCTTTTTCTGTGTGATTTTGTACTATTTATTACAAGTAGAAAGTGCTAAATTCACTATCCCCGCTCGCCTAATTTAAGCGATTGCCGTAACCGTAATAACGTCGCTGTTTGATAAAGATTGAGTGGGAGTAATGAAATTCCTTCCAGCCGAGATTGTACCCAGCCTTCGCCCCAATACCACTCATGATAGCCATCTACAGCTTGACTGAGCAGGAGTCGTAAACATTGGGAATCGACTCGATCGACTTGAGATCCTACCACTAACGAGCCAAAGCTAGTTTCAAATTTCGTACCCACAGTTAGCAGATCTTGACTAGAAAAACTCATCTGCTGGGGAAAGAGCCACTTTTTTAGGGCTAATGGTGATAATAGTCGATTGCGAATCGTACTAGGCGTAGCTGGAACTTCAATCCGCAATTCACTTCGTTGGAAATTACCGAGCATGATGAGATAACAGTTAGGGGTGTATTGACAGTCGTAGCAATCCTGACAACATTAAGCTGAAGTTTTGCGGAATTACTAGCATAGGCATTGTAGTTATATCCTAACGCTAAATTAATTGCTAACTACCAGTTCGACCGAACCTCTTGGTGATGACTACTCAGCGCAGGAGTAACAATCGTCGCGGTACATCAGTCGGCGATTCTCGTTCCAAGAGGCTCGCGGGAACGTCAAAATGCGGATGTGATGGATAATAATAACACGCTCGATTCCGCAAAGCGGAGGCTACGCCAACGACCAAACTGAACCGCTCCCGTTCCGAAAGGCTTTGTCAACGAGAGCCAACGTCAGCGACGGGAAAATAAGAGCGAAATGGAGACGATCTTAGCTACTCACTTCTAGTCTATTCCAAAGTCATTCAACCTCGCATCTACCAACCTTTACCCCTGAGGTATCTCTTATGTTCAATCGTCAGTTTAGTCTATTGGTAATAGCAACTTTATTGCTATCACCCAACTTAGTTAATGCTAATGAAATCGATGAAAATCAGAATCTATCGATCGGAAATGTTCAGATCCAAACTACTGAGAGCGGTACGACAATTCAAACCCCAAAGATTAAAATAACCACTCCCAAAGCAACCGAAAATCGAGTAATTATCAGTCGGACTCGTCGGCGCAATCTCGATCGAGTCAGACGCGGGCGCACTGCTACACCAGCTATTATTCGCCAGCGGGTAGAAGATTCCAATCGACAAATAACCACTCCCACTACACAGATTCGCAATTCAACCATTCGCAGTTCGAGGAATGAAGATCGTTCAGAATCTACAATCGAGCAGCAGCAGTCGGTTCAGTGCAGTGGTAGCGGTAGTTCAGTCAGTCAATCTTCTTCCTCTACTGTCAATGGACGCACCATCAGCTCGGAAGTTCGTAAAAATTGTCAATAAGTAGCTACTCCCGTACTAATGTCAAATTAGACTAGGGTGGATGGTGGATGGTGAATGGTGGATGGTGGATGGTGAATGGTGGATTGTTGTAAGGATGGGGTCTAGATCTCCATCCTCAAAACCTCGTTGACAGCGATTCGCTATCAACTATCAACTATCAACTATCAACTATCTAATTAATCTCCTCCAAAAATTTCGATATCTGTAAATGCAGCAACAGGCGCACCGTGCCCTACCCAGACAATCTGATTGGGTTCGCCTTTACCACAGAAGGGAGAGCCGTACATTTCCCAGGTATTGGCATTCCCAACTTGGGCGAGATTGCCCCAAAATTGGGGTGTGACACCCCGATAGTTGGGGTTGCGGATGGTTTTAGTCAATTTGCCATTTTCGATCGCTTTGGCGTACTCACAGCTAAACTGAAATTTGTGGCGTTGGTCGTCGATCGACCAGGAACGATTGGACTCCATATAGATGCCGCGCTCGATCCCACCGATAATTTCATCAAAGCTTTGAGATCCAGGTTCGAGATTGATATTTGCCATCCGATCGATCGGTGGACGATTCCAGCTACAGGCGCGGCTACAAGCTACTCCTGGCAGATCCAACCGCGCTTGACTCTCTAGGCTTCCCAGTCCCCGCTCCAAGATCCCATCGCGAATGATATATTCCCGCGTCGCTGTAGCTCCAGTATCATCAAAACCATAACTGGCAAATTCGCCCGAAACAGTCGGATCGAAAGTAATATTCATCAAGGGCGAACCGTAGACGAGATTGCCAAAATCAGTAGGTTTGACAAAACTTCCCCCCGCATAATTGCGCTCGTCACCCAAAATTCGATCTAGTTCGAGTGGATGTCCGACACTTTCATGGATTTGCAATAGTAGTTGATCTGGTGCAAGTACTAGATTGGTTGTCTCAGTGGGACATTCGATCGCCGTCAGCAATTCTACCGCCTGTTCGCCCACCTGTTGCACTCGCGCCCACAGATCGGCGGTGAGAAAATATTCCATCCCACCTTGATAACATCTGGCGAGTCCCCCGCGATCGCTCCGATGTTGGATAATAGCTCCATCCTGAGCTGTCGCTGCATAATCTGTCGTCATCAGCAAGAATTTCTGATAGACATCAGAACCATTGCTACTAACAAACCAAGTTTCCAATTCGCGGGTAATAACCGTAGCACTGGTTTGAACGATTTGTGCCCCAACTTTGAGAGTATGACAAATCTTGCTCAATTGCTCGCTAATTTCGCCAGGAGTCAGGCTATTAAATGGTTGGAGGGTGGGGGAGACATATTGCCCGACTACCTTGGGTCGCTGGGCTGTAGTGATGGGGTAAATTCGATATGCACGCGCGGCGATCGCTTGATGATATGCTGCGGTAGCGGCGGCGCGAACTCCCTTATGGTTGAGCAGATTCGTTGCGCCATAGCCGATTTGTCCATCGACGAGGACTTCGATCATCACCCCTTCACTAATCGTCGTACTATTATTTTGCGGCATTCCGTCTCGTGCCGATCGAGCAACGGCGACTTCCCGCACTTTCCGCAATCCCACCCAATCCACAGGTAGATCGATACAGTCGAGCAAATCGCTAAGTTGAATTGGTGTGGTGAGCATGGATGTGGGGTTACGGTGTATATAAGTCTGTTGGAGTTGCTGCGGGGAAGCTCTACCCTATTCCTCTACTGTGTATACACAAGTTATTTGAGTTGCTGCGTAGTCCCTTTACCCCACCCCAGCCCTCCCCTTTATAAGGGGGGGTTGGGGGGGGTAAACCACCTCGAAACGAAGTGTATTGGACTTATTTATACACCGTAGCTAGAAAGGGGAGGGGGCAAAAGTCACGGAATGGGCAGACAAGGAAGTAAAAGTGAGAATGTTTCTCCTAAAGCCTAAAACCTAAAGCCTAAAACCTAAAGCCTAAAACCTAAAGCCTAAA
>ENA-OFCE01000384-OFCE01000384.1-metagenomes-genome-assembly--contig:-NODE-384-length-29880-cov-8.697469_pt1 | contig 29880 bp, 29 predicted proteins | sample MGYA00153388_OFCE01 | MGnify analysis MGYA00153388 | reverse complement strand
ACTCCACGGAGCTGCTGTACGGAGTGAGGTGATGAAGCTGATGTCCAAGTACGACGATATCGTCATTGACGTGGGTGGACGAGATACTGCTGGTCAAAGAGCAGCTTTGTTAGTAGCCGATGTATATGTAGTTCCGTTCTTGCCAGGAAGTTTTGATGTCTGGACGTTGGATAGCGTTGGGGCTTTGGTAGAAGAGGCAAAAGCTTTTAATGACAAACTGAAGGCTGTTTGTACGATCAATCGGGCTGATGCTCAAGGTTCGGATAATCAAGATGCCGCCGAAATTGCGCGGGAGATTCCAGGGCTAGTTTATATTGATGCGCCACTAGGCAACCGAAAAGCTTTTCGGACAGCAGCGGCACAGGGATTAGCTGTGACTGAAATGAAGCCCCCTGATCCTAAAGCAGTTTCCGAATTAACCAAGTTATTTCAGTATCTTTTTGGCATTTAAGTGATGCCATTAAAATGCCAAAAATATGTCATAATAATGTTATTTAGAGGCTAAAGTAGGGCTAAAATGGCTGTTACACGGAAACCCAAAGCGACGACAGCAGATAATTTCATTGAGAATGGTGGTTCGGCGGCAATTAGGATCGAACTTGACCAGCCACTAGCTGAAACACAGCTCTCAGTTAAAAAGGGACGACCCCGCAAGGAGAAGGAAGAAGAAATTGGGGTCAAGCTACGTTTACCGACAAGTTTGCTAGAACAGATCGATGATTCGGTCGAGAGTCGAAAGCCGTTGCTAAGTCGGCATCAATGGATTCTTGAAGCAATTCATGCCAAATTAGATCTGGGATGATCCCCTTAAAAGAGTAATTAATTTTCTACTCGATTTGTATGTAATTTTTATGCTCGAACATAAGTATAATTCTTGGCTTGAAGAATTATTTAAAGTAGGAGAACAGCCATATAGACAGAATCAGGAAGCACTAGAGTATTTAAAGAATCTTCAAGGTTGGTATAACAAAGTTATTGTAGCGGGCGGCGGCTGGCTATGTGTTGGTGCAGCTATTAATCCTCCCATAGGATTGGCTGGCGGCATAGTTACTCTGACTATAAACGAGCTAGGGATACGAGTAGATCGGCTGGTTGCTACGATTGAAGAACTATTGAAAATTGAAGGCATTACAGTTACTCCCAGCGTAAAGACCGATCGAGGGACTATTGACTTACTCGTGCAGACTCCAGATCGAAGATGTTTTGCTTTTGCACTCAAGTCCAAGAAAGATTCGCGGGTCAAGTGGAGGGAAGATCGACAAGATTTCTTTGCCACTAGTCCTGGTAAGGGGAAAATGCCTGTAGTGAAAAAATGGTCTGACTTAACTAAAACAGCTCAGGATCTGAATACTAGAACACTTGCTCTTAAAAAAGAGAAGAGTTATCTATTGCGGGGAGGTAAAAATATTATCACCAAAGCCATCGTCTTAACCAGTAAAACAACAGTTGACCCAAATAACGATTCGTCTCTTTTTGTCGATTTTGGTCAAATAAAGGCTTTACGGGTTCATGTGGGATCTTACATATACATGATAGAACGGGCGGAAATTCTAAAATTTATTGCCCCTGTTGAAAAGTCATAGCGTAAGGATTCAGGTCTAGAAAAGAGGAATGAGAGATGGCATTGCTAATTCACAAGAATGGGCAGAGATAGCCTGATGGAAAAAAGTGATTGCAGAACGAGACTGAAACCGACAGGTTTGGATGACACTGAGCAAATCAGCAGTTTGCTCAAATCGTGCCATTGACCGAGAGCCACCACAAACTTTCCGTTTAGTTACCGCTAGGCGAAGAGAGCGTTCAGCTAAATTGTTATCAGGAGGAACAGAGGGGTCATCCAGAAAATACCACCATTGTTCCGCCTTATCGCGGAGGGATTTAAGCAACAAACCAGCAGCATAGCCAACCTGACCCAGCCAAGTTTGAAGAGCTTGATTCAATCGTGCTCTAAATGCAACTGCCCACTGGCAATAGGTAGGGAAATCGCCATCTTCGCGCCAGAGCCGATGCTGTTTAAAAGCTTCATTAATTAATTCAATAAATACAGTGGCAACGGTAGCATTATTATTTTTACCAGGGAGTCCCAACACCTTCTTGAAGTGCCGCAACAAATGAGCCAGACACTTCTGTTGTGCTTGAACTTGACAACCATTATAGACACTAAAATCGTCTGAACTTAATACTCCAGTAAATTCTGTACCTAGCATGGTTTCCAGTTCAATCCGGCTACGAGTGTCGGCAGCATGGAATAAGCAGAATCCTTCTCCACTGGCTGTCCACAACCATTCTTTTACTCCCATTACACACCAAGGAGTCTCATCCACATGTAGATTTGGTCTGTGTGTTGCCCATTCCCACAAATCATTGATAGCTGGTTCTACCGCCTCAGCTACTCGTTGATTTGTTTTCTGAAGTGTTCCGGTACCAATATTGATTCCACCTAATTCCCACACCAATTCTTGTTGTTTTTCGTAGGATAAATGCCCGTAATTCCCCAGCCATACTAATAGTGCTTGGAGATTAATGTTTAAGTCTTGTCCTGGAACTATTCCCTCTGGTAATGACCCTCGAACTATCCCGCCACATTCGAGGCATTTACACGATCTCGTTTGATATTCTACGACTTCTATTGGCTGGGCTATTAAACAAGCCACCTGTTGTGTTTGAAGACTAATTGCTTCACTTAACTCTCTACTCCCACACCACTGACACGTTTCTGGCTGGCTGATTTCGTATCTGTCTACTCGTCCAAATCCTTTTCGGGTTTTTCCTGGATGTCCTGGTTGCCCTCCTGGTTTCTTTTTCTGTTCTTGTTCTGTTTGGTCTTTGGCTTTTTCGGATTTCTGAATTAGGTCAAGTGAAGGGGGCTGTGATGATGTTTTACTGTTAGTTCGACCTTTACCATTAGCAATCGCTAGTTTTTCTTGCAGTTCTTCGATGATTTTTTGCAGCCCCAGCACCAATTCGACTAGTTCCGCTTGGCTCAACTGTTCGATTTCCGGTTTTTCCTGCTGTGTCTTCGCCGTGGGCTTTTTCATCTGTCTACTCTATCAGATTTTCTCCTCTCTGGCATTTTTTACCTGAATCCTTACGCAAAGATATTCCCTGTCAATAGTTTAGTTGTTGCAATGTATGGTGCAACTATCGGTAGGTTAGGTATCTTGAAAATACCTGCTGCAACTAATCAAGCTTGTGGAGTTTTATTAGCTCAAGGCATAACAGATCAGCTTATACAATATCTCTTTTACTATTTACTAAGCAATCGTGAAACATTAAGGAAAATTGGCAAGGGAGGAGCACAACCTAATATTAGTCAAACACTTCTAAAAGAATTTCCGTGTCCCCTCCCACCTCTCAATGAACAGCGGCGGATTGTTAGCACGATCGAACAATTGACCGATCGATCGAACAAAGCCCGCACAGCCCTAGAAGACGTACCCAAACTAATCGCCCAATTCCGTCAATCCGTCCTCGCCGCCGCCTTCCGAGGCGATCTAACCGCCGACTGGCGCGAGAAAAATCTTGGAAAAGAAAAAATCGCACAATCGGTTGAAGTTAAAGAATATTACTATCACAAAGTAACGGCAGCGGGAGCATGGGAGAAATGTCTTTTTCAGGATATTTGTACAGTAATAGGAGGAAGTCAGCCGTCAAAAAATTACTTTGTCTATGAACTAGAAGAAGGCTACATACGATTAATTCAGATAAGAGACTATAAGTCCGATAAATTTACAACGTTCATACCAAAGGAACTAGCAAGAAGATTCTGCAATAAATCAGATATTATGATTGGGCGATATGAACCACCGATATTTCAGATACTTCGAGGATTAGAAGTTGCTTATAATGTAGCCTTAATGAAAGCAGAGCCAAATCTAGAAAAAATTGATAAAGAATTTCTTTTTTATTATCTACAATCACCACATTTATTCAACTATGTAGAAGCAGCTTCTCAACGAACAGCAGGTCAAGATGGAGTAAAAAAAGAGCTTTTGAATACATATAAGTCGGTAGGCGCAATTAAATGTAAAATAGATAAGTTGCAAAAAAGTCCCTGATGCCAGCACCTTTACGAATCATTCTTACTCCAGAAGAAGACCTAACACTAAGAGAACTGCGTCTGGCGCAAACAGTTCCGCAGCGAACCCGCGATCGGGCACATATCTTGAGATTAAACGCTCAAGGTTGGAATACACCAGCAATTTCAGAAATGTTTGAGTGTCATCAACATACGATTCGATCGACCATTAGAAGATGGGAAAAACGTGGACTCGGAGGACTGTGGGAAGCTTCAGGTCGAGGTGCAAAACCAAGGTGTCAAGCCGAAGATATCCAGTACGTGGCAGAATTATTAGCACAAGAAAATCGAACTTATAACAGTACTCAATTAGTCAAGAAGCTCAAACAAGAGCGCGGGGTTGATTTGAGTAGCGACCGTTTGCGGCGATTGCTGAAAAAAAAAATTATCGATGGAAACGCACCCGCACCAGCCATCGGAAAAAACAAAATCCAATCCGAAGAGCAATCAAGCAAGCAGATCTAGACACGTTAAAATTGGCACAACAGGAGGGGATTATCGATTTGAAGTACTTGGATGAAGCTGGTTTTTGTCTCTGGAGTCCAGTCAGCTATAGCTATAGTCAAGTAGGAGAGCAGAAAAGAATGGAGCAAACCGACAAGCGCTATGGCAACAGGATTAGCATTCTGGGTGTGTGGGAACCAGGAAAAAAGTTTGAATATGCTCTTGCTCAAGGCGGATTTAATGGGAAAAGTTACATTAAAGTCATGGATTGGGTAGCACAGACAGCCGCAAAAACATTGGCAGAGACTGGACGTTTAACGGTTGTAGTTCAAGATAATGGCCCTCTACATAAAAGTCATCTCGTCCGCTTACAGTGGGCGCGGTGGCAAGCACAAGGATTGTTGATTTTTTTCTTACCGCCCTATTGCTCGGAAATGAATCCGATTGAAACTGAGTGGCATCAACTCAAAAGCCATCAAATCTGTGGACAAATGTTTGATAGCTGAGCGGGTCACCCGCCCAGCAACGAGTATGACTTAGCCAAAGCTGTCATGGCGGGAATGGAATCTCGAAGTGTCGCAGGTGAATATGCGCTCGATCGTTTTATATTTAATTGCGCCTAGCTACTTATTAGCGGCGATTTCAATCGCTGTTTTGTCCTAATAGCCTTGGCGATTGCTATACATCTTATCGTCAAATAATCGATCGCAAATTTATAGCGATTCTAAATCAGATCCCTGTCGGACATTGATGCGTTACGGCTTTCGCCTAACACACCCTACATCAACCTAGTTGTTAACTTAGGATTGCTATAGATGGAAGATTATTTTCAACATGAAAAGCGTTATTCATTGCACTGCATTTAGATACCCAAAAAACTTTTTTAGCACGATATTCATAAAAAAAGGTGAGCATTGCCCACCCTTGAAGTAATTTAAACTAATAAGAAATCATTCCCATTCGATCGTGCCAGGTGGCTTGGAAGTGATGTCATAAACTACCCGATTGACACCTTTTACTTCATTGACAATTCGGTTAGAAACTATCTCTAGAAACTCATACGGCACCTTCGACCAATCAGCGGTCATGCCATCTTCACTAGATACACAACGCAAGACGATCGGATGTGCATAGGTACGTTGGTCGCCCATGACACCGACGCTATTTACATCTGCTAATAGGACGGCAAATGCTTGCCAGAGCTGGTCGTAAAGTCCTTGTTTATTAACTTCCTGACGGACGATTAGATCGGCATCACGGAGGATATTTAGCCGCTCTGCGGTGACTTCGCCGATCACCCGAATTGCTAAACCTGGGCCAGGGAAAGGTTGACGTTTGACGATTTCTTCGGGTAAACCAATCGAGCGTCCCACTTTTCGCACTTCATCTTTAAATAATTTGCGTAAGGGTTCGACGAGTTTAAATTGTAAATCCTTTGGTAAGCCACCGACGTTGTGATGGCTCTTAATTTTAACCGCTACTCGTTCGCCACTTTGGGGATCGACATTGGTATCTGCGGACTCAATTACGTCTGGATATAATGTCCCCTGAGCAAGATAGTCAAATGGCCCCAATCGTTTTGATTCTGACTCAAATACCCGAATAAATTCAGTCCCAATTATTTTGCGTTTTGTTTCAGGATCGGTGACTCCAGCGATCGCATTGATGAATCTTTCACGCGCCATTACATATTCAACTTTAATATGAAACTGGTCTTTAAATAGGGCGACAAGGCGTTCTGGTTCGAGCTTCCGCATGAAACCTTGATCGATGAACATACAAGTCAATTGGTCGCCGATCGCGCGGTGCAACAAGAATGCTAGAGTCGAAGAATCGACACCGCCAGACAATGCGAGTAATACTTTTTTGTCGCCTACTCTCGCTCGGACGCTCTGAATCGCCTCTTCTACAAATGCTTCAGTCGTCCAAGTTGGCTGACAACCACAAATATGATAGACAAAGTTGCGAATTAGGGCGAATCCACCGATCGAATGCACTACTTCAGGGTGAAATTGCACTCCATATAGTTTCCGCTGATGGTTGGCGACCGCCGCGCATGGGGTATTCTCTGTATGGGCGAGTAGCTCGAATCCGGCTGGTAGCCGTTCGCACGAGTCACCATGACTCATCCACATTGTCGTACCTTGCTCGACATTTGTGAGCAGATCGGTAGGATTATCGATCGCTAGTTCGGCTTTACCATACTCGGCTTTTTTGGCTTTGATGACTTCACCACCGAGCTGCTGCACCATGAGCTGCATCCCATAACAGACACCCAAGACTGGAATGCCGAGACTCCAGATTTCGGGGTCGCACTGGGGCGCACGATCGTCATAAACTGAGCTAGGCCCTCCAGAGAGGATAATTCCCTTAGGATTTAATAATTTCAGTTGCGCGGCAGTAGTACGATAAGAGATAACTTCCGAATAAACTTGAGTCTCCCGAATTCTTCGCGCAATTAGTTCGGAATACTGGGAGCCGAAGTCCAGAATAACGACCATTTGATGGTTTAATTTTACTTCTTCCAATGTACTATCTGTAGGCTGAAGATCTGTTGAACTAGTTTCGGTTTGTGTAACCACTGCGGACTCCCTTGAAGTTGATACGTGTAGATGCCGGAATCTCCCACCGTCTGGATTAGGGATGAGCAAATCTGAGATTAAAGAGCGATCTTAAATAAGACTTATAACGATCGATTGAAAAGATTTATATTCGATCGACCTTAGCACAATTGGGTCAAAAATGTTGAACCAGTTGGGCTAGTGGCAATAACTTGCCGCGCACGATCGAATAAGACAGAACCGACACTTACAGATTGCTGACTCTGGCTGTAAATATATGTTTGCGATCGAGTATCAATTCGAGCGGTCAGATATCCATAAATTTGTACTACCCAATTGCTGCCTTCAACGGTATCGATCTCGCGCAGGTATTTGAGGACATCCTCTGCTGTCTCAAGCTCGAATAGCCCTACTAACTGAGCTGCGGGTAGCCCCATTCGAGCGGCGGCGGCGCTCAAAATTTCCAATCTCCCGTCGGCTAAATGATGGTGAGTGTGAAAAATTCCCCCCGCTAATTTTATTAACTTGCCATGATAGCCAAATAATAATAATTTCGGTACGCCCAATCCTCCCGCCTCTGCTAATAATGGCCCCAACCAGTTAGCTGTTTTAATAATCCGATCGCGATTGATTCCCATTCTCTGAGCTAAATCTAGCCCATTTTCACCTATACAAAAAACTAGCGGTAATTCAGCAGGCTCGATCGATTGCTGTTGTCCCTCTCTCCCCGCGTCCCCGCGCCCCCATTTAGATCGTAACTCAGTCAGGCACACATCCAACTGTCCTGGCGCACTCAATGGTTGAGAAATACCTGTAGTTCCCAGCAATGAAAGTCCTTCCACTATCCCAAACGCGGCATTAGATGTCCGAGTTGCGAGGATTCTGCCTTCTGGTAAAATAATCGTCACCTGGATTTTTTGTTCCAGTGTCAGCAATGGGGCTAGATTTGCCTGTAATAGCTGTTTAGCATAATTGTATATGGCGGGTAGATTGTCTCGATTCGATTGCTTGCCGACCCCTTCACCCCCCAGTAGGGCGATCTTTTCTACTTGGGTGGGATCTGCCCACTCGACTACCGCCCAGATCGGGGTATCGCGAGTCAGATCTAAATTATCACCAGGATCGCTCAGAGTAATGCCGAGAGCCATTCCAGCTTGAACTAAGGCAACTTGATCGATCGAGATTTCTACCTGCTGTGGTGGGGTAATCAAGTCTACAGTGACAACCGATATCTGGTGGCTAGTATTTTGCAAGCAGCGTAATGCCGCGATCGCGCTTGCAGTAGCAAAGACAGGTAGAGTATAACCAGAACGCATAATTTCTAACAACGTTAGGGCATCGAACAGAGCTAAATTAGCCGCTGTCGATCGTCAAGCCAATGATAAGGCAATTAGTTGATTCGATCGACTGCCGTCTCGATTTATTTATCCCCGATCTGTACCTGCAAATTGCATTTCGATCTGCTGGAGTTGAGGTTGATAGATAGCTAAATCGAACCAGAAGGTAGTTCCCACACCTACAGCACTAATAATATGAACTTGACTGTGATGTTTCTCGATGATATTTTGGACGATCGACAGTCCTAAACCAGTTCCTTCTAGTGTATGGACGCGGTTCTCTACTCTAAAGAATCGATCGAAAATTGCCTGTCTATCTTCAGGATCGATGCCAATTCCGGTATCGATGACTTCGACTCGAACTACAGCAGAGGTAATATCGTCTCCCTCCTCAGGGGTCTGTAACACCTGACGGGCGCGAATTGTGACTTTTCCATCCGCTTTGGTGAATTTCAGGGCATTACCAACCAGATTTGCCAGCACCTGGAGGATCAAATCATAGTTGCCCAAGACTGATGGTAGTTCGGGTGCGATATCTTGACAGATTTCGATGCCTTTATCTCTGGCATTAAGTTGATAAGTCCGTAGGGTTTGTTCGATCGATCGATCTAGTTCGACTGCATCAAATAAATAGGTATGAGAGGATTCTAGTTTCGATAAATCCAGAACATCATTAACTAATCTCGTCAGCCTGTCTGTTTCCCGATTAGCAGTATCGAGAAATTCACTCCGTTCTTCTTTGGTTAATTCATCTCCATATTCATGTAAGGTTTCGATGAATGATTTGATATTAAATAATGGGGTGCGTAGCTCGTGAGATACATTGCTAATAAATTGACTTTTAGCTTCATTGAGTTCTACTTCGCGAGTGATATCTTGAACTGTCATCGCGATTGCGCGAACATTTTCTTTAACAGGATCGAGAACGTTAGTAATTAAAATTCTTACCGTACGTTGGGCGGGATGATTGATAGCGATCCGAAATTCTTCACCATCTAACTTACCCGCTGCAACTTGATACAAGGGACGAGTAAGTTCGGCAGAAACGCTAGCAGGTAAAACGTGTAAGACGTTGGTACCATCTAAGTCGAGATGATCCCACCCAAAAAAGCGACGAGCATTGGGATTGGCTAAGACGATATTTAGATTATTATCGATTAATACAGCCCCATCCGCGATCGTCGTAACGAGGGTTTCTAATTTGGCTTTTTCTGCGGTTAGTTCGTCGATATTTTGTTCTTCAAATATCTCTAACTTTTCAGCCATTTCATTAAAACTACCGATCAATTCCCCCAATTCACCACCGAGCGGTAGATCGATCCGCTGCTTGAAATTTCCGGCGGCAATATTTTTGACACCAGAGAGTAATTCTTTAATCGGTTTAGTAATCTGGAGGGCATTAAATACCGCGCCCAAAATCACCATTACCCAAATCGATACAAATACGGCGATCGTCACATCTCTGGTCAATCCACTGGACGCAACTACGGTAGGATTAGGATTGATGCCGATCGCGAGTGTCCCCAGGAATCTGCCTTCATGTTCGATCGGTACGAATACATCTGTGACGATCCCTTCTGGAGTCTGATGTTGACGCACCAATGGTAGATCGCGATTCCGATTACCTTCGGGTAAGTTGATCCGCCGCTCGATGGTTAGTGAGTTTTGGACTTCCGACTCCGAAAAGGGAATCCCCAGCCGAACATTACCAGCGTCATCAGCATAGAGAATGTAGCGCAGACTCGACGTACTATGATAAAACCGATTGGAGAATCGCGCGACTGAAGTGAGATCGTTTTCAGCTAATTGCGGTGTAATATTTGCCGCTAGAAGTAATCCCAAATCGCGCCCGAATCGCGTATCATTGAGCCGCGCATCTGCTTGAATGGTATTTACCGCCCAAAAGGTTAAGCCACTAACAATCAGCGACACCACCAATGTGGCTGCTCCCATCAGTTTGGTTTGGAGTGTGAACTCCATCCACCAATGGCGAATAATGTCGCGCAATTTGTCGAACATGGCTAGCATGAATGGGATAGGGGGTGATGAATAAATTGTGTAACTAGAAATACTGTTCAGATTCAGCACTCTGAACCTGTATTCATGCAGCTACAGATATGAGGCGGTATCCACCTTCACTATAACAGCGATCGTTCGGATGACTGTAGGATTGGACACGATCTACCATTTGTAATACCCTCCCATCTTCTCAACTGTAATGTCGCTGGGTTCTATAAAATGCCTACGATTAAAATCGTGGCTCATGTTGCAAAGTCCGCCGAAGCTGTACTAATATTTCAGTCCGCGAAGGCGGACTTTGTACCCTGAGGAGCGGTTTCTAACCGCTTAGGGTATGGGTAGCAACTTGGGTTAATTACGTCTTGGGCGTAAGCTTGGCTCGATCGAATCGACTCTCAGATCGATCGCCTGCCGAATATCCGCTGGTACACTAGTAAAAAAATTGTAGCCAGTTAACTTTTCTACCGCTTGAATCGAAGTGCGATATTGCTGCCAAGGCTCATATTTTATGCCTTGCTTGTTTGGCATAATTACCGCGATTGTCCGGGTATTTTTATCAACTCCAGCTACCCCAGCATTGGGTTTATCCAACACTAAAATTACTTTCCACGTTACTGCTGGTACGATGACTTTACCCTGTCCTACTGTCGCTTTTAGACCGTTTCTACCAATACCCCCCTGTCCGTGTCCGCCGGAGATAATGTATAGTTCTTTCCCAGATCTCACCAATTCGCGCGAGTAGTTTTCTAACTGCACCCACGGCCCCTGATTATTATCCGGCGATTGTGGGATAATATTGGTCATTAAAAAGGTCTGAATATTATCGGCTGGAGAACGACTGCGGTCTTCGGAATTTGTCATGTGACCGCGATCGAATCCACTACCAGTATAATCTGAAGGCTTGACACGCTCCCAACCTGCGGGTAACTCATCATCTGGTGCAAATTTCCCCACGCGACGAGCATCGCCCAACCATGACGCATTCAGCTCCCAAGATACCCAATTTGGTATCCCTTTATTTTTAGAATACGACAGGGCATACTGGGGACGAACGATCAGATAATTCTCGGAATTACCAGGGGAACTAGTTGCTTGAGATGGGTTCCCCATCAACAGGTTGATGTTCCCTTTAGTTTCTCCTCCCGATGGGATGTCGGGATTACGACAGGCAACGACACTAATTGCGATCGTCAAAATCAGGAGGTAAACTAGTTTTCGCACAGTTGTCATTTAGATGGATGCGAGGGGATTAAGAATTTTCACCCTCAGCCGATCGAGGTGAATCATTATGATACAGTGCATCCAGTCTCGCGCGAGCATCCTCGACACTGATTGACTTCATGATCAGGAGCGGTTCGGTGGTAACATTACCTAGATCGTCTAACAATTCAGGGTGAGGCACTGTACCTGCACGATAGCTGTAGCCTTGAAAATTTGGGTTTACCGCCCTTGGCTGTGACGCATCCATGCTAAACCCGATTAAACTGCGGATCAGATTGCCGATCGCTAGAAACGCTAAAATAGTGAAGGCGATTAGATAAATTATTTGTAACATGTCACTGTCCTACACGATGAGCCAGGGATAGAAGTAGTAAATAGAAATTGAAAGATGTCTGGCAGTACGATGTCACCATTTTGGTTAACGACGTGTGCACAGATAGCTCAAAGATGTTAATCGAGCTTTTATGAGAAATTCACAGTAGATGGGGTAATCCCTACTCTTCTATCTTAGACTGTTCCGACTGTCTTAACTGCATCGACACATGCCAACATTCTGTGACGATTTGATGCCAACCCACCATCTGACTTGGTTCGATCCCCGCTTGTCCGCCCACCGCGCTAAATAACATTTTAGCAACACTTACCTCTTGCTGCGCTCGATCGACCCGTGCCAATAACTCAGCTTGAGCATCGGGACTCATAAAAGCAATCTGTTCGCGCTCTAATAATTCTTTCGAGCGACTAAACCAGTATTCAAAGTCTACAAGCAAAGGCTGGAGAATGGTTTGGAGCAATTCTTGCTCTGATGGCTGAGATTTGGACATGGGGTAAAAATAGATTGTTGTTATGTGTCTCCATTGTAATGGTTTTTTTACAATTCTTAATGAAAAAATTTAGAATTAGTGGCTAGTACTGGACGGCTGGGTATTCTGAAGATAATCAACAGTAAAACTTTGACTTTTGGACTCGATCGACGGTATAATAGTACCTATGCACCAAGCTTTTGCTAGTTAAACTAAGGCAAGTCAATCTCAATTCCCCCTGTTCATAGAGGCATTAATGGCAACCCAAATTACAAATAGCCCAGACAGACAGAAAGCCCTCAGTTTAGTCCTCAACCAGATCGAAAAATCTTTTGGGAAAGGGGCAATCATGCGTCTTGGTGATGCTACCCGAATGCGGGTGGAAACCATTTCGAGTGGCGCAATGACCCTGGACATCGCACTGGGCGGCGGCTTACCCAAAGGTCGAGTCATTGAAATTTATGGCCCTGAAAGTTCGGGTAAAACCACTCTTGCACTCCATGCTATTTCAGAAATTCAAAAAGCGGGCGGAGTAGCTGCATTTGTTGATGCCGAACACGCTCTAGATCCTACCTACTCTGCGGCACTAGGCGTAGATATCAACAATCTCCTCGTCTCGCAACCAGACTCTGGTGAAGCCGCCCTAGAAATTGTCGATCAATTAGTTCGCTCTGCTGCTGTCGATATCGTCGTGATTGACTCCGTAGCCGCACTCGTACCCCGCGCCGAAATCGAAGGCGATATGGGTGACTCACACATGGGACTACAAGCGCGGTTGATGAGCCAAGCCCTGCGAAAGATTACTGGGAGTATTTCCAAATCTGGTTGTACGGTGATCTTTATCAACCAACTGCGTCAGAAAATCGGGGTTGTTTATGGTAGCCCTGAAACAACTACTGGTGGTACCGCGCTCAAATTTTACGCATCCGTCCGCCTGGATATTCGCCGGATTCAGACTCTCAAGCGCGCCAATGATGGCGAATATGGTAATCGAGTCAAAGTCAAAGTTGCTAAAAATAAAGTCGCACCACCTTTCCGCATTGCTGAGTTCGACATCATCTTTGGGAAAGGTATCTCTACTGTCGGTTGCTTGGTAGATCTGGCTGAAGAAACTGGGATCATCACCCGCCGTGGTGCTTGGTACAGCTATGAGGGTGACAATCTCGCTCAAGGACGCGATAACACTGTCAAGTACATGGAGGAGAATGCGGAGTTTGTCGCTAAAGTTCAGAAGCAGGTGCTCGATAAACTGAGCACTGGCGTACCCGTCTCGGCGAATACGCTCAAACAAGCTGAGGAAGAAGAAGAAGACGATACCGATACCGAAGAATAAGTCTAAAATAAATAAATGGCAGGGGCAATTCATGTGTCCCTGCCATTCTTTTACCGCTCGAATTTGTACCTGTAATCGCGATCGATTGTCCGCATGACTCAATCCCTATCCCCGCTAGATTTACCGACCTTCTGGGCACCTGTAGATGTCTCTTGTGCTGCCTTTGTAGCTGCTAATGCGGTGGTAATTGGACACGTCTCGATCGAGTCGGGCGCAAGTATCTGGTACGGTGCGGTAGTGCGGGGCGATGTCGAACGAATTGAGATTGGAACTTGTACAAATATTCAGGATGGGGCGATTATTCACGGCGATCCTGGACAACCGACTATTTTAGAGAGTTATGTCACTGTCGGACATCGAGCAGTAATTCATGCTGCGTATATCGAAACAGGCTGCTTAATCGGGATTGGGGCGATCGTGTTGGATGGCGTTCGGGTGGGTAGTGGTAGTATCATCGGTGCGGGTTGTGTGGTAACTAAGGATGTACCGCCGCATTCTTTGATGGTGGGAGTACCTGCGAAATGTCTGCGCCAAGTAGATGCGACAGAAGCTCAGGGATTGATTCTCCATGCTAAAAAGTACGTGCAGCTAGCTCTCGTACACGCTGGTAAAGGTACAGATTTAGGTTTTATTAGTTTGGATGGCTGCGTTGCCAAGTCTGATGATTGAATAAATTAAATTCTGTTGAAGCGCAAAAACTACCACAATAAGATTTTATAAGTTAGCGATTCTTTTTAGAGATTATGGATTGTTTTATCGCTCTAACCTAGTAAACGTTAAATCATTATTGTTTAGCTATGCGCTGGTTTATGTCACTAACTCTTTTACTAAGATATAAGGTTGAACGATCGTGGCTTGAAACCTCTGGTTGGGATTAGTATTCCAGCGGTTGAGAATTTCAGGAGATGGTTTGACTAGTAGTTGTTCGCCAATCCAATGTTGAACTGATTGAGTATTGTCACTAGCGATCGCTACAGCGACATCTAAGAGATCGAGTTCGGGAACGACTAAAAGCACTACATCCTTCTGAATGTGTGGCTTCAACCATTCTAATTCAGCCTCATCAACGAGTTCGGCTAGTTGTTCCCGTAGAATATTGTTCATGTGTGCGATCGTGGGTGATGTTTTTTAATAATTATAACAATAAAATGTCAGGGCAATTCTTGAATTAATCCCACATTTTATGACTATCTACCTAGAGCGTGTAACTCATTAATTTTGGTCGTACATAGCTCTGTGACTCGATCGAGTTCCGATCTTTTAGTTGCTGTCGGCGGGGGAATTAGTTCGCCAATTCTAATTGTAATCGGCGTAGATTGAGGGAATATTTTGCCCTTTTGTTCGAGCAAATGAGTACCCCATAGACTGACAGGAAGTAAGGGTACCTGCGCTTTAGCGGCAATTAGAGCCGCACCTGGTTTCGGATCGACGACTCTACCATCAGGTGTGCGCGTACCAGACAAGAAAATTCCGACACCCCAGCCATTCTCAAGATAAGCTAATGCTGCTTTAATTGTCGTGCGATCGACTGCACCCCGTTTGACGGGATATGCACCATACAACTTAATTGCATTTTTCAATATTGGCACTTCAAACAGTTCTTCTTTTGCCATATATGCTACCGGACGCAATACAGCAGCCGATAATAGTGGCGGATCGAAATTACTACCATGATTGCTCACTACCACAAATCCGCCCGATTTCGGGATATGCTCGGTACCTTCTACTTTTCCTTGGAGATACAGGTAAAATAATGGGTTAATTATCGGTTGCTTGAAAGCATGATAAAGAGCGAGGCTAATCAATGGTTCGCGAGATCTGGACATGGAAATCAGTTGACAGTTGATAGTTGATAGTTGACAGTCAAATTCCAGACAAACACTGAGCTATTGTCGCAGTGCGGCTCGAATTTATTACAAGCCCATTTGGTTTTTGGGTGGTTTGTAGTTAGTCGGCGATCGATCGTTGTACTAATGCGGATATCTGAGGACGATCGTAGATCGAGGGTACCCTCGATCTATACTAGATAAAGTAGGCTCCGCTTGTTTAGATCGACAGACCTAATTTCAATCCCATCAGCGCGTGCACGACCATTAACACCAAAATCGTGCTACCAAAATAGGCATGAACTTTACGTAGTTCTGGTTTGTTACCACCGAAACCCGTAAAAGAGATGAGGCTATTTAGTGCCAGGAAAGTTAGGACGATTGTGCCTGTCAAAAAGTGCGGACTCGCCATCACCGCGTGTTTTTGGATGACTAAAGACAATATCCCTCCAGTTGCACCAATCGCCATAAAGGCAAACATCGCTGGCATTACCTGCCGATGCTTGGTCTTATTTTCGATCGCCACCTGAGGCTCGCTAGCTGTCAATATTCTTCCTTTCCAGCCAGTATAGGCACCATATCCACCCATTGCAAACATCACGATACTCATAAAGAAGGGATGTCCCCAATGAGTTAACGCTTCAGGCAGGTTGAGCGCGCGAAATTGACTCGCGATCGGTTCTAATAATTGTGTTAAATTTTCACCCATGATCCCCGTACTACTCTCTAAAGTTGTGTCGATCGCTATTGTACAGGAGGGGATATGGGATCGGGAATAAGGGACTACCTACCATTGACTATTCCCGCTCCCCTAATTCAATCCTTCCATCACCCATGTAACATAGGTACCAATCGGACTCCAGAGTAAATAAGGTAGTAAGAGAATCATTGCCGTACTCGAAATCGGAAATACCAATACTGCCAGAATTACCCCTAAGATCCATCCTGACGCACCAACGATCGTTCCGACTCTGAGACTCCGAAACCAGAACATTGAGGGTGTGTAGAGCATAATTGCCACCTCTAGGAGCAGATATAATGCCATCAATCCCCAAGGTGGGTTATTAATTGGGGCTGATTCCCAGGTATTATAAGCCGACCATCCGCCACAGATAAACACTACCATCCAAATTACTGGAATCAGCCCCTCAAATGTCAGCCACTCGGGGCGACGTTGGCGATTAAACCAGCGATTTCCTTCAGGCGTATTTAATCGCAGCAGCCCGAATGCCACAAATCCCGCCACGATGCAAATTACCAGCCAGGATTTAATCATTAGGGGATAAAGTATGGGGAATAGTCAATAACTATGCGCTGTCAACTGCTTGCAATGAGCGTAGCCAAAGTGTCAACTCCCTTTCAATATCTCTCTGACTCGCATTAAAGTCAAGCCGAGCTGATTTTTGCCTGTGCCATCTTTACCACAGCCCCAGTAGTAATCATTGGGGGCGTTTTCGACAAGCGATTCATCGCCAGTACCGAGCAAAATTTCCCGAATATCCAGGTGGATTTGAAATTTGCATAGCACCGCACGGAACATGATTTCGTCCTTGACTTGCTCCCAGTCACTTCGGAGTGGATAACTACGTTTTCTGCCCAATTTAGCAGCATCGTTGGGTGTCCGGATCGATCGAATTTGTTCGAGATAGGGTGTCCCGATAAATTTCTGGGCTTGGAAATAGTGTTCGGTAGTGTACCACCACAATTTATCCATCACAAATGCGTGCTTGGAAAAATTGGAGAAGCAACCGTAAGGCTGTTCTCGATCTGTATAAAAGTATATTGTCAAGAGATGAGGGAGGGGGACTAGGGGACTGGGAGAAAGATGGGTTTGACAAACCCATCATCATACCTTAAATCAGCAACGCCGGAATGATTAGCTGACACCAATGGATAGGTATTATTACTGCTGAATCAGGATACCCACGAGGGGCACCCTGAATCTATGCCAATGCTAATATTTAAAAACTGGTGGCAAGCTGTGAGTTTGCCTCAAATCTATTCTGGCTCTGCTGTCATGGGCGGAGCAGCGACTGGGGTAACATTGAGACTGAGATCTTGTCCATTCCGGCGGACTTGGATTTGGACATTAGTACCAATCTTGGTTGTTTCGACAGCTTGCTGCACTTGATTGGAGTTTTCGACGGTTTTCCCATTGACGCTCTTGATGATGTCTCCAGAACGCATTCCGGCTTTCGCTGCGGGTGAATTGCGAACGACGCGGGCAATCAGAGTACCTTTATCGACATCGATCTTAAAATTGGCGTTGGGATCGCTGTTGATTTCTTGCTTGAGAGCAGGGGTGAGATTGACCATCTGAACGCCGAGGAAGGGATGATCTACTTTGCCTGTGGCAATCAGTTGATTGGCAATCCGCACGGCTGTATTAATGGGGATTGCAAACCCCAAACCTTGAGCACCGCGCAAGATAGCGGTGTTCATCCCGATGACTTGTCCACCTGCGTTGAGCAGGGGGCCACCAGAGTTACCCGGATTGATGGCAGCATCAGTTTGGATGTAATTTACTCGTTTATCTGCTGCGCCAATTTCCGCACCAGTACGTCCGGTACCACTGACGATGCCAGCGGTAACAGTGTTATCTAAGCCTAATGGATTACCGATCGCGATCGCCCATTCACCTGGTTTAATTTGCTCGGAATCACCAAGTTGAATACTAGGGAGATTTTTCTCGGCGATCTCGATGACAGCAACATCTGTCACTCGATCGATTCCTTTAACTTTACCATCTACCGTCCGGCCATCTTTGAGCGTAACGGTGACTTTCGTCGCACCAGCGACAACGTGAGCATTGGTCAGGATTTGACCATTATTATTGATAATAAAACCAGAGCCTGTACCCTGTCTGATTTCGCGCTCTGCTGGTTGCTGCGGTTGACCTGTCCGATTGCCAAAGAATCGCCGAAAGAAGGGATCTTCAGACTCATCCCCAGCACCTGAACGAGCAGCTACAGTTGTTGAAGCATTGATTCTGACGACGGCTGGGCCGACTTTATCGACTACTTGGGTGATAAAATTGGTATTGGCACCAGTTAAAATACTGCTACTATCGGCTACTTTTGGACTAGCCACGGCAGATGACTCGATACTGGTCGGGAGCTGTTCTTTAGCAGCTAAATAGCCAAACGAACAACTCGCGATCGTACTTAGTAATAGCAATGAGACATATTTACTACCTTGTCGCAATGTTTTGAGGGCAGTGTGGGGCTTGGCAGTGATGGAGTTATCGTTTGGGGCTGTGACTTCCGCTCGATCGTCAATGGGTGAGTTTTTCTGGGGTTCTGACATACAAATCACATCTATACAATTCTTTTAGCAATCTCAGCTAGCTGGCTTCGTTTCTTTGCTTTGAGCCAATTGTCTTGCACTCAACTAAGCCTATCTTATAGTTTAGCTAATACTGATGACGCACGGATGTTAAATTTGTTGCAAATAGAGTGTAATTTGGCTTGGATCTAAAAAAGTCCAGCCGTCTCATACAACCGCCGGAGGATTGCGGAGATTTTGACTGTGTACTGTCCATCTGCCGACCAGCGACCATTTAACTGCCGCATCGTTGGGGCAATACCGCGCTTGACTAGTTCAAATCTGGGCGCGACGCATTCTTGGACTAACAAGTCAGTGCTAGCATAGGCTTTAAGTTGTTGGATGTGAGCGCGAATCCCCAGCCGCAAGTTGGCGAATTTTGCCCATTCGGCCTGCCTGTCGCCCAAACTAGCAAAATTATTAAATTCTGGTAGGATGGCACCGCCAAAGGTCAGGAAGCGGGTTTCTAGACACATTTGAGCAAAGGCTAGATCGTGGTTGACATCTTCAGCGTTGGCTTCTTCGATGTAGATCTCGGCGACGTGAGGGAATATTTCTACAGCCTGATGATTATTTGCCGTGATAAAATCATTGAGATGGATGGCGGTAGTATGTCCCAAGCAGATAATTCGGTCGAATTCTTCGGCACTAAATTGGTGTTGAGAGCGGATATTATAGGTACGGCCGATTTCGGAAACGATCGAGATATTTAGATCGCGCAATTCGATCGCTTTAATGTAGACTATCCCTCGATAGCGCATTCGCCGCATCTGGGGATTGAGCGCAAGATTGACGGACAATCTATCTGCTAGATCGATCGGAATATAAACATTACCATCGATCGCAATTCCCCATTCAGGATATGGTTCGTTATTAACTTTTAGATGTACTGGTACGGTGTGATTGTTACTGGCGGCTTGCATCTGTACGTCACGGCTCCATGTGACTAAACCATCGGCAATCCCCAGCGCAATTTCTCGCCGATAAGCTTGGATCTTTTGTCGATCGTCACTATCGATTTTAAAGCCAATTTCCATCAGTAGTGACGGAATCGTCAATCGCCGACAAAAGGCTAAACTACCTGTACCCGTTACTGTATCAGGTTTTGCCCCGCGACTAGGTAAATCTGGCACGCGACTGGAAAAAGCTAGTAACAGCATCTGAGCGTGATTTTTGCGTTCGCCATTTTTGGCTATATAAAAAGTACTCACTCCTCTAGTTTGGGAATGAGCATAAGCATCAGCATGAATACCTAAGGCGATATCACCTGGTTTGGCGCGTCTATCGATCCAATCGATACTGAGTCTAGGGTTGTCAAAATCAGGTACAGCCACGACTTCAAACTTCCGATTGCGAAGTTCTGGGACGATTAAATCGCGCAAAAATACCATTTCTTTAGCTTCATTTGGCGCACTTCCAATGGTTTCTGGATCTGAAGCAGCACCTTCATAGCCGCCGTAGATTGCACAGATAAAAATCCTGCCCATAAAAATTGTTCTCCTTGCTAGTTAATAGTGAAATAGGCTGAGTGTGAAGTATCTATACCGATTTTGTCTGGCTAAAATTTTTGAATATGAATGTGAGTGTCAACTTTAATTTGATGACTACTACTTTGTTCCCAACTTGGATGGGTTTGATTTTGGGATACTTACTAGTTATTATGCCAATAATTAGGCGGATATCTACACTGTATTCGATCGTAACTGATGGAGCGATCGATCGCCTTGGGGCATTTGGCTGTCTTCTATATTTGTTCAGTCTTGATGCTCAATTCAAGCCGACATTATCGATCGTTCTGCTTTGTGGTATTATTTCAGTCGATCGATCGCTAGCTGACATTCATTTCTATTCTTGGTCTTCTGCTCGGCTAGGATCGGTTCTTTTTTTAACGCAGCGATTCGTGCTCCTCGGGTTTCCCGAGGGTTTAGCGGCGTTTTTATGTCTAGGGTTCCCCCCGTCTTGTCGTTTTTTATGTCTAGGGTTCCCCCCGAATAAAACGACGCCGAATAAAAAAACGACAAGACAGCGAATCAAGACAAAGGGCGCAGAGGGGGATGATTGTGCTGGGCTGAGGTGTGTTGCTCTCTATCCCCGATGCTGCAATTTAAATTTTAGCCAATTGGAGTCGATCTAGTTCGGTTAGTACTTCGCGGCTATGGGCTGTGGGATTGACATCTGTAAATGTGGCGCGTAAGACTCCTTGAGGATCGATGATGAAGCTATGGCGCATGGAGTAAATACCCATCCAGGAACCATAGGCTTTACTGACTTTGCCGTCGGTGTCTGCTAGTAGGGGGAATTTTAAGCCTTCTGAATCACAAAATTCGGCGTGAGAATCGATCGAATCAGCACTCACGCCGACAATCTCAGTTTGGCGTTGTTGATATTTGTTGATGTCTTGTTGAAATCTCCGCGCTTCTAATGTGCAACCGGAGGTGAAGTCTTTGGGGTAAAAGTATAGAACTATCCATTTCCCTGCATAGTCAGCTAGAGCTACTTGTCCCGTTCCAGTATTTGTTGGTAGCGTAAATTCTGGTGCTGGCTGATTCATTGCAGGTAATTTACCACCCATCGCCTGTGCTGTGGGGACAAAGTTGAGCCATAAGATCGCACTCAAACAAATTGATAATAGACTAGTCAAATAACGTCGAGACATAGGGATTAGGCTTTAGGCTTTGGATGTTAGGCTTTAGGGTTGGAGATTAGGGGTGTAGGCTCTAGGAATTAGGCTTGAGGAACGGATTTTTGATTTTCAGCTTAGTTTTTAGCTGTACCAGAGATTTAGAACACTCGCATTGCGGCTAATGCCCCAAAACCTAAAACCTTGCCCCTAAAGCCTAAAGCCTAAAGCCTAAAACCTACTTCGATCGATAGTAAATCTTACTACCAGTATTCGAGACATAGTGACAGTTCTCCTTGGCATCCCAGAAGGCTGCCCAGATGGAACGATCGGATTTGCGGTAGTATTCGCCTAAAACGGGTTTAATCGCTTCTGTTGCCGCTAGGAGGTGGTAGTGAGGGATTGATAAGAAGATATGGTGAGCGACGTGGGTACCGATATCATGGTGAATATTATTGATAAACCCATAATCAACATCGATTGTCGAAAGTGCACCTTTGAGGAAGTACCAATCTTTACCGCGATACCAAGGGATATCATCATCGGTGTGATGCAAGAAGGTGACTAAATCCAACCAGACAACAAATCCTAGATAAGGCATCAGATAAAACTTCACCAGCCACAGCCAACCCCAGGTAAATGTCCCCGCAGCGACTAAAGCTACCATCACTGCACAACAAATGCTGCTGGTAATGACATCCCACTTTTCGGACTTGCGAAATAGGGGACTAGCTGGGTGGAAATGCGAACCACCTGGACGTTCGGGAGAACGACGGAATAAATATAGGGGGTAAGCTAACAATAAGGTAAGGTCGAACCGAAGAAACTTCTCCCATCCCGCCATATCCTGATATTTAGCTTCAGATACTGGATACCAACTTTCGTCAGTTTCGATGTTGCCAGTATTATGGTGATGCGTCCGATGGCTGATTCGCCAGCCGTGATAGGGGACTAAAATAAATGAGTGGGAGATGTGTCCCACCAAGTCATTGAGCCACTTGTGTCGAGAAAATGAACCATGACCACAATCGTGTCCGATTACGAATAACGCCCAAAACATCGTTGCCTGCATGAACCAGAAGACTGGATAAAATAGCCAAGAATCTAATTTGTAAGCGATCGCGTACAATCCAGCTACAATTACGACATCGCGACCGAAATAACTTAATGACTTCCAGGTAGAAGGCTCAAAACAATATTTGGGGATCGCTGCTCGAACATCTTGAATGGTGAAAGGAAGCCTTTCTCGCTCAAATTCAGATCCTTGCTGGTTAACTGGTTCGATTAAATTAGATTGCACGTATTTTTAAAATTTACCTGATAATAGACCAACCGCATTGTTACACTCCGATCTAATTTTCGCAACCGAGAAATCCACAAAATCTGTCTTTAGATGGATACAGAAGTAAAAAAATGCTGCAATCGAGCTAGCCGAGATACTTAATTACCGAATAGCAGGGATTTAGAGCCTCCACTGGACGAGTCTCCCTCCCAGTGCCTCTAGTCACTTCGCTTGCAACTGTCAACTGTCAACTGTCAACTGTCAACTGTCAACTGTTTACCCACCCATCCGAATCTCTGAGTAAAAGGACGCGATCGAGTTACCATCAGTCTGTGTGACGATCGTGGTGCGAATTCGGACGTTATTACTCTCAAACCAAACTCGTTCTTCGGCGCAGGTATTTTCAGCCGTTGTGACTAGAGTTAGCGCATCATCATCACCTAGTGTATACCGAGCTTGGGGAAGTTGGGCATTCTGACGATCGGTGTGAAATAGCTTGCCAGTCTTGGCTGCTGGCGCATCAGGAACCAAGATCGCGATTGTTTCACCCTGCTGATTGCCTGAGCTTTGAAGCTGGGTATCCCAACTAAGTGTACCTTTCCAGGTATATTTAGCACCCCCCCAGATGAGGCTGGGATCGATGCCTGTTTGTTGGCACAGTTTGACGATCTGGGGATTGTCTTGGGGTAAAATTTCGATCGTGAGATCGGATTTACCATGTTCTGACTGTTTCAATGTTAAATGTTGACTGGTTTTTTGGGAAAACCATTTGCCAGCACTCAATTCAAAAAATTCTTGGACGTTCATGATTAGGCTTTAGGCTTGAGGTTTTAGGTTTTAGGCTTTAGGCTTTAGGTTTTAGGGGTAGAGGGTGGATGGCTCGTTTCGTTCCTTTACCCCCTGCCCTTTCCCCTTTTTCCCCTCTTCACTAGAGATTTTGCATCCGCTCCAAGTCACGCTTCTACTCTTCTAGCCGTTGGAGGCAGATGGTGGCGGCGGCGGATACATTTGGCTGACTATCTTTGGTGAGATACTTGAGCGCGGAAATACTCTTGGGAGTAGGTAATTGTCCTAAAGCCTCAGCCAAGCGTTGACGGACGAGCCAGTCTTCAGCTTCAATAAATAATACCAGTCGATCGACTGCTGCAATCGCTTTAATCTCGCCCAATGCCGCAATCGCTGCTTGCTGAAGTACGACTTCTGGTGAGTCTAGAGCTTGCATCAGTACATCAAAAGCACGCGGATCTTTGAGATTGCCCAAGGATACAGCCGCACTAAACCGCACTAACCAGTCAGTATCTTCATAAAACGCCCTGACGAGTGCTTCAAAAGCACGAATATCTTCTAAATAGCCGAGTGCCCCTGCGGCATCGGCGCGAATGCCATAATCTGGGTCATTAGCAAGGATCTCGATCAAAATCGGGTAAGATTCTGATGTGACTTTGATACCTAGAGCGAACACTGCCATCGATCGCAGTTGTAAGCTTTCATCATTGAGTACTTTTTTGATCAGGGGTAGTGCCACATCAGCAGGTACATCTCGGAGTGAAGCTAATGCTACCATTCGATCGCGTAGATTTGGACTCTCCAATTGTTGTGCCAGTAATGCTGTTTCCACTGGTTCTCGTTCACTCATATACTTTAGATCGAATTTTATTTAGATATTGTAACAAATTTTATTAATATCACGACTAGATCGATCGCTACCTGACAACGGAACCCCGATAATCATCCATGAGCAGTCATATCGACTCAACCTATCTCTGTCAACTTACCGCCGCCCAGATCCAGGAAATTTTAGTTTTAAATGGGGTATTAATTCAACAATATCAACCGCAATTTCATCGATGGTTGACGATTGCCCAGTTACCAAATTTAGGACAATTGACTTTAAGCTTAGAACCCGAAAAAGCGGCGGAGATCGATCGACGGCTGCACGATCGAGAAATTGTTGAATTTACTGCGACGACGACAGTCATGAATATCAACATTTGCGATCGATATGTATTTATTCCATTACTCAAGCAACCCGATCTATCCAATCGCAACCGCAGCCAATTGTGGGGAAGAATTTGCTTAGTAGGAAATCTCAATAGTATCTGGACATCCCAAGATTTATCTTGGGTGCAAGCGTTGGGGCAACAACTACTCACAGCAATGAATCTGTTCGCCGGATTTACTAATAATGATACTAATCAGCGTGATTCTTCCACGTCAGAGCTAGTCGAACTAATCGAACGGATTGCCGAGCTAGAGTCGGTATGCCACCAAAAAGATGACTTTATCAATAATATTTCTCATGACTTACGCGCACCGTTGATGAATATTAAAATGGCAATGCGGTTGTTAAAAACTAGTTTGAATGAAGATCGGCAGATTGCCGATTTATTGTCAGGACATCGGGCTGAAAAATATTTAGCAATTTTAGAGCAAGAATGCGATCGCGAAGTAGAATTAATTAATAATATTTTAGAGTTACAGCGATTGGAATTGGCAAACGAGAAAATCGCGATCGAAGCAGTAGAAATTCAGGCATGGTTACAAAATGCGATCGCCCCATTTATTCATCGTACCAGTATAGATCGCCAACAATTAGTTACTACTGTATCCGAATGGATTCCAACTATTGCCACCGATCGATTTTACCTGACCAAAATTTTTACAGAATTGTTAAATAATGCCTGCAAATATACTCAGGTAGATGGGCAAATTCATGTAGAGATCTCTGGAGAGCCAAATTCAGAGTGGCTGACGATCGTCGTCAAAAATCAGACTCAAATCTCCGCGCAACATCTACCCCACATCTTCGAGCAATTCTATCGGATTCCTAGCAGCGATCGATTCTCTGCTGGAGATGGTACTTTGTCCTCGCAACAAGGGGGTAGCGGTCTAGGGCTATCCTTGGTTCAAAAGTTAGTGCAGCAATTAAACGGTCAAATTCATGTTGCCAGTATTAGTGGCTGGACTGAGTTTGCAGTTAAATTACCTTTGAATCACCCCGTTTGAAACGGTTCGCACTCGCTAGAATATATAAAACAATCCCTAACCATCGGCTAGGGATTGTTTTGAATAAAATTATCAGGGCGAACGACGGGATTCGAACCCGCGAGTGGAGGCACCACAAACCTCTGCCATAACCACTAGGCGACGCTCGCCATACTTTATTCGTATAAACAAGCATAACACGAACTAGCTAAATTAGTCTAGGGCTATAGTAAAATCATTAAAGCAAATGCCTACGTGTCCGAATCGATGCTGAAACAGTTATGATGCTGACGATCGATCGCTAAAATAGACAGTCGCGTCAACTATTTTTTCGAGGCTGTATGGGTGGTAGGAACATCAAGCTATGACGATCTTCCGTACCTCGTGCAGGGGGATTAAATTTTGAATTGTAGCTGCTAGTAACCTGAGTGGGACGGGTTTGGTTAAATATTCATTTGCCCCAGCGGCTAGGCAGCGTTCCCGATCGCCATTCATCGCTAAGGCTGTCAGTGCAATAATCGGTAATTTGGCAAATTGAGGATCGCGCCGCAGTTGTTGGATCGCTGACAAACCATCTAAGACAGGCATTTGGATATCCATCAAAATCGCGGCGGGATGATGCAGCTTTGTTAGCTCGATCGCCTCTAGACCATTTTCCGCCACAATAATGTCGTATCCTTTTGCTACTAGATAATCAGAGAGTGTCTCGACATTAGCTTTGTTGTCATCGGCGATCGCGATTAGGGGTCGTCTGTTTGCGTCAGCCGTACCGCTGGACAATTCTATTTGAGAGCAAGTTTTAGCAACTTCGGTCGATCGACAATCGCTGGGCAATGAAAATCTCGACGGCTGACTGCCGCATGGTAAATCGATCGTGAACCGACTACCGATATTAATTTCACTACTGACACTTACTCTCCCCCCATGCAGCTCGACCATCTCCCGCACCAGATTTAGTCCCAAACCCGTACCCTTGCATTGGCGGCTCACAGCACTATCGATTTGGACAAAGGGCTGAAATAGTCGCTGGAGATTTTCTGGGGCGATCCCGATGCCTGTATCGCTCACTACAACTTGCATCCAAGCTGGATCTGCTGATACCACTTCCAAGTTGACGCGACCACCTACTGGGGTAAATTTGACCGCATTGGAGAGCAAGTTAATCAAAACTTGGCGAATCCGACGTTCGTCGATGACTAGCTCGGGCAGATTGGGAGGGATATTTATGTCTAGTTGAATCTGTTTTTGGAAAGACTGCTGTTTGACAAACGATAGACTAGCATGGCATAGCTGACCGATATTAGTGGGAACACAGTCTAATTCTAGCTTTCCCGCCTCGATTTTTGCCAGATCGAGAATATCATCGATCAATTCCAGCAGGTGAGTACCACTATTATTGATGACTTCGATGCAGCGGATTTGCTGTTTGTTGAGTGAACCATATACTTGTTCTTGTAACCCCTCCGACATTCCCAAAATTGCGTTGAGCGGCGTGCGGAGTTCGTGACTCATGTTGGTGAAAAAACTACTTTTGGCTTGGTTGGCACTATCAGCTAGTTCTTTGGCGGCTTTGAGTTCGAGGGTACGTTCTTCAACTTTTTGTTCGAGTACTATAAATGATGCTTGTAGCTCGGTATAGAGTCTGGCATTTTCGATGCTGATGGCGGCTTGGGCAATAATTACTTTGAGTGTATCTAATCGATCGCGCGTAAATGCGCCGAGTGTAAGTTGATTTTCTAGATACAAGATCCCGATTAACTCGCCTTGATTTAAGATCGGGCTACAGAGGACGCTTTTGGGTTGGTGTTGCTCCAGATAACTATCTCCAGCAATTCGATCTACGTGTGCATCGATGAGGAGAATTGGTTCCAAGCTATTCTTGACTTTATTTACCAAGCTAATCGCTACATCAGTACTCAGCTCGAATGGTATTGGCTCTAGTATCTGGGGTTGTTGCCCCAACTTTACCCTGGCGATTACCTGTAAGTTTTCTTGTTGTTTGAGGAGTAAAACACATTTGTCCGCACCAGCATTGGCGATGACGATTTCTAAGAGACTAGGGATGAGTCGATCGAGTCCGATCTCTCTGGAAATAGTTTGCGAGGCTCTGAGGAGGGTAGCCAAATCTAAGAATTCAGAGGTACCAGTGCTCGAAGTGCAAATTATCGTCGTTTCGATGTCGGACTCATCATCAGTGGCTCGATCGCCAATTGCGGCGGGGGCACTCAGAATGGGTGCCAGCAGTTGGGGGTAGAGTGTGGCTAAATGGTTGACTTTGGCGATCGCACCCCATCGTCCATAACAGTAGTACGCCTCAAAGGCGTAAGCTTGAGCGATTTTTGCTTTGCCCCAGTCTAAGTAAAATTTCGTGGCTAGTTCGTTTGCTAGTGCTTCTTCATGGACAAATTGATGTTCTTTGGCTAAAGCAATAGCTCGATCGTAATGTTCGATCGCCGCAGCTCGGTTGCCTAATATCTGTTGCTTTTGGGCTTCGATCAAATGCCACTGATGGAGGTAATTCATCGGCGTCTCTTGTGCCCATTTGTAGATCTCAGCTTGATGGATTTCCACTTGGAAGAGAGTTGCTGATTGCTCCTGTGCTGACTGTTCGGCAGCAAGTGCTAGGTATGTTAAAGCAGCATAAAAATGAAATACGGAAACCGAAATCATTCCTGAGAGTGCAACTAAATACCGTTCACCTTCTGTAATATTTGCTAGAGCAGCCTTATAGTTACCAAATAAGTACGCCAGCATCAACTTGTAAACATGGATATAAGCGATCGCAATAAGTTCGCCATCTTGAATATGTCTGGGAATCATTACTGTCTCATCATAAGCAGTGCCGATTAAGGACTCCGACTGACTTCCCTTTGCCATCAAGTTCAGTACTACCTGCCGTTTCATCTGTAGATAAGCTATGGCAGAATATTGCTTGATCTGCTCTAAAGCATTAGTATGAGCTGATATCTCCGATTCCAACGTATTTAGTTGCACTCCACAAAGCAGGTTGGCATCAAAGTAACAACAGATGCTATAACCGATGGCGAGAAGATCGCCAGATTCCATACTAGCCGTGTAAGCATATTTCAGTGTCGGGATGGTCGATCTAATTGGTTCTTGGCGATGCTGAATCCAAGTAGCAAATAAAAATGAAATTCTACCCTGTAACTCTCTAGCATTAGGGGAATCCATCAGAGCTATGGCTAATTTACCAAAACGATAACCTGTCTCCGCATCTCCGAAAAAGGCACTTAGCACAAAACCATAATTAACATACCCCATCGCTGATGCAGGTATATTTCCAAACTGGAGCGACAAGCTCACCATCTTGAAGCTCAGAAGGGGCATCAACGTTGGCATCGCATTGAAAGTAGGCGCGCTTAAATCGGCTAATAATTCTATTATTAGCTGTGCCTGAATATGTTCCAGAGGAGCGGATGCGCCAACGGTCATCACTGGTAAATTTAAGAGGTCTTCAATTCTTCTGCCTTGAAGTTGGCTCTTGAGCATTTCTAGTGCTTCAACCGTCTGGGCTTCGTTAGGTGTGGTGGGGAATTCAAACCCCAATTGAGAGAGTACTGTTGCGCCTGTGGCGATCGCTTCCTCCCCTCTACCGTTGGCAGTAAGTGCTGCAATTTGAATTCTATAAATACTAACTTTATCCAAAATAGTTCGCGCTGATCGCAGTACCACGCTGGCGATCTCTTCCATTCCCTCTAGATTCCCTTCCAGATAGGCAGCTTCAGCCGCAGCAATATGAAGATCTAATGTCAACTGGTACTGGGTTTCCCAACAGTTGATGGCTAGAAGTTGGATTCCGGTTTGGAGATAAATATTTGCCGCACAATAAGCAGTAGAATTCCTCGCTTTTTTACCTGCTTTAAAGTTAAGATCGACAATTATTTGTCGATCGCTTGGATCGGTAATTAATTCTTTGGCTACATTCAAATGTCCAACAATATCGAATAGTCTTTCCGCTCTGACAACCTCTGAACCTGAGTTCGATGAAGCTGTGCCTCATCATCAAAGCAAGTCTCTGATAGTGTT
>ENA-OFCE01000382-OFCE01000382.1-metagenomes-genome-assembly--contig:-NODE-382-length-30064-cov-6.074344_pt1:5000-30064 | contig 30064 bp, 14 predicted proteins | sample MGYA00153388_OFCE01 | MGnify analysis MGYA00153388 | reverse complement strand
AGCGCCATTGGGAGGGGGTACTCCGTCTCGGCCTGCGCCAGATCGAGGGCCTGCGCCTTGATGCCGCGACCCGGATCGTCGCCGCGCGATCCGACACGCCCTACGCCAGCGTCGAGCAAGTCCGCACCCGGTCGGGCACCAATGTCGCGGCGGTCGAGCGGCTGGCGGAGGCTGACGCGTTCCGGTCGATCAAGCTCGACCGGCGCGGGGCGTTGTGGGACGCGCGGGCCTTGAAGGGCGCGCCCGATTTGCCGTTGTTCGCCGCCGCCCAAGCCCGCGACGAGGGGTGGGAGACCGAAATCGTCCGCCTCCCCGCAATGCCGCTCAGCGAGCATGTGGTGAGCGATTACCAGACCATCCGGCTGAGCCTCAAAGCCCATCCGATGAGCTTCCTGCGCGACCATTACGGAGCCCGCGGGTTCGTCACCGCGGGCGAGCTGCGCAGCCTGCGCTACGGCCGCCGCGTGTCGCTCGCCGGGCTGGTGTTGATCCGCCAGCGGCCGGGCAGCGCCAAGGGCGTGTGCTTCATCACGCTCGAGGATGAGACCGGGATCGCCAACCTCGTCGTGTGGCCCGACAAGTTTGCCGCCCAGCGCAACATCGTCATGGGGGCGCGGCTGATGGTCGTTCACGGGCTGGTCCAGCATGACGAGGCAGTGGTCCATGTCGTGGCCGCGCGGCTGGAGGATGATACCGCGATGCTGCGCCAATTGTCCGAGGATTCGCTGCCCTCAACGCTCAGCGCGGGCGATGGCGGCGGCAGCTGGCGGCCGCCCGCCGGATCGCACCCGCGCGACGTCACCATCATCCCCAAAAGCCGCGACTTTCATTGATCCGTTGCGCCGGACCGCGCGGCAAGGCAAAGCGCGATGGTGAGCAGCGTCAACCAATGGATCGAGCAATATGGCGTGCTCGGCGTCTTCCTTACCGCCGCGGCGGAAGGCGAGATCGGCGTGCTCATCGGCGGTGCGATGGCGCATATGGGCAAATTGAGCCCGGTGATGGTCGGGCTTGCTGCCTGGGCGGGATCGTTCGTCTCGACCCAGGCCTTTTTCCACCTCGGCCGGTCGCAGCGCGACGGACGCTGGGTGCGCCACGTCAAGCATCGCATGGCATTCGCGAAGACACTGGAGTGGATCGAGAGAAGGCCGCGCCTGTTCTGCTTCGGCTATCGCTTCATCTATGGCTTTCGAGTCGTCGGGCCGGTCGGGATCAGCCTGAGCGGGGTCAATTCAAAGACCTTCGCGGTGATCAACCTGTTCTCCGCTTTGCTGTGGGCAATCGGCGCCACCGCGCTTGGCTGGTGGGCAGGACCGACGGTGTTCGAGAAACTCGGGCAATGGTTCGATTGGCACGATCTGCTGATCGTCGGGGTCGGCGCAGCGGCGATGTTGCTGATCTTCCTTGGCTGGCGCAGGATGACCCGCAAGGAGGAATCGTCCGATGATGCTGCTGGCGATGATGCTGATGTTCGCCCCGGATTCGACGCCGGCGGGCCGCTGGAAGAATCCATCGGGCAGCGTGATCGTCGCGATTGACGCGTGCGGCGCGGGCTATTGCGGCACCGTCGAGTCGGCATCGGACAAAGCCAAAGTAGACGCGCGCAAGGGCGGCACCGAAACGCTGGTCGGAACCCAATTGATGACCGGCTTCACCCCCGCCGGTGACGGCAGATGGAAAGGCCGGTTGTTCATCCCCGACCTGAACCGCCGGAGCAAGGCCGAGCTCAGGCTGCTCAGCGACGGTCAGCTCAAGGTCACCGGCTGCGCGGTCGGGCGAATGATCTGCAAATCGCAAACGTGGACCAAGGCGGACTAAGCGCCAATCTCGCCCGCCAGCACCGCCCTTTGGAGCGCGGCCATTTCGTCGGCCCAGTAACGATCGGTCTCAAGGTGTGGCGAGAGGCTGCGCACGGTCGCATGGACCGCCTGGAGCTTGGGCGACGTCCTGACCGGCGCATGATAATCGACCCCCTGCGCCGCGGCGATCAGCTCGATCGCGATCACCCCCGCCGCATTGCGCGCGATGGTCACCGCCTTGCGCGCGGCGATCGGCGCCATCGAGACATGATCCTCCTGCCCCGCCGAGGTCGGGATCGAATCGACACTGGCGGGGAACGCGAGGCTCTTGTTCTCGCTGACCAAAGCGGCGGCGGTGACCTGCGGGATCATCAGCCCCGAGTTCAACCCGCCGTCGTCGGTCAGGAAGGCCGGCAAATGGCTCATCGTCGGGTCGACCAGCACCGACGTCCGCCGTTCCGAAATCGAGCCGACTTCGCACAAGGCCATGGCGATGATGTCGGCGGCGAAGGCGACCGGCTGGGCATGGAAATTGCCGCCCGAAATAACCTCGTCCGTTTCTGCAAAGAGGATCGGGTTGTCGGTCACCGCATTGGCCTCGATCTGAAGCGTCCGGCCGGCGTTGATCAGTAAGTCGAGCGCGGCGCCCATCACCTGCGGCTGGCAGCGGAAGCTGTACGGGTCCTGCACCCGGTCGCAATCATGGTGGCTGGTGTTGATCTCGCTGCCCTCGAGCAGGGCGCGGAGCCGCGCCGCGACGGCGATCTGGCCGGGCTGGCCGCGCAATTGGTGGAGGCGATCGTCGAACGGGCAGATACTGCCCTTGAGCGCATCGACCGACATCGCCCCGGCATGGATCGCCGCGTCGAACACCCGGGTGCCGAGGAACAAGGCGTCGAGCGCGATGGCGGTCGAGGCTTGGGTGCCGTTGATCAGCGCCAGCCCTTCCTTCGGCGCAAGGACCAATGGCTCGCGGCCCATGCGGGTCAGCGCAGCGGCGGCGGGCATGACCTCGCCGACGAGGTCGATCCGCCCTTCGCCCATCAATGCCGCGACCATGTGCGCCAGCGGTGCGAGGTCGCCGGACGCGCCGACGCTGCCCTGGCTAGGGATCAGCGGCATTGCATCGGCATCGAGCAATGCCTGCAACGCCTCGATCACCGCGCGCCGCACGCCGCTGTGACCGCGGCCGAGCCCGATCAGCTTGAGGATGATCATTATCCGGACGGTGTTGCGGGGGAGCGGGTCGCCGAGCCCGCAGCTGTGGCTGAGGATCAAATTGCGCTGGAGATCGGCGAGCTGCACGGCAGGGATGCGGGTCTGGGCGAGCAGGCCGAACCCGGTGTTGATGCCATAGACGGTCTGGCCCGAGGCGACGATCCGGTCGACCGCCTGCGCCGCGCCGTCGATCGCGGTCAGTGCGGTATCGGACAGGCGCGCCGGAGCGCCGCTCCACAGGTCGCGCAACTGGTCGAGGGTGACGGTGCCGGGGGTGAGGATGATCATTGCGCCGCTGTATCCCATTTGCGGCTGACGAACATGCCCCTGGTGCGGCTGGTCAGGTGAAAATCGCGGCACAGGTCGCAGCGGTACGGGCGAAGCGGGAACTGGGCGTCGCGCGCCGCCGACGCGGCCTCACCAAGTGATCCGTAGCGCCGCTTTTTCGCGCAAATTCCGGTTCGCGTTCGCAGCCTGTGTGGTCCTTTTCCAGCGCCAATCTTCACGAACGTTCACAGTAGCCATGGCGGTTTTTCGCCATTCTTGTCGGAGGTTGGCGACTGCAACCGGCATTCGGGTCGAGCGATTCGGCCATGCCATGGGCGGCATCAAATAGGACAGGGTTTTCTTCGGGTCGCAGTTCAAGGATTTACGTTCGTGGGTGTGCGGGGGCGTTGAATGGTGCCGGACGGCGGCCACGCGGCAGACATTTTGCACACGAAGGCACGAAGGCAGGAAGGAAGCCGCGAAGGGGGCTGCTTCGTGGCTTCACGTCTTCTTCGTGCCTTCGTGCATTCGTGTGGAGAATCTTGTTTTAAGCAGGTGGGTCCGCGAATGGTCCCGATGTTCGCGGTGACGAGCGTGATTTTCGGTTCGGGGAGATTCGGAGCGAAAAGCGAGCGTCGACGAGGACACGCCGCAATTCGCCTCTGCTAACTCCGCCGGTTTTTAGGCAGCGTTTTCATAGGGTTGGCTGATCATGGGCGAATCCAGACCTCGTCTTTCGAGCCGCCACTATGGTGGATTGAAAGGCCTATGGCGCGCCCGACCCGGAACCGTGATTGCTTTCAATCAAACAAACAGGGTTAACAAATCGATCATGATGGGGTACCGACTTGCACGGTCATCTTCGAGTCAGTTTGCGAAAATAGGGGATTATTGATGCGACTATTTATTCTCGCTGCCTTTGCGTTCGCAGCGGCGGTTTCCGGTCCGGCAGCAGCAGACACTTACACCGCTGGGAATTTCACTGGCGGCACGTTCGGTGGGAATGCCAACGTCCAATCGCCCTTCAGCGGCAACGGCTTTTTCGCTGGCCAGACATTTACCGGCAACTTCGTTTTCGACACTAATCTGGTTCCTGCGGCGGGTAGCGGTTTTGTAAACGTATCTCCGTCGAGCTTCCCCGACGTAGCCAACATTCCTTACGGCAACCAGTTTACCTTCAATTTCGGCACGCTGACGTTCACCGCAGCTGGGGCCGACCTGTTTGCGATCCAGTACAATAACGGGAACTTCAATGGCTTTGCCTTCATCGATGAATTCGCCTTCATGGGCGGCAATTATCAATTGAACATCCAGGGCGGATCATTGTCGGTTTATCAAATCGTCAACGGCAATCCGACCTTCAACAGCCTGGTGAATGGCTATATCAATATCGGCAGCCGCGCCGTGACGAACCAGACACCCTTCACGCCGACCTCCTCGGCCCCCGGCGTTCCCGAGCCGAGCACTTGGGCGATGATGCTATTGGGCTTTGGCGGAATTGGTGTCGCAATGCGTCGTCGCAAGCGACTCGATTCCACGCTTCGCCTTGCTTGAAGCCGATCAGTCCTGATCATTTAAGAGCCGCCGACGCCGTTCGGCGGCTCTTTTTTTCGACATGGAGCAAGAGCGTTCCGGGCAAAATCATTTCGTAACGCGAAGCGCCGGACAGGTCGGGGTCGAGTCCATCGCCGCTAAAGTGCGTCCGGTCGGACGCGCGGGCGGCGCCGTCGGTGCCGTTGGCGACGATCCGCGTGGATGAACGGGGGCCTTGGTTGGTGTCTAGCGGCTCCTTTCTCCCAGCGGCCCGGTGCGAAGTCTTTTCACACGAAGGCACGAAGCAGGAGGATGGCACGAAGGGTGCTCCTTCGTGGCTTCCTGCCTCTTCTTCGTGGCTTCGTGTGGAGACTCTTGTTTTAAGCTGGTGGGGTCCCGGCTCAAGGCCGGGACGGGCTGTGGATCATCGGCAAATCGAGCCCCTGCTCTTTCGCGCAGTCGATCGCTTCGGCGTAGCCGGCGTCGGCGTGGCGCATGACGCCGGTGGCGGGGTCGTTCCACAGGACTCGTTCCAGCCGCCGCGCGGCGTCATTGGTGCCGTCGGCGACGATCACCATGCCCGAATGTTGCGAATAGCCCATGCCGACTCCGCCGCCGTGGTGGAGCGAGACCCAGGTTGCGCCCGCGGCGGTGTTGAGGAGGGCGTTGAGCAACGGCCAGTCGCTGACTGCGTCGCTGCCGTCCTTCATCGCCTCGGTCTCGCGGTTGGGGCTGGCGACGCTGCCGCTGTCGAGATGGTCGCGGCCGATGACGATCGGCGCGCTGACTTCGCCATTGCGGACCATCTCATTGAAGGCGAGGCCGAGGCGGTGTCGCTGACCCAAGCCGACCCAGCAGATCCGCGCGGGCAGTCCCTGGAACGCGATGCGCTCGCGCGCCATGTCGAGCCAGCGGTGGAGGTTGGCGTCGTCGGGGATCAGTTCCTTGACGCGCTGGTCGGTGCGGTAAATGTCCTCAGGATCGCCACTCAATGCGACCCAGCGGAACGGCCCGATGCCGCGGCAGAACAACGGCCGGACATAGGCCGGGACGAAGCCGGGGAAGTCGAACGCATGGACGACGCCGGTGTCGAGCGCTTCCTGGCGGATGTTGTTGCCGTAATCGAAGGTCGGCACGCCCATTTTCTGGAAGGCGAGCATGGCCTCGACATGGGCGGCCATCGAGTGGCGGGCGGCGGTGACCACCGCTTGCGGATCGCGCTCGCGCATCTCGATCCATTTGGCGACGCTCCACCCAGCGGGGCAGTAACCGTTGGCGGGGTCGTGGGCGCTGGTCTGGTCGGTGACCGCATCGGGGCGGATGCCGCGCGCGACCATCTCGGGCAGGATCTCCGCGGCATTGCCGAGCAGGCCGACGCTGGTCGGCTCGGTGGACTTGGCAAGGATGTCGAGCGCTTCGTCGATATTGGTCGCGCGATGATCGAGATAGCGGGTGGCGAGGCGTTTCTCGATCGATGATTCCTGGACCTCGACCGCGATGCAATGCGCCCCGGCCATGACCGCGGCGAGCGGCTGCGCCCCGCCCATCCCGCCAAGCCCGGCGGTGAGGATCCACTTGCCGGCAAGGTCGCCGCCATAATGCTGGCGGCCCATTTCGGCGAAGGTTTCGAACGTGCCCTGCACGATGCCCTGCGTGCCGATGTAGATCCACGACCCCGCAGTCATCTGGCCGTACATCATCAGCCCGAGGCGATCGAGTTCGTTGAACTTCTCCCACGTCGCCCATTTCGGAACCAGGTTGGAGTTGGCGATGAGCACGCGCGGGGCGTCGGCATGGGTGCGGAACACCCCGACCGGTTTGCCCGACTGGACGAGCAAAGTCTCGTCGTCGTCCAGTCGCTCAAGCGTCTCGACGATGGTGTCGTAGCAGTCCCAGTTGCGCGCCGCGCGACCGATCCCGCCATAGACGACCAGGCTTTGCGGATCTTCGGCGACTTCGGCGTCGAGGTTGTTCATCAACATCCGAACCGCCGCCTCGGTGGTCCAATGCTTCGCCTTGATCTCGGAGCCGCGGCGAGCGCGGATTCGGCGGCTGTTGTCTCTCCGTTGGTCGGTCATCCGAACATCAGCGCCCACCAGCACAGAATTAATCCGACCAATGACACGCCAAACACCAGCGTCCGCACCTTGGGTACGCCGGCGGCGTAAAGCGGGAGGTAGATCAGGCGGCCGACGAAGTAGAGGCTGGCGCCGACTTCGGTCTTCCAGCCAAGCCGGCCGAGAATTGCGGCACCAAGCAAAGCGGCGATGAACAAGGGCAGCGTCTCGTAGAGATTGGCCTGGGCGCGGAGCAGGCGACCGGCGAGCGGATTGAGCGGCGGCATGTCGCCGTCGCGCGCGCCCATGTTCCAGTCGATGCCATATTGCTTCGTGCGGACATTGCCGGCCCATAATATGTTGACCAAAGCGAGCGCGATGGTCGCGCCGAGCATAATGAATTCTAGTTTCATGAAACCCTCATTTCGCGTCGGTCATGGCGTCTTCCTAAGCGCGAGAGCGGCGGACGACCAGTGCCGCTTCGCCTTGTGTCGATCCGGGATATTTGCCAGCGTCGACATGGGGAGACGGCGATGAGCGGGTTTCATGAGCAGTTGACGAAGCGTCGCGAGCCGATCGGCAAATTGCTGTTCGAGATCGTCATCATCTTCATCGGTGTCACCGCCGCCTTCGCGCTGGAGGCGGCGCGGCAGGACCGGAGCGACGCCGATTATCGCAACAGCATGATCGCGGCGATGATCCCGACCTTCGACGACATGCAGCGGCACAATCGCATTTTCATCGATGAAGCGGAGAAAAAGATTGACGCCTTTGACCGCGATCTCGCCGCAGGCAAACGGCCGTTGCTTCCGATTCTTCGCGAATCCGGAGCGGAGCGGCCGCCATTGCGCGCGTGGGACGGAATTGTCGCCAGCGGCGTGTCCAAAGTGATGCCACCGAAATTATATTTTGAACTATCGCAGTTCTACAACCGGCAGGAATCGCTCGGTGAGCGCTATGTACGTTATGCCGAAATGACCGAGCGCGACATCTTTCCGCTCGGCCCCGATCAAAAAACGATTTACGATCTCTCGACCGGCCAGTTGAAGCCGCAATATGCCGCCTACGTCGATCGCCTGCGCGATCTGCTCGCAGCAACGCGGAAGATCGATCCGCAGGCGCGCGCCATGAAGGCGGAGGTGCAGGCGCTGAATTAGGCGTCTCGTCCCGCAAAAATCCGCCGCTCCGGCCCCGGCATCCCGATCCAGTAGCCGAGCTCGCCCAGGTCATCGACGCGCCAGGCGCAAAGGTCGGCGGCCTTGCCCGCCTCGATGCTGCCGATATCGTACGCGAGGCCGAGGGCGCGGGCGGCGTTGATGGTCATTCCGGCGATCGCTTCCTCGGGGGTCAGGCCGAACAGGGTGCACGCCATGTTGATCGCCAGTTGCGGGTTGAGCAGGGGCGAGGTGCCAGGGTTGCAGTCGGTGGCGATGGCGATCGGGACGGCGTGGTCGCGCAGCAGCTGGACCGGCGGCTGGCGCGTTTCCTGGAGCGCGTAATAGGCGCCCGGAAGCAGGACGGCGACGGTGCCCGCAGCGGCCATCGCCTTCGCCCCGGCGGCGTCGAGATGCTCGAGATGATCGGCCGACAGCGCCTTATATTTTGCGGCGAGCGCGGCGCCGTGCTGGTTGGACAATTGCTCGGCGTGGAGGCGCACCGGGAGGCCGTGCGCGCGCGCCGCGGTGAACACGCGTTCGACCTCGGCCGGGGTGAAGGCGATGGTTTCGCAAAACGCGTCGACGCTGGTCGCGAGGCCAGCCTTGGCGACCGCGGGGATCATCTCCTCGATGATCATCTTCACATACGCATCGCGGTCGACGCCCGGCGGAATCGCGTGGGCGGCGAGGAGGGTGGGGACGATCCGCACCGCCTCCCCCGCGCCGATCTCCCGCGCCATCTCGAGCATCCGCATCTCAGCGGCGGTATCGAGCCCGTAGCCCGACTTGATCTCAACCGTGGTCACCCCGCCCGCCATCAACGCATGGAGGCGGCGGCGCGACTGGTCACGCAGCTGGTCGTCGCTCGCCGCCTTGGTCGCGGCGACGGTCGAGGCGATCCCGCCGCCGGCTTTGGCGATGTCCTCATAGGATGCCCCAGCGCGGCGCATCGCATGTTCGCCAGCGCGCGTTCCGCCGAACACCAGATGGGTGTGGCAATCGACCAATCCCGGCGTGACCCACGCGCCGCCCAGCGCGACCACTTCCTTCGCGCGGAAGCCCGCCAGCTCGGTGCGCTTGCCGACCCGCACGATGCGCCCGCCGTCAATCCCGATCGCGGCATTGGCGAACAGGCCGAGCGGGTTGCCCGGCTGCGGCACCATCGTCGCGACGTGGCAGTCAGTGATCAGGCGGTCCCACATGCTGTGGTGGCAATGGCGGCGCGCGATGCTAATCGTCAAGCATGAGCTGGCCCAACCTCACCGACTTGCTGGTCGCCGCCGACGCTGAGGCGCCGATCGGGCTGGTCGGCGCACCGCTCGCCGCCGGGTCGGTGACTCCCGGACGCTGCGACCTCGCCCCCGCCGCGCTACGCGCGATCCTCCGCCGGATCGGGCGCTATGATGTCGAGACCGGCCGCGAACTGGCGAGTTACGTCGCGGACTATGGCGACATCCGCATCGACGGGCTGACTATCGAAGCGGCGACTGCGCCCATCCGCACCGCTTGCGCGGCGAGCCTTGCCCGCCACCCGCTCACCTTGCTGGTCGGCGGCAATAATGCGGTCACCCGGCCCGCCGTCCACGCGCTCGGGCTTCCGCTCGACCAAGTAGGGCTGATCACCCTCGACGCGCATTTCGATCTCCGCGATACCAACGCCGGGCTCGGCAATGGCAATCCGGTACGGGCACTGCGCGAGGATGGCTTGCCCGGGCGCAACATTGCGCAGATCGGCCTCGCGCCGTTCGCCAATTCGGCCACGATGCACCGTGACGCGATCGACGGCGGGCATCTGGTGGTCACCATCGACGAGGTTTGGACGGCGGGCATCGCCGCAGCTGTCGAGCGCGCGCTAACCCGAGTCGCCCATTGCACTGCGATCGTCGTCGATTGCGACATCGACGTAATCGACCGCGCGCAATTTCCCGCCGCGCCAGGCGCCCGCCCCGGCGGAATGGCGGCGCGTGATTTCTTCATCGCCACCCGCGCCCTCGCTGCGCACCCCAAGGTCCGCCTGATCGACCTGACCGAATGGGACCCGCCGCTCGACCGGTCCGACCTCAGCGCGCTCGTTGCCGGTCGATGGCTAGCCGAATGCATCGCCGGGTTCGAACAGCGCGATGCCTGAAACAACCGCGACAAGTAGTTGGAAATCCCTGATTGGGTCACATCAAATATGACCCATTCCATTGACTCACGTTAATTAGGGTTTCAACAATCTTAACGCGCAATTAGCGAGTCGCTGGGAGGCGATTCGATGGTGCGCGTCCATGATTGGGGAATCGTGCATGGGGGCTCGGGACTATCGATTTGCGCTGGGGGCAGTGGCCGCCGGGACCAGTTTGTTGGCGGCGATGCCGGCGTCGGCGCAGTCGCTTGCGCCAACGCGCGACGAACTCACGCGCCAGCAGCCCGAGGTTGCGCCGCCCAAATCGACGCTCAACGTCATCGGCGGGGTCGAACGATCGCCTTGCCCGCTGGCCGATCCCGAATTCAACGACGTCCGGGTCAAGCTGACCGACGTTCAGTTCAACAATCTCAAGGGCGCGACCGATGCCGAGCTTCGCCCGAGCTGGGCCGATTATGCCAATAAAGACGAACCGGTCTCGATCATTTGCGAAATCCGCGATCGCGCCGCGACCTATTTGCGCGACAAGGGCTATCTCGCCGCAGTCCAGGTGCCGACCCAGCGAATCGAGAATGGGGTCGTCAAGCTCGAGGTACTTTACGCCCGCGTGACGACGATCCGCGCGCGCGGCCAGACCGGCGGGGCCGAGGCCAAACTGGCCGGCTATCTATCCAAGCTGACCCAGGACGAGATTTTCGACCGCAACCGCGCCGAGCGCTATCTGCTGCTGGCGCGCGACCTGCCGGGCTATAACGTCCAACTGACGCTCAAGCCGGCAGGGACCGGGCCGGGCGAATTGATTGGCGAAGTGTCGGTCATCCGTCAGGCCTATGCCGTCGACGCAGTCATCCAGAACCTCGCCGCGCGGGAAACCGGTCGCTGGGGCGGGCAGGTGCGCGGGCAGGTCTTCGGCCTTACCGGACTTGGCGATTCAACCTTCGTTTCGGCTTATTCGACGCTCGACTTCAAGGAACAACAGATCCTCCAGGTCGGGCACAGCTTCCGCCCCGGGTCCGAAGGGCTGACGATCAATGGCCAGCTGACCTATGCCTGGACCAAGCCGACCATCGCCCGCAACCCGGGCGATCCGTTCGTCAAGGCGCGGACCTTGTTCGCGACGCTTGGCGTGTCTTACCCACTGGTCCGCACCCAATCGCACAATGTCACGCTTGGCGGCGGGTTCGACTTTGTCGACCAGAAGGTCAATTTCTTCGGCCCGCTGACCCGCGACCATTTGCGGGTGGCCTTCCTGCGCGCCGATTTCGACGCTATCGACCTGAAGTCGCGGCGGCCCAAATGGAAGATCGGCGGCGGACTGGAGTTTCGCCAGGGGTTACACATCTTCGGCGCGACCGACCGCTGCTGCACGGTCGGCGTAACCCCGCCGAGCCGGGCCGACGGACGCTCGACCGCGACCGTCATCCGCGCCAATGCGACCGGCGAATTCGCACTTGGCAAATCGCTTGCCATCGCCGTCAGCCCGCGCGCCCAATATGGGTTCAAGCCGGTGCTCAGCTTCGAGGAATTCACCGTCGGCAATTATACTGTCGGGCGCGGTTACGACCCGGCGATCATTGCCGGTGACAGCGGCGTGGGGGTCGCGGTCGAGCTGCGCGGGCCACGGATTGCGCCGTTCAAGAGGTCGCGCTTCCTCGTCCAGCCGTACATTTTCGGCGATGCCGCCTGGGTGTGGAACAAGGGCATCAGCGGCTCGGACCATGTCAAATCGACCGGCGGCGGCCTTCGCGCCGGGCTCGACGAGCGGATGTCGATCGATGCTGCGGTCGCGGTCCCGCTCGAACGCGCCGGCTTGGCCAATCGGCGCGGCGGCGCGCGCTTCCTGCTGACCTTTACCACCCGTCTGCTCCCCTGGAGATCATGATGCGTAATCTCGTTTTGTCGTCACGCCGCACCCGGACAGGCTGTTCGGTACTGGCACTTGCCACCGTCATGTTGGTCGGCGCGACCCCGGCGGCGGCGCAAAGCCTGCTTGGCAGCGGGACCTTCGCCACTAACGGTGCGGGCTCGGCCGGAATCACGACCACGCCAACAACGACGACGATCACCGTCAATCCGGGCCAGAGCGTGATCGACTGGACCCCGACCGACAATGCCACCGGCGGCGGGACGATCGGCTTCCAGCTCGGCGGCACCACCGCGACCTTCAACAGCACCAATAATTTCGCGGTCCTCAACCGCATCAACCAGACCGACATCAGCCGCGCCATCTCGATGAACGGAACGATCAACTCGCGGATCAACGGCCAGCAAGGCGGAAGCCTGTATTTCTACTCGCCGGGCGGGTTCCTGCTCGGGTCGGGAAGCGTGATCAACGTCGGCTCGCTGGTGTTGTCGGCATCACCAATCACGGTCGACGGAACCGGCAATTTCATCAATGGCGTCAATAACCAGGTGATCTTCGGCCAGGCGCCGCGCGCGACTGCGGCGATTGTCACCACGGCGGGATCGACCATCAACGCCAGCGATGGCGATGCCTATGTCGCGATGGTCGCGCCGCGGGTCCAGCATGGCGGGTCGATCACCGTCAACGGCAGCGCGGCACTGGTCGCGGCCGAAGCGGCGACGATCAACTTCTCGCCCAGCGGGTTGTTCGATATCCAGGTCTCGGCCGGGTCGACCGACACCAACGGCATTGCGGCCACCGGAACGATCACCGGCGCGGCGAGCACCGGTGCGGCCGACATTCACCGCGCCTATCTGGTGGCGGTGCCCAAGAATAGCGCGATGACGATGCTGATCGGGGCGGGCAGCAACCTTGGCTTCGACGTCGCCGGTGCGGCCAATGTCGTCGGCAATACCGTCGTCCTGTCGGCTGGTCATGACATCTCGAACGGCGGGATCGGACAGGTCTCGACCGGATCGACCGCCGCAGCGGTCGCCAATCTGCAGGTCACCGATTCCAATTTCACCTCCGCTGTGGTCGGTGAAGCAACCGGCTACGCCCATCTGTCGGCGTTCAACCCGATGCGTTTCTATTCGGATGCCACGATCCACGCCAACGGCGAGATCTGGTTCAGCACGCAGGCTGCGGCGGGGACGATCAACGTCGACCGCAACCTGTCGCTGTCGACCGAGCGCTACGCCGCCAACGGCCAAACGATGAACACCGCTTCGGTCGACGTATTCAACGTCAACGGCGGCGGCCGGATCACCGTCAACGGCGCTACCAATCTCAACAGCACCGCCCATGGCGGGTCGAGTTTTACCAATGGAATTGCGGGCGGCAACGCCACGGCTGGGCTTGTCCGGGTTAACGCAGCTAGTGGCGGGCTGATCCAGCTGCTCGGCGGCGTGACCGCAACGGCTGACGCTTATGCTGGCAGCGGTGGCGCGACCGGGGCCAATGGCGGCAATGCCACCGGCGGTAACGTCCGGCTGGTGACCAGCGGCAATAACAGTAATTTGACCGTCGCTGGCGGCGCGACCTTGTCGAGCAATGCCTATGGCGGCAGCGGCAATGGCGGCGAATGCCTGGTTTGCGATGGCATTGGCGGCAATGGCCAGGGCGGCAGCATCCGCGTCGTATCCGGCAATGCGGGCGGATCGGCGATCAACATCGCTGGCGGGCTGACGGGCAGTGCCAATGGCTTCGGCGGGTCGGCCACGGCGCTCAACCGCGCGGCGGGCAGCGGTCGCGGCGGCGAAGCGTCATTCTACGTGGGGACCGGCAACACCAATACGCTGACTGGCGATCTACTGCTCGTCGCTGACGGGGTTGGGGGCAACAGCTCGCTCGGCAACGGGGGCAGCGGCACCGGCGGCCTGGCCGCGCTCACGGAGGCGGTCGGCGCGACCAGCGGGACGACCATTGTCAATGGCAATGTAGAACTAAGCACCGACGGCCGCGGCGGCACGTCCGGCGGGGACGGGACGCGCGGCGGGGACGGCAATGGCGGAACCGGGGCCAATGGCGCCTACCTGCTGGCGCTCAATACGTCGCTCACGGTCAATGGCGGGGTGTACGTTCATTCCGATGGCGCCGGTGGGTCGACCCGCGCCGGCATCGGCGGCGATGCCCATGGCGGCCAAACCTACATCATCTCGCAACGGGCGCTCTCGGTCAGCGGCCGGGTCAATTTATCGTCCGGTGCGCAGGGCGGATCGGGCGCCACTGGCGGCAACGGCACGGGCGGCGATGCGTCAATCGCTGCCAATAATGGTGGCAGCCTGAACTTGACGGGGAGTGTCACCAACTCGATTTCGGCCAGCGCGACCGGCGGCGATAGCTCCAACGGCAATGGCGGCGTCGGCAACGGCGGAACGGTCAACGTCTATGCGGTAAACGCCGCGAGCGCACTTAATATCGCCGGCAGCCTGGCCGCGCAAAGCAATGGCGTCGGCGGCTTTGGACAAGGTCCGGGGACGGGCGGCGACGGGGTCGGCGGCGCGATCAGCATCTACACCAATTCCGGCGCCGCGCTGACGGTATCGAACAATTTGCTTGCCAATGCTGACGGCTATGGCGGCGACGGCGATGATGGTGGCTTTGGCCGAGGCGGCGTGATCTCGGTCTCAAGCCAGTCGACGTTGAACGTTGGCGGCTTGTCGTCCGTGACGGCGAGGGGCTTTGGCGGCGACGTCGCCAATCTGTCCGTCCAGGGCCAGGCGGCCAACCAGCTCAACAACGTGGCCGGTGACGGGCTTGGCGGCAATATCGAAATTTATGCCCAGAACGGAACGCTGACACTGGCCGGTGCGGTCACGATGGATGCCAACGGGCGCGGCGGACAAGCATCGCAATCGGGCGATACCGCGGGCGATGGCACTGGTGGTCAGTCGCGGCTGTTTGCCAATGTCGGCGGGACGGTGACCCTGCAATCCTCGCTCAGCTCGACCGCGATCGGCCGGGGCGGCGACCAGGGCGGTTCAGGGATCATCGGCGGCAATGGCCAGGGCGGCGCAGTGCGCTTCCAGGCGACTGGCGCCAATGCCCATGTGTCGGTGGCCGGAAATGCCAACCTCGATGCGTCGGGACTGGCATCGACCAATGCTGGCGAATGTTTCAGTTGCGGCGGCACTGGCGGCAATGGCACCGGCGGGTCGGTGTGGGCCGAAGCGTTGGGTGCCGCGAGCGCCAGCCTGAACTTCGGGTCCAGCGTTATCATGGCCGCCAAGGGAATTGGCGGCGATGGGGATCGCGCTGCGGCGGGCAACGGCCAAGGCGGCACCGTATTGTTGCAAGCGACAGCCGGCGCGCATGTTGACGTCGCCGGTAACGCAACGCTCAATACCGATGCGCTTGGCGGCTATGGCTATGCCTACAATTTCGCCACTGCCACTGGCGGCAACGCGATCGGCGGAACGTCGCGTATCCAAAGTTATGATTCGCTCGGCGCGGGTGGACTGATTGCGATCGACGGCAGCGCTTATGTTTACGCGCGCGGCTATGGCGGTGACGCAGACGGTAACGCGCTGGTCATCGGCGGCGACGGAACCGGCGGCAGCGCGCATGTCATCAGCACCGGCGGATCGATCGTGGTCGGCGATCCCGAGCTTGGCTATGGCAATGTGGTGATGTCGGCCGACGGCTCCGGTGGCGACGCGGCTGGCGGAACTGGCGGCGACGGGCATGGCGGAAGCTTCGTCCGCATCGAAGCGATCAATGGCGATGTCACGATCAACGGTTCGGCATCCTTGTCGGCCAATGGCGTCGGCGGCAACGGGCTTAATGGCGGCGATGGGATTGGCAGCGGCGACACCAGCAACGCCGACCCCGCATTATGGACCGGCGGTGTCCACCTGTACGCCAAGAATGGCGATATCGTCATCGGCCGCGGTGTGACGATGACTGCCAACGGGACTGGCGGCGACGCTGGTTTCGGCAATGGTTATAGCGGTATTTATGGCGGCGATGGCGGCGACGGCGTCGGTGGATGGGTCGATATTTTCGCTGCCAATAGCGCGCTCGGCGCAAGCGCGATCACCATCCTGACGGGCAGTGGCAGCGGCAGCGGAAACGCCCAGCTCGAGGCCGACGCATTTGGCGGTCAAGGCGGCAATGGCGGCGCTGGCAGCTACGGCGGCAACGGGATCGACGGCGGCTACGGATCGCTTGGCGCCAGTGGCACCAACGGCGGCAACAGCACTGCGGGTGGCAACGGCGGGCGCGGCGGAAATGCCACCGGCGGCTATGCGGGGATCACCTCCGCATCCGACAATGGCCATGTCGACATTTCGTTCGCGGATGCATCGGCGCAGGCAACTGGCGGGGTCGGCGGGATTGGCGGCACCGGCGCATTGGGCGGCGCAGGCGGCAATGGCAGCTCCGGATCATTTAGCCCGGGCGGCTTCGGCGGCAATGGCGGCAATGGCGGCAATGGCGGCAACGGCGGCACGGGTGGTGCCGGCGGCAGCGCGATCGGCGGCGGGATTACGGTCGGCACCGTCACCGGCAATAACCAGCTGATCGGTCTTGGCCTGGGAAGCACCAATTTGGGAACGCTGTCGATCGATACCAGCGCGGTTGGCGGTACTGGCGGCGATGGTGGCGGTAACGGCTTTGGCGGATTTGGCGGATTTGGCGGGTCTGGCTTCACCGCCGGGCTCAATGGCGCTCGCGGCAATGATGGCGTGCTTGGCGGCGGCGGCGCGGGGGGCGATGCAACGGGAGGCTCCTCACTCCTGCTCGTCCGCGGATCGACGGTCACGGTCGATAGCGCGACGCTGACCGCCGATGCGACCGGCGGGGATGGCGGCCTGGGCTTCAACACCGGTTATGGAACCTTCGGCGTCGATGGTGTCGGCGGCGATGCCCGGGTTGGTGGCAACGGCCGGGGCATCCAGGTGCTGGCGACGAGCCGTTACCTGCTCGACAGCCAGCGTGGCCTGCTCAATGCCGGGACGATCGAAGGGACGGCGATCGCCACCGCCGGCGCTGGGTCCACTGACGGGGTCAGCGAAACGCTTGGCGGCAGCGGCGTCACTTTCCGCAATGCCGACGGCAATATCGATTCGCTCGATTTCCTGGTCCAGGCAGATGGCGCCCCGACGCCCGATGCGGACATCGTATCGGTCATCAACGGCGACGTGACCGTCGGTGGCGAGTTCAGGTTCATCACCAGCGGCAACATGTCGCTGTTCCTAGACGGTGGCGATTTCACCGCCGACAATATCGTTTTCCATGCCTATGACTTTGTTGACGATGCGACCAATAGCACGCCGCAGGACAATGGCACTTTCTTCGCCCAGCACTTCGATATTGCGACCGACAATAATTTCCTCACCACGGCCAACCTCGACAGCGTCGAAGCGCTGACGATCCTCGCGCCGGGGTCAATCTACGTCGCCAACATCAACGTCGATTCGTCGGTCGATCTGGAGGCGGTCAATGGCGAGGTGATCATCGGCAATTTGTTGGCCAATGGCGATGTCACCATCGACGCCGCGCAGGACATTCGCACCGGCACGATCAACAATAGTGCCAACACTAGCCTCGATGCTGGGGGGTCGATCAACGTCGGCGCGATCGATTCGGGTTACGGCGCGGTGTCGCTGCTCGCAGGCTCGTCCATCTCGGGCAGCACGATCGACGCCCGCTCGATCTTCGGCGACAGCGGCTCCTCGATTTTCCTGACGCAATTGACCGCAACTGGTGGCGATATCGAATTGGTCGCGATTGGCGATATCCTGGTCGGCACCTTGCTCGCCAGCGAGACGATCGACCTCAGCGCCGGTGGTTACGTCGATGGCGGCAATATGACCGCCGGCGACACCGTCGCAATCAAGGCTGGCGAGTCCGTCAACGTTGGCGATTTGTCGGCGGGCATCGTCAACCATTCGAGCGGCTATGACGGCGAATATAACGTCGCGATCCTCGCTGGAACGACAATCGACACTGGCGATATCGAGGCGTTCAACAGCGTCGGCCTGGCTGCTCGCGGCAACATCTCCACCGGCACGATCGACGCCGGGCGTATCTTCATGGCGCTTGGCGGCGGCAACATGAATTTCGGCGCAATCGACGCCGGAGATGACGTCTATCTCGCCAATTATTCGATGATGGCGCTTGGCGGGACGGTGACCGACGTCTTCGATCCGGCACCGATCCTGGCCGCACGGCCGGTCGCGAGCGGCGGTTCGATCACGATCAACGGCCCGGTCACGACCGGCAATATGCGCGCCAGTGCCGGAACGACGCTGACCGTCGGCGCAATCAATGCCCGCGGGCTGGTCGACCTGGCGTCGGGCGGGGCGATGCAGACGCAAAACATCACCGCCGGACAATCGATCATGCTGAACTCAGGCGGGTCGATTAGCGGCGGCAATCTGATTGCCAATACTTTGGTTCGCGTGGCGGGCATCGGCGCGGTCAATGTTGGCAACATCACCATCGTCCATCCGTCGGGCCAGCGCGAATTGGGCGCCACGGCGGCCAACCCGGTTGGATCGCCGGTCGAAGTGTTCGGCGCGTCGATCGCCACCGGAAATGTCACCACCGACGGCTATGTCGGGCTGTATTCGGCAGGGGCACTGACCGCCGGCAACGTCAATGCGGCGACCGACGTGATCGCGCTTGCGGGAGGCAACGCGACCCTCGGCGCAATCACCACCCCGGGGCGGTTCATCCTCGGCGGCTATTCGATGTTCGCCGGGCTGACCAGCGGATCGACCTTCACACCGACGACGGTGTTCACGCTGACCAAGGCCAAGACCGGCGGATCGGCGACCTTTGGCGGCTCGTCATCGGTCGGATCGTTCCAGGCGTTCGTCGGCACTGACACCACCTTGCAGTCGCTCCAGACGACGACATCCGCGCTGATCGATACCGGCGGGGTGATGACGCTCAACGGAACGCTCAACGGCACCAGCCAACTGATCTCGAACGACATCGACCTTGGCGCGAGCGCGGCGGTCAACACCGGCAACCTGCAACTGGTGTCGCGCAACGCGACCCAGACAGTGGTCGGCGATGGCGTGACCGGTGGCGGCTACCAATTGTCCGACGCCGAATTCGATCGCATCCACACCCCGCTGTCGGTCGTCGCCGACACCACCTATGGCGCGGCGGCGAAGATGCTGATCGGCAATCTGAGCGCGACCGTCTCGGGCACCAGCCAGACCGGGTACAATTATCTGTTCGCGACGGTCAACGGCACCAGCACGACCTCGGTCGGGTCGATCCGGGTGGTTGGCAACGCCAGCTTCAGCGGGCTCAGCCTGACCGACAATGTGGTGCTGCGCAGCAATCTGATCGAGCTCGATGCAGCCACTGCGTCGATCAACCTGCTCGGCCAGGGAACGACATTGGGCGGCGTGCTTGGCCTGTACGCACCCAGGGTATGGGTCGCGAGTGCCGACATATTGGCCAAGCTCGAAGTCAATGCGCGCTACACCGGCTACATCACCGACCTCAACGCGCCCGCCGCAGTTCAGCGCCCCGACGGCGTCCTTCGCGCCGCGTCGTTCGACATCGACGCGCTGAGCGAACCGATCCAGTCGCTGCTGGTCCAGAACACCGGCACCAAGGCGATCCCGGCGGGCTTCCTGCTGACCGACCTCAACATCGACAGCGAGTCTGCGCCCGACGCGCTTCCCGGATCGATCGACCTAGTCATCAACGGCCAGGTCATCAGCCAGGGTGTCACTGCAACCGGGATCGCGGTCCGCGATGGACTGGTGGCCGAATTCGGTACCACCCAATTCACCTCGACCAGCACGATCAACGGCTGTGCGCTGACCGGGAGCTGCTCGTCGAACCCGCTGCTGATCAACCTGCTCGCGCCGACCGACGTCCAATTGGTCGACAATGGCGGGCTGGGGGACGGATTGTTCGGCAACGAGCCCGACATTTCGGGCGAAGTCAGCGGCGACGAGGGAAGCCCGATCACCCCGCCGCTGCCGCTGTTCGACACACGGCCGCTGACCCCGGATGAGGAAATCAACGATCCGGCGTCGGGCGCGGGCAATCCGTCGCTCTACGGCAACCCCGACGACGACACCGACAGCGACCAGAAAAAGAAGAAAAAGACCAAAAAGGGAGACGGCAATTGATCCGCGCGACCGGCCTGACCGCCCGCCTCCTGCTGCTGACATCGACCATCGCGATCGCTGCGCCCGCGATTGGCAAGGCGGCCGCTTTGCCGATCGCCAACCGGACCAGTTTCAGGCTCGGCGACGCCGGCGTGATGTGCACCGCCCAGTCGAAGGCCACCGACGTCCGCCTGACCGGCATGTTCGATCGCGCTTATGTGCTCACCTGCCGCGACGCGGCGAGCGCGGTCGGCAGCCTGCTCGCGGTTCGGCGCAGCGTGAACCCCGCGACCGAACCAAGCGCGCTCAAAGCTGGCGCATTGTCGTGCGGCGCGCCGACGCAAGTCACCATCGACGGCGCGGGGCCGGTATCCAGCCTGACCTGCCGCGATGAGGCGACGAAGCTCGATTACAAGCGTTACTCGCTGACCCGCGGCAAGACGACTTACCTGGTCGAGGGGCTCGCCGGTTATGATCCCGCGCTTCGCCTTGCGCTCGGTTCGGTGGTGGCCAACCAACCGCAACGCGGCGCAGTGCGGGTCGCGACGACCGAAATCAGCGATGCTGCTGCCTTCGCCCGGACCCAGGCCGGATCGCTCGATCCCGCGGCAGCGCGGATCGAGGCGTATACGCTCAACAATGGCGGGCAATTCGCCCAGTCCGATCAATATTTCGAGACGATTGCGCTGCGCGATCGCAATGACAAGATGGCCTATTCGGAAGCGCTCGCCAACCAAGGCCTGCAGCAGTCCAACCTGAGCAATTTCACCGCTGCGGTCAGGCTGCTCGACCAGGCCGAAGCAAAAGCGCCGCGGACCGACCCGGTGTTGCAACGGCTGATCCGCAATTATCGAGCGATCAACCAGATCAACCAGCGCAAGCCCGACGAGGCGTTGGCAGAACTGGCCAGGCCGGTCGCGCCGATTGTGTTGACCGAAGATAATGAACTGCGCAACGGCCTGATCACTTTGCCATTGGCAGACGAGATCAACCGCGAGAGCAATGCCTACAAACAGGTTAATGTCGGCAACAGCCTGCGCCCTGCCGAACGCGCGGTGGTACTCGATGCCCAGTCGCTGCAATTGTCGGGAATCGCGCTTCGATTGACCGGCAAGCTCGCCGAGGCGGCGACCAACCTGTCGCAGGCGCAGTCCAAATTGAAGAGCGTTCGCGACGGCAAGCTGGCATCGGTCGGGTGGCTAAGCGCGGACATCGAAATCGAACGCGCTTTGGTTGCCGAAGCTGCGGGAAACAGCAGTTCAGCCATCGGCGCGTATGATTCAGCGATCCAGTCGCTGGCGCATAATTATCCCAATTCGCCGATGCTGCTCGCTGCACGGGCCCGCAAGGCGGCGTTCATGGCGCGCAGCGGCGACACTGCCGGCGCACGCACCTTGTTTGCCGAGGTGGTCGATCAAAGCGCGCTCATCCCCGACAGCGGGATTGCGCTTCGCGATTTGCTCAGCCCCTATTTCGAATTGCTCGCCAAGGATGGATCGGCGGCGTCAGCTGCGATGATGTTCCGCGCTGCGCAGGCGCTCGCCCGACCCGGCGTGGCGCAAACCCAGGCGGTGCTCGCGCGGCAATTGTCCGAAGGCGACGACGAGGCCTCGGCCTTGTTCCGGCTGGCGGTGGCGCGGACCCGAGAGATTGCGCGGACCGAAGGCGAATTGATCGATCTAAGCGCCAAGAAAGCGCCGAGCCCGGCCGACCTGGCGGCGCTCGCGGCGACCAAATCGAGCCTCGACCAAATGCGCTCCGACCAGACCAATCTGCAATCGCAGCTGGCGGCCTATCCGCGCTACAAGGTGCTCGCCCCGCAGCAGACCGACCTCGCCGATCTCCAGGCCGCGCTTCGCGATGGCGAGGGCTATTACAAGATGATGGTCGTCGGCGACCGGATCTACGCCATGTTCGCCACGCACGGCGCGGCGCGGGCGATGCGGATCGTCCCCAACCGCAATGTGATGGCCGACAAGGTGTCGCAGACCCGCCGGACCATCGTCCGCTTCGAAAATGGCCAAGCGACAACTGACCCGTTCGACGCCGATAGCGCACGATCGCTATATCTCGATTTGTTCGGATCGATCGACGGCGAGGTGCAGGGCCTCAAGCATCTGATATTCGAACCCGATGGGCCGATGCTGCAGCTTCCGCCCTATCTGCTGATCACCCGGCAAGGCGGGCTCGACGCCTATAATGCGCGGCAGAAACTGGCCAATGCCGACCCGTTCGACATGCGCGGGATCGACTGGCTCGGGCGCGGACGCGAAGTGTCAATCTCGGTCAGCCCACGAAGCTTCCTCGACGTTCGTGCAATTGCCCCGTCACGAGCACGCAACGCGTACCTCGGGCTGGGCGACAATACGCCGGTGACGATCAAGCCGGTCGCCGCAGTGGCCGACGATTGCGACTGGCCAGTGCAACAGTGGCAGCACCCGATCTCGCCCGCCGAGCTGACGCTGGCGAGCGCGGTGTTCGGCCCGTCGAACAGCAAGCTGCTGACCGGCGCCGCGTTTACGGACACCGCGTTGCTAAAGGACAATGGTCTCAAGGATTACCGCATCCTGCATTTCGCCACGCACGGCCTGGTCACCGCGCCGCGGCCCGACTGCCCGCCGCGCCCGGCGCTGATCACCTCGTTCGGTGGCCCGGGATCGGACGGCCTGCTCAGCTTCCGCGAGATCTTCGACCTCAAGCTCGATGCCGACGTCGTGATTCTTTCCGCCTGCGACACAGCCGGCGCGGCGACCACCGGCGCATCGCGCGAAGCGGGCGTGATGACCGGCGGCAATTATGCGCTCGACGGGCTGGTCCGCGCCTTCATCGGCGCCGGCGCTCGGTCGGTCATCGCCAGCCATTGGCCGGTGCCAGACGCCTATGATGCGACCAAGCGGCTGATCTCCGGATTGATCGAGGCGCGCCCCGGCGAGCCGCTGGCGCAGGCGCTCGAGGAAGCGCAGCGCGGGCTGATGGACGATGCCCAGACCTCGCATCCATTCTATTGGGCGGCGTTCATCATCCTTGGCGATGGCGCCAAGCCGCTGATCAACATCGCACCACCGCAGATTGCCTCCGCCAGCCGCTGATTGCGTTTCGCGCTGCTCGACCGCAGGATGGCGAATGGATGCAGGGGGATGAGCGGATGAACGTGACGAAATTGCTGTTGCTGGCGGCGTTGCTCGGGAGTAGCGCGGCCACTGCCAAGGCGCCATCCGACGCGGCGCGGCTGTCGCAGCGCGCCGCCACCATCACCATCAATCGCGACCAGTGGGGCATCGCTCACGTCCGCGGCCGCACCGATGCCGACGCGGTGTTCGGCATGGCCTATGCGCAGGCCGAGGATGACTTCAACCGCGTCGAGACCAACTACCTCACCAGCCTCGGGCGCTTGTCCGAAGCCGAGGGGGAAGCGGCGCTGTGGAAGGATCTGCGCCAACGCCTGTGGATCGACGAGCGCGACCTCAAGGCCAAATATGCAGCCAGCCCGCAGTGGCTCCGGCAATTGATGATCGGCTGGGCCGACGGGCTCAATTTCTATCTCTTCACGCATCCTGCGGTACTTCCGCGCGTGCTGACCCGGTTCGAGCCGTGGATGGCGCTGAGCTTCTCCGAAGGAAGCATCGGCGGCGATATCGAATATGTCGACCTCGATGGGCTGCGCGCCTTGTACGATCGCACTGCCCCGCGGGTCGAGAGCATCAAACCGTTGGGCGAGTCGCAAGGGTCGAACGGGATCGCGATCGGGCCATCGCGATCGGCCACCGGCAATCCGCTGCTACTGATCAACCCGCACACCAGTTTCTTCTTCCGCGACGTGGTCCAGGTGACCAGCGACCAAGGTCTCAACGTCTATGGCGCGGTGACCTGGGGGCAAATGTTCGTCTATCAGGGGTTCAACGCACACGCCGGCTGGATGCACACGTCGAGCGGGCTCGATAATCGCGACGAATATGCCGAGACCTTTGCCACCATGGCCAATGGCAAGGCTGGCTATCGCTTCGGCGGCGAACTGCGCCCGTTATCAGTCAAGCCAGTGACGATCCGCATGCTCGCTGCCAATGGAGGTTTCACCGATCGCACCTTTGACGTGATGAGGACGGTTCACGGTCCGATTATCCGTAAGGAGAATGGCGCATATATCGCCTTTTCGATCATGGACGATCCGGTCCACGCGCTCGAGCAAAGCTTCCAGCGGACCAAGGCCGGCAACCTTGACGAATTCATGCGCGCTTCCGCCGTTCGCGCCAATTCGTCGAACAACACCTTGTTCGCCGATTCAAGCGGCAACATCGCCTACCTCCACCCGCAATTTGTCCCTCGTCGCGACGATCGCTTCGATTATCGAGGTGTCGTCAGCGGCAGCGATCCGCGCACCCTGTGGCATGGCCTGTTGGCCACCGATGCGTTGCCCAACATCCTCAACCCCAAGTCCGGCTTCGCGTTTAACGTCAATGATGCGCCTTGGTCGGCCGCAGGACGCGGTTCGATCGATCCGCGCAAATTCCCGCGCTACATGGATCAGTGGGGCTGGAACCCGCGTACCGACCATGCGCTGGCATTGCTCGAAGGCAGCGACAAGTTTTCGGTGCAGAGCCTCAACGCGGCTGCCTATGATCGACGTAACCCCGGGTTCGACCGGCTGCTGCCGGGGCTGCTTGCGGCCTATGACGGCCTTCCCAAGCCCGACCCGCGCCGAGCCTCCCTGGCTGAACCGATTGCAATATTGCGTGCGTGGGATCGGCGATGGAGCAGCGACAGCGCAGCGCTTTCACTCACCGTGCACTGGGCCGAAGCGATGTGGGAGGAAGCTTTGGGCAAGGACCGACCGACCAATGACGAGGAAGTCGGTTACGCCCGGATGACCGCCTTCACACCCGACCGGAAACTGGCGATACTGGATCGCGCAATTTCG
>ENA-OFCE01000381-OFCE01000381.1-metagenomes-genome-assembly--contig:-NODE-381-length-30104-cov-6.743652_pt1 | contig 30104 bp, 35 predicted proteins | sample MGYA00153388_OFCE01 | MGnify analysis MGYA00153388 | reverse complement strand
TAAATAAAAGAAGGGTCTTGTAAGCACGTGCTTACAAGACCCTTCTTTTATTTAGTGCTGCGCTCCATAGTCAAATTCGTGTTTAAGGAGTTCATCAATCCGTTTCTCAATCCTATCCAAATCAAAATCGGCTTCCTTTTTGATGCTCTTGCGAAGCATAGGCCCGATTTGCTGGATACTATCCTGAATATCCTTCAGAAGTTCAAATGCTGCCGCCGCTTCCATTTCCTCCTGAGGTGCTGCTACCATATTTGCGATAATTGAATTTTCGGTTCTTGATGCTATCAGTGGATTTTTAACATTCTCCACGTACACTAAAGTCCTTCTTCCCGGGCCTCTTTCATCCTCTATGGGTTCCAGGCTGATCACCTTATCGGAACGAACAAATTTACCATAACCAAGGGGCACCATTACATTTTCCCTAACGTCCATTGAATACACACCTTTCCTACTATAAATTAATGGTTTTATAACTACCTTTATATCATTGTCTGTTTTTCATCACGTGCTTTTATAAGTTTCTCCAAAAAGGTACTATATTTATAATTCCCAGTGTAAGAAAATAAACACAAATTTTTAAAACAGAGGAATAAATCTCTGTAAGAGTCAAAATATTTATAGAAATGATTTTAGCCATAAAAATGGGATAATTATTCCTAGAAATTTTAAAAAATTTGGGGAAACACTATAGAATAGGTATTAAATTTTAAAAAGTTTTTATTCAGGAGGTTGTTGATATGAGATTAATTGCTAGATTACCCAATGAAGATCAGGCGAGCGCCCTGGTGGATTCATTAAAAAATATAGGGTTTCCAAGAAACCATATGATTGTAAGCGACATGGCAAAAGAGCAGGAATTTCACAGTGTCCAGGAAGCAACAGAGGCCGGTGTTGCAATGATTAAAACAGAACGGAATGGTTTGGAGGATTTGGAACCTTATGCAGCAGGAATAGAAGGGTTAAAGGGAGACACGGGCATCCTTGTGGCTGTGAAGGTGCCCAAACACGGAGCTTCCAGGGTGCGGGAAGTGATGGAACAATCAGGCGCTATTGAGATCATTCAGGATTAATCGAGGCTGAGGCGTTAGGGAGGAAGCATTATTATGCAAATCGAAGCATTTTTTAGCAATATAAAGTCTGCCAATAAAGCTGTTAACAAGTTGAAAAGTTCGGGTTTCTCAAATGCTTATGTAGATATGAATGAGCATTATATTGATGATGCAAATGCAGAAACCAATATCCCGGGAACGGAAACCTCCATCAGCCTTTCGGCACTGGTACTGGAATCGGATGCTCATGGAATCATACGGGATAAGGCGCCTCTTAAAGCCGCAGACCCGATGGTTAGCGGTATAGGACGGTTTGAGGAAATTGCCGATGTTAACTGCAAGGTTCTGGTTGAAGTTAGCGACCAGGAGGCTAAACGGGTAGAACAGATTGTGAATGATGAAGGAGGTCAGTTGGACAATCCTAATATTACGAAGCCCAAACTAAAGGATGATCGTCAAATAACAACATATAATGCATTGGATGAAATGAAGCGGGAGGTGTAAAGCACCTCCTTTCTTAAGCGGCAAGTTTTCAGGGGGGTAGAGGAATCAGAAACAATATTTTATTTTAAGTAGGCAGACTATTCTGTTAGACATTACTTTTACGTGGGTATATATTTAGGTGCTAAGTTATGCACATTTTTATACGGAACAGGGATACTATAAATAATATGGAATAAGTTATTGTAGAGAACAACTTATATACAATCGGATTGGTTACTGCTGATTTGGGCCATCATACAGCCAACGGTTCCGGGGCTTTACGAGGCACGAATCAGCTAAGTTCCATCCGAATCTATATAGTTCGGTGGCGAGGAGTGGATTAAATGTATGATGTAATTATTATCGGCGGAGGGCCGGCTGGTTTTACGGCAGCACTTTATGCATCCAGAGCAAAGCTTGAGACTTTGCTTATTGAAAAAGCATTTTCAGGGGGGCAAATGGCTACGACTTTTGAAATGGAGAACTATCCGGGCTTTGAGGAGCCCATCAGTGGAACTGATCTGGCCATGCGGATGGAAAACCAGGCAAAAAGGTTTGGAACAAAGGTTATATATGACACGGTAACAGAGCTGATGCTGGATACGGTTACAAAAACAGTAAGAACGGAAAAGGGCATTTACCAGGCAAAAGCAGTTATCCTTTGTATGGGAGCGTCTCCCAGGGAATTAGGCCTGCCAAATGAAAGAAAGCTGAGGGGTATGGGGGTATCCTACTGTGCCACCTGTGATGGTGCTTTCTACAGAAATGCAACGGTTGCTGTCATCGGTGGTGGGGATACAGCCGCGGAAGATGCGATTTTCCTTACCCGTTTCTGTGAAAAGATTTATGTGATACACCGTAGAGATACGCTACGGGCTACCAGAGTTATACAGGATGCCTTGTTCAGTAACAAAAAGGTAGAATTCATATGGAATTCTACGGTTGAAGAAATCATTGGAGATACTGAAGTTAAGGGCCTGAGTGTCAAAAACCTTAAGTCGGGTGAAATAAAGGAAGTCGGTGTGGATGGTATTTTTGTTGCTATCGGAAATGTACCCAATACAAAACTGGTTGAAGGGAAACTGGAACTGAATGGTGCTGGCTACATAGTTACGGATGAGAGTATGCAAACAAACATGTTCGGTGTATTTGCAGCCGGAGATATACGTGAAAAGCCACTGCGCCAGGTGATCACAGCAGCATCCGACGGGGCCATAGCAGCCTATATGGCAGAGCGGTACATTTATGAGAACCAATGGTAGAAATATGGAGAAGAGTGAGAGCTGATTGTGCTTTCACTCTTTTTTTATGCAGTTAATACTACTGCGGTAATTTGTATTTATCCTTGTAAAGAAAGATAATCCAAAATCGCTGTTGATCCTTTCTATAAGGCGCAATATGCAACAAACTACCGAAAATTTTAATGCTTTAACGCAGTATATGGTTCAAAAATAACAAAAGTCTTGCTCATTCAACTGTGTTGAATTATAATAAACGGTATGGAAACAATTTCATAGTTGTTCCATTGTACATAGACTAAGGGATGATTATAATACTGACGTTTACTAGTTATCCTTACAAGCGGACTGGAGAAATTATATGAGTTATCTTTTATTACTGATTACTTCATTGATGTGGAGTTTTGTGGGGGTTATGGTAAAATCGGCTTCAAGTATGGTGGGCAGCAGCGTTATCACCCTATGCCGATTTTTATTCGGATTTGTCTTTCTGGGAATCTTTTTGTTAATCAAAGAAAAAAGGATTAATTTTGTATGGAGAGATAAATGGATTTGGATGGGGGTGCTAGGGAAAAGCAGCAATTTTCCTTGCATTTGTGGCAGTACTGTTTTTCAAGGAAGAAATGGATTCTGCTAAGCTGGTGGCTGTTATATTATGTATAACGGGAGTTTTGCTTGTTAGCTGGAAAGGAATGCCGCTGAAAGAGCTTTTCGGTAGCAGCCTGATTCCCACAGTCTTATTCATTTTATCTGCAATCGGTTCAGGGTTTCATGCCATAAGCCAAAAAAAGCTTATCACTTATATGGATTCAGGGAATATGAATTTCTCTGTCTTTTTCCTCAGTTCAGTACTAACTGCTTTTCCTGTACCTCTTACTTTTGAATTCAAAGGAAATGTACATCTTTTAGCCATAGGTTCCTTAATCGGCCTGGGAATTGTGACAGGTGCCAGCTTTTATATCTATGCCGAGGCCCTGAAAAAAGTATCCTTCCTTGTTGCAACGGTTGTCAGCAACGCAAGCATCGTATTTACGATTCTATGGGCATGGCTGTTCTTTCACGAAACGATCAATGCTTATGTTATTACAGGAGTGGTTATACTGTTAATTGGGCTTATTATCATTAATATTCCGAGAGGAAAGCTTGTTGGCAGATTGGCCAGCAAGCCGGTACAGCAACGTAATCTTTCCATGCCGGAAAGCTAATGTCCGGTTATAAAAAGTAATAGGGATGAGGGGTAGTATGGAGATTGGACAGCGTATAAAAAAGCTGAGAACTCAGCAGAATCGCACATTACAGGGAATTGCAGATACCTGCGGGTTTACGAAGAGCCTGCTATCAAAAATTGAAAACGGAGTGGTAGTCCCTCCGGTAGCAACTCTCTCGAAAATTGCAAAAGCATTGGGTGTCAAAATGTTGGCATTAATTGAAGATGAGGGGAATGTAAGTAGTCTTTTTACGGCAGCCGGGCTGATAGAGAGAATGAATCAGGTAAAAACAGAGAAAGGATACTCCTTCTTTACCTTTGCTGGCGAATATCCGAATAAAAAGATGCAGCCTTTTCTGTTTACAGCAAGAAAGGGAGAAGTAATAGAGCACAGGTTGTCTCATGACGGGGAAGAATTTATCTATATGCTGGAAGGAGAAATGAAATTCAAAGCGGGGAGTGTGGAATATATTCTTAAACCGGGGGATAGCATCTATTTTGATGCCATGGAGGAACATGGCATGATTCCTCTGTCTGAAGAAGTTAAATATCTTGATATCTTTGTTGAATAACTGCAAGTGAGGAATTCTGCATTGACAATGATTGGAATTCCTCATATAATTTAAATTGGAAATATACTTTATACGAAAGGAGTTGTTTGGATGTTTGTAAAAAATATTGAGGTGATTTTGATTTAATTAAATATCGGCATTGGTACGCCTGCATGTCTAAATTCCAGGCTTTGTTTGCGTTACCTGTGCAACTTCTTTCGAGCAACCTGAATCGTGTATGTGACAAATCGTAGGCACGCGTCAAGAAGCGTGTTTTTTTGTTGCCTTTTTATCCCGCAGGTGGTCGCTGTCTGCGGGATTTTTACATGCTTTTTCAGGTTATGCTAATGAAGATAACTATATAAAGGAGCGCACTTTTGGAGGAGTGGTAATTATGACTAAAAAGAAGGATATGATCGACTATATAAAAGAAATCCGCACCAGTTGGGTAATTAACCCCAGAACAAGGGTTCAGGAAAATGAGATGAAAAACAAAAAGAAACGCAGACAGGAAGAAAAGAAAATTATTAAGGATGAGTCCTGATTTAAGAGGAGGAGGTCGCATGAGGAATTTGCTTGAAGTGCTGATGAAAGCGGGTAAAAGACCCTTGATGTTTGAAGCGGGAGAGCCGGAGTTTTGGAATGATCCGCATATATCGAAAAGTATGCTGGAAGCGCATCTGAATCCCAACCATGATGCTGCCAGCCGTAAGCCCGAAATTATTGATCAAACCATTCTTCATTGGCTTTCTTGTGGTGTGATAAAGCCGGGATACAAGGTGCTTGATCTCGGCTGCGGACCGGGCCTGTACGCCGAAAGACTATGCAGGTCAGGAATTGAAGTAGTGGGTCTGGATATATCAGAGCGTTCGATTGAGTATGCCGGAAAGGTCGCTCTAGATAAGGAATTGAAGGTACGATATCACTGTAGGAACTTTTTTGATATGGACTATACAAATGAATTTGATGCTGTGATCCAGGTGTATGGCGAACTGTGTACATTTTCAGATGAAAAGAGGAATACCCTTCTACAGTTAATAAGAAAGGCTTTGAAAAAAGAAGGAGTGTTTATCTTTGATGTTTCCACAAGGGCGCAGAGAATAAAGGCTGGGCTGAAAAATGCGTGGTATGTAAGCGATGGAGGTTTTTGGCGCCCGGGAAGTCATCTTGTTCTTGAACAGGGCTTTGACTATCCGGAAGAGAATCTATGGCTTGATCAGTACAGTGTGGTTGATGATCAGGGATGTAAGGTATACAGAAATTGGTTCCGAGACTATTCCCTGGATTCTATACATACTGTTTTAAGAAATGCAGGATTTGACAGCATTCAAGTCTGGAATGACTTGGCAGGCGGCAGATATGTTGAAGGCGGAGACTGGATTGCCATTGTTGCGGAGGTGTCAAAACATGAAGGTAATTGAGACTGAACGACTACGGGTGAGGAATTTCATGCCTGACGACTGGAAGGACCTGTAGCAACATATAGTAAAGGCACAGAATTATCTCAGCAGTAGAATTTTAAAAGGATACAAATAAAGTTTTTGTTTCGGTTAAATGGAGGGGTAGCCTATAACCCCTCCAAAAGTATCACCATTACATAACGATATCTCCCTGATTTCTAAGACCATGCATGGTTTCAATAACTTGTTTCTGAGAATTAGAAATTTCTGAAGCAATTAGAGTTTTTCTTGCACCCATATCGCCAATAAGCAGGACTGCAAGCTTTTTCGAAACGTTTTTTAGTACTCGGATTTGAGTTTTACCACTTGATCCACTAATAGCAGTAACGAGAGTATAATTATTAATTTCTCTCAGGAGCCTCTGTAATGATCGAGTATCCATCCGGTTGAACGGTTCCTCCAAAAGAGATGTTTCTTTTGAATGCGCAGGCTTATCCTGATTTTCGCAAATAAAAGTCTCTATTTTCTTAATCCGAGTATCTTCATCGGAACCGAAATGCTTATTAATTTCATTAATAAAATCTTCGCCAAAGAAAGATGAAAGCTTCTCCTTTAAAATCAAAGAGTTGGTATCTTGCTGGATACCTAGTATTCCTTCGATAATGAGTATTCTTTTAAGTAGTTCCTTTCCCTTGTAGTTGCCGCAAAGAGTGTAGTTCAAAAGAATCTCTTTTAAGATAATTGCTTCAACTCCATCGAGTAGCATCTCAAGCGAGTTTTTAAAGATTTCTGGTTCTACCCTGTCAATTTCTGATTCAAGGGATAAAAGGCCGGAACTCTTTGCTTGCTCGGCCAGTTGAAGTATTTTATCCAAGGTTCTCAATGCTTTCTTCTTTTCTTCCTTGCTGCATACAAGTCTTTCATATATGTTTATGTCATACATAATGTTTTCTACCTCCTCAATTAATTTTGAGTTATCGGGCTTTTTTAAGTTGAGCTTTCTGTAATCACCTGGAGTTACACCATAATACCTTTTAAAAGCCCTGCAGAATCCGTCCGGAGACTCAAATCCGTATTCTGCAGCTATTTCGATGATGCTGAGTTGATTCGATAGCAAATCTCGTGATGCTGACCTTAGGCGCTGTCGCCGGATATATTCCATGGGAGTTTCCCCTACGTGTAAAAGAAACAATCTGTGGAAATGGTAGGGTGAAAAATGAATATGCTCAGCCAAAGTCTCCAAGGATATATTCGCAGTAAGGTTTTCGTTTATAAAATTAATAGCTTCCCGAACTGGTTTTGAATAATGCATTATTTTTCCTCCGGTTGATTGTGATCCTATTATACCATTATGCTACTCTTACGTTCTCGACTATTTTTGCTTACTCCTTTGTTAAAAGATATTGAAATAAGCATTACAACATGGTATTATATTTCTTAAATTATCGTTTGGGAGTTTATGTAATGGAAAGTAAAGTAATACTGAATCAACTTCATCACCATCACAAACAGCGCTTGTAGCTATGGAATCAACCCTAGGTGCAAGCGCTATATGCGTTTGTGTCTAGGGTGGTGTATAGATGAACGATAAACGCCATCCAGGCATGAATTATAAATGCCTGGGTGGCGTTTTTTTATAAAATAGCAGGAGGTAATTTTAATGGAAATTGAGCTTAGGAATTTGAAGGGGACCGACGATTTTATGCCGCAGGAGCAAAGAGTTAGACAGGAGATTATACGAAAGCTTCAAGATGTGTTTGAGCGCTATGGGTATCAACCACTGGAGACACCGACGATTTGCTTTTTTGATGTATTAGCTTCAAAATACGCAGGAGGTGCGGAAATTCTCAAAGAAGTATATAAGCTGAGCGATCAAAGAGGGCGTGAATTAGGTTTGAGATATGATCTTACAGTACCCTTTGCAAAGGTAGTAGGGATGAATCCGGAAATCAAAATGCCTTTCAAAAGGTATGAAATCGGAAAGGTATACAGGGATGGCCCGGTAAAAATAGGCAGAAACCGTGAGTTTATACAATGTGATGTTGACATGGTGGGTGTCAAATCGGTGATGGCTGAGGCAGAACTTATAGCTATGGCCGTGGAGGTTTATAAAATCTTAGGGCTGGACGTATATATATCCTATAATAACAGGAAGTTTCTATCAGGTATTATTGATTTTGTTGGTATCAAGCCGGAATTAGTGAAAAATGTGATTTTAAGTATCGACAAACTGGAAAAAGTAGGGGAAGAATCAGTAAAATCTGAGCTTTTGCAAATTGGAATAGAAAGTGCAAAGGTTGTAGAACTTTTTGGATATATAAAAATGAAATCCAGTGAATTACTATTTTCTCTGAGTTCAAAAGGGGGAAACGAGCTAATAGAGCAAGGGATAAAGGAACTCGATGAACTCAACTCGTACTTTGAAGTTTTAGGTATAACGAATGAACTTCGATTTACTCCCAGCCTTGCCAGAGGCCTTGAAATATACACGGGCACAGTGTGGGAAGTGTTTTTAACGGATGGAAGTATAACGTCCAGTATAGGAGGAGGAGGAAGATACGATGCTATCATTGGAGCATTTCTTGATAACGGTATTGACTACCCTGCTGTGGGAATGACGTTTGGGCTTGATGTAATATATGAAGCACTCATACTGAAAGGTGTCGTTACAGAGAAGTCACCCGTCGATTTATATATTATACCCCTTGGAACAGAAAAGGCGTGTATGAAAATTGTAATGGATTTGAGGAATCAAGGACTAAAAGTAGATATGGAAATGGCAGGAAGGAAGCTTAAAAAATCTTTGGACTTCGCGAACAAACAAGTGATTCCTTATGTAATCATACTGGGTGAAAATGAGTTGAGCACTGGGAGAGTAAAGCTGAAGGATATGATAAAGGGATTGGAAAACGAGGTCAGTTTGAATGACTTGGGGGAAAGTGTAAAGACGATTTTGGGAAAGGAAACAAAATGAGAATAAGGATAAATTCGAAACTGTTTATTTATCCCATATACAAATACGGTTATTAGCAGGAGTGGAATTTGAAAGTATGTAAAGCATAATATTAATTTAAAAACTATAAGAGTAGTAAAGAATATACAAAAAAGTGGAACTGTCGATTATAAAACAGAACCACTTTTTTATTGTAAAAAATTATACAATCCTTTAAGTCAAAGTTGCTGTAGAGAAGCGTTTCCCTTAGTTTTGATAAATTATCTGAAAGTGTAAATAGGAGAAAATTTTCTGTAAAAAAGTTGAAAAATACTGAAAGCGCGAGTAAGAAGAAGCTACAACTTGCTCTTTGTTAATATTTTGACGATATAGCCTACTTTGACATTTTTTTAACTTAATTGACAATAAAAGAACCCTAGGCGTATAATATTTTTGTAAATTCAGTTTTGAGAAATGGCAATAAAGACGGTCCCCAAAATTGTACTCTGAAGTTTTTGCAGATACTCAATTTTTACCGGCTTTACAGTAAACTGATTTTTTAGGAACTAAAGTCAATTCATAAATTAGGGGGGAGATAAGCTTGTCTAAAGAATTTGCCGTTATTGGAATATTCCTTCTGGGAGGTATCGCATTTGCACTGATAGGAATCGTTACCAACTGGCTGTTGAGTCCGAAAAAGCCCAATCCAGTGAAGGAGTCCACTTATGAGTGCGGACCCGAAACCCAGGGACCTACATGGGTTCAGTTCAAAATCAACTATTTTCTCTATGCACTCATCTTTGTTGCTTTCGATATCGAAACCGTATTTCTTTACCCATGGGCTGTAGCATTTAAATCCCTGGGTTTGTTTGCGTTTGTGGAGATGGTCGTATTTATTGCAATTCTGGCGGTTGGGTTATGGTATGCATGGAAAGAGGGGGCTTTGGAATGGAAATAGAAAATTACAAACTGGAGGATTTGGTAAAAAACAATATTGCCATCACCTCTTTGGAAAAAGTTTTTGACTTTTGCCGGTCAAATTCCCTTTGGCCAGTTTCTTTCGGTTTGGCGTGCTGTGCCATCGAAATGATGTCAACAGGAAATGCCAGGTATGATATTGCCCGCTTCGGTTATGAGGCCTTTCGTCCTTCTCCGAGGCAAGCGGACCTGATGATCATTGCCGGTACGGTGACCCATAAGATGGCTCCCTTGATCCGGACTCTTTATGATCAGATGCCGGAACCCAAATATGTATTGGCCATGGGCAGTTGTGCCATCAATGGAGGCCCTTTTGCCGATTCCTACAGCATGCTGCGCGGTGTAGACAAGATCCTGCCCGTCGATGTGTATGTGCAAGGATGCCCACCGAGGCCGGAAGCATTGATCAATGGCTTCCTGCAGCTGCGTGAAAAGATGAGAAATCCAAAGATTGCGAAGGTGAAGAAAAATGGTCAACATAACAGTGCTTGTTGAAGAATTGAATGGGCAATGTAATGGCGAATTGAGCGTATCGGAAGACGGTCAGGGAATAAAAGCTACAAAAAGTACAATCCTGCAGGCTTTAAGGATTTTAAAGGAAAAGCAGGATTTTAAAATGCTCATTGATATCACGGCGGTGGATTGCCAGGGCGGCTACGAAGTGGTCTATCACGTGATGAAGCTTGAATCGGCGGAAATGCTGCGGCTGAAAGTTTCACTTCCGGCCGACAAACCAAGCATTGGTACGGCTACAGGGATTTGGAAAGCGGCAGATGTAATGGAGAGAGAAGCCTTTGATTTAATGGGCATTGTTTTTGAAGGGCATAAAAACCTGAAAAGGATCCTATGCGAGGATGATTTTGAGGGACATCCTCTGAGAAAAGATTTCAAGCTTGATATCGTAGATCGATTTTAATTATATCATTAGGTAAGGAGCAATTATATGTCCGATTATATTGAAAACTTGGAAACCCAAGAATTTTCTCTCAACATGGGACCCCAGCATCCCAGTACTCATGGGGTTTATCGTGCTGTTCTGACCATCGATGGAGAATATATCACCAGCGCGGAGAACAGGGTCGGTTATTTGCACCGCGGCATAGAAAAGCTTGCAGAGTCACGTACCTATACACAGTTTATTCCCTATACGGATCGTTTGGATTACCTTTCCTCCATGCTGAATAACCTGGGATATGTCCAAACGGTTGAAAAGCTGATGGGTGTTGAGGTGCCCGAGCGTGCCGAATATATTCGGGTCATCATGGCGGAGCTCCAGAGGATTGCTAGCCACTTGGTTTACTTCGGAAGTTTTTCTATCGATTTGAATGCTGTTACAGGCTGGATGTATGCCTTTACACTTCGTGAAATGATTCTGGACCTTTTTGAAATGACCTGCGGAGGCAGAATGCTGTCCAATTACATGAGGATCGGCGGTGTTTCAGCGGACCTACCGGAAGAGTTTTTGCCGGCGTTGGAGAAATTCATGAAAGAGGCTTCGGTACGACTGGAAGAATTGGACCGTTTTGTTGTACAGAACGAAATCTTCATTGGAAGAACAAAGAACGTTGCGATTCTGGATGCAGAGACTGCTATCGAGTATGGCGTAACAGGACCGAACCTCCGTGCGGCTGGTGTCAAGTTCGACCTGCGGAAGAATGCACCTTATGGGGTGTATGACCGTTTTGACTTTGAGGTTCCGGTGACGAAAAACGGAGATGCCTATGACCGGTTTTGCCTTCGGGTCCTTGAGATGCGCCAGAGCTTGAGAATCATCCGACAAGCTATGGAAAGCCTTCCGGAAGGAGTGGTTATCGGCAAGGTTCCAAAAGTAATCAAACCACCTAAAGGTGAGGTTTACCACCAGATCGAAGGTTCCAAAGGACAGCTTGGATTTTATATTGTAAGTGATGGAAGTACAAAGCCGTATCGGATTCATATACACAGTCCATCCTTTGTAAACATCGGTGTCTTGCCCAAAATTGCAAAGGGACTGACCGTGCAGGACTTTATCTGTCTGCTGGCTTCTCTTGACTTTGTACTGGGCGAGGTAGACAGGTAATGACGGAGGCATACTGATGTGAGAAGGAGAAGTGGGGATCAAAATGATTAATGATATTTTTATTAACATAGCGGGCTTTATTAAAAGTATCTTTGAATGGGTAGGGCTCGGAGACATCCTGACAAATTTGGGGATGGCGGTGGTTTATTTTGTGGCCATCATCGCATTTATTCTCTTAAATGTTATGATCATTGTCTGGCTGGAACGCCGGGTATCGGCCTTCATGCAGGAACGCCGCGGACCAAACCGGGTGGGGCCTTTTGGGTTGCTTCAGAGCTTAAATGACGTAGTGAAGCTGGCGACCAAGGAACCTATCATTCCAAAGGCCGTTGACAAGCCGCTTTACAAGCTGGCGCCCATCCTCGTATTTACAACGACCATGCTGCTTTATGCGGTGTTGCCCTTTGGAAAAGGGATGGCGGCAGCCAACATCAACGTAGGACTTTTATATTTTATTTCAATTTCATCGACCACTACCATTTCCCTGTTAATGGCAGGATGGGGGTCCAATAACAAATATTCCTTGCTCGGGGGAATGAGAACCGTCGCACAAATGATCAGTTACGAAATTCCTCTGGCATTTTCTATGCTAGGCGTCATTATGATCACTGGAACATTAAATTTCTCAGAGATCGTAGTCGCGCAAAAAAGCGTCTGGTTTATACTTCTACAGCCGGTTGCGTTTATCATTTTCTTCATTTCAGGAACAGCAGAACTGAATAGAGCACCTTTTGATATGCCTGAGGCAGAGCAGGAAATTGTAGCTGGATTCCATACGGAATATTCGGGAATACGGTTTGCATTTTTCTATCTGGCTGAATATGCGAATTTGTTCAGCATGTCCGCGCTGGGAGCCACTCTATTCCTGGGTGGTTGGCAAGGTCCGATCCTACCTTCCTGGATATGGTTTATCGGCAAGGTTTATCTCATGATTTTCCTCTTTTTATGGGTTCGTTGGTCTTTGCCTCGTTTGAGAATGGACCGCATGATGAAATTAAATTGGAAAGTACTGATTCCCATTGCCATTGCAAATATACTTTTAACCGGTATCGGTATTAAAATATACCAGTATTTCGTTTCTTAGGGAGGTTGTTACCATGCGGGGAAGTAGTATAGTTAAAGGTTTAGGCATAACATTAAAAAAATTCTTCCAGAAAAAGGTTACGGAACAGTACCCGGAAGTCAAGCCAAATTTGCCTGCCCGTTCCAGAGGATCCTTTGATTTTCGTCCTGAAAAGTGCATATCCTGCAACCTGTGTGCCATGGCTTGCCCCAATGGTGTCATCAAGGTTGAATCCTATAAGGGTGAGAGTGGAAAGAAAGTTCTTGAAAATTATAGGATGAGTTTGGGATATTGTCTTTTCTGCGGCTTATGCGTAGAAGCATGCCCTACCGATGCAATCAAGTTCAAGACGGATTTTGAATTTGCCTATTTTTCAAAGGATGAATTCGAAATATGCTGGAAAGGGTGTCCGCAAAAGGAACAAGCTGATGAGGCGAAGAGCGATAAGGAAGAGTAAAAATACATTTCATCGTGGAATCGATGTAAGGAGTGGTGACGATTGGTTTTTTCGGCAATTTTATTTTACGTTCTGGCGGCTGTTATACTGGTATCGGCGATCATGTCGGCACGTTCAACCAACCTGGTCCATAGTGCTTTTTTTATGATACTTTCCTTTCTCGGCATTGCCGGTATATACCTTACGCTGAGTGCTGATTTTCTGGCGGTAGTACAAATACTGATCTATGTCGGCGCAATTTCAGTACTGTTGGTATTTGGCGTCATGTTGACGAGAAGGGGAAATATCCAGGAGAGTAATCTTTTTAATAAATACAGGATTGCGGCTGCAGTTGTGGCTTGTGCCTTATTTGTAGTCATGGCGGCTTCGGCAGTGATGACACAGTGGAAATTGAGCGAGGCAGCTCCACCTGAAACTACGGTCGAACAGATCGCAGCGCTGTTGCTGGGTGACTATGTGATTCCTTTTGAGGCTGCGGGAGTTATGCTTTTAATGGCATTGATCGGTTCCATAATAATCGGTAAAGGGGTGAAGAACTCAAAATGATCACGTTACAGCATTATCTGGTTCTGGCAGCAGCATTGTTCTGTATTGGATTATACACTGCCCTGATTAAAAAGAATGCACTTGCGGTTTTAATGGGAGTGGAACTGATGCTGAATGCAGCCAATCTCAACCTGATTGCTTTTAACCGGTTTATTTCCCCCGAAAAGCTCTCGGGGCAGGTTTTTGCAATCTTCGTTATCGTTGTGGCTGCGGCAGAGGTTGCAGTAGGTTTGGCGATTATACTTACTTTATACAGAAATAGAAAGTCAACGACCGTGGATGATTTAGACTTATTAAAATGGTAAACTACGTTAAGGCAGGTGAGATGATAAATGGCGCAATATGCCTGGATAATTCCTACATTACCTTTTTTATCCTTTTTAGGTATTGTGTTTCTTTTTAAAAAGGCAAAAATGTTAAGTGCTATAACCGCTCTTATTTCCGTAACTGCTTCTTTTGTGATTTCAGTGATTTTGTTGTTGGAAAAGGTGGCTAACCCTGAAAAGACGGAAATTGCCATAGATTGGTTGAAGTTATCCGCTACAGGTGCATTGAAAGGGCTGAATCTGCAAATGGGGCTTCTAATTGACCCCTTGACGACAGTGATGCTTTTCGTCGTTACCTTTGTAGCGATGCTGGTCATCCTTTTCTCCATCGGATATATGAAAGGGGATGAAGGCTATTCACGATACTTTGCATTCCTTTCCTTGTTCACTTTCTCCATGCTGGGTCTGGTCGTGGCCAATAATTACTTCCAAATCTTTGTTTTCTGGGAATTGGTCGGACTCAGTTCCTACCTGTTAATCGGATTCTGGTTTCATAAGCCTTCTGCGGCAGAAGCCAGCAAGAAGGCCTTTATTACAAACCGCTGGGCTGACTTTGGATTCATGCTGGGTATTATTCTGCTGTTTGTACACTTCGGTACCTTTAATTTCGGTGAACTGGAAGCTTCCATCAAAACCACTGCCGATGTGGCTTTTTTGACGCTGGCAGGAATTCTGGTCTTCATCGGACCTGTGGGTAAATCAGCGCAGTTTCCGCTGCACGTATGGCTTCCGGATGCCATGGAAGGTCCTACGCCTGTGAGTGCACTGATCCACGCAGCGACCATGGTTGCTGCAGGCGTATACCTGGTGGCACGCGGATATATTTTGTTTGCCAGTGTTGAAACCGTTCTTCATGTTATTGCGTATTTGGGTGGGTTTACAGCACTGTTTGCAGCATCCATCGCCCTGGTACAGAAGGATATCAAGAGGATATTGGCTTTCTCTACCCTGAGCCAGCTGGGATATATGATGATGGCCCTGGGGGTCGGAAGCATGACGGCCGGAATGTTTCATCTGACGACCCATGCTTTCTTTAAAGCCTTGCTTTTCCTGGGTGCAGGAAGCGTAATTCATGCATTGAATGAACAGGATATCTTTAAGATGGGTGGAATCAGAAGGAAAATGCCGGTTACCACCTGGACCTTTATCATTGGCTCCCTGGCTTTGGCGGGAGTATTTCCACTGGCCGGCTTCTGGAGCAAGGACGAGATTCTAACGGCTACTTTGCACCATCACTTTACCGGATTGTTTATTCTGGCAGTTCTGGTTGCATTTATGACTTCCTTCTATATGTTCCGATTGATCTTCGTAGCTTTCCTGGGCGAAAAAAGATCGGATCATCATGCTCATGAATCTCCATGGACTATGAAGCTTCCGCTGATTCTACTGTCCTGTTTTGCAGTAGCAGCAGGGTTTGTCAACTCTCCGATGTTTTATGAGATTTTCGGTAAAAGCTTCGGTACGCTGATTTTTTACGGAGAAGCAGAAGTACCTCATTTGAATCTGCTGGTGGCAGGATTATCTACGGTGGTTTCTCTGGGCGGAATTTGCACTGCATGGCTCATTTACGGGAAAAAACTTGTGGATCCTGCAAAGACTGCCAAAAAGTACAGTGGCTTATACAATTTACTTTATAATAAGTATTACATCGATAATATATACAACTGGCTTTTTGATAAAGTCATGATACTGCCGGGCAGACTGTTCGACTTTATTGACCATGCCGTAATCGACGGTTTCTTTGACGGAGTGGCAAAGTCAACCCGCGCAGTGGGCAAAAAACTGCGGTTTACTCAAACCGGCGTACTTCAGAGCTATGCACTTGTGGTGTTTGGTGCAGTGGTGATTATCATCGTGGTAATGTATATGCCGACACTGGTGGGAGGTATAAAATGATGGGTTTTCCAATTCTTTCGATCATACTTCTGGCACCTATTATTGGGGCTATACTGGTACTCTGCGCTCCCAAAGGGAATGACAGAGTGGTTAAAATACTGGCGGCTGTTTTTTCATCCGTTTCCTTGCTCCTTTCTGTAATTGCTTTTTTCTCTTATGACAAAGCGCTGGGAGGTATGCAATTTAACGAGACCATCCTATGGGTACAGGACTTTGGAATCAATTATAGTCTCGGTGTTGACGGACTCAGCATGTCCATGGTCCTGTTGACCGCAATCATCCTCTTTTGTGGTGTTTTTGTTTCCTGGGGTCTTGAACACAGGGTAAAGGAATTCTTCTTTTACATGCTGGTACTGGTAGGTGGTGTACTGGGCGTATTCATGTCCAGGGATTTATTCTTCCTGTACCTCTTCCTGGAAGTAGCCCTGATTCCCAAGTTTATTTTGATCACTGTCTGGGGAAGTAAAAACAAGGAATATGCTGCCATGAAGTACACTCTATACCTGCTGTCAGGCAGCGCCGTGGCATTAATCGGTATTATTGCCATTCACTTGTATGCTGCAGATCCAACCAAGGGGATCGGCGTAAGCACTTTTGATATTATGCAGCTTGCTTCGGTTCAATTTGATGCAGGCTTCCAGAAATTTGCATTCTTTGTTCTACTGCTTGGTTTTGGTATCCTGGTTCCCATATGGCCGCTTCACCGGTGGACACCGGATGGACACTCGGCGGCTCCTACGGCCATCAGTATGCTGCTGGCCGGTGTCATCATGAAGCTGGGCGGTTATACCCTTATCCGTGTAGGGGTCAACCTGTTCCCGGAAGGGGCAGCGTATTGGGCACCTCTGATCGCGGTCCTGGCAACGGTGAGCGCTGTCTACATCGCTTTGGTGGCTTTGGTGCAAAAAGATCTCAAATATGTGGTAGCAAACTCTTCTGTAAGCCATATGGGTTATGTTCTTATGGGTGTGGCATCACTGAATGCAGTATCCATCGACGGGGCGGCAGGACAGATGTTTGCCCATGGTATTATGGCAGCATTGTTCTTTGCTCTGGTGGGGAATATGTATACCAAAACCCATACCCGTACGATTTCGGATTTTGGAGGGCTGGCGCATCAAATGCCCAGGGTCGCCGTGGCTTTTATCATTGCGGGTATGGCGTCTCTCGGATTGCCGGGAACCTTCAATTTTGTGGCGGAGTTTTCGATTTTTACGGGATCGATACAGGTATACCCCATACTGGCGGTAATCTCGATCTTTGCAGTAGTTATCACTGCGATTTATGTTTTGAGGGTTGTACAGAAAGTATTTTTTGGACCAAGAAACCCAAAATGGGACCATATTCAAGATGCCAAAGGCGTCGAGATGATCCCGATCGTTCTCCTGGCAGGCATTCTTTTGGTATTGGGCTTCTTGCCTGGTTTTGTCATGGATATGATAAACAGTGGGATCGTACCTATTACGCAAAAGTTAGTAAACATAGCGGTAGGAGGGATTTTCTAATATGAATTACAATGCGGTTTTTATCGATTTGTTGACAGTTTGCCTGGCGGTGGCCCTGGTTATCATCGGATTGGTTTTACCCCGAGAGCGAAGAAAAGCGATCGGATTTATCGCAATTCCTTCGTTAGTGGTGATTCTGATCGTCAGCTTTTTCCTCCAGGGGAATGAAGGAATTACATTTTTTAATGGCCTATATGTCTCGGACGCGTTATCGACATACTTGAAGCAGATTTTCCTGGTGGGTGCGATTCTGGTGTCGATTCTATCCTTGACGGAGGTGGATCGGTTCAAGGATAACAAAGGGGAATTTTTTGCGCTGATCGTTTTCGCCCTTTCCGGCATGATGATACTGGCTTCCTCCAACGATTTTATTACGCTCTATATTGGACTTGAGCTGATGACCATCGCCATGATCATCATGACTTCTTATCAGAAGCAGAATATAAAGTCTTCGGAAGCAGGAATGAAATACCTTCTGCTGAGTGCGATTTCCTCCGGTGTGCTTTTATATGGAATAAGCTTACTGTATGGGCTCAGCGGTTCGCTGAATTTTGCGGAGATCGTAAAACACTTCGAAACCTCTGAAGTGAGTTTGGGGTTGGTGGCAGCAGTGATCATGATTTTAGCCGGTTTTGGCTTTAAGATTTCTGCGGTGCCTTTCCACATGTGGTCTCCGGATGTATATGAAGGAGCTCCAACCGCTGTAACGGCGTTCCTTGCCGTTGGCTCAAAAGCGGCAGGCTTTGCCATGATCCTGCGGGTGTTTTTCCAGGCGCTGCCCACCGCATTTCAACCGTTTATTACGCTGGTGGTGGTATTGGCGTGCCTGACGATGATCCTGGGAAATCTGGTTGCCATTCCACAGAAGAACATCAAGAGGATGCTGGCGTATTCCAGCATATCCCATGCAGGATATATTCTTTTGGGTTTGGTAGCTTTCACAAAGATGGGTGTAGGCTCTATCCTGTTTTATCTGCTCCTGTATATATTTGCCAACATCGGCGCTTTTGCTGCCGTCATGGCTGTCTCAGGCCAATCGGATAGCAGCGAGATCTCGGATTTTGCGGGCATGTGGAAGCGGTCTCCTTTCATCACAGGAGTCCTGCTGCTTAGCCTTCTTTCTCTGGCAGGAATTCCACCGGCAGCCGGATTCATCGGTAAGTTCTTCCTGTTCCGGTCCATTATTCAGGAAGGGTATATCTGGCTGGCATTTCTGGCGATTGCTATGAGTGTGGTTTCCATCTATTACTACATCAATGTCATAAGGGTCATGCTGATTGGAGAAGCCGAAAGTGTTGCGGAGGTTCATGTACCTGTACACCTTAAGCTGGTAATGATTTTGTCGGCGGCCATGACCTTGTTTATGGGTATATATCCGGGTCCTATGCTTGAGTGGGCGAATAACGTGGCTTCACAATTTATCAAGTAAATCTAATAAGTATTGGGGGTCTGTACCGTTGGCAAAGAAGGTTTATATTTTAGGTGCCGGGTATGCAGGGGTCGAAGCTGCATTAACCCTTTATAAAAAGAAAAAAAAGAAAGATGACACTGAAATTTATGTTATTGACAGGAACTCTCACCATACTCTTTTTACATTGCTGCACGAGGTTGCAGGCAACAGAATTGAGGATGAGATTGCCCAGGTACCGTTGCAGAATATTTTCCAGTACACGGATATCAAGATTATAAAAGACGAAATCGAAACCATTGATTTTGCGAATAAAAAACTGGTTTCCGGTTCTGCGGAATATATCTACGACTATTTGGTGATTTCTTCAGGAAGCGGCCCGGATGACTGCGGCGTAAAGGGTGTGAAAGAAAACGGTTTCACCCTGTGGTCTGTTGAAGATGCCAAGAAGCTAAAAAACCATGTACAGGATTGCTTTAACCGGGCATTGACAGAGAAGAATAAGGAAAAGCGCAAAGCACTGTTGACTTTTGTAATCGGAGGAGGCGGTTTTACCGGTGTCGAAACAGCGGGAGAGCTGTCCCTTTGGACCCGGCAGCTTTGTAAGGAATACGGTATTTCCAGGGATGAAGCAAAGGTCGTGATTGTGGAAGCGCAGCAGAGTATTTTGACCAATTTGAGTGCGCCCAACCTGAAAAAGTCCCGGGATTATCTGGTGAAAAAATTAGGGGTTCAGGTACTGGAAGGCTCTGCGGTTGTTGAAGCTGCTCCCGGAGCGGTCAAGCTGGCCTCCGGCACGAGAATTTTAACCCAGACGCTGATATGGACTGCCGGAATGAAAGGTTCTAACCTGGCGGAAAAAATTGATATCGAGGTTGGAGAAGACCAGCGGATTAAAGTGGATGAGTTCACGAATACGCAGTACGAGAATGTATTTGCAGCGGGAAATGCGGCTCTGTTCAACGCAGGTGATTATTACCTGCCGAAAAAGGTTGAATTTGCAAGGCAAACGGGAAGAAGAGCGGCAAAGAACATTCTTGCTGATATTCGGGGAAAAGAGAAGGATATTTTGCGTCCGCAGCTTTTCGGCATTGCCGTATCCGTCGGAAGCTTTTTTGCTGTAAGCAACTTCATTGGGATCCGGTTCCCCCGGTTTCTTTCCATCCTTATCAAGTATTTGATGAATGTGAAGTACTTGTTCGGAATTGGCGGATTTGAACTGGCAAGCCGGTATTTAAAAGCAGAGATTTTCTATAAAAAACAGAAAAAATTCCTTTTGGAGGAGCACTATTCGAAGCCGACACTGGCCTACTGGCTGGTGCCCATCCGATTATTTCTGGGTTATGCCTGGTTGATGGAAGGGGTTGCGAAGGTAAAGGAAGGCTGGTTGGAAAATGCCATGCTGGCTGGACGCGCAGCGGATGCCGGTACCAGTGCCTCGGTGACCGAGACGGGAGAAAAGGTATTCCGGATCGTAGCGGACCATACGCCGGGCTGGTATGCCTGGATCGCAGAGACGCTCATTGTTCCTCACGGACTTTTATTTCAGACGTTGATTGTTATTACGGAAATTGGACTGGGACTGGCTTTTATCTCCGGAACTTTTACCTTCCTGGCAGGTCTCATTGCTCTGGGATTGAATGTCAACTTCCTCCTTTCCACAGGTTTGCTTGAAACAACCTGGTGGTATATTCCGGCGGCGATTTGTATGCTGGGTGGAGCTGGAAGAGCCTTTGGTGTGGATCACTACCTGATTCCTTACATTACCAGGCAGTGGAGATATTTTATAAGAAACAAAAGGATTAAGCTTTGGCTGATTCGTTGATTTTGAATAAGTGAAATAGGCAACCCTACGTATGATTGCGGGGGTTGTTTTTTTATTTCCATTTAGCTGGAAGATTTGTCGCTGATGGATGAAAATCCAACTCTGAAAATGCTGCGGATTACTCGGAGAAAGGTTGAGTTTATCTCTACAATTGGTTATAATATGAATAGATGACCGAAAATGAATTTAGGTCATAAAGTCAGGAGGGGCTTGAATGGAAAGTGTAAATAAACGTGATCACTTAATAAAAGTAGCTAAAACTTGTTTCGAAAATTTTGGATACAAAGCGACAACCATAGAACAAATAACGAAAGCGGCAAACATGGGAAAAGGGACTTTTTATAATTTTTTTACAACAAAGGAGGAGCTATTTCAATTCATAATTGAAGAAGAAATTGCAAACATTACAAACTTTGCTGAAGCAACGATGAGAACAGAGCCGCTAAATATTCAGGTTTTATACGACTATCTTTTTACAGCTTTGTCTTACAAAAAAAATTACTACTTTTTTAGAAAGCTGTCGTTGGAGGCGGAAGCCTTTGGCACTGTGGAGGTTGTAGCGGGCTTGAAGCACATGGAAAATGCTGTTTTTACGCAGTTAAAAAGAATTCTTCAGTTGCTGGCCGATAAAAATATTATAGAATCAGGAAATATTGAGCTAACAGCCTTTCTTATCCTGGAAATTTATAATGCACTTGCTTATAAATGGGAAGAGAATCATGAGGCTCTTGCCTATAATGAAATTTCCTCCATATATACGCAGCTTTTTAAAACTAGCTTGCTAAAGATTTAAATTTACTCTGACGAAGGGGATGGTGACATGAAAAAAGTGTTTAAAATAATTGTTGCAGTTTTATTATTAGCTATAGTAGTAGATATAGCGGCCAGTTTTTATTTTTATAGAGTAGCGATTGCACGTACATCGAAGGAGTTTTTAAACAATAATAAGGACTTGGAAGCAACCCCTGTAATATCATCCAATGATGCTAAATACGAATGGTTTAACAGCAAGAAATTTAAAGATGTAGAAATAAAGTCGGAAGATGGGTTGAAATTACATGGATATTACCTTGAGGCACAAGTACCTACTAAAAAGACAGCCATTCTTGCGCATGGATATGCAAGCAAAGGCAAGGATATGATCAGCTACGCGAGATTTTAGGGTTACAATATTTTGATGCTTGACGACAGAGGGCATGGTAAGAGTGAAGGAAGCTATATAGGTTTTGGATGGCAGGACAGAAAGGATTATTTGAAATGGATTGATTATACGATTAATACTGTTGGAAAAGATTCGGAAATCGTACTTCACGGTGTGTCCATGGGAGGTGCCACAGTACTGATGACCAGTGGAGAGGATTTGCTGGATAATGTGAAGGCTATCATTTCGGACTGTGCGTACACTTCAGTAAAGGACCAGTTGGAGTATCAATTAAAAGAAATGTACCATTTGCCGTCTTTCCCGATTATGCAAAGTACAAGCCTCTTAACGAAAATAAGAGCAGGGTATTCATTTGAAGAGGCTTCAGCATTGGAACAAGTGGCCAAAGCGAAGACACCGATTTTATTTATCCATGGGGATGCAGATGCGTTTGTTCCTTATGAAATGGTGAATAGATTATATGAGAAATGTCGCAGTGAAAAGGACATCTTTATTGTTCCCAATGCACAACATGGTACTGCGTATAGAGACGACAAAGTAGGCTATGAAAAAAAGGTAACAGAATTTATAAGTAAATATGTGACAAGATAGCTTGTCTGAAGGTAATCTTAAATACGATAGGACTTAGCCGATTCAAAATCATCCAGCCAACGATTTTGGAGCTGCAAGATTTCTGAATCAGCTAAATTCCATCGTAGATTATATAGCCGTGGGCAAGAATAAACCACCATTAAATTTTCTTTAAGGTTCCATGGTGCCTGAACTGTACTTTTATCAAATATGACTTTCTGTTGTCACATAAATCCTGTATAATGTTCTTGGTGATATAAATGAAAATAAATCGATTGTTGGAAATAACCATTCTTCTGATGAATAAAGGCACGGTGACGGCAAAGGAATTAGCTGACAGATTTGAGGTATCAACAAGAACAATATACAGGGATATTGACGTGCTTTCTGCTGCCGGAGTCCCTGTTTTTACGAATAAAGGCAACGGCGGCGGCATATCTCTTTTGGAAAACTACTCCCTTAATAAAGCTCTTATGTCGGAACATGAAAGTGAAAGCTTGTTTCTTGCTCTTAAGACCTTGCAAGCAACGAAATACCCCGAAATCGATGCTGTGCTTAATAAAATTGGTGCAGTGTTTAAAACAGCAGCATCTAATGATTGGGTATACATTGATTTTTCTCCCTGGAGCAGCAACCCCAATGAACATAACAAATTTATTGATATAAAAAAGTCAATTCTTGAACGCAGTGTCATTACCTTTGATTATGTAAATAGTGAAGGGGGAAGAAAAAAACGTAGTATAGAACCTATGCGGCTCATATTCAAGGGACAGGCATGGTACTTGTGGGGGTATTGTAGAATCAGGCAGGATTTTCGCACTTTCCGCATTTCCAGGATTAAAAATTTATCTTTGACTCATGAAACTTTTAAACGAAGAATACCTGAGAGTATAGAAAAACAGGAACCTTCCGAGAAATCCAAAGAATTAGTAACTCTCAAACTTAGATTTTATCCAGAGGTATTATATAGGTTGTATGACGATTTTGACGAGGAGTTCATTACAAAAAATATGGATGGCAGTTGCGATGTAACCGTCACTTTTCCTGAAGATGAATGGGTATATGGGTATATCCTGTCCTTTGGGTGCTTTGTCGAGGTGCTGGAGCCGGAGCATATAAGGCGAATAGTAGCAAGTAGGATGAGAAAGTCGTTGGAATTTTATGAGAATTAAATTCGAATATGACAGACTGTTGTCAACTTCCTGTGATAGTATAATGATAAGAGCGACTGCAGTGTTTAATATAAAGGTTCAAAAAAACGTAAGATATGGATGGAAAAAAGCTGCTTTTGTGAAAAGGAGGTAAAATTATGCTGGAATTACCTGAAGCTGCTGTTATAGCCCAGCAGATTAATGAAGTTATCAGTGGGAAAAGAATCGTGAACGTTACTGCTGCACAAAGCCCCCATAAATTTGCCTGGTATCAGGGTGACCCGCAAAAATATCATGAAATCCTATCCGGCAAGGTTATGGGGAAAGCGAGAAATTATGGAGGCTTACTGGAAATAAAGGCAGAGGATGCCTGTATACTTTTGGGAGATGGAGTGAATCTTCGCTATTATACGGAGAGCGAGACACTTCCCGCTAAACACCAATTACATATAGAATTTGAGGATTATTCCCACCTAATTGGCTCGGTGCAGATGTACGGAGGATTATGGGTGTTCCATGAAGGCCAGAATCAAAATAAATATTACCTTATAGCAAAGGAAAAGCCCTATCCATTATCAAAGGATTTTTCTGAAGAGTATTTTGATAAAATGATTTCTGAAAGTTCAGATACCCTGTCCTTAAAAGCCTTTCTTGCCACTGAGCAGCGCATCCCGGGATTGGGTAATGGCGTTTTGCAGGACATATTGTATAATGCAGGTCTTCATCCAAAGAGAAAGATGAATACACTTGCCGATACCGATAAAAACTCACTTTATAGTTCTATAAAAACAACTCTTGCGAAAATGGTCTTTGATGGCGGAAGAGACACTGAACGGGATCTGTACGGGTGCTTGGGCGGATATAAAACAATACTCAGCAAAAATACGGTGGACAAGCCGTGCCCTGTTTGTGGTTCAATAATACTGAAGCAGGCCTACATGGGCGGCAGCATTTACTTTTGTGGAGGCTGCCAAAAATAGACATGTTGAATGAGTAGGTAGAAGAAGTACCGGTTGAAAGTTTAAAATCATAGATGTATGAATCAGGCCATACCCGATTGTTCTTTTTGCTGTATGCTAATTCCACTGGTGACCATTTGTACACATATGACCCAATTCATGACCTGAATCCTGTGTACAGTTATAACCGCAGATGGGGCAAACAAAACAACATTGTATTCGCTGCCCCGGAGTTTTTTTTCCGGAGTCTTTGGACGGACGGGAAGCAGATAAAGGCTTTTCAATAGGTTCGGGATTATTTTTAACCATGATTCTCACCTCACATCAATGACCTATGTACTACTGCGCAGTTCCAAGCGATACTTTATGTAAAAGGGATATAATGTTTATTATATGCACATTGTAATTGTCATGTTAACTGCAGCGAGCGGAAAAATATTTTAATACGAAATCCCCTGGAGTGGTTGACTCTATAAAAGTGTTTCCATTATCCGAGAGGGATGGAATGCTATATCCATATTTTGCAATATGCCTATGTGTTTTAATATAAAGGGTGTGATATAATATCTTCAAAAGAAATTTTTAAGGAATTATGCCCTTTTACTTTTACAACTGCTATAAATAATAAAGAGCAAACCCTATATATTCCTACAGGGTTGCTCTTTTGGGATCGGCTGGCAAGCTCATTACTTCATCACATTGGGCTTTGCAATATAAAACTTCTTTTCGCCCAGTTTGTCCTGCACGATCCGGAGTGCTTCACCGAAACGCTGGAAGTGAACAACTTCTCTTTGACGCAGGAACTTCAAGGGCTCGATAACATCCGGGTCATCTGCAAGACTAAGTAAATTTTCATAGGTAGCTCGGGCTTTTTGCTCTGCTGCCAGGTCTTCGATCAGGTCGGCAATGGGGTCTCCTTTGGACTGGATATAAGCAGCAGTGAAAGGATTGCCGGCCGCACTTACAGGATACACCGCATGGTCGTGATCAGTATAATAAGCACCCAGACCCTCTTTTTCCAGAACATCTGCAGGAACACCCTTGGTTAGTTGATGAACCATAGTACCGACCATTTCAAGGTGGGCAAGCTCCTCCGTTCCCACATCGTTCAGAATTGCCTTCGCTTCCTCTGTAGGCATACTGAACCTCTGGCTCAGGTACCGTAAAGATGCAGCAAGCTCACCATCGGGTCCGCCCGATTTCTTATTTTTATAGCAAATCACAGGCTGAATCAGACCAGAGAACGAAGCTGGTTGGGAAATGCGCAAAGGTTGGCGGAAAATAAAGAGGAAAATGAATATGGGGATATAAAGACCGCCCTGGGGTTGGCAGGTTTTTATTTTTGTCCGAATATAGACAGCCCGGTATGGAAATAGTATTATTTTCCTATGGGGCGTTGCGCTAAAGTTTAAAATTGTGTATTTCTTAGCCAATGCGTTTTAGTTAAAATCATATATAAGTCTGCATTTATTAAGATGTTCGCAATATAAAGGATACAGAAATAAACTTTAGCCATAAATCAAAGATTTTTGAAGGTGGGATAAAATGAATGCATTTTTGACAGTAATACCCATTATACTTATTAGGTATGGGCTTTTAAGTGTAATAAACAAAGAAGCGCTTAAACGTGCGAGTTTCTTTGCTCCATTAATCGGGCGGGAAAAAGTAGCATTCTGGATTTATCAAATTACCACCGCCCTTATTTTGCTATATTTGTTATTACTCAAAATCAGAACTGATTCTGATTGGTTTTACATAGGCCTGATAATATATAGTTTAGGAATTATTCTATATGCTGTATCGATAATAAATTATGCTAAGCCTAAAATGAATGGAATAAATCTAAATGGGTTATATCGAGTATCCCGCAATCCTATGTACGTTGCTTATTTTATTTATTTCTTAGGGTGTGTATTTCTAACTCACTCATGGATCCTACTTGCGTTATTAATCGGATTTCAAATATCAGCACACTGGATTATTCTTTCAGAGGAAAGATGGTGTAGTAAGGAGTTCGGAGAAGAGTATATAAACTATATGAATAAAGTGAGACGTTATCTTTAGATCGGTAGGATATAACTTTTTTATTTAAGGGATCGTTCGCATTTTTTATTAAGTGTGAAACGAATTTATAGTAAAAGCGTGTCTGGTTTACCCTTCCGGCCACGCTTTTAAAATTTTAGATTAATTATGTAAAAAAGATGTGACTGATTTCCATTCTGATTCGTGTTACTGATGAAAGGAGGTTTTCTCTTATGCAAAAGTCACCGCAGCAGGTAAGTGATGGTTTTTCCAAAAAGTACAGTACTTATGGGGAGATGCTGTTCAGGATTTGCATGGTTTATCTGGGCAATAAAGCAGATGCAGAAGAAGCTATACAGGAAGCATTTTTAAAACTTATGTACAGCAGTCCACAATTTGTCAGCGATGAACATGAAAAAGCATGGCTTATCAGGGTAACTACCAACATATGTAAAGATATGCTTCGAAGTGTATGGCACAAGCGAGTTATAAAGATGGAGGATATTGAAAATTACTACGATAATCCTTCTGATATGCACATTATGGAAGAAATATTGAAACTCCCTGTTAAGTATAAGGCTGTTATATACCTGTACTATTTTGAAGATTATGCAATCAAGAAGATATCAGAGTTGCTTAAGATTACGGAGTCTGCTGTAAAAATGCGCCTGAAACGTGGGCGAGATATCTTAAAAATCGAATTGGAAGGAGAGCATTATGAATAAAACTGATATTAAGCATGTTATCGGCAAGCTAGTGGCTGATAAAGAAATGGAATATAGATTATCCGAAAAAATAGTAGAAAAGCAACACAATAAAGTCAGCTTTAAACGCATCGCTTCAATAGCAGCCAGCTTTGTAATGATTATTTGCCTTGGAATCACAGGATATGTTTTTTGGGAGAAAAAACCCGATCCTTCCCCACAAAGCATTACTTCGCCGGACGGCATATACCTGCCTAAAATAGAGTTACCAAAAAAAACAAATGCCGCAATGGACATGATAGGGCTCATAATGTATCAAGGAAGAATCTACACTCAAACGGGCACAAAGGTAAATCCTGAAAGTGCGGAGAAATTACTTGGAGAAAAACTTGGCACTACAAAAGGAAATATAGACGAATGGAGCCGGCAGGATGACTATGCTGTTGAGTTTGCATCAAGTATAGGGAAACAGGACGTTTACTCGGTGAAGGGTTATGATAAAAACTTTAGAATAATGACCTATGAGAAAACAAATGGAGTAACTTATGCAGAATTTTATGAATGTTTCAATGGAATTACGGTGAAGTCGGGAGCCGATGTTTTTGACAAGCTAAAAATTGAGAACCGCATTACAGCAGTAAAATATGAAAACTTCGATAGTTGGAACTATACAAAACAACAATATAAGGAGTTGCAACAGCTTCAGCTAGTAAACAGTTTTGTAAATGAACTGAAAAATACAGTTCCATATGACCAGAAGGACCTCTCTTATTTATGGAATGACAAAGATGAAACAAATCGGAAGTTTGTATATCTGACTTTAAATGATGGCACCGAGGTTCAATTAAGACTTTTTAAAGAGGGGTATATATATTATGATTGCTCTCATATTTTCTTTAAAATGGAAAATATAGCCTTTAATAACCTTTGGAATGTCCTTAAATAAATGAGGATTCACAGCAAGGATAAAAGGCTGGTGTATGCGCTGCTGAGAGGTTGCTGCGCGGAACTGCGATATGACTGAAAGTAGGGGATGGATTCCTTTTGAGTTCTGTAAAGCGCCTGTCCATGCGCCAAGAAAAGGGTGGAATTTAAAATCGGTCAAAATCTTTGGCAACGCTGCTCGGATGAGAAAAGTAATAATTCTATGATTAAAGGAAGTTAATAGAAAAGATGGCAGCGAGCCGCAATAGAGAGACTGTCTTGAATTAATTTGACTATATGGAAAAAAATTGATACGATTAATGCTAATGCAAAGTAGTTATTTAATACGCTTGAAGGAGGGAAGCATAATGTCAGTAGAGGTCACGGAATATTTTGAGAGCACAGTCATGCCAATGATCCGTAATCGTCATTCCGAAGTTCTACCGGAAATGAGTGTAATGATTCTTGGGTCTGTAGGTCTGGGTATTGACGACGAGTTATCCGATATGGAGGCAGCCGTCTATTTGAATGATCTCGTTTGGAAAAAGTCTGGTGGTCAGTTGCAGTTATCGTTGAACGATTGCTTATTCGAAACCAATCCGTGGCGAAAGGACGGTTCGGTTATATCTGTCTACCCGCTATCTTGGCTACTCGACGGTCATGCAAAAAAATTTCTCACGGATGCAAGCGATCTCCCTTGGGAGAGTGTGTCCTTTGAGACGTTATTCACTATGCAGGAAAGTTTAATATTTTACGATCCACAAAGAACATTGCAACGCCTCCGAGAATCGACTGCCCCTTCCCGACGTCCTGAACATCTCTGGAAGAAGTCATTGCTTTTAGAATTTAATAAGCTCGTTGTGGAAGATTTATCAGATATCAAGAAGAGCGTCATGCGTAATCGGATGGCAGAAGCACATATTCTTCTTGGTCATGTTTTGGAGGGGTTGATCCATATAGGATTCTTGATTTTTCATAAGTACTATCCATGGCGAACACACCTGCGCTGGGCGTTCGATAAACTCCCTATGCTATCATCACGATTTGGCTCTGATATCGATTTAATATTAACCACTGTGGATTGGTATAAAAAGATTGAGATTATTGAAGTTGTAATTGATGCCTACAAGAATTTCATTACTTTAAATGCCTTACTCCCTGAGATTGACATCTGGAGTGATGATCTTAACAAAGAATTAATGTGGGGGGAACGCCTTAAGGCTTGGGAAACACCTAACTGGCGAAGCCGGATCACCAACTGCACAAAAAAGGCTCTTGAGAGCGGCTGCGCATCTTACCAGTTTTGGGTTTGGAGTTTATGGGGGTGGGTTAACGAGAAACCCAATAAGAGTATGGACAATAAGGAATAGTCATTGACTCGACCCTAATAAGCATTATACGAAGTTGAGTTACTTCGTATTCTTTATAAAATACGCAACCGAATAAAACCCATAATAAGTGTAGACATACCGACTGCTTTTTCCTAAGCGTGTTTTATCGGAAGTATTGGCAATATCCATAGTTTGAATTATATTTCCATAATTAATGGTATATGGTAGATTATTTATTTTTCCACGATATTGGAGCATCAGATATGAAAAACAAGGATTATGTAACAGAAGTGTTAAGTTATGTATTAGTGTTGTGCAGTAAAATGTAAATATTTATGCAGCTACCCCTAATTTGGCA
>ENA-OFCE01000380-OFCE01000380.1-metagenomes-genome-assembly--contig:-NODE-380-length-30119-cov-5.026044_pt1 | contig 30119 bp, 23 predicted proteins | sample MGYA00153388_OFCE01 | MGnify analysis MGYA00153388 | reverse complement strand
ATAGCCCGGCCCGTTTTTCACGGGAAGCCCCAAATTATATTTAAAATACTAAATACTAATTATTTAAAAAATGAATAAAAATATTTAAAAATAAATTAAATCGCACAACGGGTTATTTAATATGTATCATTCATGATAAAATTCTGATAAAATCACTCATTTATTTAGCTTTGAAATAATCAAGTTTACTAAATTTAAATTATTTATTTAAATGAAACTTTACATCAAAAATATGGTCTGCAGTCGTTGCAAAATGGTTGTAAAAAATGAACTGGAAAAATTAAATCTAAATACAACTAGTGTAGAACTTGGTGAAGTATATATTGAAGAAACTCTTTCGAAAGATGAATTAAAAAAAGTTGATTTAACTTTAAAAAATCTTGGGTTTGAATTAATTGATGATCGAAAAAGTCAAACAATTGAAAAAATAAAGAACACGATCATAACATTGGTCCACCATTCCGACCATGAAATAAAAACAACCCTTTCTGCATTTATTACATCACAAATACATCAAGATTATAATTATTTGAGCGGTCTTTTTTCAGAAGTAGAAGGTATAACCATTGAAAAATATGTAATTGCCCAACGCATTGAAAGGGCAAAAGAATTAATGGTTTATGACGAACTAACTTTATCTGAAATTGCTAACCAATTGGGTTATAGCAGCGTTGCCTATTTATCCAACCAATTCAAGAAAATCACAGGTTTTACACCCAGCTATTTCAAATCCTTGAAAGAACACAAACGCAAAAACATAGAGGAACTGTAAATCTTACAACATTTAAATAAAATTCCACAATAGCTTATCTAATTTCCCAAAGTAACTTTGTGTCAAATAAAAATTATGACACTTACGTATAATGTTACAGGAATGACCTGTGGAGGTTGCGAAGCAAAAGTAAAAAGTAGTTTACTGATGGTGCCGAATGTTATAGAAGTGGAAGTATCAAAAGATAAACAATCAGCGACCATCTCAATGGATAAACACATTTCATTGTCTACTTTTCAAAATACATTGGATAAAAAATATTCCATTACTGCGAATGAACACTCCGAAATAACCGAACAATCGACAAGCTGGTTTTTAACCTACAAACCCATCTTACTAATTTTTGGTTATATAAGCGCCATTTCAATTATTGCCGCCACACATCAAAATACGTTTAATTGGATGCACGCCATGAATGTTTTTATGGCTGGGTTCTTTCTTACCTTTTCATTCTTTAAAATGCTTGACTTAAAGGGTTTTGCTGAAAGTTACAGTATGTATGATATTGTGGCAAAAAAGCTAAAGTCATGGGGTTATGTTTACGCTTTCATCGAATTAGCTTTGGGTTTTGCTTATGCTACCAACTTTCAACCAATAATCACCAACATCGTCACCTTAATAGTTATGAGCACTAGCATAATTGGCGTATTGCAAAGTGTACTAAATAAGCGGACAATTAAATGTGCCTGTTTAGGAGCAGTTTTTAATTTGCCAATGAGTACGGTAACCATTATTGAAGATGGTTTAATGATTGCGATGAGTGGTTTTATGTTAATACAAATAATATAATGAATGCAATTAATTTCATAAAATCATTTATTTGGAAAATCTTAAAATCTATATTTATCAGAGAAAAAGATTGCTGTAAATAGTGGCACGGTTCATTATGGTCAACTTATCACTACTATTTTTTGTTGAGGAATAAACACCTCATTATCATATTAAAAAGGAAGAATTAAGCCAATTAAATAACGGCATTATAAATGAATTAAAATTAATGGCTATAAAATTTTTTATTTCAAAATTCTAAAAATAATATCATGAGTTACGAAAAAAATCAACTATTAATTAATGAATTAAATACATGCGCTACTTTTTGCAATCAATGTGCAGTAGCATGTTTGGATGAGCAAGAGGTAAAAATGATGGTAACTTGTATTAAGTTAGACATTGACTGTGCAGAATATTGTAGACTAACCGCAGGATTTGTGGCCAGAGGATCTGCACACGCCATGCATTTAATGAAAGAATGTATTGACTTATGCATTGCCTGCGCTGAAGAATGCGAAAAACATGCAGAAAATGGAATGCAACATTGTAAAGATTGTGCAGATGCTTGTAGAAAGTGTGCTGAGGCATGCAATAATATGTTGAGTGAAAATGAAATGGTAAAAGCAAGAACTTTTAATTAATTTATTCAAAAAAAATTAAATTGAAAAGATTCGTTGTTCTTTTAAGCCTAATTATTTATTGTTTCACGACCATTGGAGCAACTTTGCATTTTCATTATTGCATGGAAAAACTGGTTGATACCAAGTTATGGCAATCAAACGACGAAAAATGCAGCAATTGTGGGATGACTGATAAAAAAGAAGGGTGCTGCAAAACTGATGAAAAATACGTTAAACTTACTATTGATCAAAAAGTACTTGTTCCAATAATTATTTCTAATCTTCAGGGTTTTATTATTTCTAATTTTAGTAATTATTTTTATAGCACAAAATATTTTAAAACTCTTAAGACTTGTTTTTCAACTAACTACGATCCTCCAAATACTTATAATACTAAACTAATACTCATTATTTGTGCTTTTTTAATTTGACAGAGTAAAATTTTATAAGTGTATTCCTATCATATAAAAAGGAATATTTATTTAAATTTTAACCATTCAATTAAAAAAAATGAAAACTAAAATATTTTTAGCAATAATAATTTTGCTAAGTGGCCTAACTTCTTTCGCCCAAATTAAAAATTCCAAAACAGAAACAGTCAAAATATCAGGAAACTGTGATATGTGTAAAAATACCATTGAAACTGCCGGTAATAAAAAAGGCATTTCCAAAACAGAATGGAACGAACAAACCAAATTTGCGTCCATAACCTATAATTCAGAAAAAACAACAAAAGATGCTGTTTTAAAAAATATTGCTCTTGCTGGGTATGATAGCGAGCTATTTTTAGCGCCAGATGCAGCATATAATTCTTTGCCAAATTGCTGCAAATACGACCGTGAAAATAAATCAGCAGAAACCTCCATTACTCCTTCAGTAAATATGATCGATCATTCTGGGCATTCTAAAATGAATAAAACAGATGCTCAAAAAGAAAATGATTTTCAAATTGTCTTTAATAATTATTTTTTATTAAAAGATGTCTTAATAAAATCTGATGGAGTAAATGCTGCAGCCAATGCAAAAATCTTAAACGCTTCTTTACTTGCTATAAAAATGGAAACATTAAAAGAAGATGAACATTTAGCTTGGATGAAATTAGAAAAAGATTTAAAATTTCATACAGAACACATTGCCGAAACAACGGATTTAGGGCATCAACGAGATCATTTTTCTAGCCTTTCTCTAAATATGTACACATTATTAAAATCAGTCAAGCCTACTGAAAGTATTTATTACCAAAATTGCCCCATGTTTAATGATGGCAAAGGGGCAAATTGGTTAAGCAGGGAAAGTGCTATTAAAAATCCATATTATGGAGTTCAAATGCTTAGTTGTGGAAAGACAATTGAAACTATAAAATAAATTTACTATTAGCTGCTTTACCAATTAGAGCAGCTAATAATTAAATCTCCAAATTAATTGGTTATTATTTTTATGTCGATTAAAAAATAGTATGAATCATAATCATTCCGATGACTATAAAAATGTAAATCCTGCTATGGGCCATTCAGGCCATAATCATCATGCAATGATGATTGCTGATTTTAAAAAGCGGTTTTATGTAGTTTTTGCTTTAACGATCCCCATTATGTTATTGTCTGAAATGATACAGCAATGGTTAGGTTTTAACTGGCAGTTTACAAGTTCTAATTATATTTTATTTGCATTATCAACCATTGTATTCTTTTATGGAGGCTTTCCTTTTTTAAAAGGATTGGTTGATGAAGTAAAAGAAAAGAACCTCGGCATGATGTTTTTAATTGGCTTCGCTATTACCGTTGCATACATTTATAGCGTAGCCATTGTATTTGGTTTGCAAGGCATGGACTTCTTTTGGGAATTAGCAACGCTAATTTTGATTATGCTTTTGGGACATTGGATAGAAATGAAATCTGTTGCAGGTGCTTCAAAGGAATTAAAATTGCTGGTACAACTGATGCCTGCAGATGCACACATGGTAATGCCCAACATGGTGCATGATGTAAAGACAGAAACACTGAAGGAAAAAGATATTATTTTGGTGAAGCCTGGCGAAAAAGTGGCAGCCGATGGAATAATATTAGAAGGCGAAAGTTACCTAAATGAAAGTATGCTTACCGGCGAAAGCAAACCTGTAAAAAAAATGGTAGGTGAAAAAGTTATTGCTGGCGCTATTAACGGTAATGGTTCTATTAAAGTTACTGTATCTCATGCCGCAAAAGATTCCTATTTATCACAGGTTATAAAATTGGTTGATGATGCACAAAAGTCTAAATCTAAAACTCAGTTGCTGGCTAATACAGCTGCAAAATGGTTAACCGTAATTGCAATAGTGGCCGGTATTGGCACATTTTTATATTGGTATTTAACCGGGCAATCATTGGCATTTGCTATGGAAAGAATGGTAACCGTTATCGTAATATGTTGCCCGCACGCATTAGGACTGGCAATTCCGTTAGTAGTTGCTAAATCTACAGCACTATCAGCAAAAAACGGACTGCTCATCAAGAACAGAACATCTTTTGAAAATGCAAGAAAAATAACCACCATTGTTTTTGATAAAACAGGAACGTTGACCTTTGGTAAATTTGAAGTCTCAAAAATTGTTTCATTGCAAAAAGAATTTAATCAAAATGAAATTATCCGATTAGCATCAGCATTAGAACAAAAATCAGAACACCCCATTGCAACAGGCATACTCCAAAAAGTAAAAGATTTAAAAATAATTATTCCGGCAACAGAAAATTTCAATGCCATTACAGGCAAAGGAGTTGAAGCAACAGTAGATGGCAAAAAAATATTGGTAGTTAGTCCGGGTTATTTAAAAGAAAAAAATATTGCAACGCCCGATGGCTTTTCTGCTAACGACACTGAAACAGTTGTGTTTGTACTAATCAATAATCAGTTGGTAGGGTATATTGCTTTGTCCGACGAGATAAGACCTGAATCAGCCGAAGCCATTAAAACTTTAAAAGAAAATAACATCAAATCTATTTTGCTCACAGGCGATAACAGCAAGGTTGCAAAAAGTGTAAGTGATACTTTGGGCATGGATAGTTTTATTCCAGAAGTATTGCCACATCAAAAATTAGAAAAAATAAAGGACCTACAAAGCAAAGGAGAGTTTGTAGCCATGACAGGTGATGGCGTAAACGATGCGCCTGCACTTGCGCAGGCAGATATTGGGATAGCTGTGGGCAGCGGAAGCGACATTGCTGCAGAAACCGCAGGTATTATTTTGGTAAATAGTAACCCAAAAGATATTGTAAGCCTCATTTTATTTGGCAAAGCTACGTATCGCAAAATGATCCAGAACTTGATTTGGGCAACTGGTTATAACGTTATTGCATTGCCTTTGGCCGCTGGAGTTTTATATAATCAAGGTGTATTATTGAGCCCTGCTGCAGGCGCAGTATTAATGACGGTAAGCACAGTTGTGGTTGCTATCAATGCAAGTTTTTTAACAATAAAAAAATAAAAAAACGGGTAACAGCGAAACTGAAAAACCGGTCGACAGCGGTACTGAAGAAATAAATATAATTATTATGAAAATTCAAAAATTAGGTTTAGCAATGGCTTCTTTCTTAGCCATATTTTTAATGTTCATTTCTTTTAACACAAATGCACAAACCAAAAAAAAATCGTCCACAATGAACCATGCTACAATGATGAATGATTGTTGTATAATGAAAGATGGCAAAATGATGGAAATGAAAGACGGTAAAATGATGCCCATGAACAAAGACATGGTTATGAAAAACGGAACTACCTGCATGACAAACGGTGAATGCAAAATGAAAGATGGTAAAAAAATGATGATGAAAGAAGGAGAGTGTATGGAGATGAGTGGAAAAATGTGTACCGACAAAATGAAAAATATGTCGGCAGCCATGTATAGTTGCCCTATGCATCCTGGAGTTACTAGCGATAAACCTGGCAAATGCCCTAAATGTGGTATGGCCTTAGAAAAAAAATCAAAGTAGTAAAAGGAGGCCAATAAAATTCAAGTTGGTCTTGGTTAATTAATTGATTAGTTGAAAGAAATTATCATCAATTGTTTGAAATTTATAGTGTTGGTGATAATTTCTTTTAAAAAATTATCAAATAAATCTGTTTTAATTCTGTGTAATTAAAACAAAAATGAAAGTATGAAGTGATGAAAAAAATAACATTTATAATGTGCATGCTACTTGCCTGTTCGTTTGCAAAGGGTCAGGATATGAAAGGGATGAATATGAGTAAACAACAGCCACAAACTGTTATCTACACTTGCCCAATGCACTCCGAAATACACAGTACAAAACCAGGCAAATGCCCCAAGTGCGGTATGAAGCTGGTAAAAGAAAAAGCTAAAACAAATGCTAATCCGGCAAATAGTAAACAAAATGGAATGAAAATGTCCAAAGATACTTTCCAAGGAAAATCAATGGATCTGGGGAATATAGAAATGCCAAAAGCAAACTTAGGCTCTATAAAACCTATTGTCAACAACACTCCGCCCAAGACAGTACGTTACGATTTATACATTGCAGACACTACCGTAACTTTTGGAAAAAAATCAAAAAGAGCAATAGCCGTCAATGGACAAATACCAATGCCAACTTTAACTTTTACCGAAGGCGATACAGCAGAAATCTGGGTCCATAATCAATTGAAAGAAACTACTTCATTACATTGGCATGGTTTGCTTTTACCTAACAAAGAGGATGGCGTTCCTAATTTAACTCAAATGCCTATAAAGCCTCAAACTACACACATATACCGGTTTCCAATTATTCAACATGGCACACATTGGTATCATAGTCATAGTGGTTTGCAGGAACAAATTGGTATGTATGGTAATTTTATTATGCTAAAAAAACTAAGTGACCCTACGTTTAGAAAAGGAATTGATGATTTGCCAACTATTCCAATTGTGTTGAGCGAATGGACCGATTTGAACCCAGAAAATATTCACCGTATGCTGCACAATGCTTCCGATTGGTTTGCTATTAAAAAAAATACAACCCAAAGTTATAGCGAAGCTTTAAAAGCTGGTCATTTTACAACTAAACTGAAAAACGAATGGAAGCGAATGTTGGCTATGGACGTAAGTGATATTTATTATGAAAAAATTCTGATCAATGGTAAACCTAATACAGATTTAGAAACGATAAATGGAAAAGAATTAAAGGCAGGAGATCAAGTTCGGCTACGTATCTCAAATGGTGGTGCTTCCTCCTATTTTTGGCTTACTTATTCTGGAGGTAAAATTACTGTAGTTGCTAACGATGGGAATGATGTAGAACCAGTAAAAGTAGATCGATTAATTATTGCGGTTTCCGAAACCTATGATGTAATAATAACTATACCAGCAGAAAATACAGCTTTTGAATTTTTGGCTACAACTGAAGATAGAACCAATTCGGCATCTTTTTATGTTGGAAAAGGGATTAAGCAATTAGCATCGCCATTACCTAAATTAAAATACTTTGAAGGGATGGAAATGATGAATGGAATGATGAAAATGAACGGCGATCTTGACGACATGGGAATGAGTATGAGCCTAAATCAAATGGATATGAATGTGGTTATGTATCCTGAAATTACTGGTGAAGAAAAAAAAATGAGCCATAAAGAAATGATGAATATGGATAGCTCACCTAATAAAAAAATGAGCCATAAAGAAATGATGAAAGCTGGAAAAGGAAAAGGGATGAAGATGGATCATGGTAATACAAATCAATACAACAGCAACCAGTTATCGGATATTATAACGTTGAATTATACCATGTTAAAATCACCGACAAAAACTAATCTTTCAAAAGATGCAACAACAAAAGAATTGAAATTTACACTCACCGGAAACATGAACCGCTATGTTTGGAGTATGGACAATAAAGTAGTTTCCGAAGCGAGTAAAATTTTAATTGAGAAGGGTCAAAACGTCCGAATAATATTATATAATAATTCTATGATGCGTCATCCAATGCACTTGCATGGTCACGATTTTAGATTATTGAATGGAAAAGGTGACTATGCACCCTTAAAAAATATAGTAGATTTAATGCCAATGGAAACCGATACATTGGAATTTAACGCCAATGCAGAAGGCAATTGGTTTTTCCATTGCCATGTTTTATACCACATGATGAGTGGTATGGGAAGAGTATTTAGTTATGAAAATCAGGCACCTAATCCTTTAATTACAAACCCAAAACTTGCTCAAAGAAAATTATTTGCCGACGATCGAAAATTTCATGTAATGGCAGAGAATGATTTTGCAAGCAATGGCAATGATGGTATGATCATGTTGCAAAATACAAGATGGAGTATTGGAACTGAATGGAGGCTAGGCTACACGGCTCACCACGGCCAGGAAGTTGAAACACATGTTGGAAGATATTTAGGTAAAATGCAGTGGCTAATGCCATTTATTGGCTTTGATTGGCGCTACCGAAAATTAGATATGGGAGAAGTTGAAAAAAACCTGTTCGAACAAAAAAATACAAAAGATAATAGAAAACAATTTAGCTTGGGAGTACAATATACGCTGCCCATGTTGGTGCAGGCCCAGGCTGAAGTTTATCAAGATGGTAACATCAGATTACAAATAATGCGAGAAGATATACCCATAAGTAAAAGATTGCGAATGGGTTTTATGGTAAATTCTGATAGGGAATATATGGGAGATTTAAAATATATTTTAAACAGAAACTTTTCAATCAGAACGCATTATGATAGCGATATGGGTTTCGGCACCGGGCTAAGTATTAATTATTAAGTTGATTAATACATATCTATTATTTGAATAATTTTGCAATTTAAAATTACCCGTGGTGTGGTTTGATTTATTTTTTACTTTTATTTTTTAATTATTTTGGGCTTACCGTGAAAAACGGGTCGGGCTATTCGCTTTTTGTCATTCTGAGGGAAACGAAGAATCTTTATTTATTTGTTTTATAAAGGATAAAAAAAAGGATGCCGCTACTTACCCTAAGCCTAATACCTCCGATTTTACATTCTACTGAATTGATTTAAACCGCACAAAGAATATATTATTTTAATTTCAATTTATTCACATCCATTTCTTTCTTCTGAACCAATAAAAAATGGCTAGACAAATTAAAATCATGGCAATTAAAACTCCAGGATATCCCCACTTTTGACGCAATTCAGGCATAAAATCGAAATTCATTCCATAAATACCTACAATAAAAGTTAATGGCATAAAAAAGACTGAAAATATGGTCAATACTTTTACTACTTCTGATGTTTTTTGAGAAGATAACGATAAATAAATGCTTAGCAAATTGGCAATATCATCATGTGCTTGATCATATAAAGTCATAAGTTTTACATGTAAATCTTTAGCATCTTGAAGAGCAACTAAATCATTATCTGTAGTTCGAATTGTATTAATAACTTCTCCAGTAAGTGCCAACAACTTGTAACAAATTGCTGCCTTTCTTTTAATGAAATACAAATCTTCCATCATTAACGGTGTAAGCGTTTTAAGAAATATTTTTGCTTCATAATCATCTACTTCATCCGATAATGTAATAGATGGCTGATCATATGTATGTAAAACATGCCAGATAATTTTTGTAATTAACTCACTTACATTTTTACATCTGCCAGATTTTAAATAAGTGTTTTTAATATTTTCTAAAAACTCTTGTGGCAAACGATGAACCGTAATTATAAGGCTGGCATTATAAAAAACTGCTACCTTACTGCTTAATTCTTGAACGGTATGTGCTTTTGTTTTTCCAGTTTTATTTAATACCCTGGTAATTATAAATTGCGTATCGCCTAAATCTTCGTGTTTGGGTAAATGATCTGGCTCGAGGCAATCTCGTAATGTATAATGATGGAGCTTATATTTTTCACTAATTGATTTTAATTCATCTTCCGTAGGATTTATTATATCCAGCCAGGTAAAATTTGAGGAAGGTTCGCTCCAGTCTGTAATTGGCATTTGTTTTTGATAAAATAGTATTAGCTATGAAATATTCTTTGGTTTAAACTCGCAAAATTTAACTCTCAATTTCTATAAATTATTCCTTAAAATAGTAAAAGACTGAAAATTAGTGTTAATTTGTTTTAATGAAACGCATTATTGCTTTTACGCTACTTTCCATTTATGTGTTCTGCACCGCGGAGGCTCATCAATTGGTAAAGATTCAACTTTTATTATCGCATTTTTTAGATCAAAAACACGACCAACATTCCGTAGGAACCTTTGTAGAATTTTTACAAATCCATTACATCAGCGAAAATTCTTCTAAAAATCATCATGAAGAAGATGCTCGTTTACCATTTAAAACTATCGATGATTGTTGTATAGCCTGCCACAATTTATTACCAATTCAGCCTATTGTAATAAAAGAACCGAAATATAAATTAATGCAAATCTCATTTGTTAATTATAATTCAGGCTTTTATATAAATTCCGAAAGAAAAGGAATTTTTCAACCTCCCAGATCCTAAAAATTTCTCTTTATTCATTCTAAATGTCTCAAACATTACTTTTATTTTGTAGTGTTTTTGAATGATTATTCTTTTTAAGTTTAATTTTTTAAACTTTTGAATTATTTAATGTTAAAGGTAATTTCCGTTGAATAGAAATTTATTTTTTCAGTATTCTCTTTCTCCATTTTTTAAAAGTTAACAATTTATGTTAAATAGAATCATACTTTTCTCTATCAAAAATAAACTGATAATTGCATTATTTACCCTCGGTTTAATTGTTTGGGGAATTTATTCATTTACTCGATTACCCATTGACGCGTTACCCGACATCACCAATAATCAAGTTCAGGTAATCACTTCTGCTCCTTCTCAGTCTGCTTTGGATATCGAAAGACTGGTAACTTTTCCGGTCGAGCAAACCATGGCAACCATTCCAGGAATTGAAGAAGTAAGAAGTTTTTCACGCTTTGGATTGAGCGTAGTAACGGTAGTTTTTGACGACAAAGTAGATGTATATTGGGCCAGACAACAAGTAAATGAACGTTTAAATCAAGCAAAATCACAAATCCCAACAGGTATTGGAGAACCAGTACTAGCTCCTGTTACAACCGGATTAGGTGAAATTTATCAATATATTTTAAAACCTAAAAAAGGATATGAAAATAAATATACCGCTACTGATTTACGAACCATGCAAGATTGGATTGTCCGTCGCCAATTATTAGGTGTTGCAGGTGTTGCGGATGTTTCCAGTTTTGGAGGCTATTTGAAACAATATGAAATCTCTATTGATCCAGATCGCTTAAGCAGTTACAATTTAAGTATTTCAGATTTATTTATTGCACTCGAAAAAAATAATCAAAATACGGGTGGAGCATATATTGATAAAAAACCAAATGCATACTTTATCAGAAGTGAAGGTTTAATTGGATCTTTAAATGATATAGAAAATATTGTCGTTAAAGTTACCGACCAGAGAATTCCAGTATTAATCCGTGACATTGCAAAGATTCAATTTGGCTCTGCTACCCGTTATGGTGCTATGACTTACAATAATTATGGAGAAGTAACCGGAGCGGTGACAATGATGCTGAAAGGTGAAAACTCGAGCGCAGTAGTAAAAAGGGTGAAAGAAAGAATGGCACAAATTGAAAAAACCTTGCCAGAAGGAGTTGAAATTGACGCTTTTCTTGATCGGAGTGAACTCGTAAACAGAGCAATTGGGACGGTAGAAAAAAACTTAATTGAGGGTGCGCTAATTGTAATTTTTGTACTTGTTTTGTTTTTAGGTAATTTAAGAGCAGGATTAATTGTTGCTTCAGTTATTCCACTTTCCATGTTATTTGCTGTATCGTTAATGCGAGTTTTTGGCGTAAGTGGAAATTTAATGAGCCTTGGCGCAATAGATTTTGGATTAATTGTAGATGGTGCAGTTATTATTGTAGAAGCAACCATGCATTACCTCGGGTTAAGAAATTCAAAAAATACATTAACTCAAGATGAAATGGATACTGAGGTTTATATTTCAGCATCAAAAATCAGAAACTCAGCTGCTTTTGGAGAACTCATTATTTTGATTGTTTATTTACCAATTTTAGCTTTAGTGGGGGTTGAGGGAAAAATGTTTAAGCCAATGGCACAGACAGTTACGTTTGCCATAGCAGGAGCTTTCATACTTTCGCTAACCTATATTCCCATGATGAGTGCACTTTTTTTAAGTAAAAATCCTCAACATAAACGCAATTTTAGTGATAGAATGATGGATTTTTTTCAGCGGAATTATACTCCGATGATAAATGGAGCTTTGAAAAGAAAATTTGTGGTGGTAGCTTCTTCTGTATTATTATTCATCGTGAGTATTATTTTATTTTTAAATATGGGTGGTGAATTTTTGCCAACTTTAGAAGAAGGTGATTTTGCAGTGGAAACTCGAGTTATGACTGGTAGCAGTTTGTCGCAAACTGTAGATGCAGCTCAACGTGGTGCAAAAATTTTGTTAGAACAATTTCCAGATGAAGTAAAAGAAGTTGTCGGAAAAATTGGCTCATCAGAAATACCAACAGACCCTATGCCTATTGAAGCAGCTGACATGATGGTGATTTTGAAAGATAAAAAGGACTGGAAAAAGGCGAATAATCGAGATGATTTAGCTGAAAAAATGGGAGAAGCATTGGAAGCAATACCAGGCGTTACTTTTGGATTTCAACAACCCATACAAATGCGTTTTAATGAATTAATGACAGGAGTTCGGCAAGATGTTGCGATAAAAATATTTGGTGAAGATTTGGATGTATTGACTGATTTGGCAAATAAAATTGGTAAAATTACTAGTGAAGTGGAAGGTGTAAGAGATTTGTATGTAGAAGAGGTGACTGGATTACCACAAATAGTAATTAATATAAAGAGAGACGAAGTTGCAAAATATGGTTTAAATGTAGAAACCATTAATCAAACAATTAATACCGCATTTGCTGGCCAGAGTGCTGGTGTTGTATTTGAAGGAGAAAAGCGTTTTGATCTGGTTTTACGATTTAACCAGAAAAACCGAGGTCAATTAGATGATGTCAGGAATTTATTTATCAGTGCTCCCAATGGAAATCAAATTCCTTTACAACAGTTAGCAGAAGTCGATTTTAAAGTAGGCCCAAATCAGATTCAACGAGAAGATGCGAAGCGAAGGATTTTTGTTGGGTTTAATGTTCGAGGAAGAGATGTTGCAGGAATTGTAAAAGAACTGCAGCAAAAAATTGACAAAGAAGTGAAATTGCCACCAGGCTATTTTACGGTATTTGGAGGACAATTTGAAAACCTAGAAGAAGCTAATTCACGATTATTAATTGCAGTTCCAGCAGCATTATTATTAATATTTTTATTGCTGTTCTTTACTTTCAATTCTATTAAAAATGCTTTGCTAATATTTACAGCAATTCCAATGGCTGCAATTGGTGGCGTTTTTGCCTTACTTATAAGAGGAATGCCTTTTAGTATTTCTGCAGGTATTGGATTCATTGCTTTGTTTGGAGTAGCAGTATTAAACGGAATTGTTTTGGTAGCAGAGTTTAATCGATTGAAAAAAGAAGGCTTGAAAAACGTTGAAGAAATTATTATCACTGGAACCAGAATAAGGCTTAGGCCAGTTTTGATGACTGCGGCCGTTGCTTCTCTTGGATTTTTGCCAATGGCTTTGGCTACAAGTGCCGGAGCAGAAGTTCAAAAACCTTTAGCCACGGTAGTTATTGGAGGTTTATTAACGTCTACCTTACTTACTTTATTGGTACTACCTTGTTTATATGTTTATTTTGAAAAATTTAAAACAAGCAAATTCCGATTAAATAAATCATTTTTAATTTTAGGGTTAATAGGCATATCAACTCTTGCAAACGCACAAAATATAAATGAAGTAAAATTAGAACAAGCGATAGAACAAGCAAAAGCTGCAAATAAAACAATACAAATTGCTGAACTGGAAATTCAATATGAATCGTACAATAAAAACACGGGAAGAGCTTTTGGCAAAACTGAGTTTAATGGTTTATTTGGTCAATATAATAGCTATAAATGGAATGACAATAATATATCAATCAATCAATCGATTTCAAATCCACAAAACGTTTGGAGCCAAAGAAAGCTGGGTAACGAATTGATTAAAGCAGCTAACGCGAAAAAAGCATTAACTATAAACGAAATTACTTTACAGGTAAAACAAGTTTATTTAGAATTGCAGTATTTATTTGCTGTACAAAATTTATTACAACAACAGGATACCATTTATTCAGAATTTAGCCGATCGGCTGGTATTAGATTTAAAACTGGAGAAACCAATTTGCTAGAAAAAACCACTGCAGAAACCCAATTAAATGAAATAAAAAATAAATTAGCTAAAAACAATACAGAAATCAAATCTAATTATTTCGAATTAGCGCAACTAACTGGAAATCCCACAATTCAAATAAATGAACAACCTGAATTTGAAGAAAAATCTTTAAAAATACGAAATGATAGTAATACAACAAATCAGTATTTAATTTTTTTGCAGCAACAAATTGAAGTGGCAAAAAGAGAACGAAATGTAATTGCTGCCCAACGTTTACCCGATTTAACTTTCGGTTATTTTAACCAAACATTAATAGGAAATCCGACAAATGAATCTGGAAAAATAGCTTCAGCATCCGACCGGTTTTCAGGCTTTAATGTAGGATTATCTTTTTCCATTTTTAATAGATCAGGAAAGTCGAAAATAAAAGCTGCTGAGGTAAATACACAAATTGCTGAAATGGAATATTTATTAAATAAAGATGTAGTGAATAAACAAATAAAACAAGGTTTAGAAAATTACCAACAAAATAAAGCGAATGTGGAATATTACAAAATTTCTGCTTTACAAAATGCTGATCTAATGTTGAAACAAGCCAAAAGCGGTTACCGACAAGGAGATATCAGATTTACAGAATATTTATTAGTAGCTAAAACAGCTTTGGAGATAAAAGAAAATTATTTAAAAAGCATCCTACAATTAAATCAATCTATTATCCAGTTAGAATTTTTAACTGGAGCTCAATAAATTTAAAATATAATATATGAAACTAAAATCCCTATTAAAATATATATTTCCAATCGTAATTTTATCGATGATATTTACTTCTTGCGGAAATAATATCAAAGATTCTAAATCAGTGGAAGAAGAACATGAAGAAAGCAAAAACGAGGAAGTATCGTTAACAGATGAACAGTTTAAAAATGCTGCAATAGAATTTGGCAAAGTTTCTCAGAAACAAATAAGTGGAACTTTTAAAGTCAACGGCGTTTTAGATGTTCCACCACAGCAGCAAATTAGTATTTCTGTACCAATGGGTGGTTTTTTAAAGAAAACTGATTTGTTGCAAGGAATGAAAGTGAATAAAGGACAATTGCTGGGAGTGATAGAAAATTCGGAATATGTACAAATGCAACAGGATTATTTAGAAGCTAAAAGTGAATTAGAATTCGCAAATTCAGATTTTGAAAGGCAACAAGAACTTGCAAAGGAAAATGTAAATTCACAAAAAACAGTACAGCAAGCAAAATCAACCTATAACTCATTGATAGCGCGAGTAAATTCGTTAAAAGAAAAAATAAAAGTTTCAGGTATTAATTTATCTGCGGTTGAAAAAGGAAATATTCAATCTACTATGTCTATTTATTCTCCAATTACTGGTTTCGTAACCCAAGTAAATGCAAACATTGGCAAATTCTTAAATTCAACCGATGTTTTATTTGAAATTGTTAATACAGAACATTTGCATGCAGAATTGACGGTTTTTGAGAAAGACGTTCCTAAGTTAAAAATCGGGCAAAAAGTACGATTTACGTTAGCAAATGAAAGTACAGAAAGGACAGCGAAAATATACTTAATCGGGCGTGAAATTGGCGAAGATAGAACGGTTAGAGTGCATTCGCATATTGATAAAGAGGATTTACAATTGTTGCCAGGAATGTATTTGAGAGCAATAATAGAAACTGGTGCAGGTGAAGTAAACGCATTGCCAAACGACGCAATCGTTGATTTTCAGGGTTCGAAATATATTTTTATAAAATCAGAAGAAGTACATAAAGAAGAAATTAAAAAAGAAGAAAAAGAGGAAGTACATGAAGAAGAAGCATTTCATTTCAAAATGATTCAGATTCAGATAAATAATAGTGATGAAGGATTTACAGAAGTAATTTTACCTGCAGATTTTGATCAATTAAAAACTGAAATTGTTTTAAAGGGAGCGTATGATTTATTAAGTAAAATGAAGAATAGTGAAGAAGGACATGGACATTAAATAAAAAGAAATGAAAAAAAACCTAATGCCTAAAAAACTAAAGTTTTTTTATAAAGCAGAATTATTGAAAGCAAAAGAATGTTGGTATACTCAAAATCTTTTAGCGAGTTGGAAACATATGGAACGAGCACACATTATTGCTCAACCTTACCCTATAGAACATACAGCTGTACATTGGAAAATGCTTCTGTTCGGTATTAAAATTAAAAGTATCAAAGAAGTTCTTGGTCAAATTCCAAGGTTATTGGTTGGTGGTGTAAAGTCTTTTGTAGGCGTAATTCCTGTTGGAAATACAGGTGGAGCCAACGTGCCTCCACTAAAATCTATGGAAATACCTCAAGATTTAAGAGTAATAATTGATGGAGTTAATTAAAGTTGAAATTGAATAAAACATAATCAAATAAGTTTCATGATGCGATCTTAAACTGCAAAATTCAATCTCAAAATAAATTATGAAGAAATTTAGTAGCGTCTAAATTTTACATTCCATATATAAAAATATTTCACATTTCATTTGGTGTTTTAACCCTAATTTATCTTAAAAATAAATTTTTCTTATAGATTTATTAATTGAATAATTTTTGTTTTATTAGCGGCATAATTTAAACTTATGAAAATGAAAAAAACAAATGTATTATTAGGCTTAGGGTTAGTCCTATTATTAAATTCTTGCTCTTTTTATAACAAGGCGGTTTTTGATGCAAAGTATTTGAAAAAAGACAAAAAAGGAGAAAGCACAGCAGTAGTTCGAGAGAAAACTGAAATCATGCAAAGATCTGAGTCTATTTCTTCAGATCAATCTCCTGTAACTGCTTCCTTGGATAATGAATTAATTCTTATTCCATCTGAAACAAAATTGGAAACTTTTAACAAAACAACAGACGCAAACGTTAAAAATTTATCTAAATCTGTAGAGACTGACAAAATTGCGACTAAAAAACAAAGTATCAAAAAAATAGAAAAAACAGAAAAGGTTAAAAAAGAAGAGAAAAAATCAAAGCAATTTGCAGGTGGTAAGAGCCAATTAATCGCTTTAATTTTAGCTGCAGTTGTAGGAGGACTTGGAATACACCGTTTCTACTTAGGATACATAGGAATCGGAGTTATTCAATTATTAACCTTAGGTGGTTTTGGAGTTTGGTTTTTAATTGATTTAATTAGAATTATAATTGGAGACTTAAAACCTAAAGGCGGAGATTATACAGATACACTATAATTTGTATTCTCCTACGTTAAACAAAATTAAATTAAGCGGGCTAATTGTAATACCTATACTGTTATTACTTTTGCCCGCTTCTTTTTTTGACGAAGGTCAAAGTGTATGCTTAAGTGTATTATTACTTGATATTGAATGCTATGGTTGTGGTATGACCAGGGCAATTATGCACATCATTCATTTTGATTTTTCTACCGCTTGGACTTATAATAAAATTGCATTTATTGTATTTCCAATAATGGTTTACTTATATATTGAATTTTTCTTTAAAGAATTTGCTTTTTATAAAAAATATCAAAAAGAAAAGCAATCTAAGTAATACTTTTTGGATTAAAATTAGAAAATGTAATTCAATTTATTTTTGAAAGTCGCTTCCGCAACATCATAATTTCTATTTCTTTTTTCCAGCAACTTAAATTTTGCCAATAAGTTTCGAGCGTTTTGCTCCAAACTTCAGCCCCCGACTGTTAAAATCTGAGCTTTTTGCTCGATGCTCCAATTTTGCCCCCCTCGTTCCGACCTTCTTGCTTGGAACTCCGGCCTTTTTGCTCGGCGCTTCATGGTCTTCTCTTGGAACTCCTACCTTTTACCGACAAATTAGCAGTTTTTTACTAGAAATTCAATTCTTACCTATAGGACTTTAGTTCTTATAAGACGGTCAAAATTTCTTTTTCGGATTTGAAAATACGAATTGTAACATTTCCCAACTTCTTGTATCTAACAAGCAAACAATATTATAAACATGAAAAAGCTAAGCAGAATTCTATTACTATTAATTGTAGGTTTTACATTATCCATTCATTTATTTGCTTCCGAAACTATATATCCCTTTGAGGTGAAAATTTCTGGTAAAGGCAAACAAGCTATTATTCTAATACCTGGTTTTGCTAGTTCAGGTAAAGTATGGGACGAAACAAAGGTTCTTTTCGAAAAAAATTATACTTGCTATACCTTAACCATGGCCGGCTTTGCCGGGGAAGCTCCAGTTAAAAATTCAACTTTTAAAAGTTGGGAAAATGGAATAGCTGCTTATATAAAAGATGAGAATATTGGAAAAACAATTATAATTGGGCACAGCATGGGTGGAGGGCTAGCTCTTGCATTGGCTGCAGATTATCCAGAACTTATTGCTAAAATAATTGTGGTAGATGCCTTACCTTGTTTGGCTGCCTTAAGCAATCCAACTTTTATAAGTAAAGAGGTAAATGATTGCAGTGAAATGGTAAATAAATTTGCCACAATAAAAGAAAGCGATTTTTACACTATGCAAAAATCTAGTATTAGGCAATTAATGGAAGATACAATCCATCAGAAAATGGTTGTAGATTGGTCGATGAAAACAGATCGTACCACATTTGCAGAAATGTATTGTGATTTTATCAATATTGATTTAAGAGAAAATATTAAAACGATAACATGCCCCTCTTTAATTTTATTAGAATCTTATTTTATAAATTCAAAACCTGCCATTGAGCAGCAATATAAAAACTTAAAAACAGGTAATTTACACTATGCAACCCAAGGACTTCATTTCATCATGTACGATGATCCTAATTGGTATAATAAACAAATTACTGATTTCATAAACTAAATGCAAATGAAATTTGAAGAACTGTACTTGCTTTATTGGCAAAAGGTTTATCGCCTGTGTATGGGTTATGTGAATGATGCAGATTGGGCAAAAGACATCGCTCAGGATAGTTTTATCAATATTTTACAAGCATTACCAAAATTCAGAAACGATTCTGCAATCGAAACCTGGGTTTTCAGAATAGCATCCAACCAATGCCTTCGCCAAATAGAAAAAGATAAAAGATTGCCAAAAAGTGAATTCCCATTTGAGGTAGAAGAAATTCAAACTACAAGTATAGAAAATAAAGTTTCGTTTTTGTACAAAAGTATTTCTGAATTACCAGAAGTAGATAGAGTTATAATTTCGTTGGAATTAGAAGATATAAAACAAGCAGAAATTGCAAAAATTGTTGGATTAAGCGAATCAAATATCCGAATTAGAATACACCGAATAAAAGAAAAACTTTCACAAAAATTTAAAAACTATGAGCACTGATTTCGATTTTAAAGATATGTGGAATAAACAACAAATTCCACTATTAGATACTAAAGAACTTTTCGCAAAAGCAAATGATTTGAAAAAGAATATCCGATCTAAAATGATTATTGGAAACTTGCTTTTAATAGTCACTATGGTATTTATAGGCTATATCGTTTGGCATTTTCAACCAGAAAAGTTAACAACTAAAATTGGAGTTATATTCACTTTTATAGCTATAATTATGTTTATTTTTTCAAGTATTGGTTTAATAAAACTTTTAGTAAAAAATAATATCTCCACAACCAATGCTGAATATTTGAAACAGTTAATTGAGATAAAACAAAAACAAGAGTTTATCCAATCAATAATTATGAATTTATATTTCATATTCCTTAGTATTGGAATCTTACTTTACATGATTGAATACGCTGCTAGAATGACCCCAGTTGGATATATTACTACTTATTCCATTACTATTGCTTGGCTAGGGTTTAATTATTTTTACCTCAGACCCAAATCATTAAAAAAACAACAGAAAAAAGTAAATGATTTAATTGAAAAAATAAAGGAAATGAATTCGCAAATGAAAGAAGAGTTATAATTTTAACTATTAAAACAATTTAAATCTTATTTAATATTAAAATAATTCTTTATTTCACCCCAATAAACTCCCCCAACTCACCGCCTCCCCTATTATATTTTTTAAATCAGCGATAGAAACTCGCTCTTGTTGCATGCTATCTCGATGGCGGATAGTTACCGTATTATTTTCCAACGATTCGTAATCAACCGTAATACAAAAAGGAGTTCCAATTGCATCTTGGCGACGATATCGCTTACCAATTGAATCTTTTTCATCGTATTGTAACATAAAATCCAATTGCAATAATTTCATTATTTCTCTGGCTTTATCTGGCAAACCGTCTTTTTTTGTCAAGGGCATAATGGTAGCTTTTATCGGAGCTAAAGCCGGGTGAAAATGCAAAACAGAACGGCTATCCACTTTATCGTCCGCACTTAAATCTTGCTCTTCGTAAGCGTTTATTAATGTTAGTAAAAACATGCGATCTAAACCAATAGAAGTTTCAATCACAAAAGGAACATAATTTCCAATTGCTTTTCCGGTTGAATCTAATTCAGCATCAAAATATTGTAATTTTTTACCACTAAACTCTTGATGTTGGCTCAAATCAAAATCAGTTCTGGAATGAATTCCTTCCACTTCTTTAAAACCAAACGGGAAATCAAATTCAATATCTACCGCAGCATTGGCATAATGCGCCAATTTAGTATGATCATGAAATCTATATTTTGCTGTTTCTGTTCCTAATGCTAAATGCCAATTTAAACGGGCTTGTTTCCAATGTGCGTACCATTCCATTTCTGTACCTGGCCGAACAAAAAACTGCATTTCCATTTGTTCAAATTCACGCATACGCATAATGAACTGTCGGGCGATTACCTCATTTCTAAATGCTTTACCTATTTGTGCAATTCCAAACGGAATTTTCATTCTGCCAGATTTTTGCACATTCAAAAAGTTAACAAAAATACCTTGTGCAGTTTCAGGTCGTAAATATACCTGATCTGAATCTTCTGCCATGGCTCCCATTTGGGTGCTAAACATCAAATTAAATTGCCGAACATCCGTCCAATTTGCTGTTCCAGAAACTGGGCAATTAATTTTATGCTCAATTATTAATTCCTTTAATGCAGATAAATCTTCTGCTTTAAGTGCATTGTCCATGGCATTTTGCAGAGCCGCAGCTTTATCCGTTTTTCCTTCATTTTCATATTTCGAGATTTTATCTTCCAATAATTGATCTGCCCGATATCTCTTTTTCGAATCTTTATTATCAATCATCGGATCGCTAAAACCGTCGACATGGCCACTTGCTTTCCAAATTTTAGGATGCATAAATATAGCGGAATCTATCCCAACAATATTTTCATTCATCTGCACCATGGACTTCCACCAATAGGTTTTGATGTTATTTTTTAACTCAGAACCATATTGCCCATAGTCGTAAACAGCACTAAGACCGTCATAAATTTCACTAGAAGGGAATACAAAACCGTATTCCTTTGCGTGTGCCACTACATTTTTAAAAATATCTTCGTTTTTGATAGCCATGCGGCAAAGATAGATTTTCTTTTAACTGTGGAAAATGCATAAAACCAATAAGATTTTAGGTTTTACAGGTTGCTTTTAAAACTTGGTAAGTATATGAACAATCAAAAAAAATAAGAAGGGGTTTGCTAGTTAACTATACCTTATATATAGGAATTTATTAAACGCTTTTATTTTTATCTTGAATTTCTACCACTAAATTTATTAATAGTGCATTTGGAGTATAGATTCAAACTATTTTATCAAACATCAAAGAGTTATTCACATTTTGACTTAAAACATAAATAAAAAAATAAAAAATAATTTTTTGCAATACCAAAACTAACATGTACTTTAGTTTTCTAATCTAAAAAACAAATGAAAAAATTTACTAAAAATGGGGGGGGGGTACAATACCTGCTTTCCTGCAAATTTACGGTTATTTTAATGCTCAGTGTAGCACTTTCTAACCCCGTAAAATCACAAAGTCCCGCTTTAGGTTTTTTAGCCAATGCCGGCCAAATGATGAATGCCAATGGTACTGCAAATCCTAACCTGCTTTTTAGCGGACAGATGGGAAATGCAAAAGTTTACATTACTAAAACCAACATGAGTTTAGTGTTCTTTCAAAAAGCAGCCGACAGCACAAAAAAAGATTCCATCTACCGAATGGATATTGGGTTTGTAAGCCCGAATGCTGCGGTAACTGTTACCGGGCAAAACATGTTGCCAGGCTACAATAATTATTTTATTGGTACGCTTGAACGAAGAGATGTAAAAGAATATGGTAAAATAGTGTTGACCAATCTTTGGCCAAATATTTCTTTAGAACTTGAACCAACAGAAAGTGAGTTTAAGTTAAAGTATTTATTAGCTCCGGGTGCAAATCCAAATAATATACAACTGCAATTTGCTGGAGCTAGCACGCTAACGTATGCAAGTAGCAACTTGAGTTTTACTGCACCTTTTAATAATGCTTATACCTTAACAAAATTTAATTGGTCTGCACCTTCTGGAATGTCTATAACACCTGCACCAAGTGTTAATAGCAATTATACTTCATCTACAAAAACCTTCGGAGTAGTTGCTACCAATTACCCAAACAATATTACAAGCACTATTAACCAAGGAATACCAACTCCTGTTGGCCCGATTGGTGGCACTCCTTATGCCATACTAAAATGGGGAACTTATTATGGTGGTACTGCTCAAGATGTTATAAAAGATATTTACTTGTCTCCAAGTAATGTGATGTATGTGTTAGGGGAAACGCAAAGTTTAAATTTTCCACAATTAAATCCTTTGCAACTACCATTAGCAACTCAATCAGATTTATTTGTTGTAAAATTTAAAGCAAACAGAGATAGAGAATTTTCAACTTATTTTGGTTCTCCTGATGGTTTTGAAGCAGCTGGTGGAATCGCAGTAAATTCAAAAGGAGAAATATATTTTTCGGCTATGACAACTTCAAGTCAATATCCACTCCAACCCGGATCGTTTACTTACAATGGTACACATAAAATTGATCCCGCTTTAGAAGAGTTTGATTATGACAGAGATGGCGTAATTACGAAACTTACAAGTAATGGCAAGTTTAAGCTTTGGAGTTCTTATTTCGCTTCTAGCTTAAGCGATTATGCATATGATTTAGCTATAGATCAACAAGACAATATTTACATGGTTGGTATTGCTAATTTTAATTTGCCTTTGAAAACATTAACTGGCGCATTTAATCAAACTTACAATACTTGCTTTACTACAGAAGGTTATGTAGCTAAATTTAATAAATTTGATACGGTTGTTTGGAGTACTTTTTATGGAGGCTGCGGAACGGATATTTTAAACTCTTGTGAAGTTGACAAACAAAATAATTTAATAATCTACGGAAGGAGTAGTAGTACGGGCTCAACGGGTACGTGCAATTCGAGTGGATTCATGCAAGTTTGTGGAGTAGCAGGTAGTTATCAACAAATTAGAGCTGGCGGAAGTGACCCATACATTGCAAAATTTAATTCGTCTGGACAAATTACTTGGGCTACATTTTATGGAGGTGTAGGGGATGATTTAAGTGGGAGTTCTGCGAGCGATATGAAAACAGACTCCTTAGGAGATATTTATATTACTGGTTTAGCATCTAATGGTTTTCCGTTAAGTACTCCAGGCACGAATCAAACAGTATTTGGAGGATTTACTGATGGCTTTGTTGTTCGGTTTAGTAGTACAGGTGCTCGCAAATGGGCTAGTTATATTGGCGGAAATCAAAATGATCAAGGTAATAGTATTGGTTTGCTTAAAAATGGTGATTTTTTGGTGGCAGGTACTACTAATAGTACTAACTTTCCATATCAGAGCAGCACTGGATTTTTTAATGACAATACAATTAATGGTTCTAAAGATTGTTTCCTTACCCAGTACAGCTCAACAAATGTAAGAAGCAGTAGTAGTTATTTAGGTGGGGCTCAGGGAGATGATGGACCCGTAATAGGAACGTCTGGTTTTATGATGGCTTATGGTTTAACAACCACCAGTAGTCCATTATTATATGTAAGACCTTCAACAGGAGCTTATAATGATGCTTCTTATAATGGTGCAGGCGATGGTTTTTTAATGAGCATAAATTTAGATCCAGATCCCTGTAATGTTTTTCCGATGGGATGTAGAATATCGGGAATGGAAGATATCAAAAAGAACAATTTGTTTTCTGTATTTCCAAATCCAACTAATGATATAGTTAGCATTAATTTAGCCACAGATATATTATCAGTTAAAACTTTATTGGTCTACGACATGTATGGTAAATTAATCTTTCAGCAAGAAATTTCAAATCAATCTAACTTAGTTAATTTAGACCTTTCCATTTACAACAGAGGATTATATTTTATTAAAGTAGTGTCCGACTTTTCTCAATACACAGAAAAAATAATTTTAAATTAGTTATAAATTTAAAGCTATCTGTTTGAAAACGGATAGCTTTTTTAAAATTATTTATATGAAAGAAATATTAATTTTTATTTGCAGTTTTTTTTATATCACGGCAAATGCACAAATTGAAATTAGTCCTCTAAGTTCAGGAGTAGATAGCTCACCTAGTATTGGTAGGTTGGGAGTTAATCGTTTATACACAGATACTGTTGATAATGTACTATATGCTGTCGGAGGGTTCAGTTCGATGGGTGGGAAAAAATGTTTTGGTATTGCCAAATGGGATGGCCAAAGTTGGGATTCCTTAGGTTCTGGAATACGTGAGTTTTTATTTTATGATGGCATTCAAAATGTAGAAGATGTTATTCGATTCCAAAATGACATTTACATTTGTGGGGCTTTTTATAAATGTGGAGGGAAAGATATTTTTGGTATTGCTCGATGGAATGGTACTCAATGGGATTCTGTGGGGACAAGAATGCGTTTTTTTAATGAAGGCAATTTTAGTTATCCCTCGGTAAAAGATATGGAAGTAATTAATAATGAACTATACGTTGTAGGAAATTTTACCTCAATCGGTAATGTGATCACAATTGGCGTAGCCAAATGGGATGGACAAAATTGGACGGATTTAAGCCAAGGAATTGTAAATCCGTATCCTTCCAATTCATATTCAAGTTTAATGTTTTATAAAAACGAGTTATATCTCGCTGGTATTGGGAGTATAGGGTTATTGAAACGAGTCGGCAATAGCTGGGTTAAAGTTGGTCCGGGAGTAAAAGGAGATGCTTGGGTTAATCGTTTAGAAGTTTATCAAAATAACTTGTATGTAGCAGGCTATTTTCAAACTCCCGCAGGCAATATTGATAATAGTTTATTGTATACAAACGGAGCTTTTTACTTTGGAACAGCAGGAGGAGTATTACCTAGTAATTTATTTGATATTCAAGAATATAAAACTGAACTTTATGCATGTGGTCAAATGGATTTTGCAGGTTTTCAACCAGTAAGTAGAATAGCGAAATGGAACGGTTCCCAATGGTATAACACAAATTTAAATATACAAGTAATCGGTTCGAGCAAGGCTGGAACTCCTACGGCAATGGAAGTTTATAATGAGGAATTAATAATTGCTGGCAATTTTAGTGCAGTAAATGGTGTTCAAACTTGGCATATTGCTAGTATAGATTTCGGTACTGTTGGTGTTTCAAATCTTAGTCAAGGAGTAGGGATTAAATTATTTCCCAACCCAGCTCAAACTCAGGTACGTATCGAGTTGGATAAAAATGCAAAATTGCAGGAAATACGTTTGTTTAATGCAATTGGGCAATTGGTGCTACAACAAAATGCAACAACCGAAAATATCCTAGATGTTTCTAAATTGGCTAAAGGCATATATGTGGTACATGTACAATCGGATAAAGGAGTTTTGAGGGAAAAATTGATGGTGGAATGAGTTATGAGTTTTTTGTATGATAGGTATGGAAAGTGATTTTACAACAATTGATTCCTGCTCAACAAGAATCATTAATTTTAGACCTTTCCAACAATAGCAAAGGAATTTATTTGATTAAAATTGTTTCGGAAAATTCAAATTTTACTGAAAAAGTAATTTTAAATTAATTATAATTTTAAAGCTACCCATTTAGTTATGGGTAGCTTTCTTTAAATTTGTATGATATGAAAAAGATATATTTTGTTTTGTTTTTGCTATTTACTTTAACTTCACAAGCACAAATTACCATAAGTCCACTTGGGTTAGGAGTTACTCCAACTACTAAAATTGGTAGAGGAGCAGTAAATCGATTATTTACAGATACTATTGATAATGTGTTATATGCAGTAGGTGGATTTAGCTCAATGGGTGGTATAAATTGTTATGGTGTAGCTAAATGGGATGGTCAAAATTGGGATTCTTTGGGATCAGGCATTAGAGAAAGTTTTGTCTGGGATCAAATACAAAATGTAAAAGATGTAATTAGATTCCAAAATGAAATTTACATTTGTGGGGCTTTTTATAAATGTGGTGGCAAAAATATTACTTCAATAGCAAAGTGGAATGGTACAGAATGGTTTGAAGTAGGTGGGGGTTTGACTGATACTAGCGATTTTGGATTTAGCCAATGGGCAACAGTTAAAGATATGGAAGTCTTCAATAATGAGTTATACATTATTGGTAGCTTTAGAACAGCAGGAAATATTAACACGAAGGGTATTGCGAAGTGGGATGGTCAAACTTGGACAGATTTAAGTCAAGGTATTATAAATCCTAATTCATTACTTTCGTATCAAAGCCTGATGTTTTATAATAACGAATTATATTTAGGTGCAGTAGCTCCTATCGGTTTACAAAAGCGAGTAGGTAATACTTGGATTAAAGTTGGTCCTGGGGTAAAAGGTGATGCATGGATAAACCGATTGGAAGTTTATCAAAATAACTTATATGTGGCAGGTTATTTTCAAACCCCTGCTGGTAATATCGACAATAGCTTATTATACACCAATGGAACTTCCTATTTTGGTACAGCCGGTGGAGTTTTGCCAAGCAATTTGTTTGATTTACAAGAACACAGAGGCGAATTATATGCTTGTGGTCAATTTGACTATGCAGGATTTCAGCCTGTTGGTAGAATTGCAAAATGGAATGGTACTCAATGGTTCAATACAAATTTAAATATTTTGGATCCGCCAAATAATCCGGCAGGTACATTGAGAGCTTTAGAGATTTATAATGGCGAACTTATAGTTGCTGGTCAAATGAGTCAAATAAACAATACTCAGGTTTGGGGTATTGCTAGTATAGATTTTGGTACAGTTGGCGTTTCAAATATTAGTCAAGGTGAAGGGATTAAGTTATACCCAAATCCTGCTAATGATGTGATTACCGTTAATTTAGGATCTAATTTTCCCTCAGATAAAACGTTGCTGGTCTACGACATGTACGGTAAATTAGTCATTGAACAAGATATTTCAAACCAATCTAATTTAGTTAATATCGACCTATCTAATTACAACAAAGGTTTGTATTTTATTAAAGTAGTGTCCGAGTTATCTCAATTCACAGAAAAAATAATTTTAAATTAATTATAATTTTAAAGCTATCCGTTTGTAAACGGATAGCTTTTTCAACTAATTTGATATGAAAAAGATTTTTATACTATCGTTTTTAATTTACACGCTAACTACACAAGCACAAATTACCATAAATCCACTCGGCTTAGGAGTTACCCCAACTACTAAAATTGGAAAAGGAGTAATCAACAGATTATACACTGATACCGTTGATAATGTATTGTATGCAGTAGGAGGTTTTAGTGGTATTGATGGGAAAAGTTGTTACGGTGTAGCCAAATGGGATGGTCAAAATTGGGATTCACTTGGATCAGGCATTCGTGAAAGTTATATATGGGATCAAATACAAAATGTTCAAGACGTTATTCGATTTCAAAACGATATTTACATTTGTGGTGCATTTTATAAATGTGGTGGTAAAGATATTTTTGGTATTGCTCGATGGAATGGTACTCAATGGGATTCCGTAGGTACAAGGATGCGTTTTTTTTATGAAGGAAATTATAATCTTCCATCAGTAGATGACATGGAAGTTATCAATAATGAACTATACATTGTTGGTAATTTTACTTCAATAGGCAATGTCAGTTCAATTGGTGTAGCAAAATGGGATGGTCAAAATTGGACGGATTTAAGCCAAGGCATTGTAAATCCATATCCTTCCAATTCATATTCTAGTTTAATGTATTACAAAAATGAGTTATATCTTGCAGGTATAGGAAGCATAGGATTATTAAAACGTGTTGGCAACACTTGGATTAAAGTCGGTCCTGGAGTAAAAGGAGATGCGTGGGTTAATTGTTTGGAAGTTTATCAAAACAATTTGTATGTGGCGGGTTATTTTCAAACGCCTGCTGGCAACATTGATAATAGTTTGTTTTATACTAATGGTACTTCTTATTTTGGTACAGCGGGGGGAGTTTTACCGAGTAATTTATTAGATATACAAGAATATAAAACCGAACTTTATGCCTGCGGTCAATTTGACTATGCTGGCTTTCAGCCTGTAGGAAGAATAGCAAAATGGAACGGTACTCAATGGTTTAATACGAATTTAAGTATTCAAGTCCCTGAAAATAACACTCTTGGAACTGCTTATGCAATGGAAGTCTACAATGGAAAGTTGATCATTGCTGGAGGATTTAGTGCCATTAATGGCATTCAAACATGGAATATCGGCAGCGTAGATTTTGGTACAGTTGGCGTTTCAAATATTAGTCAAAATCTTTCAATTAAATTATATCCAAATCCAGCTCAAACACAAGTGAAACTCGAATTAGAAAATAACGCAAAAGCGCAAAACATTCAAATTTTCAACGCTATTGGTCAATTAGTTTTACTGCAAAACGTAAATACAGAAAATAATATTGATGTTTCTCAATTAGCGAAAGGAATGTATGTGGTACATGTACAATCGGATAAAGGAATTTTGAGGGAAAAATTGATGGTGGAATGAGTTATGAGTTTTTTGTATGATGGGTATGGAAAAGTAATTTTACAACAATTGATTCCTGCTCAACAAGAATCATTTATTTTAGACCTTTCCAACAATAGCAAAGGAATTTATTTAATTAAAATACTTTCAGAAAATTCAAATTATACTGAAAAAATAATTTTAAACTAATATCTTTATTCAAAAGCTATCCATAAATTTATGGATAGCTTTTTTTAAATTTTTCAATATGAAAAAATTATTAATATTTATATGCTGTTTTAGTTTTACAAGTAGCATAGCACAAATTACAATTGATTCCCTTGGATCAGGAGTTGACAAATTACCTGGAATTGGAAGAAAAACAGTTAATCGATTATATACCGATACAATAGATAATGTCTTATACGCCGTAGGCGGTTTTAGTTCCATGGGTGGAAAAAAATGTTATGGTGTAGCCAAATGGGATGGTCAAAATTGGGATTCACTTGGATCCGGCATTCGAGAGAGCTTTATTTGGGATCAAATACAAAATGTAGAAGATGTAATTCGATTCCAAAACGATATTTACATAGCAGGTGCTTTCTATAAATGTGGTGGGAAAAATATTATTTCTTTGGCGCGATGGAATGGCACGGAATGGTTTGAAGTAGGCGGGGGTCTGACTGATACCAGCGATTTTGGTCTTAGCCAATGGGCTACGGTTAAAGATATGGAAGTTTTCAATAATGAGTTATATATTATTGGTAGCTTTAGAACAGCAGGAAATATTAACACGAAGGGTATTGCAAAGTGGGATGGTCAAACTTGGACAGATTTAAGCCAAGGTATTATAAATCCAAATTCATTACTTTCATATCAAAGCCTGATGTTTTATAATAACGAATTATATTTAGGTGCAGTAGCTCCTA
>ENA-OFCE01000379-OFCE01000379.1-metagenomes-genome-assembly--contig:-NODE-379-length-30131-cov-4.016625_pt1 | contig 30131 bp, 23 predicted proteins | sample MGYA00153388_OFCE01 | MGnify analysis MGYA00153388 | reverse complement strand
GGCGGCCATTGATGATGTGATTTACGGCTGCGCCAATCAGGCGGGTGAAGATAACCGTAACGTCGCGCGGATGGCTTCATTACTGGCAGGTTTGCCGCAAGTGGTGCCGGGTGCAACAATCAATCGACTGTGCGGTTCGGGGCTTGATGCGCTGGGCACGGTGGCGCGCGCGATCAAGGCGGGCGAAGCCCAGATGATGATTGCCGGTGGTGTAGAGAGCATGAGCCGCGCGCCGTTCGTGATGCCGAAAATGGACATGGCGTTTTCGCGCAACAACGCGGTGTACGACACCACCATCGGTTGGCGTTTCATCAATAAGCTGATGAAGGAAAAATATGGCGTTGACTCAATGCCGGAGACCGCCGAGAACGTTGCCACGGATTACAAGATCAGTCGCGACGCGCAGGACACGATGGCGCTCGCCTCGCAATTGAAAGCGGTCGCTGCGCAGAGGAGCGGCGTTTTCGACAGCGAAATCACGCCGGTCACCATCGCCCAGAAAAAAGGCGACGCGATTGTCGTGAGCAAGGACGAACATCCGCGCGACACCTCGCTCGAAGCGCTCGCCAAACTGAAACCGATCGTGCGCCCGGACGGCACCGTCACAGCGGGCAACGCGAGCGGTGTGAACGACGGTTCATGCGCCATCCTCGTGGCGTCCGAAGCCGCCCTCAAAACACACAACCTCACGCCGCGCGCGCGTGTGGTCGGCATGGCAACTGCCGGTGTGCCGCCGCGTGTCATGGGCATTGGCCCCGCACCGGCGACGCTTAAAGTGCTGGCGCTGACTGGGCTCTCCATCAATCAGATGGACGTGATTGAACTCAATGAAGCGTTCGCCGCGCAGGGCTTGGCTGTGCTTCGCGAGCTCGGCGTGGCTGACGACGACGCGCGCGTCAATCCCAACGGCGGCGCCATCGCGCTCGGCCATCCGCTCGGCGCGTCCGGCGCGCGGCTGGCGACGACGGCGGTGAATCAGTTGCACAGAACCGGCGGTCGTTACGCGCTTTGCACGATGTGCATTGGTGTTGGTCAGGGCATTGCCGTTGTGTTGGAGAGCGTCTAACCACTACCGACGGAAATGGTTAGACGCGGTGAAAGGCTCGCCTGATCACCGTCAACGTACGCGATGCGCCAGCGTTTCATTGTGTATCAGCTTTATGTCTATTTTGCCCATTGCGTATGGGCTAGCGCTGCATTTTATAAATAGTTGACTTTGTTAAAAAAATGCTGCTACCCCAATTAAAGTATGGAATGTAGCAAAAAGCTGTATAAGTTTTTCGAGCGCCACGTTGCTACAAGCGTGATTCGACCGCCGCTAAATTGGGCGCACCCAGGCGGCCACCGAACACTTCGCATTTCAGGCTGGCAGCCACGCAGGCGAAGCGGGCTGCTGATTGCGCAGACATGCCCCACGACTCGGCCAACACGTAGGCTCCATGAAAAACATCTCCAGCACCTAACGTGTCGACGGCGGCAACTGTTATGCCGCGCTCGTGAAATACCTCGCCTACTGTATCCCGCCAGAAAAAACCCTCCGCCCCTCGCGTGACGCCGATGAACGCGTTTGGCAGCGCCGCCTGTGCGCGTTCAAGCTGCGTGCGCACATCGGCCTCGCCAACCTGTGCAGCAAGGCCGGTTTCGCTGTACAACACGTGGGTCGCTCGCTGCGCTAAGTCTTCAAGCACGCCGGGTGCGCCAATCTCGGCATCGAGGATGGCGGGAATGCCCGCCGCGCGCGCTGCATCCAGCGCTGCCGCTGCGCCCTCGGGCCAGCGAACTTCAGTGAGTACCGCTGAAAAATCACCCCGTGTAATGCGCTCGACGGGCAGCCACGAGGCATCAACGGGTAGCGCAGGATCGTGGCGCGGAATGACGATGCGCTCGCCTTCGCCGTCGATGACCACCGTGCAGAACGAGCCTTTCACGCCTGCGACGTAGTGCACGTTCGAGCAGTCGAGGCCTGCTTCCACCAGCGAGGCAATTGCGGCATGTCCGTTCGCATCGTCACCCACGCGCGCCCAGAATTCCGCACGGCCTCCGAGTTTCACAATGGCGCAGGCGGCGGAAGCGCTCATGCCGTCGCCGATCTGGGTGGCTTCGTCGGGGATGATCTTGGCGGATCCCTGAGGTAAGTGCGCGACGCGAAAGATGGTCGTCCATGCGCAGGCACCTACGCACAGGATGGGCTTTGTTGCGCTCATCGGCTGCGCTTCAATGCCGATTCCGGCAACATTAAGGCCAGCGTAAAGTCTGACATTTTCAAGATAACTCTCCTCTTGTCACCCAATGACTTTAATCGAAGCGCTCGCAAAGGGCGGCACGCACAGCGTCACTGCGTCACAGCAACCTTCGGGCTCGCAACATCAGCACGCGGTTTCGCACTTTTTACATACTTTTCCATCCACAAATTCGTTTCGTACAGCATGTGTGAGATCGATTCACGCGCACGGTACGCATGGCTTTCGTTGGGCAACATCACCAGCCGTGCCGTGCCGCCGAGGCCTTTTATCGCCTGAAACAAGCGCTCGCTCTGCACCGGGTAGGTTCCCGGATTGTTGTCCTGCTCGCCGTGGATGATGAGCAGCGCATCCTTGATTTTGTCGGCATAGTTGAACGGCGACATCGCGCTGTAGGTGCTCTGCGCCTTCCAGAAATTACGTTCTTCGGACTGAAAGCCGAACGGCGTCAGCGTGCGGTTGTACGCGCCCGAACGCGCAATACCCGCACGAAACAGGCGGGTGTGTGCGAGCAGGTTGGCGGTCATAAATGCGCCGTATGAATGGCCACCGATAGCAATGCGCTCGCGGTCAGCGACACCGCGCTTCACCACTTCGTTGATCGCCGATTCGGCGCTAGCGATGAGTTGCGGCAGAAAGGTGTCGTTCGCCTCTTTGCCGCGTTCGCCGACAATAGGCATCGATGGATTGTCGAGCACCGCGTAGCCCATCGCCAGCAGCGCTTGCGGTCGCCAAAAACTGATGCTGTTGAATCGATACGGGGAACCTGTGACCTGGCTTGCCGCGCTCGCGCTAGTGAACTCCTGAGGATAGGCCCACATCAACATTGGCAGCGGGCCGTCGCGTTTGGCGTTGTAATTGGGAGGCAAGTACAGCGTGGCCGTCAGATCAACGCCGTCGGCGCGCTTATAGCGAATTTGCTCCTTGCTCACGTTGGCTAATTGCGGCGTGGGATGCGGAAATTGCGTCAATTGCGTGAGCTGCGCGTCTTTTGCTTTAGTCAAATCTCGCACGAAAAAATTGGTCGGTTCGGTCGGCGATTCGCGAGTGGAGAACAGCCGTTTTCCTTCGTTGTCTAGCAGGGCAATCACGTCTTCAAACACCGGTGCTTCCGAGCGAAATAGGCGATCCTTTTTCTTGCTGCTGAGATTCAAGCGATCAATAAACGGACGATCACCTTCGGACGACGCGCCCGCCCCATCGAGAAAGATAGATTCGTTATCGGGCGCTAGCAATAGGCGCGTGTGGCCCGAGTCGTCCATCGTTGTTTGCGGCGTGCCCGGATCGTTGTAGCGATCTTCGCTTGAAAAACTTGCAATCAAATCCACAGATGTGGTCGGTACATCTGGCGCAATCCGCCACGTCTTGACGGCGCGTGTTTTCCACCAATATTCGGAGATCAAGGCTAGGTCACCACGCGCCCACAACGCACCCTGATAACGTGTTGCGAGCTTGATCAACGCACGCGGTTTGTCAGTGAACGGCGCTGACTGCGTCAACACCACATCGCGAAACTCCACCACCTTCGCTGGATCGCCACCGTCCTGCGCCTCAGCCCACACCAGAGTCGCCAGCTTGTCGGCGCGCCAAGCGATGTCGCGCACACCCGTACCCACGGAATCGTAGCCTGGCGGCAAACCTTCTTCCAGCGGCAATTTGGCGACGGTATGAATTACCACACCGGATAAATTGCGAACCTCAATCCGTCGCGGAAAAGATCGCGACGACACCATGTACGAATAAGGACGCTCAATCGCCTGAGTTAATACATGCTTGCCATCCGGTGCCGTACTGATGCCCAAGAATCGGTCTGGCGTGCCAATCGTTGTGGTCTTGCCGTCCAATGCAACCAGCGCCGGTTGCACCAGCGTGTAGTGATCAAAAACGGCAGCGTCACTTTCGTTTTTGAGCAAGTCTTGCAACGTGACCACTTGCTTCACGCCACCACCGGGAACCGCGTCTTGACTGTTCGGTCCGGCAGGAATGATCGTCGCGGCGGGTGTCGCGCCTTGTGCGGCAGGACGCAAGCGCACCAGCAGCGAGCGACTGTCCGGCATCCACGAAAAACCGCGACCGTAAACGGTGTTGAGCGGTACCGCAGAAATTTTTCGCGCTGATTTCCCCGCGATGTCGACGGCCCACAATTCAACGCTGGTGCCAGCCACATGCGTGAACGCTAGCGAGCGCTGATCCGGCGACCACGCCATATCGGCGAGGCGCAGATTCTGCGGCAACCCAGTCAGGCGAATCTCCTTGCGCGTTGCGATATCAAACAGCCACACATCTTCGCCGAACGAAAAACGACTTTGGCTGTAAGTGCGCGGATTGATGCGCAGCCCTGCGAGCTTTAACTCGGGCTGCGCCACTTCGCGAATGCTCGGCAGCGTCGGCGTCTTGACCATCGCGGCTAAATCGCGTCGCGGGCTCAGGTTGACCGCCGGCGCGCGTACCTGTTCAACGATGGCCTGCAGCGGCGCGGGCGGCGTTTTGTAGCTTGTCGCGTCTTGCGCAGCGGCGGCCGTGTTGAGTACCGCTGTGCCAAAAACGGTGGCTGTCACGGCCATCGCGAAACGCGGCATGAAGGATGCACAAGACATGAAAAGTTTCCTAAAAAAATGGATTGCGTTCGTGTGCGACATGAAGTCTGTATACAAAGACGGATTGGTGACAATTTTGCCGCCACGACGGTTACGACTTATGCGCGGCCATCGCGCGCCAGCACGCCGCGATGCGCGGGTGGAATGCCCGACGCGAACACAACGCCCCCGCTCACCAGCAATGCCGAGATGCCAAATGGCACCACAGCAGCGCCGAACGCCAGCGGCACGACCACCGAGCAACTGTTGCTCAACACCGAGCGCAGTCCCACCGCTTCGCCACCACGGCCGGGTGGTGCTGCCGCATGCAATAGCGACAACATATTCGGCTGGCTCATGCCCACCGAACATCCAAATAGCAGGCCCAGCGCCATCAGGGCGGGCGCTACGCTTGCCCACGGCAACAAACAAAAAACCAGCACCACCACGCACACGGACGCGCGAAGAATCTGCCACTCGTTAGCGCGTTGCGACAGCCACGGCATCGCGGCACGCGCGGCAAATGTGCCCAATGCGAATAGCGAGAACACCGTCCCGATCACCGAGGCCGAATAGCCCAATCGCGTGCCCAGCACAGGCAGCATCACGATGAACAAATCCCAGCTTGAAGCCATGATCATGTTCACCCAATAGATGCGTCGCATCTCGGGTGTGGACAACAGGTCAAGCACGCGTGGCTTTACTTGCACTTCGCGCGTCGCGTTTTCTTCGTTGATTGCGACTTCCGCTTCCGGGTCGGCGTACGGTCGTGGCAGCTGGCGCGTCTTGGTTAGTACCAACCACGCTGCAATACAGGCAACTGCGGCAAGCATCGCAAACGCCGCACGAAAACTCAACGCATCAATCAGCAATCCGGCAATAAAAGGTCCAATCGTGCTCGATGCGGAATGGCCGAGCGCAAACCAACCGAAGTTTGCTAGTCGCTCGGATGGGCTCGCAGTCGCCACCAAATGCCCAACCGTGTGTTGCGCCGCGACCGAGAGAATGTTGAAGCCGCACCCAATGGTGACCGCCGTCATCAACAGCGTTGGCACCGTCAGATACGCCACGGGCAGCCACGCGCCCAACACAATCAAAGCCACCCCCAACCGCATCACGCGGCCTGCGCCGACACGATCCACCCAGCGGCCAATCGATAGCGAAGTCAATACCGGAATGATCGAGAACAGCGCCATGAACACGCCCACCAGATATTCCGCCCCGTTGGTTTTCAGGATGTACAGCGAGCCCGTGAGACGTCCACCCGACAGGGCCATGTGGGCCGTCAGATTGATGAAAATTAGCGGGAGAAGAAACGGCGGAAGGCGGGGGACGAACGATGCAAGCACACGCCCATTTTAAGTGCACTCAGCGCCGACGAAGTCGCAGGGCGCTCAGTGCGGCAACTTTCCACGAGCGTCATTTCCGCATTTTGCCCTGTGCTCTGACACGGAGACGGGAACCTGCACCGGGCGTTTAGCCAGCGGGCAATTTGGGAGCCATCTCGCGTTGTAGGAGCGGCCTTGGCCGCGATCCCAGCCCTGCATTAGCGATGAACTTCGCGCTTAGAGGCGCTCCTACAAATCCAAACACCGAAACGTCTAACCCTTGCCACCCGGAATCTTGATCGGAGGCAAACCGCCTTTGGTTGTTGCTGCGCCGGTTGCCGGCGTCTTGGCCGCTTTGGGTTTTTTCTTCTCTTTATTGCTGCGTATCTGACCCTTAGACATGATGATTTCCTTTGCTGTGGGTGACCGAAATTAGGTGTAAGGTTTATACCACTTCACCATCCAAACCTGTAGGCGCGGCTCTGCCGCGACATGCAAGTGAGGTGACGCAGGTGACGGATGTGACGAAGGTGACAAGCGTCGGCCTACCTTCGTCACCTCCATCGCCTATGTCGCTGGCTATCCCGTCGTGGCATAGCCTTTAGTCCTGAGCCGGTCGAAGGGCGCTCCTACAATGACAGTGCTTCCACCACGCGTTTCCTTCGTGCCCCAACCGACCTCAGCGCTTCAAGTCCTCAACACCACCTTCGGCTACCCGAGTTTTCGTGGTCCACAGGCTGACATCATCGAGCACATTGAGTCGGGTAACGACGCCCTCGTGCTCATGCCCACCGGCGGCGGTAAATCGCTGTGCTACCAAATCCCAGCGTTGACGAGGAACGGCGTAGGCATCGTGGTGTCACCGCTCATCGCGCTGATGCAGGATCAGGTTGATGCGCTGCACACGCTGGGCGTGACAGCGGCATTCCTGAATTCGTCGCTCACAGGCCAGCAAGCCAATGCCACCGAACGCCAAGTCCGCGATGGTGAAATAAAACTGCTCTACGTGGCACCAGAGCGCCTGCTGACGGAGCGGTTCCTCGAACTCCTCGACGAACTGAAAGAACACAACCAGCTTGCCCTGTTCGCTATCGACGAGGCACACTGTGTATCGCAATGGGGCCACGATTTTCGCTCGGATTACCTCGCGCTCTCCGTGCTGGCAGAACGCTTTCCCGGTGTGCCGCGTATCGCGCTCACGGCCACCGCTGACGGGCTCACCCGCACCGAGATTCGCCTGCGCTTACACATGCAGGACGCCCGCGAATTCGTCTCCAGTTTTGATCGCCCGAACATCCGCTACCTCATCAGCGAACGGGTGAACGAGCGGGAGCAGTTGCGTGCGTTTTTGCGTGAACATGCCGGCGAGGCGGGCATCGTGTATTGCCTGTCGCGCAAAAAGGTGGATGCGACGGCCGAATGGCTCAACGCCGAAATGACCAAAGCGCTGCCTTATCACGCGGGCATGGATCAGGACGTACGCCGCCGCAATCAGTCGCGCTTTTTGCGCGAAGAGGGCATCGTGATGGTCGCAACTATCGCCTTCGGCATGGGCATCGACAAGCCCGACGTGCGCTTCGTCGTCCACCTCGATCTGCCAAAAAGTGTCGAAGGCTATTACCAGGAAACAGGCCGCGCCGGACGCGATGGCGACGACTCCGAAGCGCTGATGATTTATGGCCTTGCCGACGTGGTGCAACAGCGCCGCTTCATCGAAATGAGTGACGCCAACGACGACTTCAAGCGAGCCGGCCGTGCCAAGCTGGAGGCACTGCTCGGCCTGTGTGAGACCACCGCGTGCCGTCGTGGGCGGCTGCTCTCCTACTTTGGCGAATTGCAACCCGAAGGCTACGCCTGCGGCAACTGCGACACCTGCCTGAGCCCGCCGAAAATGTGGGATGCAACCGAGCTCGTGCGCATGGCGCTCTCCGCGATTTATCGCACCGGGCAGCGGTTTGGTGCGACTTACGTCATCGAAGTGTTGCAAGGCAAAACCACCACGCAGATCAAGGAGCGCGGCCACGACACCTCGCCCGTTCACGGCATCGGCAAAGCACATGATGAGGCCGCATGGCGCAACGTGTTCCGCCAGATCGTCACCCACGGCTGGGCTGAAATTGATGTGACCGCCTACGGCGCGTTGCACCTCACCCCCGCCGCCCGCCCCGTGCTACGCGGCGAAGTCCCCGCCATGCTGCGCCAACAACTCGCCGTCACCGCAACGACGAAGGCGGCAAAGGCCAAGCGCGGCGCGAAGGCTGTGACAGGGAAAGACGGAAAAGTAGAAGCGCCACTAACGCCAGCAGACGAAGTGCTCTACGAAGCGCTAAAAGCCTGGCGAATAGACATCGCCAGACAAGAAAACGTCCCCGCGTTTGTCATCCTGCACGACAGTGTACTGCGCGAAATCGCACGCTCGAAGCCGAAGGATAAGGTCGCGCTTACGGCTATTAGCGGGATTGGGGAGAGCAAGCTCTTGCAGTTTGGGCAAGGGATTTTGGAGATCGTTGCCGCAGGGTAGGGCGGAACGCTTGCCATTCCGCCGAAATTGCTCCATCTTGTCTTACTCTCACCCAAATAGCCTTGCAACGATGATGGAGAAGTATGAACCGTGAAAAAAGCAAGAAGAAAATGAGCATGGAGTTGCAGGTTGAAAGTGACGGCACCCGTTACTCACTTAAACCACACACAGTTGTCCCCTTGGACGCTCGCGACTTGTGGCGGTTACGAGACGATGTAGCCTCGTCATTCGTAATGAACGTTATTGCCACTAACGCCTTAAAAGACGGGCTGTTCCAACAAGGCGAGTTCAACGCAAAAGTTACCCTCGGCATCAAAGAAAACATTGGTCCGGTCGCCTTGATACGAGGAGGATGGTTACCAATGCCGTTCGCTGTTGGTTCCGCATTTCTTCTCGACCGAAACGTAATGTCTGCGCTGCGAAATTTCCATCGACCGCCCTCGGTCGCCAATGGTGCAGGCGACCGCTGGTGGTTGCGTTTTTTTGAGGACACCTCCGTTGTGATGAGCCCGCTCCCATTTGCCTGGGAAGGCGGGTATCGTCGTGCGCAGTCGTTTGAGGAATTTTCCAACTCGTTTGAAGCGGGAGTGAGCGAGCTTCGCAGTGCATTCCCCTCGGCGATTGTGAAACAAGTCAGTACTGACCAGCTTACCCGACTGTTTCAAATCATTGCGAGTACAAAGGATAATGAGGAGCGGGAAATAGACTTTCTCATGAGTGCTATTCCGCTTATCTTGGATCGCGTTTCTTCGAACAGGAGCGCTGACGTCTTTATAGAAGTCCTTCAACTCGTCGATTCCGTTGGCATCGAACGATCATCGCTCGTCGTCTTGGCCGTCATCTCATGCTTGCACGAGGATCCTCATGGGAAGACCTATGGCGTGGGACGAAATCTGTTAAAGCCAAAGAAGATGTATAGCGTTTTTGACGCGTTTAACGCCGTGTCAGATCTACGCCATCTTGAACAGTGTTGCATTCTGCAGTCAGCATTCCCGAATGAACGGTATGCGCTCGCAACTTGCGATGTCGCAGTTGCATCATTTTGGAGTGCCCTCCGCCTCAGATTCGTCTGTCTCACTTCGACTGGCAAAGCTATCCTCGAATTTGAGTTGGCCCACGAACTCGTACCACGATGTTCCAACGACCAGCGGCGCGAATTACTGCGGGCAATTGGAGCAAAAGAGCCGAACGGTCACAGTTGATTCTTAGTATGCGGCCAGAGTCTTTGGTGTCATACGCCCGCGGCTGTATGCGACTTGAGCCAACCCTTAGCCGCGTTATCGACACGCGCTTGTCAGCCTTCACCCGTATCGCATAAGCGCTGAACCACTTGGGCGAAAGACGAATCGTGATGCGCTCCTTGGTCGGTGTCTTTTGCGGGCCGCAGACGCTGAGCCTTTTCAGCAACGTTTCGGGCGGCGCATATTTCGCGTTCTGAAAACTAAAGTGGACCTCATTGTCAAGACAACTTTGAAGTTAATTTAAGTTGTGCATTCAGTGTGATGTGCAGCTGCACAGACTCTGCGCGCGGATATTTGTCAATGATGAGGGCGCCGCCGCCACTGCCTGCGTCATTTCAAGGGTGATGCTGCGGCTCTGGATGCAGCCAGTCGTTTTCTGCGCTATGTTTATACGGACAGATGGCTGTCGTCTACCGAGTTAACCAAACTAAAGCCCACACAGGTGAAGGCTTGGCGTGCGGCGTGGGCGGCCCGCCCCGTTACCGTGGGCTGTGGTGAAAACGCGAAGGCGCGTCTCCGTTCGGACAGCGCGCTCAATCGCGATATGACCTGCTTCCGCGCCGCGTTAAATTTGGCAACGGAAGAGGGGTTTGTGACTAGTGATTTCGCGTGGAAGGCGGCGCTTAAACCCCATCACCAACGCAGAAAAATCGCGCGAGGGGTATCTCGATGCGACGCAGCGTAAGGCGTTTATTGAAGCCGCTGGCGGCGCGCTCGGAGAATTTCTTGGCGGCTTGTCGCGCGTGCCACTGCGCCCTGATGCTCTGGCTGCCTTGCGCGTTGGTCAGTTCGAAAAGCGACTGAATGCCCTCACGATTGGTAAAGACAAATCGGGTCGTGACCGCAAAATCGTGCTGCCCAATTCGACGGCGGCATTTTTTGGCCGCTTAACCAAAAGCAAGCTCGCAACCGCGGCGTTGTTCACCCGTGACGACGGTAAGGAGTGGGACAAGGACGCGTGGAAAGGTCCCGTCAAGAAAGCAGCCGCGGCGGCTGAACTGCCACCTTCAACAACCGCGTACACCTTGCGCCATTCCGTCATCACCGACCTCATTCATGGCGGCTTGGATGCGCTGACGGTCGCGCAACTTTCTGGCACCAGCCTCGCGATGATCGAAAAAAACTACGGCCACCTCACGCGGGAACAGGCCACCGCTGCCTTGGCGCGGCTCGCCATGTAGCGACGCGTTGCACTTCAGTCGCTAAGCTGCCAGTTCGCATTCACTGACTGGTTGCACAGGCTGATTATAATTACAGATGTAGTGCGCCGCGCGTACGTCTTTCAACAGCCATGTAAAGTGCAAATACCACCTGAATATTTGATGCGCGATCCTAACCTGATCGCCGACCCTAGCGTCACGCGCGTTGCCGTTCGTGAACTATGCGATTTCAGCGCTCGCGCGGGTGATCTCGATCTGCGATTTGGCATGTTCCCAAATGCGCGCGAGGGTGTGGCCGGTCATCTGGTCGTGGTGAGCCGACGAGGAGCAGACTACAAAAGCGAAGTAACGCTTAAGACTGCGTTCGGCGACCTACTCGTTTCGGGTCGTGCGGACGGTTACGACGCCACACGACATCGTCTCGAAGAAATAAAAACATTCCGGGGTGACTTGGAGAGGCAGCCCGCGAACCAGCGACATTTGCACTGGGCGCAGCTGAAAGTTTACGGTTCGATTCTTTGTGAGCGTGATTCGCTGGCGGACATTACGCTCGCGCTTGTTTATTTCAATATTGACACGCAGCAGGAATTCCCCTTAGAGCAGCGCTTCACTGCCCATGCGCTGCGAGACTATTTCGTTGCGATGTGCGGGAGCTACTCGCAGTGGGCGCAGCAGGAGCGCGCGCATCGTGCCAGCCGCGACGCATACCTGTCAACCTTGGCCTTTCCTCATGAGGACTTTAGAGCTGGTCAGCGTGAATTGGCGGTCGCAGTTTTTCGCGCCGCTCGCGCTGGCGCGAGCCTGCTTGTTGAAGCGCCTACGGGAATAGGAAAATCCATCGCGACGCTCTACCCGATGCTCAAGGCGATGCCGGTGCGCAAGCTGGACAAGGTGTATTTTCTTTCGGCGAAGAGTTCGGGTCGGCTGTTGGCGACGGAAGCGCTAGCAAGGTGCAGCGCTGCAAAAAGTGACCCGACCGACTCAGTGCAGGGGCACGCTGCTATTCGGGTCGTGGAACTTGTGGCAAAAGCGAAGGCTTGCCTTTATCCTGGTAAGGCGTGTACCGGATCGACTTGTCCGCTCGCCGCTGGCTTTTTTGATCGACTGCCGGTTGCGCGTACAGCGTGGATACAGAGCCACGCGAGTGAGGCGCACGCGGTAACTACAGCAGCGCGGGATCATGACGTATGCCCGTACTACTTGGCACAGGAGCTCGTAAGTTGGGCAGATGTTGTCGTCGCTGACTACAACTATTATTTCGACAGCAGTGCGTCTCTGTACAGCGCAATGGTTGAGCGTGAATGGCGGGTCGGCGTGCTGGTTGACGAGGCGCATAACTTGATCGAACGCGCACGCGCGATGTATTCAGCGGAGTTGAAACTATCGGACGTTGAAGCACTACGGCATGGGGTGCCTGCGCTGAAACGTACTTGGACGCGGTTGTTTCGAGTGTGGAAAGGGTTGGAGCTATCTGACGCTGATAGTTATCGGGTATTAAAGAACACACCGACCAAGTTCTTGAATGCACTGCAAAAAAGTAGTGAAGAAGTAGGTGACCACCTCGCGGAACATGCCGACGCGGCAGCGCCCTTGCGCGACTTTTATTTCGCCGCAATGCATCTGCTTCGGCAGGCCGAGACATTAGATGAGAACAGCGTGTTTGATCTCACTTGCACTACGAAACGCACCGCACGCATTGATGCCGAACTGGTACTGCGCAATGTAATCCCAGCGCCGTACATTGGCCCACGCCTCTCATCTTCAGACAGCGTGGTGCTATTTTCGGCTACGCTAACGCCGGTCGATTTTTACCGTGGCATGCTTGGGCTTCCAGAGCATGCGACTGTGTTGCAGGTTTCATCGCCCTTCGACAGCACACAATTGAGCGTCACGGTTGAACGCCACATCTCCACGCGGTATCGCGACCGAATCGATTCACTGAATGCCATTAGCCGGTTGATGGCGACGACACAAAAACATAAACCGGGAAACTATCTCGCATTCTTCAGCAGTTTCGAATACCTTGAACTAGCAGCAAATGATTTGCACAATTGCTACCCGCATCTGGCGCAGTGGCGTCAAACTCGTGACATGACGGAAGCCGACCGGCAGACATTTGTGCAGTCGTTTGTTCCCGATGGCGTTGGTATCGGGTTCGCTGTTTTAGGTGGCGCTTTCGGTGAGGGCGTCGATTTGCCTGGAACTAAACTCATCGGCGCGTTCATTGCCACGCTCGGCCTACCCCCGATCAATCCCGTCAACGAGACATATCGCCAACTTATTGAGCGGAAGTTCGGCAACGGCTACGAATGCACTTACACCTACCCCGGTATTCGGAAGGTCGTCCAAGCCAGCGGGCGTGTCATACGAACACTGAGCGACAAAGGAACACTGCACTTAATGGATGATCGTTTTACGACGAGCGAAGTACGCCGATTGCTCCCCGCGTGGTGGTTCGTCGCGGCGTAAAGCTTTTGATGTGACGCGCGCTCCGAACCGGCGCGCAGCGCTATAGCAGTTGACTTTATGGTCCTGTCTGATCATATGACGGCTGGGAAGGCAGAGCTATAGTCGCGCCAATATGTTGTCACGTAAGGTGATGTCGAATACAGAAAGTGAACGCGTTTTTTGTGCGGCACCGACGTGCGCCCACAAGTCTGATCAACTTCGTCACGCGAGCTTACACAGCCAAGCTTGTGTGTAGGATTCGCCAACCGATTTTTTGCCTCGGGCGGTAACGACTTCGGTGCCATGAAGCAGCAGTCCGTCAGCATTCACGTTTAACAGTCGTGCGCCGTTGAGAATCGGAATGATGAGTTGGTCAGAACCCGTCGCAAATAGCTGTGCCACGAAGATCGTAAGCTCGACGGTGGGTGCGCGGACACGCAGCTCATAGATAAGCCGCCCGAGCTTGGGCGAATTCTGCTGCGCGGCATGTTTTTCCAGCCGAACGCCGTAGTCATAGAGTCGATAGACTTTGCAACGCATGGCTTAACGCGGAAGTTAGATGAGTTGTCAGGATCAGCGACATATACTGTAATAATATACAGCACATGTCGCCGTTCTAACTATGCATCCCATCCTTCAACAACTGATCGCACAAAACCCGTCGCTGCAAGCCTCGTTGCCTACTCATATCGGGGCGGATGGTGTTGCGGCAGCAGGTATCGGCACGGGCTATCAAGCGCTTGACGACTACTTGCCGTGGCACGGCTGGCCTACGGGGGCGATGACCGAGATCCTGACAGATACGGTTGGCTGCGGTGAATTGTCGCTGTTATTCCCTGCCATGGCACGGCTCAGTCACGAGAAACGCCCCATTCTGTGCATCGGCGTACCGCAGACGCTATTTTCCCCAGCGCTGCGGCAAGCAGGCATTGATGTCAGTCGGATTTCTCAGCTTAATCCTGCGCCAACCGTCAAGCAGTTCGCAGACAACCTCTGGTCGACCGAACAAGCGTTAAAAACCGGCATATCCGGCATGGTCGTGTTGTGGAGTCCACCGCGGGCGAACACCGCCATCGAATCGATGCGTCGCCTGCACTTGGCGTGCTTGGGCCGTGACACGCTGTTGATCCACTTTCGGACGACGGGTTGCATGGCGCAACCGTCACCGGCATGGTTGCGCCTCAACTACAGCGTCAGCGATACGCAGGTTCGGTTGCGGGTGCTTAAGTGTCGCGGACAATCGTTAGCGCCGCCGTTGATCTGTCTGGATCGCGCGGCTGTTCAACCGATGCTGTTTGCGCACTTGGCTGCGCGCCTGCAATTGAACACGGCAGTCACCACTGGGCATTTCGTCAAACCCAAGAATCCGATGATTGACAGTTCGGTTGCGGTCACTACACAAGCACGCTCAGCTACGTCTAGTCTGGCTACGTCGGTCGCTAGCCGTTTCTCGCACTGATGCCACTGGCGTTGCCGTCAAGACGTTGCCATGTGGCTTGCTTTCTATCTCCCCTCGCTGCCGCTACAGGCGTTCTCTCGATCATTGATTGAGTCCGCTCCGGTGGCGATCTTTGAACGAGATGCACGACGTAATCGCATCGTCGCCCGCAATCAGAAGGCGGCACGCTTGGGTATTGAGGTTGGCCAGTCACTAGCTGAGGCCAACGCGCTGACCGAAACACTGGTTTCGCTGGTGCGCGAACCGCTGCGCGAAACGGCATTACTGCAACGAGTCGCTGAGCAGACCAGCCAACTAACGCCGAATGTCCATATCGACGAGCAGTTCGGCGTGTTGCTGGAAATTAGCGCCTCCGTGACGTTATTTGGGGGCTTGGCGGCGTTGCAGCGACAGGCGCAAGCCATCGCAGCCACCATGAGCTTGCGCGCGCATGTCATCGTTGCGCCGACCGCCAGCGGTGCCAGGTGGTTGGCGCGTGCGCACCGGCAATTGATCGTTGAGCGAAACATCGGCGAATGGCTGGACGATCTGATGCTCGACTGCGCCGATTTACCAGCGGATGTGCTTGAAGCACTTCGAGCGCTAAATCTGCATCACCTCGCAGCCGTGCGCAATATCCCCGCCGCTGCCCTCGGCAAACGGTTCGGCAAATCCTTGCCACTGCTACTGGGTCGCGCCTATGGAGAATGCAACGAAGCACTTCCGTACTGGCAACCGGTGGTGCGTTTTAGTGAAACGGTGGAATTCCCTGATCTGGCGCGGGAGCAATCGCATTGGATGCCAGGCGTTGAACAACTGCTATTCCGACTCCAGAACTTCTTGCGCGGTCGTGCGGCTGCCACGCAAGCGATTCTGATTCGTTTTCAGATGGGCACACTGCGGCATACCGAGTTTGCACTGCAAGCAGCCCACGAAACCCATCAAGCAAGTGACTGGTTAAGACTCTTCAACGCCCGCATTGAGCGCTTGCCGATACCGCATGAAGTGTCGGGTATCGAGTTGTCCTGCGAGCGCATCGAAGCCATGCGTTTTATGGAGCTGGATTTCTTTGATCGCACCCGGGAACGTGACCGCGAATGGGATGCACTCACCACGCTCATCAAACTACGTCTCGGTGACACCGCATTGCAACCCGCGAACGACAATGCCTGCGCGTTACCGGAAACACCGCTACTCACCGGAGATTCCGCAACACGCGCCGACGCACTGCGTCCCTCGTTGTTGTTTGACCCGCCACGCGCGCTTTCGAATCGTGAGGTTACCGCGTTTACGGCCTCGTTCCCGATCCGCTATCCCGACCGTATTCAGGAGCAGTGGGTGCCGCAGTCGGATCGTGACTACACCACGCGCGACTACTACATCGCACGCACACCGGATCAGCGGATGCTGTGGGTGTTTCGTGAACGGCTGCACAACGAATGGTTTCTGCAAGGGCTTTTCGCATGAACGGGAGACACTGAATCATGTTGCCGGTCTATGCGGAGCTGTATTGCCAGTCAGCGTTCAGTTTTGGGGTAGGGGCGTCGCAGCCAGAAGAACTGGTGCGGACGGCGCATGCGCTCGGTTATCGGGCGCTGGCGATCACCGATGAATGTTCATTGGCCGGTTCGGTGCGGGCGTATCTGGAATGGATGGAGCTGAAACAAGGGGAGGAGTTTTCGCATCCGGCTTCACTGCATCTGATTACCGGCGCGAGCTTCAAACTCGACGGTCATGTGCTGATTTTGCTAGCGCAGTCGCGTGAGGGGTATGGTGCGCTGACCGCCTTGATCACGGTCGCCCGCCAACGTAAAGGCAAAGGCGAGTACCGGTTAGAACTCGACGACCTCAAACCCCTCGTCGATTGCTTTGCGATCATCGTGCCTCGCTTGTCAGATACGCCTGCTGTCGCGACCACAACGCCTGCCAAGCGGGTGAATCCACTCTTCGCGAAGCCGGTTACTGCGGACGAACTGATTGCGTCGGTCAAGCACTTGTCACCATGTCTGGGCTACTCCCGGTTGCTCACGTCGACGGACGCATTGCGGTTCAGTGAAACGGTAGAGTTGGCAACCCAGCATGAGCTGGGTATCACCGCTTGCGGCGACGTGCTAGCGCATGACAAGACGCGACAGCCCTTGCACGACATCTTGACGGCGGTACTGCACAAGACGACCGTCGACCAACTGGGACCGCTGGCGCAACAGAACGCGGAACGCAGCTTGCGACCGTTGAACATGTTGGAGCCACTGTATCCGGTGAGCTTGATGCTGACCAGTGTCGACATCGCAGACAGTTGCTCGTTTACGTTCGCCGAACTCAAATATGAGTATCCCCAGGAGATCGTGCCACCCGGCTACACGCTGGCGAGCTACCTGCACAGCGAAACGTATGCCGGTGCCAAACAGCGCTACGGCGACACTACCCCTGATACCGCCGTTGCGCTAATCGAGAAAGAGTTGGCCCTGATCGCGGAGCTCAACTACGAAGCGTACTTTTTGACGGTGTACGACATCGTCAAGTTTGCACGGTCAGAGAACATTTTGTGTCAAGGGCGGGGTTCAGCGGCGAACTCTGCGGTCTGTTACTGCCTGCACATTACGGAGGTTGATCCGTCGCGCATGAGCATGTTGTTTGAGCGCTTCATCAGCAAGGAGCGGAATGAGCCGCCGGATATTGACGTGGATTTTGAGCATCACCGGCGTGAAGAGGTCATTCAGTACATCTACCGCAAGTACGGTCGTGACCGTGCAGCACTCTGCGCGGCGGTAGCGAGCTATCGGCCTAAGAGTGCGATGCGGGATGTTGGCAAGGCGCTCGGCTTCTCGCTCGATCAGGTTGACCGTATCGCCAAGAATTTGGCGTGGTGGGATCACGGTGCGGATATTGAGAAGCGGTTGGCAGAATTGGGGTTTGACACCCAGATAAAACGTGTCAGGCAGTTGGTACTGTACGCACGCATGCTGCTCGGCTTTCCACGCTATCTGTCGCAGCACCCCGGTGGCTTTGTGATTGCGCGCGGACGGTTGGATCATCTGGTGCCCATCGAGAATGCGCGCATGCCGGATCGCACGGTGATTCAGTGGGACAAAGACGATATCGATGCGCTCGGGTTGATGAAAGTCGATGTGCTTGGCTTGGGTATGTTGTCATGCATCCGCAAGGCATTGGAAATGGTCAGCACGCAGTTGCAACGCCCCTTTGCCTTGCAAGACATCCCCGCAGAGGACTCGGCGGTGTACGACATGCTGTGTCGCGGTGAAAGTACCGGCGTCTTTCAGGTCGAGTCCCGCGCGCAGATGAACATGCTGCCGCGACTCAAGCCACGCAGTTATTTCGATCTGGTGATTGAGGTGGCGATTGTGCGACCGGGGCCGATTCAGGGCGGCATGGTGCATCCGTATTTGAAGCGACGACAGGGCATTGAGAAAGTCAGTTATCCGTCGGCTGCCGTGGAAACCGTACTCAAGCGGACGCTGGGGATTCCAATTTTTCAGGAGCAGGTGATGCAGTTGGCGATGGTCGCGGCGGGCTTTAGTGCGGGCGAAGCGGATCAGCTGCGGCGTGCGATGGCGGCTTGGAAGCGTAAAGGTGGTCTTGGGCACTTGAAAGACAAGCTCACGGCGGGGATGCTGGCGAACGGATACACGCCTGAGTTCGCGGAATCCATTTACAAGCAGATAGCTGGATTCGGCACGTATGGATTCCCCGAGTCGCATGCGGCTAGCTTTGCGCTGCTGGTGTATGCGTCGGCTTGGCTCAAGCACTATCACCCGGCAGCGTTTTGTTGTGCGCTGTTGAACAGCTATCCGATGGGGTTCTATTCGCCGTCGCAGCTCACGCAGGACGCGCGGCGAAATGGCGTGATCGTCTTGCCCATCGACGTGATGCTGAGTACGTGGGAGAGTCACTTGGTGCCGGTGCCACAGAGTGACGGCGCGAAGCAACCGATGTTGCGTTTGGGGTTACGTTTGGTCACTGGGTTGTCGAGCGACGGTGGCGCACGCATCATCGTGGCGAGAGCGCAGCGCCAGTTTAGCGGTGTGCGTGATCTGACCACGCGCGCACTACTGGATCGGAAGGATGCGGATGCGCTCGCCGGAGCCGATGCATTGTCAGGTTTGGCGGGTGATCGTATGCGAGCGCTGTGGACAGCCGGTGCGGTGGCGATTGCGGATTTGCCGCTAGCACCGAGCAATGACACGTTAGACGAGGTGCCGCTGCATTCGCTCAATGTGGGGCAGGAAGTGCTGGCGGATTATCGAAGTACCGGCCTCACGTTACGTGCGCACCCGATGTCGCTGGTGCGGTCGCAATTGAAGGGCACGTATCGCGCTGCTGATCTGGCGAAAGTCACATCAGGGCGGCGCATTCGTGTAGCTGGCATTGTGACTTGTCGGCAGCGACCGGGCACGGCGAGTGGCGTCACGTTCGTCACGCTGGAAGATGAGACAGGAAACACCAATGTTGTAGTGTGGCGTGACCTAGCTGAGAAGGAGCGCATTCAGCTCTTGTCATCGCGCTTGATGGTTGTTTACGGCACGCTGGAGCATCAGGGGCCGGTAACGCATTTGATGGCGGAGCATTTGGAGAACGCTTCACATTTGTTGGCGGGGTTGAACGTGGGTAGCCGGGATTTTCATTAACCTAATCCGGGGCCGCAGTGGTCAGTAGGAAGTTTGGTTACCATGACGTGTCATCGCCCACATGGCGACCGCTTACCGACGTGCCAATCTCGCTACCAACCACCGCTGCCAGGCTCGCCCTTGAATGGCCCGGTCAACTCTGGCGTGATCCACCCGCCATAAAAGCCCCCAGGTTGTGCGAGAACCTTTGCTCCGCCCACGGTGCAATCGAGATCGTGAGCGTAAAAAGCGATGAAATCAGCCAGTGGCCCGGCCCCTGCCAAGGGCCGTGGATAGCTCCATGCGACCCGTGCCAAGCGACGCTCGCCATCGACTAAATCCCAGTATCGCGCAGGGCCTTTCCACTCGCAGAAAGAGCCGTCGCCTGCCGGACGCAAAAGCGAACGCTGAACGTCGGCCAGCGGCAGGTAGAAAGTGGGCGGGTGTGCGGTCTCTCTTACCGCCCAGGCGGCGCGCGTTCGAGCCACCTCAAACTCTCCCCAACGCACGACGATTTCGCGCACGTCGCTAACGAGCTCTGGTGGGCGAGGGAAATCCCACACTGAAATTTGACCCTCTGCAGGAATGTCTGCAAACGGTGGACGGTCCGTTCCTCGCCAGCGCCATTGGGCGCGGGCTTGTGCCACTTGGTCGAGATTGGTGCTGGTCATCGTTAAATCTTAACCGGCGAAGCTCGCGTCCTGTGCGAGGAAGAGCCACGCCCTGATCCACATGCATCTCGACAAAGCAGAGGCACGGCAAACTCGTATGAATCCGCGGTATTGAATGTTGACATCAGCTAACAATGTCGTCGTCGCCGCCGAACTAGCCATCGATGACCAAGATGACGGGAACCTCATTCGCCGTCAGGTCAAAGGTAGCTGAAACCGCTGCATGATCAGAACCGCTCGTGTGGCCGGTTGCCACTCCCAAATCCTCCGCAGCGAGTGTTAGAGTCATTGCAGCAAATGAAGCCGACCTGAATGCCTCTTCGCGTTGAAGTTGCGGATTGTTTTCATGTGAGCCCTTGGCGTCGGAACGTAATGGATGAGCGAAAGGCCTCATCATATTGATGATTCAGGTCAGCGCGCTGTGGTCATGTTTGGCTGATACGGCGCGAGATTGCAGACCCGCGACGAAGCAAAAAGTCCCGCAATAATTCTGGGTAGTCAACACGCACAGCACGTTGAACAGACGCTCTTTGTGCAAGGGCAGTTCTCCATGCAAAAACCTTGGGTGAGTCCTGAAACACGCCAAAGTCCTCAGCGGTGTCGAACACGTCAAAGTACCTGAACACCGGCGCAAAGCAAGCGTCAACGATGCTGAATGAGGCTCCTGCAAAATACGGCCCGCTGTGCGCCTGCGAACCGAGTTCAGTCTCAACCTGCCCAAACTTGGCGCGCAAGTCGTCCACTTTTGCATTCAAAGTTTGCGCGTCGGGTGCGACGTACAGCCCGCCTATCGAATTGAGCGTCGCCGAAGAAAATTCCATCCAGGCCCTGTGGCGCGCGCGCTCAAGCGAATCGGCGGGATGCATTCGCGGTTCGATAGTCTCGTCCAGATACTCGCAAATGACGGCGGATTCAAAGATGGGTTGTCCATCCACCAGCAAGACAGGGGTCTTGCCTAACGGCGAAACCTTTATAAACCAATCCGGTTTGTTGGACAGATCCACGTCGATACGCTCAAACGGAATCTGCTTTTCTGTGAGGAGGATGACCGCGCGCTGAACGTAAGGGCACAACAGGTGGCTCACCAAAGTTAACTGGACATTCATGTTTTACCCCTTTGAATGCAGGGTGAAGCGGCCACTGCTGCGCACCGCGAATGCACCATCGCCAGCGAGCCACAGCGCAATGGATGCGACCGTCAGGAAAACTGGATATTCCCAGCCGCCATTGGGACTGGTGTGTACCCAGCCATTGCCAAAATGCACGGTGGCGGCTGCGAACATCACTGGTGTGAGTGCCAGTGAACACTGCCTTGCGTAAACGCCAAGGACCAGCGCAATTCCTCCAGCCAGCTCAAGGGCAAAGACCGGGTAAGCAAGAAAGCCGGGAAAACCGACGCTTTCAAAAAACTGTGCGGTGCCAGCCAGCGTGAAAACAAATAGCTTCAGAAGAGCGTGTGCGATCCACATCACGCCAAGGCTGACGCGAAGCAGGGTGATGCCGATAGCCTGTGGATTTTGGGAGCGGGAGGGGTTCATTGTGTTTGTCCGTTGCTGTTGATAAGGATGCAATGTAGTATTTAAAAATCACAATGAAAATATGTATCCATGCAACCTAAGATTGCAAAAACGCAATTCAAACTTTCGTCATCGGACTTGGAACTTTTGCTGGCGCTTGCCAGAACTGGAACCTTGGCAAAAGCGGGCGAGAAGCTTGGTTTGGACCCCTCCACTGTTTTCCGTAACCTGCAACGTCTGGAAAAAGATATGGGGCAGCGCCTGTTTGAGCGTTCACGCACGGGGTATCAATCAACCCAGTTAGCCCACCAACTTGCCGGGGTCGCTGAGCAGATGGAAGCACAGTTGGAAGAAGCACGTGCCATTGCCCAAGCACGACCAGAACACGTGACAGGCGCGGTTCGGATCACCACAACCGACACCATACTGCACGGGCTTGTCGCACCAGCACTAAACGCCCTGCAAGCACAACATCCGTTGCTCTCGTTTGACCTCCATACCGGCAACGAGCTGGCGAGCCTCACGCGCCGGGACGCGGACATCGCAATCCGCGCCACCAAGAAGCCGCCCCAACACCTGGTGGGCAAACAGGTAGGGCCCATTCGCGTTGCGCTTTATTCATCTGCCCGTTCGTTGATCAAAAGTTTCGATACGAGTGTGGCTGCAGAGTGCAAATGGATTGCACCCGACGATGCCTTACCGGAACACCCATCGGTGGTCTGGCGAAAAAAGCACTTCCCAAAAGTCAGCCCTGCCTTCCGGGTCAACAGTATTCTCACCGTTGCGGAGTTTGTCGCGCAGGGGATGGGAATTGGTCTTCTGCCTGTGTTTCTCGCAATGCAGCGAAAGGACTTGCGTCAACTCACGGAGGTCATCGACGAATGCCAGACCGAACTTTGGCTGCTGACCCACACTGAGTCCCGTCATCTGAGGAGGGTGACAACGGTTTACGGTCATCTGTCGCAGGCGCTGAAGCTCACTTAGTTTGAAAGAAATCCACGAAGGGCTACAGTGGAAATTCTCCGCTTACTTTTTGCTTATGCGGCACTATCCGTCTCTCAACTAGACATTGTCGTCACGAGATGACAGATAATACTGCTTTACGGTCATCGGGATCGAACATTGAGCGAAGATCTCCGCAGGCATGACATTTCCGACCATGTGTGGTCATTACTCGAAGCCCGCGTTCCGGGGCGCGAAGGAGTGTGGGGTGGTATCGGGCACAACAACCGCGAATTTATCAACGCGGTGTTCTGGATACTGCGCACGGGCTCGCCGTGGCGAGCCCTTCCACCGGCATACGGTGGGTGGAAGAATACCCATCGAAGATTTTGTCGTTGGCGCGACGCCGGCGTGTGGGAGAAGCTTTTGGAGCAGATCATCGAAGCGCCAGATTTTGAGTGGCTGATGATCGATCCCAGTCACTGCAAGGTGCACCCGCATGCGGCGGGAGCGCGGGGCGGTAACCTTGCCATGAGCCGCTCAAAAGGGGGTTCAACAGCAAAATACATCTGGCCGTGGATGCGCACGGTATGCCGGTCAGAATCATTGTTACGGACGGTACCAGCGCTGATTGCACGAAAGCTTGCGAGCTCGTCCAAGGCATCAAAGCCGAACACCTGATCGCGGACAAAGCGTACGACACCGACGCCATCATCGAGAGCGCTGGCGCGCTTGGCATGGCGGCGGTGATTCCACCCAAACGCAATCGCAAAGTACAGCGAGATTTTGACCACCACATCTACAAGCAGCGTCACCTGGTTGAAAATGCCTTCTTGCGAATCAAGGCTTGGCGTGGCATTGCCACGCGATACGCCAAAAATTTGTCCTCATTTGTCGCTGCCGTACAGATTCGATGCATGGTGCTGTGGCTCAATATCTCGTGACGACATTGTCTAGCATTGGCTGAAACGATTGTGTGACGTGTGATGGGCGTGTGGGATGGTGGCATCATGACTGTGCTTGACGCACTCAAGCATCATCACAAAATCAGGTTGTACGGGATCGACGCACCGTAGCGTGGGAAGGCGTTCGGTTATCGGTCGAAAGAGACACATTCTGCTTGCGCGATTGGTGTGCGCGCGACCGTCGATGGAGACTAGCTGAGAGCAATCAACCCTCAGTGAACAGTGACTTCAAATAGGACGCAACAACCATGACGACGCACAACGCAAACAATGAACGAATCAAGCGCCAATATTTTGCTTATCTGAAAGAGGCAATGGGCTACAGTGAAGCCACAGTGGACGCCGTAGCGAAGGCGCTCGCCCGCTTCGAGGAAAACTCAAAGTTCCGGGATTTCAAGCGCTTTCATTTTGAGCTGGCGGTTACGTTCAAGCGCTACTTGGCAGAACAGACCAATCAACAGACCGGCGCGAAGTTGAGCAAAGCAACGCTCAACTCAACGCTTGCGCAGATGCGGGCGTTCTTTCATTGGCTCGCCGGACAGCCGGGGTACAAGCGTCGACTTCAGTATTCTGACGCCAACTATTTCAATTTGTCGGAGAAAGATGTGCGCGTTGCCACGGCGAAGCGCGAGCAGACGGGGCCAACGTTGGAGCAGGCGACTCACGTCATAAATGGAATGCTTTTTGATACCCCGATCCAGCGGCGAAACCGGGCGCTGATCGCTTTCACATTATTGACCGGCGCACGGGACAGCACGATTGCTTCCATGAAGCTGAAGCACGTTGATCTCGTCGCGGGTTGCGTTCATCAGGACGCCCGCGAAGTCAAAACGAAATTCAGCAAGACCTTTACGACGTACTTCTTTCCGGTCAGTGACGAGGTGCGGCGCATTTTCGAGCAGTGGGTGACGTTTTTGAAGGACGAATTGCTTTGGGGCAACGACGACCCGCTGTTCCCGGCGACGCGGGTTGCCGTGGGTGCGTCGCGCCAGTTCGAAGCGGTCGGACTTGCGCGGGAGCACTGGAGCACGGCCACGGCTATACGCGGGATATTTCGGGAAGCTTTTGAGCGGGCCGGTGTGCGTTACTTCAACCCGCATAGCTTTAGGAACACCTTGGTACGGCTAGGCGAAGAGCGCTGCCAGACCGCCGAGCAGTTCAAGGCGTGGAGCCAGAACCTTGGGCATGAGAAGTTGCTGACGACCTTCCTTAGCTATGGGCAGGTGCAGACCCCACGACAGGGGGAGATTATTCGGGGATTGGGGAAAGAGAAGGTCGCGATACCTACCGATTTGAGCCAACTCGCCAAGGCGTTTGCACGAGAAATGCGGGAGACTGGATTTGCGGTGCAGCATGTTTGATCGCACGCGGTCGTCGTTTTGCGCAAACTGACGCAGGGTCGAAGGCTATTGCAGCGTGTTTCCCGGCACTTGATCCTCTTCAACCGGCAAGAGGTTGGCAAAACGCCCCTGCGCAGCACATGCTCAAAGCTTCGGTCCCACGCTGTCAGAAACATGTTGAAGTTAAGTATGGTGCGCCTGGTCTTATTCGGGTCCTGTTTTTGTAACGCCTCGCACGTTCATGTACGCAAGCACAAACTGCAGCGCAATAAGCGCCCATGCTTGCGCCGACCACGCCCACGCAATCCACAAAATATTGCTCAACATCATCACCCAAAATCCCTTGTGCCGCCGCTGCTCATCGCTGCTTGCGACTAACCAGGCGGCGAACACAGTCACTACCATTGCGGGCCACTGCAAAGCAGTCAGAGAAAGCACGATGGCCACGCGTTCACCAGATCGCAAACTGGCTTCTCACCCACGACCTGCAATAGCCTTCGTAGCCGTTGATTTGGGCTCATGCGTTGCCTGCTGCCGCTGCTCACCGTAGCGGGTCAATAAGGTGAGCAAGTTTGTGTTCGCGAATCCGTGGCGACTTTAGCCATCCGGCTGCGCGCCGCAGCGCTTTGCTTCTCGCAAAGACCAGCGGCAGCAACAGCATGCCGCCGGGCACGAATATTATGGTTAGCAGGATCGTGACGAACTGCGGGGACCACGTTTGCGAGTCGGCGTTTTGGTTTGCAGAGAATTTCATGGAGCCGGGCCAGAAGAGTCTTATATCCCATTGTCTCCGAACCAAATAACAGCGGCATCGGCGTATGCCACTTTCTGCTGTAGGCCTAGGCGCTGTCACAACGACGATCTCCGGCTACAGGCGCGCGGAAACCACAATATTTCGCGCGTCGCAGGTCCGCTTCGATCCACAGGATTGAAAAAAATACGCCCGCGAACCGCGTGCGCTGAAGGAACTGGCATTGGGCGCAGGTCGCGTGGCCTTACTTGTGGCGAGTTGACGCTCGCACGGCTGGGCTGCCAGTTCCGCGTACAAAGCACTTTAACTTTTCGCGAATTTCTTTCGGTCCACGCAGCGTCACCAGTGATTTTCAACCACTGAAAAGTCATACAAAAGTCATACCCAAAGAAAAAGGACTGAGGCGTTCTGGCCTAAGTCCTTGATTTTATTGGTGGGCGGTACTGGGTTCGAACCAGTGACCCCTGCCGTGTGAAGGCAGTGCTCTACCGCTGAGCTAACCGCCCGATATTTCGAATTCTACCAATCCGCCAGCGGATTCGGCGCTGGACTGGCTTGGTCAGTGTGCGATGTTGCATCGCGCAGCTGTCGCCGTGGAGAGTTGGTGTGCAACGACCCGCGACGCTGCGAGGGTTTGAACCGCAACCATTGCTACGACGGGATGTAGTGCCTGATGTGTGCTGCGTTTCAAGCAGGAATCGCGACGCCGTTACAACAATGATGAAACTGGATGGTGCAGCCCTTGCACGATGAAAGCTCCGCGACACGCCCGCCGCCCCGTCGACACGTTGGCCGCAAATATGTTTCTCGCGATGTCTGGTTTTAACGAGTGCGGTCGTTCTTCCGGGTGACGGCGAAGGTTTCATACCTTCGCGCATCCCGCAAACACACGGAGAGCAGGCATCATGAATCTAACCATCAACGACATCCACGAACGGCCCTCGCGTCTGGCCGTACGCGCACGCCCGTGGCTTCTCGCGCAGCTACTTCTGATCGCGGCGATGATGCTCGTTTCATCGACTGCTTCAGCCTTGGTCAATGCGGTCGTGACCATCAGCAGCACCGAAAATCCGGTGGCATCAGGCAAGGGTTCCGCGTTCATCATTGTGCAGGTGCGCGGCGACATCGCAGGCTCGCCGCTGCCAGCGGGCACGGTCACGTTTTCCGATTCAAAGTTGGGCGGCATCCCTTTGTGTGTCGCCACGCTGGGCGGCAATATTGGCAACAACACCGCACAGACCGCCTGCAAAGTGCCCGCCTCAGCCGTCGCCGGCGACCACAACGTCATCGCCATCTACAACGGCAATAGTTTCTACAAAGCAACGATCAGCGAGTCGCTCATCCTGAAAGTGCTGCCGTCGTTCACCGTCACTGGCGCAGCAGTCGGCGGCACGGCTTCACCAACGGCTCGCACGTTTGTGATGAGCGGCTTTGGTGTGGGCTTCGACTTCACCGCCAATCCGGGTTTTAGGTTCGTTCGGGTAGACACGACGGCGGGCTGCGGTGGCAGCCAGCCTGCGGTTCCGATCAGCGCGACGACGTATCACTTTGACAGCGGCGCGATCACCGCCAACTGCACGATTACTGGGGTATTCACCAATCGTGCGATGGTAACGCCTATCGCCGACACTGGTGGGCAAATCAGCCCGTCGTCGCGACAATCCGTGCCATTCGGTTCGACCTTGACTGTGACGGTGACCCCCAATTTGGGCTTCCGCCTGACCAACGTCAATGGATGCGGCGTCGTGTTTTTTGGTGGCCCGTCAATCACCGACCCGACGACTTGGACAACCGGCGCGATCAACAGTGATTGCCGCGTGGAGTCCTTCTTCACCGCGCTCCCCACATTCACGGTGAACGCCACAGCGGGCGCGGGCGGCAACATTACTCCAGCAACGCGCGCTGTACCGCAGGGCACGACGGGCGCGTTCACGGTGACGCCGAACACAGGCTTTGTGATTGATGCCGTGAGTGGCTGCGACGGCAGTTTGTCGGGCAGCACGTACACCACCGGCGCGGTGAGTGCCGCATGCAACATATCGGCCACCTTCAAAGCCGCGCCGATCACGCCGCCGACGGTCACGACCACGCCGATGATCGAATTTTTGCATCCGCCGCTGAACTATTTTTTCGTCACCTCAAAGGCCAGCGAGATCGCAATCCTTGACCGCACACCTCCATTCGTGCGAACGGGGCAGAGTTTTTTGGTGTACCCGAGTGCGCTGCCTGGCACCCAACCAATCACCCGTTTTTACTTCGACAAAGTAGCCGTCGCCGGGTCGCGCGGCAGTCACTTTTACACGCTGGTGGACGCGGAGCTTAGCATCTTGATTGGGCTCAATCCGGGCAACGTGGCCGCACCCAGGTTACCAATCAGCGAGGGCGTAGATTCGTTTGCATTCCTGCCTCTGATTGAAGGCGTAGGCGGCAGTTGCGGAGCGAGTCTCGTGCCTGTGTTTCGCCTGTTTCGAAGCAACGCCAGATTTCCCGACGATCCGAACCACCGCTTCACCACCAGCACCGCGATCTACAACAGTTTTGTGGCGCAGGGTTGGGATGGCGAGGGCGTTAAGTTTTGTGTGCCGGGGTAGCGCCCAACGACCGACCACGACCCAGCATTGAGTAGGAGTAATCACATGAACCCTAGTGCATCAACCGCATTCGACTACGTAACCGAGAAAATCTACAACTCTCGCCGTGAAAAACTTATCCCAACGAAGCTCTATGACAAAGCGAAAGGCTACATTGACACTGTGAACGCGCTCATCGACGCCGACACGCGTACGGGGAAGCTTGTTGATTTGGGCCTTAGTGCGGCGCGGTCGATAGGATCAAAAGCGCTGGGTGCCAGCATCCATATCTGGCAATTCATAAAACGCATCTGCAAGCCCTCGGCACTGCGCTGACCGCTAGCAGCACCAGCAGCAACGCGCTGGCGCTGCTTCAAGAGGCTGCTCGCGCTGCGGGCGATACCGCCGACGGTGCTAGCCGCGCCGATGAGCTGGTTGGCAAGATGCGTGATCTACGATTTGAATTTGGACGTGAATTCATTTTTGGGCGGTCAATGCGTCAAAGTTTCGCGGACGCGAACACGGGTGCCGTGTCGAGCAGCGTGCTGACGAAATATGCGAACGATTTTTTTGAAGGCGCTGCGTTGCTCTTCTCGCTTCAAAGCTGGCGCACTCGGGTGTGTCGTGTCTACCTCGACGGTTTAAGTTTGCAGGTGATGGTGCGTGTCGAGTGGAAAGTTGCCTCACGCGGTGGTCAGATCGTGCAGGAAAAAGTAAGAAACATGCGTAGTAGCGACAGTCCGATCTCGCGCGTTTTCGGTGGGGCAACTGAAAGCGTGCGGCAGTGGGAAATCTACGATCGGGAACGTGCGCTCATTGATCGCAAACCCAACGCCGCTCCACCATTGGCCATGGCAGACCCGGGGTTGTATGCCCAGAGAAACTGGGAGACCGTGGTGCTCGCAACGCGCAAATTGGCGGCGGTGTGCGACATCGCAATGTCCGCACTGACCCCCGAAGTCATGTCCACCAAATTAGCGAGCGCTTTATAGCGGGTCAATGGCGCATGAAACGCGGTACGCGGCGGTTCATGCTGCCCATTGAGCTTAAGGCTCAAGGTTCGCTGCAAGCTAACCAACAGACCGCCTTTTAATTGGACAGATACACTACCCGAGTCCCCGCAATCCGGTCATGCAAAAACTGCCGCGCCGGGTCGCCTAGCGCCCATAGAAAGTTGGCGAACACGGCGAGTATCCACCACGCACTGCCTCGGGTGCCGATCAGCATAAACATGGCGAGGCCGAGTGCGGGGCCGATCCACGTGGCGAGATAGCGGATGACCGCTTGTTTGAGAACAACCGGGCTGCCGTCCGTTGAGACGAGTTTGAGGTGCCACGTTTTGAACGCCAGCGTGCGGCGTCCGTTGATCCAGAAGTAAATGAAGTACGCGCCGATGCTGACGAACAGGTACGTTTGCTGAAATATCGCGATGGGCCCGGTCAGCACTTGCGGGCGGCCCGCGCTCATCGACTCGCCGGAGAGTGACGCGAAGATCAGGCCGACGATAAACAGGTACGCGACGAGGAACAGTAGTTCGTGGACGAACGCGCCGAAGCGCCTCCAGAGGCTCGCGTTTTGGAGGATCGTGGTGGGAGGAGCGGTGGAGGGGGGCGTGTCTGACATGGTCAGAATGTTAGCGGGGCGGGCTCTGTACCGTCTCTGCGAATCGTCACGCGTCTTTACAGACACTGCGTAAGTTGTGAAACGTGCAATGTTGAGCGCAGGTTCGCAGCTTGCGCCGCTCCTCCTACTTGATTACGGCTTCTTTGCTTCGGCAGGCGGATTGCCGCTAAATACC
>ENA-OFCE01000378-OFCE01000378.1-metagenomes-genome-assembly--contig:-NODE-378-length-30170-cov-5.525021_pt1 | contig 30170 bp, 27 predicted proteins | sample MGYA00153388_OFCE01 | MGnify analysis MGYA00153388 | reverse complement strand
TCCACAACGCAGGGTTCAGTCAGCACAATTGCTGAAAGGTTTTTAAATCTGCTTGAGGCGTGTTGTTGCTGCCAGATTGGCCGCGGGTTACGTTAAAGATCCATTTGACCAATACACCGCGTGGTGCATGCACGTGAATGCCTGGAGTCAAAAGGGACGGGTGCTTTGCCACCAGTCAAGCACCTGAAGGGTAGATTTTTCAATCGACAAATCAGAGTTGTCTAGCAGCTTGGCATGTTCAGCAGGTTTTAAAGGCGCTGTAAGTCGCGCCATATCACGCGCATCGCGAGCCTTTAAATCTTGTTGAATGTCTTGCAGTATAGCCGGATTTCCCTTTGAAATCAACTGCTTATGACGCCTTTCGGCTCTGTGGAGGGCGCTGGCTGTCAGGTAAATTTTGAGTGCTGCGTCCGGAAAAATGACGCTGCCCATGTCGCGGCCGTCGGCCACCAAGCCGGGCAAGCGGCGAAAACTTTGCTGCATTGCTACTAAAACAGTACGAACTTCTGGGTGCGCAGATACTTTGGAGGCGGCCATGCCAGCTTCTTCAGTGCGGATGTCATTCGAGACGTTTTCTTGTCCCAAAAAGATTTGCTCACCTGAAAAGCGAACCGGTAGCGACTGGGCGACTCGCGCCACGCCTGCTCCATTGTCGAGCGAAATACCGGCACGGCTGGCTGCAAAAGCACTTAGTCGGTACAACGCACCGGAATCAAGGTAGTGATATCCCAAACGCCGTGCAACCTGCGAAGCGAGCGTTCCTTTGCCAGAAGCGGTGGGGCCGTCGATGCAAATAACCGGGATGTCGGCTGTCTTGGCTTGCACCAGGCTGAACAAGTCTTCAAAATAATCAGGGTACGTTTTAGCAACGCACTTGGGGTCAAGAATGCGAACTGGCAACCGGGCTGGGTTGAATGCCGCTAAAGAAAAACACATCGCAATTCGGTGGTCGTCGTAGGTGTGAATCGGTGCTGTCTTCCAGTCAGCTGCTGTAGCTGGCGGCGTGATTTTGATGAAGTCAGTGCCTTCTTCAACCACCGCCCCCAGCTTGCGCAGCTCGCGCGCCATCGCTGCGAGGCGGTCGGTTTCCTTCACCCTCCAGCTTGCAATATTGCGCAGCGTTGTGGTTCCTTCAGCATAAAGTGCCATGACGGCGAGAGTCATCGCAGCGTCAGGGATGTGGTTGCAGTCCAGATCAATCGCCCGAAGTGGCCAGCCAACGCCTGGTTCGCCTCGCGAAATGCGCAAGGTACTGGGCGTGCTTTCAATCTGCGCGCCCATCATGTGGGCAGCCTCTATAAAGCGGATGTCGCCTTGGATGGAATCCGCGCCCACACCTTGAATTTCAATGAATTTTGCGCTTTCGGCGCCCGTAGATATTGCGCCAAGTGCTATAAAATAACTAGCAGACGAGGCATCTGCTTCAATATGTATGTCCCCTGGCGACTCGTACTTGCTGCCCGCTGCAATGGTGAATCGCCGCCAATCGTCGCGTTGCACCTCGACCCCAAACCGGCGCATCAGATTCAGGGTGATTTCAATGTATGGCTTAGAGATAAGCTCGCCGATAACTTCGATGTGAATGTCTTGCTTGGCAACCAGCGGCAGCGCCATCAGGAGGGCAGTCAAAAACTGGCTCGACACGTCACCGCGTATTGGTATTGGTGCATCTAACTTCAAGGTGAATCCAGCGCTGCCAAGCAACCTTAGCGGCGGAAATCCATCATTTGCCAAGTATTCAATGTGGCAGCCCAACTGGCGCAAGGCACCTACCAAATCGCCTATGGGGCGCTCGTGCATCCGCTTTACACCAGACAGTTCAAAATCGCCACCCATCATGGCCAGTGCTGCGGTGAGCGGTCTGATCGCGGTGCCAGCATTGCCTAAAAACAAGCTGGCACTTTTGACCAAAGTCTGACCGCCTAGTCCGTCCACTTTCAGTGCGCTGCCCGATGTATTTAGCTTGCAGCCAAGTTGCCTCAACGCATCCAGCATGACTGTGGTGTCATCGGAAGTCAGCAAGTCGTGCACCGTGGTAGTGCCGCTGCTCAGTGCAGCAAGCAGCAATACTCGGTTCGAAATGCTTTTGGAACCAGGTAGCCGAACAATGCCGCCCGCGCTGACCAGCGGCGGTATATCTAAAAAATCAACGCTGAACATACTGCCGAACTATTTGATCGGCTTTGGGGAAGAGATACGCCAGGTAGCGCGCTTGCGGCTGGCTTGTTCGATAAGCAGCTCAAGCGCATCGCCGTCGCTGTTAAGAATGAGTTTTTCAAGTGACTGCAGTGTTTGCTGAAACAGTTTGGACTGGGCCAGCAGCTCTTCACGGTTAGCAATTAAAACGTCACGCCACATTTTTGGGTCACTGGCTGCAATGCGCGTGAAGTCGCGAAAGCCGGGGCCAGCCAGGGACATGTAGTCTGCGCCGTGCGGTTGACTGGTAATGCTGTTGATCAAGGAAAAAGCAATCAAATGGGGTAAGTGGCTGACCGCCGCGTATGCAGCATCGTGGGCTTGTGGCGACATTTGTACAACATGGCACCCAAGTGCCGTCCAGACGCTGGCCGCCTTGTTGAGCTGCGCAGTCAAAGTGCGCTCAATCGGGGTCAATATGACCTGTTTGCCGTAGTACAGGTCGGCATCAGCGTGTTCTACGCCGGAAACTTCTTTGCCAGCAATGGGATGCGCAGGAACAAAGCTTCCAACGTTATCGCGCAAGACGCGGCGCGCAGCGTCGACCACATCTCGTTTGGTTGAGCCGACATCCATCACGAGCGTGCTAGGCGTAATCAAATGCCTGATTGCTTTAAAGGTCGCCTCAGTTGCAGAAACAGGTACTGCCAACAACACTATGTCTGCGCCGGATACAGCAAGCAGGGCTGATGGAGCTTCTACATCAATCACTCCCATCTGTCGGGCGCGCTCAGTGGTGGAGGGTGATTTGCTGTATCCGACAACGCGCTTGACCAGCCCTGCGCGCTTGAGTGCAAGGGCAAATGAGCCACCCATGAGCCCGCAACCGATAAGACCTAGTTGCTCAAACATGGAGTTGCCCTGCTCTCAGAAATTTCATCTGTTTACTGGTTAATTGGTTAATCGTTCACAGGATATGAACCCAGAACTTTATAAAACGCGCAAAGCTGTTGTAGCTCAAATAGCGCGGCTTTGACATTGGCTTGCGAGGGGTGGCCCTGCAGATCAATATAAAAATAGTATTCCCATTGACCCGAACGCGCTGGACGCGACTCGAAACGGGTCATCGATACACCGTGGCACTTCAATGGGACCAAAATGTCATGCACAGCCCCGGGCCGGTTGGTCACTGAGACGACCAAACTGATGCAGTCTTTGCCAGACGCTGATGCAGCCGGCACAGCCAGAGTTTGCGGCAAGCAAACCACCGCGAAGCGCGTGCGGTTAAATGCATCGTCCTGGATGCCGTGTGCGGGGCAGTGCAGGTCAAACTGCGTGCCTGCACGCTCGCTCGCGATTGCAGCCCAAGCCGGGTTGGTAGAAGCCAGCCGCGCACCTTCAGCATTGCTTGAAGCGGCGTGCCGTTGGGCTTTCGGCAGATGTGCAGTCAACCAGCCCTGGCATTGCGCCAAGGCTTGCGGATGCGCGTATACCGCCTCAATGCCTTCCATGTTGTCGCTAAGCCGCAATAAGTTGTGCCTGACCATAAGGCTGGTTTCACCAATGATGTGTAACGGTGAGTTCAAGAACAGATCGAGGGACCTGGATACGACCCCTTCAGAGGAGTTTTCTACCGGGACCACTCCAAAACCCGCCGCGCCCGACGCTGCCGCGCGAAACACCTCGTCAATGCTGGAGCAGGGCACATGCTCAATGCTTTGGCCAAAGTACTGCACTGCAGCCTGCTCGCTGAAAGTGCCCGCAGGACCCAGGTAAGCCACTCGCACTGGTGACTCGAGCGACAGGCAGGCGGACATGATTTCGCCCCATACGGCAGCAATATGCTCGCTTTTCAACGGGCCTTTGTTTTCATGCTGCAACTTTGCGATTACGCTCGCCACTCGGTCAGGCCTGAAAAATGGTGAACTTTCGCTTTTTTTGAGTTCCCCGACTTCCTGCGCCAGCTTGGCACGCCGGCTCAGCAGGCTTAGTACTTCTAAGTCAACCGCGTCAATGCCAGCGCGCAATTCGTCAAGGCTGATACTCATTTTTTAGGGGCAGGCTTGCTTTTTTCAGGCGAGGCCCCGGCGGCGGCATTACCCACGATTTTGACAGCTGCATCGTCGAATTGCTTGCCGCGCGCAACAACATCTGCGCGGGTCGCCTCAATCAGCTGCTGAACAAAAACGTTCCCAAGCTCTGGCGCTGCTGCCTGGTACTTTTTCACGGCTGCGGATTCGAAAAAACCGACCAGCTGCTTTAGCTCTTCCAGCGAAAACCTTTGCATGTAAGCCGGTACCAGCGCATCGGTGCTGACTTTGGTGGTTTTGGAGTTGATGCTCTTGTAAACATCGTCGAAGTATTTCTTCAGCTCCCTGTTCAGGCTTTCGCGCGCCTGCTCCATTTTTTCTTTTGAAACATTGGCTTGGAGCTTGGGAGCCCATGCTTGCAATACGTCCTGAGCTGCAGAGTCGGCAAGCTGGTTGACCAGTCTTTCCAGCTCGGGGCCTTGCTGAAGCGCAACGGCTTTGGTTGCCCACTCCAGTTTTGGATCAGCAGTTTGAGCGTTAACCGGGGACAAGACCACAACGCTCGAAAGCGCGATAGCGGTAAGAAGTTTTTTCATTCGTTGGATTCCTGGTTGGGTGTAGGGGCGTCGGTGGACACATCATTCAATGCAGCGTCGTTTTCAACAATTCGCTGTAGTCCGCTCAGCTGAGAACCTTCGTCCAGGCCAATCAGGGTGACGCCTTGGGTTGCGCGTCCCATTTCACGTATTTCACTGACCCTTGTTCGTACAAGTACACCTTTATCGGTGATCAGCATAATCTCATCGTCAACATGGACCAGAGTCGCGGCTACGACTTTTCCGTTGCGCTCGCTCTGCTGGATTGCAATCATGCCCTTGGTCCCGCGCCCATGGCGCGTGTATTCGGTAATTGATGTGCGCTTTCCGTAACCATTTGCGGTAGCTGTCAGAACGCTCTGCTGCTCATCTTCTGCAACGAGCATGGCGATCACGCTCTGGCCAACGTCAAGAGCCATTCCCCGCACGCCCCGTGCATTGCGCCCCAGTGGGCGCACATCTTCCTCGTCAAAACGAACCGCTTTTCCACCGTCGCTGAACAGCATCACATCGTGTTTGCCGTCGGTCAATGCTGCGCCAATCAAATAATCACCATCATCGAGGTTGACTGCGATTATGCCGCCCTTGCGCGGGTTATTGAACTCATCCAACGAGGTCTTCTTTACAGTGCCCATTGAAGTTGCCATAAAAACATACTGGTCAGCCGGAAAGCTGCGCTTTTCTCCGGTCAGCGCCAAAACGACATTGATTTTTTCGCCCTCTTGCAGGGGAAACATGTTGACGATGGGCCGTCCACGCGACCCCCTTGAGCCAGCGGGAACTTCCCAAACTTTCAGCCAGTAAAGCCGACCGCGATTGGAAAAACACAGAATGTAGTCATGCGTATTGGCGATGAACAACTGGTCTACCCAGTCATCTTCCCTGGTGGTGGTTGCTTGCTTGCCTCTGCCGCCGCGCTTTTGAGCTCGATACTCCGAAAGGGGCTGGCTCTTGATGTATCCGGTGTGCGACAAGGTTACCACCATGTCTGTAGGGGTGATCAAATCTTCCGTGCTCAGGTCAAAAGAGCTATGTTCAATCTGGCTTCTACGCGCACCAAGTTTGGTTTGACCAAACTCCTGCCGAATGACTGCCAGTTCTTCACCAATAATGATCGAAACCCGCTCCGGCCTGCCAAGAATATCAAGCAGGTCGTCGATTTCTGCCATGACTTCTTTGTACTCAGCGACGATTTTGTCCTGCTCCAGCCCGGTTAAACGTTGCAGACGCATCTGCAAAATTTCTTGTGCCTGGGTTTCTGACAAATGGTACAAGCCGTCATTGCCCATTCCGTAAAGTTTTTCAAGGCCGTCTGGGCGGTAATCGTCAGCGTTTACCGTTGCTCCATCAGCTCTGGTGCGGGTAAGCATTTCACGCACCAGTTTACTGTCCCAGAGCCTCACCATCAACTCGGCCTTTGCAACTGGCGGAGTGGGCGCATTTCGAATGATCGAAATGAAATCGTCAATATTGGCGAGAGCTACAGCAAGTCCCTCAAGCACATGTCCCCGCTCACGCGCTTTGCGTAGCGTAAATACAGTGCGGCGAGTAACCACTTCACGGCGATGTGACAAAAAGACTGCAATCAGATCCTTCAGGTTGCAAAGCTTTGGCTGGCCATTGATCAAGGCCACCATATTGATCCCGAAAGTATCTTGCAGCTGGGTTTGCTTGTATAAATTGTTAAGTACAACCTCCGGAACTTCCCCGCGCTTGAGCTCAATCACAAGACGCATGCCTGACTTGTCGCTTTCGTCCTGGATGTGGCTTATTCCCTCAATTTTCTTTTCATGCACCAGCTCAGCCATTCGCTCTTGCAGGGTCTTTTTGTTGACCTGGTATGGCAACTCATCAACAATAATCGATTGGCGTTGCCCTTTGTCAATATCTTCAAAGTGGCACCTTGCGCGCATTACGACCTTGCCGCGACCGGTTCGGTATCCGTCTTTGACGCCATTGATGCCGTAAATAATGCCAGCGGTAGGAAAATCAGGTGCCGGAACGATTTCCATCAACTCATCTATCGATGCGTCTGGATTTGCAAGTAGGTGAAGGCAGGCGTCGACCACTTCGTTCAGGTTGTGTGGCGGAATGTTGGTGGCCATACCCACAGCAATACCGCCTGAGCCGTTTACCAACAAGTTTGGAATCCTCGTTGGCATGACCAGCGGCTCTTGTTCGCTGCCGTCGTAATTTGGGCCAAAGTCAACGGTTTCTTTGTCCAGGTCGGCTAGCAGTTCATGCGCAATCTTTGCCAAGCGGATTTCTGTGTAACGCATTGCGGCTGCATTGTCACCGTCAACAGAACCAAAATTTCCTTGCCCGTCCACGAGCAAATGCCGCATCGAAAAATCCTGCGCCATTCGCACGATGGTGTCGTATACCGACTGATCGCCATGTGGGTGGTACTTTCCAATTACGTCGCCCACAATCCTTGCAGACTTCTTATAAGGTCGATTCCAGTCGTTATTCAACTCATGCATTGCAAAAAGCACTCTCCTGTGCACAGGCTTGAGCCCATCTCTCGCGTCCGGCAGCGCACGGCCTACGATGACGCTCATCGCGTAATCAAGATAGCTGCGGCGCATTTCCTCCTCAAGACTTATGGGAAGAGTTTCTTTTGCGAACTGGGTCATTAAATTTAAGCCTAATAAGAAAAATTATTCGCCGCTGGGCAACGAGAAACCATTTTAGGGCCATCCCGCCCGGTTTTTAAGCTGTGGCTCTCGAGCAACAAACTCCAAAGATATTGGGTTAACGAGTAAGACAAGGCCTATCGGTGGGTTAAACCTGTAAAAGCATGTGGCACAATCAAATTAACGGTGAGAGTGATGGTCACTCGCATCGTATAATTTACCCAACGCAGCAAGTCTGCGGCTTTTCTCTAGAGGAGAACCATGAAGAAACTCAACAAAGTGGCAATGTTGTTTGCTTCCGCAGCGCTTGTAACAGCAGCCGGCGCGCAAACTGTAGACAACTGGAAGAACGGTTCGAATGAACTGGTTTGGAAGAACGGCACTAATGAGCTCTGCTGGCGTAATGCCTTTTGGACTCCTGCAACTGCCTTCCCTGGTTGCGACGGCGCAATCGTAGCTCCTGCGCCAGTTCCAGCTCCAGCTCCAGTAGCTGCCGCGCCAGCGCCAGCCGCTACTCCAGCGCCTGCTCCTGCCCCTGCTGCTCCAGTAACTGTCGCAACTAAAGTGACTTACGCAGCCGACGCGTTTTTTGACTTCGACAAATCTGTTGTAAAGCCAGAAGGTAAAGCAAAGCTTGACGATTTGGTTGGTAAGATCAAGGACATTAATCTGGAAGTCATCATTGCTGTTGGTCACACCGACGCAGTAGGTAGCGACACCTATAACCAAAAGCTCTCAGTGAGGCGCTCAGAAGCCGTCAAGGCCTATTTGGTGTCCAAGGGCATTGAAAAGAACCGCGTTTACACCGAAGGTAAGGGCGAGATGCAGCCAGTTGCAGACAATAAAACTGCTGAAGGCCGTGCCAAGAACCGCCGTGTAGAGATAGAAGTAGTGGGCACACGCGCTAACAAGTAATCCTTTCGGATTGCCGGAAAAAACCGCGCTGTTGCGCGGTTTTTTTATGTCTGATTAATAATGCGAATATGCCGTACACAAATAACTTTGACCCTGTAGAACTCGCTAAGTTTTCTGACCTTGCTCACCGTTGGTGGGACAAGGAAAGTGAGTTTCGGCCACTTCACCAAATCAATCCCTTAAGACTTGCCTGGATCGAAAACATCGTACCCATCAAAGGGAAGCGGATACTTGATGTGGGTTGCGGCGGCGGTATTTTGGCGGACGCGATGGCCAGATCAGGAGCAGAGGTACTAGGAATAGACTTGTCCGTCAAGGCCCTCAGGGTTGCACAGCTCCACGCTCTGGAGGCGCAAACGCAGGGTGTGGAATATCGCGAAATTAGCGCCGAAGCGCTGGCCGATGAACAACCAGGTAGTTTTGATGTTGTGACTTGCATGGAAATGCTCGAACACGTGCCAGATCCTTCGTTGGTAGTCAAAGCCTGTGCAGCCTTGGTCAAGCCGGGCGGTCTTGTCTTTTTCTCCACTATAAATAGAAACGCAAAGGCGTATCTCTTTGCGATAGTAGGCGCCGAGTATGTTTTGAACTTGTTACCGCGCGGAACACACGATTATGCGAAGCTGATTAAACCCAGCGAACTGGCGGGCCACTGCCGCACAAGTAACCTCGATTTGCTACATACCAAAGGGCTGCAGTACAACCCGCTAACAAAAAACTATTGGCTTGACGACAATACCAGTGTGAACTACATGTTTGCAACCGAGAAACATTAAAGCTCGGCTGGCTTTAATGTACTGACCTTAATGTTTGAGAATATCGCTGCGGTACTTTTTGATTTAGACGGCACGCTGATCGACAGTGCGCCGGATTTAGGTGCTGCCGCCGACAAAATGAGAACCGATCGAGGGTTGCCGTCTTTTCCGCTAGAAAACTACCGGTTTATGGCTGGTGCTGGTGCCCGTGGAATGCTGGACGTTGCTTTTAGTATGACGCCCCATCATCAAGATTTCGAGACGATGAAAGAAGAGTTTTTCAAGAACTACGAAGCTAATTTGACGGCTCGGACGTACGCTTTCGACGGCGTTATGGAGATGATTGACCAAATCAATTTGTCTGGCCTAAAGTGGGGCGTAGTTACCAACAAGTCCGAGCGGTTTACCTTGCCAATCACTCAGGCCATGCCGCTATTCAAGACTGCACAAACCATCGTCAGCGGAGACACCACACCGCACGCCAAACCGCATCCGGCGCCGGTGATTGAAGCTGCTCGTCAACTTGGTGTCGCGCCCAGGCAATGCATTTATGTCGGTGATGATGAACGAGATATCGTTGCCGGCCGCGCCGCTGGCATGGCCACTGTCGCGGCCGCTTACGGTTACTTGGGGGTAAGTGCAGACACCGGAAAGTGGAATGCTGATGCAGTCATCAAAAATCCAGCCGAACTATTGCAATTTTTGTTATTGGTCTAAAATGTTAGGTTGGGGCTGCATTGGTTTCGACGAGGGTTCGGACGCGGTGTGGTGCATGTCGAGCTGAGTGTGCTCGTAAAACTGATTCAAACAAACTAACTGCAAACGACGAACGTTTCGCACTCGCAGCTTAATTGCCTGTGAGCTTTACAACAGCAGGCCGATGGGCTGGGCAAGGGTTTTTTAACGCAAGTTAAGGAGTCCAGGCTGTAAAGATAATTTTATCGGCTGGCTCTGGGCTGGGTACCTTAACCCAGGGCAAGAAAATAGGGTGCTGGCGTCCTGTGTAGCGTGCGACTGCGCGACACAGGTGGCGAGACTTAAATCAGACCGCTAAACATGTAGATCTGCCCGAAAAAGGCTTTCGGACGGGGGTTCAAATCCCCCCAGCTCCACCAAACTCTAAATCCAACCACTCATCCGGTTGGATTTTTCCGCCTTTACCCGCGTGTTTACGCGGGTTCTTGCGGACTTCGTCGTTCTAGGTGTGGTTCAAAAAATAGCCGTTTTTGCTCTCTCCAGGCCAATAGTTTCCGCGACGGAGAGCACCGAGAAGACCCTGAAGTCCGCAAAAGCCGCAGTCCGTGCCCATAAAAATCAATGGGTTACGCGCGGACTAATCAAGCAGTTGATTTTTAGCATTGGTATGTAATTGAAAAATTCTGCTTCAAATCCGTTTGGTTGCTTGTCGGATTTTTCAGTAAAAAATTGTCTAAAATCAAGCAAATAAAATATCGCTGGTATTTTACTAGCAATATTATACAATGCTAGCTTGTACTACCAAAGAGTAATTATGCAAGAAGAAAAATTAACTGGACGCGCGCTTGGCGGCAAAGCTCGTATGGCCAGCCTCACGCCTGACGAGCGCAAGGAAAACGCCCGCAACGCTGTACAGGCTAAGGCAGCGATGAAGAAGTTGCCAAAGGTCACCCATTCTGGCCAGTTGGCGACGAGCCTTATCAACCTTCCGTGTTTTGTGCTGGACGACGGACGTCGCGTAATCTCTGGACGTGGGCTTACAGCCGCCATCGGCATGAAAGGTCGTGGAGCCGGGGTGTCTCGAGTTGCCGAGCACAAATTGATCAAAGCCTACGGTGACGACGCATTGATTGCAGCTATCGACAACCCGATTAAGTTTGTTGGCAAGTCGCCAAAGGGCGAGAACAAACCAACTGATGGCTATGAAGCCCACGTCCTGCAGGAAGTGTGTGAAGCGATCCTGACCGCCCGTGATAACAATTTGCTCGTTACGGAACAGGACCAACGCTACTCTTTACAAGCGGACACTCTCACGCGCGCTTTCGCCCGCGTAGGCATTGTGGCCTTAATCGATGAGGCTACGGGCTATCAGAAAGATCGTGACAAACATGCACTGGCGAAGATTCTTGAAGCCTTTGTTGTCAAGGAACTCCAACCTTGGCTCAAAACGTTCCCTGATGAATACTACAGCGAGTTGTTTCGTCTCCATCACATTCCGTACCCTCCGGTGGGAAATCCGCAGTGGAGACCGGGATTTATCGGCCACATTACAAATAGCGTGGTTTATGACCGGATTGCGCCGGGTCTCCTACCGGAGTTAAAACGACTGGCCAATAAGGAAGAGCGGAAAGCCCGTTTCCACCAGCATCTAAGCCAGGATGAAGGGCATCCAAAGTTGCAAAGTCATATGGGGTCAATTGTCACTTTGCTGAAACTTTCCACCACTCCAGACGAATTTTTTGCATATGTGGATAGGTTCCATCCTCGCTTCGGCACCACGGCACAACTGGACTTTACGGGAAAAAACTAGCCCGTAACCCCGCCCGTCAGGCAAGTTTTTGCGCTATCTGGAGGGAACCGTCTCCGGGTGAATGCCAGTCACTCGCGTCCGCTGCTCCTCCCACAACGCCGGCGGATCTACCGCCAGATCAAATAGCGTGAGGTGGTCCGGCAGCGCGTTCTGTAGGATGGCATCGACGATGTCCGGCGCGAGGGTGGTCAGGTTCACCATGCGGCTGACGTAGCTGTTGTCGACACCTTCCAGTGCGACGATCTGGACTTGCCCCGTTTCCACGGACCCGCCCGGTGCAGGCCTCTAGACGGCCAATATAGTTGTAGTTAACCGGCCAAGGTAATTGTCGTCAACCACCCCTTAATTGAGAATGCGGACTTTACGGACTACCAGCGCATCATTGAACTGAAGCTCAATTGGAGCACGGTGTTTAAACAGTATTTTGGTCGGCCAGAGGACATACGGGAATCACTGCAGCGCCTGTATCCAGTTCGTTTGGCTTCCATACACGCACGCATCATTAATACGGATGACATTTTTCTCCTGATGGTCTAGACCAAGCGCGTGGTTAAGTCATTCAAAAGGTCATAACGTACTTCGGCGTACATTGAGGTTTTTAAACGGAGACGAAGAGCAATATCTCTGCGGACGATACTGAGAACTGGCTGCGTTTGTTATGTCTCAAGTAAACAAATTAAGCTTTTAGTCTGAAAGTTGCCACAATGTGAACGGACAGCTTTGAATAGGGGGTGACCAGTCAAGTAAACAAACTCTGGAAATGTGATTTGAATCCTAGTCCCCGATAGACCACAAAGTCGTGACCTACTGGCCGCTAACAACATTCAGTTAGCGGCCTTTTTTTGTGTGCATTCAAAGCCCTGCTTTGCGACTGTCCAGGGGCATGATAAATGAGTTGTCTTGCCATTGGGCGTTAAAGCCGCTGGACGCCAAGCCTGAGTAGTCAGAATCCGAGGTGGTTACAGACTCTGCAGACGATGCTGTGAGCGGCGCGGGGCCGCTTTCAGTTTCTCGAAGTTGCCTACCGCGTGTAATAGAGCTCCTGAGGCTCGAACTGGCGGCTTGTATTGCCGCTGCCTGGTAGCTGCCCTGAGGCATCGGGGATGCTATTTCCCCAAGAAATTTAAATCGAATTTGAGCAACGGTCGGCTCGGTTCCCGGGTGCAAAATTACATAAGAGATACCGCATTGCGAAAGCATTGATGCTTTCATGCGCTGGCCGTTGCTTGGCCTACCTGTTCGGGAGGGTAAATCCACGCACCCCATCACCCTTCCATCAGCCCTAACCACAGTAAACGTGCTGTAAAGGCTGCTGAGCAATTCATACCACCGCAAGCCCTGTTCGGCGGAGTTGGGAATTGAAAACCGCGTAACAGGTAACTTGATCATCACTGAGTAATCGACAAAAGCGAGCTCTAGCCAGCGCCATACTTTGCGCTCTTCAGAATTGATGATGGCTCTCGGGCTAAGTGGCCATTTCTTAGGAGCCTGCCGTCGCCGACGGGCATTGCGTCGAGTTAGCCACGCGTAAACGAACGCTCCCGATGCGAAGGCTACAATTAATCCGGCGCTTATCAGAGCTGGCCAATAAGAAAGATAAAAAGATCGCATGGGTGAGTCTGGGTAACTTATGTGACTTAGTGTACCAAGTTGTTCTGATTTGCCAAGTGTGAAATTTCGTGGAATTAGTCTGAGCGGCGGCAAACTCCGCGGTGCGGCCAGCGACAATCAGCAAATGGTATGCCTGCAACTTCAAGAAATTTTATACAGCCAAGGCTTTGGCACCAGACGTGTTTGCGCAGGCCTCATTCAACAAGGTTTAGTGGTTGTAGCCCAAGAGATTCAGGCGCAACCAGCTATTGAATTTATAGCGCCCGGCTTGCGATTCGCGGTGCAGGGCGTTGAGTGGCAGTACCATGAAAAGGCGTACCTCATGCTGCATAAGCCCGCAGGCTACGAGTGCTCTCAAAAGCCGAGTACCTACCCAAGTATTTACACATTGCTGCCAGCGCCCATCAGGCAGCGCGGTGGTGGCGCGGCAGCAGGCGTTCAGGCGGTCGGCAGGCTGGACCAAGACACCACGGGTTTACTGCTGCTGAGCGACGACGGCAAGTTTATCCACCGCATGAGCTCACCCAAACACCATGTGCCCAAGGTGTACGAGGTCAACGCCAAGCATGCAGTGGACGACAGTCAGGTCCGTAAGTTACTCGCTGGCGTTGTGCTGGACGACGATCCCAAGCCAGTCAAAGCAGCAGCCTGCGTTCAAACGGGTTCCAATCAACTCAGTTTGACCTTGACGGAAGGCAAATACCACCAAGTCAAACGAATGCTGGCTGCGGTCGGAAATCGGGTTGAAGACGCCGGCGGTCTCCACCGGTCTCGCATTGGCGACCTTACGCTGCCCGAAGACTTGTTGCCTGGGCAATGGCGCTGGTTAACCGACCACGACTTGCAGGCCATATCAGCGCTTGGCAAGAAGAGATTAGACAGCAAATAGTTGGAGGATTTTAAAACTGTAGACCAACTGGTGTGTGCGATGGGCGCTATATAAATAATAGCAAATTTTAAACAACCCTACCTGCGACGATACCGCCAGCAGCAGGGTAATGGTTTGTTCTTGTGCAGCGTTTGCCTTAACGCTGTCCTATGGGCTTGACATCGCGAGCCACCGACCCGGTAAACAACTGGCGCGGGCGGCCAATCTTGTACTCTGGGTCGCCAATCATTTCGTTCAGTTGGGCAATCCAGCCAACCGTGCGGGCTAGCGCAAAAACGGCTGTGAACAGCGGTACGGGAATGCCGATAGCCTTTTGCACGATGCCTGAATAAAAGTCGACATTGGGATAGAGCTTACGCGATACAAAGTAGTCGTCTTCCAGGGCGATCTTTTCAAGCGCCATAGCCAGCTTAAACAGCGGGTCGTTTTGCAGCCCCATTTCCATCAGCACTTCTTTGCAGGTTTCTTGCATCAGCTTGGCGCGCGGGTCGTAGTTTTTGTACACGCGGTGGCCAAAACCCATCAGTTTGACGCCAGAGTTTTTGTCCTTGACTTGCTTGATGAAGTCGCCGATTTTTTCGATGCCGCCATTTTTTTGAATGTCACCCAGCATATTCAGCGCTGCTTCGTTTGCGCCGCCGTGAGCTGGGCCCCACAGGCAGGCTACACCCGCAGCAATCGCTGCAAATGGGTTGGTGCCGGATGAGCCGCAGAGGCGCACGGTTGACGTAGATGCGTTTTGCTCGTGGTCTGCGTGCAGGATGAAAATGCGGTCAAGTGCTCGCTCAAGCACCGGGTTGACTTTGTACTCTTCGCACGGTGTTGCAAACATCATGTGCAAAAAGTTGCCAGCGTAACTTAAGGAGTTTTTCGGGTACATGTACGGCTGGCCCATGGTGTACTTGTAAGCCATGGCAACCAGCGTGGGCATTTTTGCAATCAGGCGAATAGCCGAAATTTCACGATGCTCCGGATTGGTAATGTCAGTGCTGTCATGATAGAACGCCGACAGCGCCCCGACCAGGCCGGTCATGATCGCCATCGGGTGGGCATCGCGCCTGAAACCACGCAGAAAAAATTGCATCTGCTCATTGACCATCGTGTGATTGGTCACCAAACTGGTGAAGTCCTTTTTCTGACCCGCGTTCGGCAACTCACCGTGTAACAGCAAATGACAGGTTTCAAGGTAGTCGCAGTTGGTCGCCAACTGCTCAATGGGGTAGCCGCGGTACAGCAACTCCCCTTTATCACCGTCGATGTAGGTGATGGCCGATTGGCAGGCTGCAGTGGATAAAAAGCCGGGGTCATAAGTGAACATGCCGGTTTGCGCGTACAACTTGCGGATATCGACAACGTCAGGACCAACGTTTCCGTGGTAAATCGGCATCTCAATGCTGGGGCTGCCGTTGCTGAACGACAGGGTGGCTTTGTTATCAGCGAGCTTCATGGTGTGCTTCTTTCGGTTATTTGAAATGGAGAATGAAAAAACTCTGGTCGTGCGAGGCACTTACTGAAGTGTGGAAGGCCGGAGCAAGTCTAAGACCTCGAGGGCTTCAAGAGTAGAGGCGGTTGCCTGACTGTCGACCTCTTTTAGTTGATGAGGTTCTTTGCGGCGGAGCAAAAGGTCAAGCAAATCGTTGTCGGAGAGCGCCATCAGGTCAGACATGCCTTTGGCTTGGCCGACGGTCAGTGATGACTCAAATCGATTAAAAAACTTCTCAATCAACAAGTCATTTTCGAGCAAGCCGCGCCTGCTGCGCCAGCGCAGCTTGCTGAAGGCACGCTCGTCCAAAAGCTCAGCGCTGTCAGTCATTTCTAGACGCTGCGCAAAACCATCATTTCTTTGATCTTCCCGATGGCTTTTGTTGGGTTCAAACCCTTCGGGCAGACATCAACACAGTTCATGATGGTGTGGCACCGAAAGAGGCGGTACGGATCTTCCAGATTATCCAGGCGCTCGGCTGTGCCCTGGTCACGGCTATCGGCAATGAAGCGGTAGGCTTGCAGCAAACCCGCTGGGCCAACGAACTTGTCTGGGTTCCACCAAAAGCTGGGGCAAGCGGTGGAGCAGCTTGCGCACAAAATGCACTCGTACAAGCCGTTCAGCTCATCGCGCTCTTCCGGGCTTTGCAGGCGTTCTTTTTCAGGTGGTACGTTGTCGTTGATCAAATACGGTTTGATCGAGTTGTACTGCTTGAAGAACTGCGTCATGTCAACAATCAAATCGCGCACCACAGGCAAACCGGGCAGCGGCTTGAGGGTGATGACGTCTGGTAGTGTCCGCATATTGGTCAGGCAAGCCAGGCCGTTCTTGCCGTTGATGTTCATCGCGTCAGAGCCGCAAACGCCTTCACGGCATGAACGCCTGAAGCTGATGGTGGGGTCTTGCGCCTTGAGCTTCATCAGCGCGTCCAGCAACATGCGCTCGGTGCCGTCGAGTTCGACCTCGATTTTTTGCATGTACGGTTTGGCATCAGTATCAGGGTCGTAGCGGTAGATGTTGAAGGTGCGTTTGGTCATGGTGGGTGCCTGAATGAATATCGGAACAGATTTTAGAAACTGCGCACTTTAAGCGGCAGTGAATCAACACTAAGCGGAATCATTTGAACCGGCTTGTATGTCAGGCTGTTACTGGCGCTGTGCCATAGCGTGTGCTTGTGCCAATCGGTATCGTTGCGGCCATTTGGATGGGAGGGAGTGTCGCCGTAGTCATTGACCGAATGTGCGCCTCGGCTTTCATGCCGGGCTGCGGCGGACACGATGGTGGCTTCAGCAGACTCGATCAAGTTTTCCACTTCAAGCGCTTCAATGCGCGCAGTGTTGAAGATTTTTGACTTGTCTTTCAGGCCAATGTTCTTTACCCGCTCGCGCAGTTTGGCAACGGCTGCTACGCCCTCGTCCATGCTCGCTTGAGTGCGGAACACGCCTGCGTGCTTTTGCATGGTGCTGCGAATGTCGTTGGCCACGTCCTGAGCGTATTCGCCATCAGTGGCGTTATCAAGCCGTGCAATACGTGCCAGCGTGGCATCTGCGGCGCCAGCGGGCAAGGCTTTGTGAGAAGTGGCCTTGTTGTGCTCAACAATGTGGTTGCCCGCCGCGCGGCCAAACACAAGCAGGTCGAGCAATGAGTTTGTGCCCAGGCGGTTTGCGCCGTGAACGCTGACGCAGGAGCATTCGCCGACTGCATACAGACCGTTGACGACCTCGCTTTTGTTCTCGGCGTTTTGTATGACGACCTGTCCGTGAATATTCGTCGGAATTCCGCCCATCTGGTAATGGATGGTCGGCACGACAGGAATTGGCTCTTTGGTGATGTCAACGTTGGCAAAGTTGTGGCCGATCTCAAATACGGACGGCAGCCGCTTCATGATGGTGTCTGCGCCCAGGTGGGTCATGTCCAGGTTGATGTAGTCCTTGTTCGGACCACAGCCACGACCTTCCTTGATTTCCTGATCCATGCAGCGCGACACGTAATCGCGTGGAGCGAGGTCTTTATAGGCAGGGGCGTAGCGCTCCATGAAACGCTCGCCATCGCTGTTACGCAAAATAGCGCCTTCTCCCCGGCATCCTTCAGTCAGCAACACGCCCGCGCCAGCTACGCCGGTGGGGTGGAACTGCCAAAACTCCATGTCTTCAAGTGGAATACCCGCACGTGCGGCCATGCCCAATCCGTCGCCGGTGTTGATAAACGCGTTGGTCGAAGCCGCAAAAATACGGCCTGCACCGCCCGTCGCCAGCAGCGTGGTTTTGGCTTCAAAAATATGCACGTCGCCAGTTTCCATTTCCAGCGCGGTCACGCCGACCACGTCGCCTGCAGCGTCGCGGATCAAGTCCATCGCCAGCCATTCGACGAAGAAGTTGGTTTTTTCCTTTACGTTTTGTTGGTACAGCGTGTGCAGCATCGCGTGGCCAGTGCGGTCAGCGGCTGCGCATGCGCGCTCAACGGCTTTTTCGCCGTAGTTGGCGGTGTGGCCGCCAAATGGACGCTGGTAAATGGTGCCGTCCGGGTTGCGGTCAAACGGCATACCCATATGCTCCAGGTCATAAACCACCTTGGGTGCCTCGCGGCACATGTATTCAATGGCGTCCTGGTCGCCCAGATAGTCTGAGCCCTTGACGGTGTCGAAGAAATGGTAGTGCCAGTTGTCCTCATTCATGTTGCCCAGCGACGCGCCAATGCCGCCTTGCGCAGCCACCGTGTGCGAACGGGTTGGAAAGACTTTGGTTAACACGGCAACGTTCAAACCAGCGCGCGCCAGCTGCAGCGATGCGCGCATACCCGAACCGCCTGCGCCGACGATGACAACATCAAATTTACGTGAAGGAAGTTTGGTGGAAGGTTTGGTGGGAGAAGTCATTTATTTATTAGCACTCAATGAATTATCAAAGCAAAATAGCAGTAAATTTTTTACAAACGCCACAAGACTTGCACGCCCCAGCCGGCACAGGCTGTGAGCCACACAATGGTGAATACCTGCAAGCCCAAGCGTGCGCTGACGGGTTTGATGTAGTCCATCCAGATGTCGCGCATGCCGACCCACACGTGGTACGTGAGCGCAATGATGATGGTGAACGTGAGCACTTTCATCCACTGTGATGAAAAGATGCCCGACCATTTGTCGTACCCGATCGGGCCTTTGGTGAGCAAGATTTGTCCCACGACGAGGGTGGTGAACAACGCCATCAGACCAGCAGTGATGCGCTGGGCCAGCCAGTCGCGCAGACCGTAATGGGCCCCGACAACGATGCGTTTGGTTCCATGATTGATTGCCATAAAAATTCCTGAATTAATAAAAGCCAAACAATTTGGCACCTAGCACAACCGTGAGCGTGACGCTGATTACCAGCGTGGCAATCGCCGAGGTTTTGCCAAACTCTTTGGTCACAGCAGAGTGGTGTGTGTCTGACCACAAGTGGCGTAGACCGGCGATGGAGTGGTGCAAATAGGCCCAGATAAGTGCCAAAGCGAGCAGTTTCCACAAGAAGCCGGGCATTCCCAACATGCCTGCATTGAATGCGGCTTTGAACGCTGAAAAAGAAATCTCCGACGACACCGACTTGTCAAACATCCACAAAATAAACGGCAGCAAAATAAACATGATGCCGCCGCTGATGCGATGCAGGATAGACACGATGCCAGCCACCGGCAATCGGTAGCTGGGCAGGTCGGTGAACGCGTTGATATTGCGAAACTCCGGCCGCTTTTTGACGGTGGACACTGATTCGGACATGCGTAGCTTTCTGTGTTGTTCTGGTCTATCGGGTAGCTGAGTGCGTAGCGAAATTGGTATCTGCGATGTAACTCACGGGTGCTGGTAAACCCTCAAATTCTATTGCAACGCAGCATCTGGTTTCATTTGTAGTGCCATAGCTTAAAGTTTCTGTCTGAATAGGCCCTGACATGGCTTTACAAACCGTCCAGATCTGCCAGCATTTCAGTCGCTCGCTCGCGCACCTGTACTCGTAATTCGGGAGCCATGCGCTGCAAGTTTTTGACCATGAGTGCAGTGCGCGGGTTACTGGCAAACGTTGCTTCGTGCGTATCCAGAAAATTCCAGTACAGCGTGGTCATAGGGCACGCGTTGGGTCCAACACGGGTTTCCGGCTCGTATTTACAGCCGCTGCAATAATTGCTCATGCGTTTAATGTAGGCGCCGCTTGCCACGTACGGTTTGGATGTAAATCGCCCGCCATTGGCAAACAGGGCCATGCCGGCTGTGTTTGGCAGTTCTGCCCATTCGACCGCATCAACATAAACGGCCAGATACCAGTCGCACATCGCTTGCGGATGAATTTGTGCAGTAACCCCAAACATGCCCGTCACCATCAGCCGCTGAATGTGGTGCGAGTATCCGTTTTTAAGTGTTTGGCCGATGCTTTGCTTCATGCAATTCATACCCGTGTCGGCAGTCCAATACCACTTGGGCAATGCGTTTTTGTGCCCGTAGTGGTTGGCAGATTTCAGTGTGGGCATGTCTAGAAAATACACGCCGCGCATGAACTCGCGCCAACCCAAGATCTGGCGAATAAAGCCTTCAACGCTGGCGAGGTCGAGGTCGTGCTTTTTGTACGCTGCTTCAGCGGCCAGGACGACTTCCAACGGGTTCAACAGCTTCAGATTCAAAGAGCTGGACAGCAGCGAATGCCAGCCAAAGTCGAGATTGGTCCACATTGCGTCTTCGTGGGGGCCAAATTGCGGCAAGCGGTTGTTGATGAAGTCTTTCAAGGCGGTGAGTGCCTGCTGCCGGGTAACAGGCCAGTTGAAATCGTCCAGCGCGCCAGGGTGATCTGCGAAGTGCGAGTTGACGAGTTTGATCACATCTTGCGTGACGGAGTCGGGCTTGTATTGAACAGTCTTGGGAACATTCTGCGGCCCGGCCTTGCCAAAACTTTTGCGGTTGTCAGCGTCGAAGTTCCATTGGCCGCCGACTGGCTCGTCACTGGATTTCCCTTCAACCAGCACCTTGTATTGCTTACGCATGGTGCGGTAGAAAAACTCCATCCGCAGGCTGCTGGAGGTTCCCGCCCATTTTCTGAATTGCGGCAGGCCGCACAAAAAGTGCTTGTCTTCGCGCCAGTCGATACCAGACAAAGACTTATTTTTTAAGTCATTTGATGCTGTGGCGCCATTTTTACGGGCGCAAGCAGCTACTGATTTAATAGCGTCGTCGAGCTGGGCCCGAACCCGCAGATCACCTGGCTCAACGCCAATGACGCCTTGCGGCTGGTGTTGCTCAAGTGCGGCCAGCAGTCCGCCCGCTAAAGTTTTATCGCCGTGGACATCCAGTGCCCGGTAGTCAACCGGCCAGCCGCGCTGGCGCAATCCGGCGGCAAAGTGCCGCATGCTGGACAAAAACAAAGTGGTGCGGATCTTGTGCGACCACACGTGGGTGGACTCTTCAAAAGCCTCCACCATCAATACCGTGTCGTGCGTCGGGTCAAATCCATCGAATGCTGATGAAGCCTCATCCAGCTGGTCACCCAGGATCAAAACCAGATGACGACACGGTGTATTTTTCATACGATGGATTATGCCGAATGACTGATGCGTTTGCGGTTACGCGGGCTTATGCAGCGCCGCAGGCAGGGTTTTATTTCGCTGCTTTAGCTGGGGGCAACGCGTTTGTTGCTTTTTTAGCTCGGCAAGCGTCTGAGCAGTACTTCACAGCATCCCAATTTTTAGCCCAGCTTTTTCGCCAGGTCATTTCACGGCCACAGGCCACGCAGGTTTTGCTAGGCAAAGCCGCTTTGTTGCCCTTAAAGCCTGATTTGGACGGCATCAATTGAGCGTGTTGCTGTAGTGGTGCGTATCGGTGCGGTAATAACCGCGGCGCAGCTCCATCGGCAAGTCCTGGTAGGTGTAGGCGATACGCTCCACACCCAGCAGCGGTGTACCACGCTCTACCTTTAATAGATCTTGACGCCCGTCAATAGCTGCTTCAGCACGTATTTTCTCTTCAGCGCGGAGCATGCGCATGTTGAACTCGGTTTCAAACAGCGCATACATCGGGCCGTCGTAGCTGGCCAGGCGCTCAGCTGTCAAGCCCTTAAACGGCGCTGCTGGAAGCCACAAGTCTTCCAAAATAGTGGGCGTGCCTGCAAAGCTGAGTACGCGGCGCGCTTGCAGCACTGCATCGCCCGTGCGCAGCTTGAGTGCCTTTGCCACGTCAGCGTTTGCGCGTGCGCGGCGGCAGTCAATGATTTCCCGTTGGGCCAGGCCGAGGCTCCCCGGCAAACCGCTGTCGGGCACCAGTTTTAGAAACCTGAATTGCGCTTGCTGCGCAGCATGGGTGGCCACAAAAGTACCTTTGCCCTGACGGCGTACCAGCAGGTTGTCCGATGCAAGCTCGTCAATGGCCTTACGCACCGTACCTTGGCTAACGCGAAAACGCGTGGCCAAATCCATCTCGGAAGGTATTGCTTCGCCGGGCTTCCATTCACCAGACTGCAGACTTTGCAATATCAGCGCCTTGATTTGCTGGTACAAGGGACTAAAAGCGGGTGTTGAACAGGGCGCTGAACTGGGCGTGAAGCTGTCCAATTCGTCGGGAGGCGCGCCCGAAGCGGTAGTTGAAAGTGCGGCCATGGTGTGGGTTTTGGTTTCGTATAATCATATCTTATATAAGACATAAGACAAGAAGATTTTCGCCGCCATTCGGGCGTAAAATCGAAGGTGCAAAAAAGCAAAATCTGCTCTGCCCTTAATTTTTAACCACCTGAAAGCCTTTGATCATGACTAAAAAGCCCGTCCGCGTTGCAGTTACTGGTGCCGCCGGTCAAATTGGTTACGCGTTGCTGTTTCGCATCGCTTCTGGCGAAATGCTAGGTAAGGATCAACCTGTAATTTTGCAGTTACTAGAAGTGCCGGTTGAGGGTCCGCAAAAAGCCCTGAAGGGCGTCATGATGGAACTTGACGACTGCGCTTTTCCTCTGCTGGTGGGGATGCAAGCGCACGGCGACCCAATGACGGCATTTAAAGACACCGACTACGCGCTGCTGGTGGGCTCACGCCCCCGCGGCCCGGGCATGGAGCGTGCCGAGCTGCTAGCCGTCAATGGCGCGATTTTTATTGCCCAGGGCAAGGCGCTGAATGCGGTGGCCAGTCGCAACGTCAAGGTGCTGGTGGTCGGCAACCCGGCCAACACCAATGCCTGGATTGCCATGAAAAGCGCGCCTGACCTGCCACGCAAAAACTTTACTGCCATGCTGCGCCTGGATCACAACCGCGCGGCCAGCCAGGTTGCGGCCAAAACCGGCAAAGCTGTGGCTGACATTGAAAAACTCTGCGTGTGGGGCAACCACTCACCCACCATGTACGCCGACTACCGTTTTGCCACCATCAAGGGCGAAAGCGTTGCCACGATGATCAATGATCAGGACTGGAACGCCAACACCTTTTTGCCAACCGTCGGAAAACGCGGCGCGGCCATTATTGAGGCACGCGGCGTGTCGTCAGCCGCGTCAGCAGCGAATGCCGCCATTGACCATATGCGCGACTGGGCGCTGGGCACCAACGGCAAATGGGTCACGATGGGCATTGCCTCAAGCGGCCAATACGGCATTCCAGACGGCACGATGTTTGGTTTCCCCGTGACTTGCGACGGCGGCGAGTACAAGCTGGTTGAGGGTTTGGCAATTGATGAATTCAGCCAATCCTGCATCAACAAAACCCTGGCAGAGTTGCAGGGTGAGCAAGACGGCGTGAAGCACCTTTTGTCATAAATGCCTCATCCTCGAGACATCCTCCTCGGCGCTCAGGCTGCGACTGGCTCTATACCCGTTTGCGACCACTACAGCGGCGTTGAAGCGCGGATGCGCAAAAGCCTGCAACTGCAGGCCGAAATGATGGAAGAGTTTGGCGCTTGCGTGTTTGACGTGACGCTGGACTGCGAAGACGGCGCGCCAATCGGCGGCGAGGTTGACCATGCAGCTATGGTTGTCGCGCTTGTCGCTTTGGCAAAAGCCAAGGCCAGAGTCGCGGTTCGCGTCCATCCGGTTAATCACCCTGCGTTTGAATCTGACGTAGCCACCGTTGCAGGCAAGGTTGGCGACCAGCTTAGTCACATCATGGTGCCCAAGGTGGAGTCGCTTGAAGACGTTTCTAAAGTGGTTACTGCGCTTTCGAACGCGGAGGCTGACCATTTGCCCATTCATGTATTGATCGAATCACCTGCCGCTGTGCACAACGCTTTTGACATCGCAGCGCACCCACGTGTGCAGTCGCTCAGCTTTGGCTTGATGGACTTTGTGTCCAGCCATGGCGGGGCGATTCCTGCGCACGGCATGTCCAGTTCGGGTCAGTTCATTCATCCCCTTGTGATACGGGCCAAACTTGAAATAGCATCAGCATGCCACGCCAACAGCAAAACACCGTCCCATTGTGTGGTGACAGAGTTTAATGACGCGGCCGCCATAACATTGGCAGCACGCCGTGCGTTTCATGATTTTGGTTACACCCGAATGTGGAGCATTCACCCCAACCAGATTCGCCCGATTTTGGCGGCATTTGCGCCGACTGAGGGTGAGATAGAAGACGCTACAAAAATAATAGCTGCTGCCGCCCGTGAAGAATGGGCACCAATCAGTTTTGAGGGTAAATTGCACGATCGCGCCAGCTACCGTTATTACTGGCAGGTATTGGAGCGTGCGCATCAGACCGGAAGCACACTGCCACCCGAATCTCAAATTTATTTTTAGGAATGTCATGAAATCATTTGTTCTTGCAGCTTGCATTTTTGTCATCCCGGCTGCCCTGCTCGCGCAAACTGCAGCACCAGCCAAAGCACCTGCCAAGGCGACGGCCAAAAAACCTGAACCTAAATCGCCTGCTGAGATCAGGCGCTCCGCCCTGAAGGCGGTTGAAGAGGTAACGCCCATTGATGAAGATCCGAACGTGACGTTGTCAGTTGCCGATCTGGCCATGGCCGAGCGTGTGTTTGTAGGCACCATCCCGTGCGAGCTGGGCGCGTTTGTCACATTAACGCCCAGCAAGCGGCGGCCTGGATTTTTTGTCGTACAGACCGGCAAAATGCGTTTTAACATGCATCCTGTCGAAAGCCGCACAGGCGCGATTCGGATTGAAGATCCTAAAAGGGGCGCGATGTGGCTACAACTGGGCAACAAGTCCATGCTGATGAGCCAAAAGACAGGTCAGCGCCTGGCCGACGAATGCATGAGCCCGGAGCAGACCACGCTGGCTGACGAGCTGAAAAAAAATCCGCGCCCTGGCTTGCTTGACGCGCCTGTTACAGCTGCCTCTGCACCAGGAGCAGCTGCTTCTGCGCCTGGACCCGCTGCCTCCGCGCCTGCTGTAGCCAAGTAATTTACACATCTTTTTTAACTTTGATTTATTGACTTCTCAGGAGAAAAAACATGGCATCTGGTTTCCTTCAAACCTACCGCAACCACGTGGCCGAGCGTCTGGTTTTGGGCATTCCGCCGCTGCCGCTTTCTGCCGCGCAAACAGCCGAAGTCATTGAACTTTTAAAAAGCCCGCCCAAAGGCGAAGAGGCTTTCCTGATCGAGCTGATCACCCACCGCGTGCCTGCAGGTGTAGACAACGCCGCCAAAGTCAAAGCCAGCTACTTGGCCGCTGTGGCGCATGGCACTGAAAAGTGCGCGTTGATCTCGCGCGAACATGCAGCGCAATTGCTGGGCACCATGCTGGGCGGCTACAACATCAGCCCCTTGATTTCGCTGCTGGACGATGCCGAGGCCAATGTGGCCACACAAGCCGCAACGGGCTTGAAAAACACGCTGCTCATGTTCGACCAGTTTCATGATGTAAAAGAAAAAGCCGACACTGGCAATATTTACGCCAAATCTGTGATGCAAAGCTGGGCGAATGCTGAATGGTTTACCAGCCGACCTGAAGTGCCTGAGTCCATCATGCTCACTGTGCTTAAAGTCGCAGGCGAAATCAACACCGACGACTTGTCTCCAGCACCCGACGCATGGAGTCGCCCTGACATTCCATTGCACGCGCTTGCCATGCACAAAAACCCGCGCCCGGGTATCACACCCGAGGAAGAAGGCAAGCGCGGCCCGGTCAAGTTTATTGACTCGCTCAAAGCCAAAGGCAATTTGGTGGCCTATGTAGGTGATGTGGTGGGCACGGGCTCATCGCGCAAGTCAGCCACCAACTCGGTGCTGTGGTTTACCGGGCAAGACATTCCGTTTGTGCCAAACAAGCGTTTTGGTGGCGTGTGCCTGGGCTCGAAGATCGCGCCAATTTTTTACAACACGATGGAAGACTCAGGCGCATTGCCGATTGAGCTGGACGTCAGCCAAATGGCAATGGGCGACGTGATTGAGCTGCGCCCGTATGACGGCAAGGCACTTAAAGACGGCAAAGTAATTGCCGAGTTCAAGCTCAAAAGCGATGTGCTGTTTGACGAAGTGCGCGCCGGTGGCCGCATTCCCCTCATCGTGGGTCGTGGCCTGACTGCAAAAGCACGCTTTGCACTCGGCTTGAGCGCATCGACCCAATTCCGCCTGCCGCAAGACCCGGTGGATAGCGGCCGTGGTTTTACGCTAGCGCAAAAAATGGTCGGACGTGCGGTTGGTTTGCCCGAGGGGCAGGGCGTTCGTCCCGGTACCTATTGCGAGCCAAAAATGACATCTGTTGGTTCACAGGACACCACTGGCCCCATGACACGCGACGAGCTAAAAGACCTGGCCTGCCTGGGCTTCAGTGCTGATTTGGTAATGCAATCGTTTTGCCACACCGCTGCTTACCCGAAGCTCGTTGACGTGAAGATGCACCACGAGTTGCCTGACTTCATGAGCACGCGCGGCGGCATTCCATTGCGCCCCGGCGACGGCATTATTCACAGCTGGTTGAACCGCATGCTGCTGCCTGACACAGTTGGCACTGGCGGCGATAGCCACACTCGTTTTCCGATTGGTATCAGCTTTCCGGCAGGCTCTGGCTTGGTGGCCTTTGGCGCGGCAACCGGCGTCATGCCGCTGGACATGCCTGAGTCGGTGCTGGTGCGTTTTAAAGGCGAGATGCAACCCGGCATTACTTTGCGTGACCTGGTCAACGCGATTCCGTTGTACGCCATCAAGGCGGGTTTATTGACGGTGGCCAAGCAAGGCAAGGTCAATGTTTTCTCGGGCCGTATTTTGGAAATTGAAGGCTTGCCTGACCTGAAAGTCGAGCAGGCGTTTGAACTGAGCGACGCATCGGCCGAGCGTTCAGCGGGTGGCTGCACCGTGCACCTGAACAAAGAGCCGATCATTGAGTACATCAACAGCAACATCACCATGCTCAAGTGGATGATTGCCACGGGCTACTCAGACGTGCGCACCATCAAACGCCGCATCGCTGCGATGCAGGCCTGGCTGGCCGACCCGCAATTGCTCAAGGGCGATGCTGACGCTGAATACGCCGCTGTCATTGAAATCGACCTGGCAGACATTCACGAACCTATCGTGGCTTGCCCGAACGATCCGGACGATGTGAAAACACTCAGTGATGTCAGCGGCGCAGTGATCGACGAAGTCTTCATCGGCAGCTGCATGACCAATATCGGTCACTTTCGCGCCGCATCAAAACTGCTCGAAGGCAAGCGCGACATCCCGGTCAAACTCTGGATGGCACCGCCGACCAAAATGGATGCCAAGCAATTAAGCGAAGAAGGCCATTACGGCGTATTGGGCAGCGCAGGTGCGCGAATGGAAATGCCCGGCTGCAGCCTGTGCATGGGCAACCAGGCGCAGGTCAAAGAGGGTGCGACAGTGTTCTCAACCAGCACCCGCAATTTCCCGAATCGCCTGGGCAAAAACTCCAATGTTTATCTGGGCTCAGCTGAACTTGCTGCGATCTGCTCCAAGCTTGGCCGTATTCCGACCAAGTCTGAGTACATGGCGGATATGGGTGTGTTGTCCGCTGCCAGCGATACGGTGTACCAGTACCTCAACTTTGACAAGGTCAAGGATTACACCGATCTTGCCGATTCCGTCAAAGACGAAGTTGCCGCGTAATTTTGCGGCACAGCACCCAATAAAAAAAGCGGCTTTCGGGTTGCTTTTTTTATTGAATTGCATCGTTGTAGCTGGAATTGGCGTAAATTTGATTTCAATTGAAACGTGTCCGTCACTTTCTGAGCGGTGTCAGTTTGGACCGCGCGGGTTTGTCGCCTGAGCCCATCACATGACCTTGACATATTTAGGGTTTTCCACAGTCGGAAGCGGTTGAAGAAATCGCACAATGGCGACGCACGCCGTATTTTGAGGACCCGCTTGACGAACTCTGCCACAGAGCCTTTATCGCAGCCGAAATCAAAGTCCGGTAACTGCTTGGCGAAAACGCGGCTGCTTGATTTGGACGACTCCAAACTACGAATTCAAGTGGTGCGCATTAGCCAGCTTGCAGCCGGCGACAACCACAAAGCAGTGCTGGTGCACGACTAGCTCAAGTAACTGCCTTTTGACTGCGTTAGAACGCATGGGCATATCACTGCGAAAGAAGTGCTCAAGAGTGGCCGTGGTGATTGCCATACCAAGGGCACCCTTTTCGTAGCGCTTCTGCGCTCGTTTGGCGTTCCTGCGCGACTGAGGTTCGTGAGTCTGCCAAACGCATTTTTGCGCGGCATCATCGGCGCTGGCGATACAAACATCACGCACGCCATTGGAGAGGTTTACGTTAAGGGTAAGTGGATTCAATCAGATACCTACGTCGCCGACGACGCTCTGGAGATCCAGGCATTAACCGTGTTGCAGCAAAAAGGGCAGTCGCTAGCGTACGGAATTCACGGGCCGGGCCGCCGATACTGAAATGGATTGCAAGACGCCCACGGCCAATACACAACGCGAGACCCGGCTAGCTTGCCTCTCATTGACTTTGGTGTGGCGCATGACCCAGAGTGTTTTTACTCGGGCCAGCCATTCGTGCCTGACCAAAGCAGCTGGTTAAACCGCGTCAAGTGGACGATTGCCGCCAGCCTGATCAACCGCCGCACGGAGCAGTTGCGAAAGCGCGGTGCTGGCCAAAGTTCGCTGAGTCTGAAAACACCTTAAACGGTGTAGTTCAGTGCCATCCGGCCGCCGTCAACCACCACAATCTCGCCCGTCATGTAGCTGGAGGCATCGCTTGCTAAAAAAGCCACCACATTTGCAATTTCCTCTGTTGTGCCCAAACGCTTGAGTGGCGTGCGGCTCATTATTTTTTGCCTGGCCTCGTCGCTGGTCAATACCGCACGCGCCGCCAGCTCAGTTGCAATCGTGCCGGGTGCAACCGCATTTACGCGGATTCCTTTGTCGGCAAGTGCAAGCGCCATGACCCGGGTAAGCTGGTTGATACCGCCCTTGCTGACGTTGTAACTGGCAATATTGGGAATGGCCAAAACGCCGTTGACCGAGCTCATGTTGACGATTGCGCCGCTGCCGGTTTTGGACATCTCACGCGCTACTGCCTGCCCGACCAAAAAAGCACCTTTGAGGTTCACGCGCAGCACCGCGTCAAAGTCTGCTTCAGTCACGTCCAGAAAATCAGCGGCTTTAAAAATCCCGGCGTTGTTGACCAGCACGTCAATGCGGCCGCGCGTTGTTGCTGTGTGCTGCACTAGCGCATCAACTTGCGATTTGTCTGCGACATCGCAACGCACATAACTTGCCTGAAGCTCCGTTGCCAATGCATGCCCCTTTGCATCGTCAATGTCTGCGATGACCACCAGAGCGCCTTCGCGCACAAAGCGGCGTACGCAGGCTTCACCAATTCCTTGTGCACCACCCGTGACGACACAGACTCGGCCTGTCAGACCAAAGTGGGGATCAGAATTATTTTTTTGAGTCATCTAGGGCCTTAGCGCAATAAATACAGGAGTAAGCAGCTATAAATATAATAGCGAATAACAGACGATGATCTTGCGAAAATTTGCGCGCAAGGCAAAAGTTTTAATGCGCCGCGATTGAATTATCAGCCGGACTTTGACCCGCAACCAAAACTTCACGATGCCGTGATGCGGAAACGAAAAAACCCGGCAGAGCCAGGTTTCCAAAATACCGCTCGGTCGCAGCGAATATCTACTAGACCTTGCCGCGCAGGAGCTTACTTTTGGCTGCGAATCTTGAGCAGTTGATTTTGCGTTTCAATCCAGGTGTCCATACCGACTTCTGCCGCAATTTGTGCGTACACGCGGGTCAGCTTGTTGCGCATGCGGTCGGCTTCGGCGCGTGGCAATTCATTGACCTGCATGCCCTTGCCCTTCAAGTCAGCTACGGCTTTGGCGGCTTCTTCACGGGTGTCTTTGCGCTCAAAATCGCGGCTCAGTTTGGCAGCGTCGTTCAAAATCTTTTGCTCGTCTTTTGACAAGCCATCCCACCACTTTTTGCTCACCAGCACAATCCACGGGCTATACACGTGGTTGGTCACGGTCAGGTACTTTTGCACTTCATAAAACTTGCTTGAAAGAATCGTGTTGAACGGGTTTTCCTGGCCGTCAACGGTTTTGGTTTCCAGCGCACCGAAGAGTTCTGAAAACGACATCGGTACCGCGTTGGCACCCAGCGTATTGAAGCTGTTCAAAAACACGTTGTTTTGCATCACGCGCAATTTGATGCCGTCCAGGTCTTCCATCTTGTTGACGGGCCG
>ENA-OFCE01000377-OFCE01000377.1-metagenomes-genome-assembly--contig:-NODE-377-length-30204-cov-22.258914_pt1 | contig 30204 bp, 22 predicted proteins | sample MGYA00153388_OFCE01 | MGnify analysis MGYA00153388 | reverse complement strand
AGGCGAGACAGGTATGGCTTTCGTCAAAAGGCTAAGCGAACTAACTGGGGCCAGTATTGCCGCCTCCCAGAATCTGACAGGAAGTGCAGCCAAGGGCGGCGATTGGGAACTCGAAGTCACCACCGGAAAAATCAAAACACCTTTAGCCTTCAAATCAGAGATATTGGCGACTTACAGCCACGTTCTCACATTCTTTAATGTTAAGGACTACAAGCCAGACATCGAAGTTAGAAATGTCACCAGCGGAGACTTCAACGGTGACGGCAAGCCTGATGTAGCCACTATGGATACTTCGTCAAACAATATTACCATTTTCTTTGGAGATGGCAAAGGTAGCTTTAACCCCGGCTCCAAAACTAATTTAGGACTAACACCTTTCGACTTCAATGTAGCAGATTTTAATAGTGACGGCAAGCTTGATTTAAACATTACCAACTCATTTACTTCTCAAAATTTTTCCGTCTTATTAGGAGACGGTAAAGGCAATTTGAGTCCGGCAACCAACTCTAGTTTGGGTTTTGCCTCCACCTCCACCTACGTTAGTGGTCAGAACTTAAATGGTGATAACAAGCTTGACCTAGTTGGTTTTAATTCCAACTCTAATAGCATATCCGTATTCTTGGCAGATAGCAATGGCAGCTTTGGTAAACCTACTGACTTTAGTGTGGGAACATTTCCCAAAGCTTATGTAATCGAAGATTTCAATGGGGATGGCAAGCTTGATGTAGTAACTGCTAACCAGAAATCTAATAATATTTCCGTACTGTTGGGAGATGGCAAAGGTAGTTTTGGTAAAGCCACCAACTTCGATTTAGGAAAATCCCCCATTTCTATGACTTCGGGAGATGTAAATAACGACGGTAAGCTTGACCTAGTAATCGTAAATAGTGGAACTAATAACCTTTCTATCTTATTGGGAGATGGCAAGGGCAGCTTTGGTTCTACTACCAGTGTTTATGGAGGAGTTAGCCCATCTTTCGTTCGTTCAGCAGACTTTAATGCCGATAAAAAACTTGATTTACTGGTTGATAGTGCAACTTCGAGCATTATCTTGTGGGGAGATGGTACGGGCAATTTTAATACTAATGGCGATGTTTTATACCCTGGTCTAAACACTGAAATAGTAGATTTTAATGGCGACAACCAGCTTGATATAGTTGGCAACAGCTTGGGTAATATCAGGGTTTTGCTGAACAATCCAGAAGTTGACTCGGCAGTTTCTTACGCGATTACTGTCAATGTTACCAGCGGAGTTGAAGGCAATACTGGTTTTAAACGTCCAATTTTTACGGTGACTCGCACTGGCAGCACGACATTGAGCAGTAGTGTTGATTATGCTATTACTGGCAATGCTATCAACGGTAGCGATTACAAGAATATTAACGGGACTTCTGGGGCAAAAGATATCAAGGGTAAGATCAACTTTGCTCCGGGTGAAACATCCAAAACCCTGACTATGGATGTCTTGGGCGATAAATTAGTCGGAGGGAATGAAGACATTATTGTTACTTTGTCAAATCCGATCGCACCTGGCCCCAAGCCGATCGTTACTACTGGTACTGCCAAGTATACGATTATCAGCGATGACATTTCGACACCGACACCAACCCCAATCGGGCTAACACCAACTCCGACACCAATCGGGCTAACACCAACACCAACTCCAATCAGGCCAACACCGACACCAACTCCGACACCAGTCACGCCAACTCCAACTCCAACTACTTCAACTACTCCCACACCCACGCCAATTAATCTAACAGAAACACCAACACCAACTCCGATCAAGCCAACTATAACTAACCTCCCTCCGCAGCTAAACAAAAGCCCGGAAACAACTCCGTGGCACTTCGGCAATCTGAAAGTCAGCAAATCATCGTCGAAAATAGAGTATACGGTTCCCGAAAAAGCATTTACAGACCCAGATGCTGGCGACAAACTGACTTATTCAGCCACTTTAAACAACGGTCAACCTTTGCCGACTTGGTTGACTTTCAATCCCACTACCCGTACTTTCAGCGGCGACAACAATCAAGCGAAGCCTCTGGATATTAAGTTAACAGCAACCGACAAAGCTGGTGCAACTGCTAGCGATGTCATCCTGTTAAGAGTCAATAAAACGGGTGTCGTTGTTGACGGTTACATTGCGGGTGCAACTATCTTCTTTGATGCCAACAAAAACGGATTCAAAGATGCTAGTGAACCATTTTCAACAACTGATGCTAAGGGGGAATATGAACTCGATATCCCGGACAGTTTTGATACGAACAAAAATGGGCAAATTGACCCAGAAGAAGGCAATTTAGTTGCTTTTGGCGGGACGGATACTGCTACAGGTTTGCCACTGGAAACTCCTGTTTCAGCACCTATAGATTCCACTGTCGTCACGCTGTTAACTACTTTAGTCACTGATTTGATGGCTGGGGGAATGTCGCAGACTGAAGCGGAATCAAACGTTAAATCTACTCTGTCTATTCCGGCGGGAGTTGATTTACTGGACTTAGATCCGATCGCCTCTACTGCCAAAAATGAACCTGGGGGTGTTGAAACTCTAGTCGCCATGACAAAAGTCCAAAACGTCGTCACCCAAACCACCAGCTTAATAGACGGTGCATCTACGGCGGATAATGGTGCAATTACCAAAGCTGTTATCGCAGCAATTAACACTAAAATCAAATCCGGCGGTTCCTTGGATTTGAGCGATGCGACGCAGGTAGAAAGCATTATCCAGCAATCTGTTGCCAACGTCAAACAAGTTGATAGCAATCTCAACACCCAAAAACTTTCCGAGATTACCCCGGAAGCGGCGAAGGTAATGGCTGAGGCAAATCAAAGCACGGATAAAGTTAAATCTAACTTTTTGCCTGAGTTTATTCCTTCGGAAATTGGTAAAGTCCAAAAGGTGGCTTTGGGTGAAAGCTCGATCGCCCTCGAAGCAGCCGCCGCTGGCACAAAACCCATCGCCCAGGTAGTTTCGGAAAATACCGGCGCATCTTTGACTGCCAAAATTCAAGGCACTCCAGCACCGGCTCAACCTGCTGTTCCGGTTGTCCAAGGCGATGTGGAACTTGTCAATACTTCTCCTGAAATTCTCGGCGCTGAGGGCAAAAATATTGTCGGTACTGATGATAGCGATACTTTAATCGGCGGCAGCGGTAACGATTTCATCAACGGCCGAAAAGGCAGTGATTCCCTCGATGGTGGCGCTGGTAATGACAGCATTTACGGTGGGCGGGGACTCGATACGTTGATAGGTAGCAGTGGCGATGATATCCTATTTGGAGGCCGTGGTGCTGATAGTTTGGACGGCGGTATCGGCAATGACAGCTTGTACGGTGGCAAGGGAGATGATACTTTGCTTGGCGGTTTGGGTGATGATTTCCTCAGTGGCGAAAATGGTAATGATTTTTTGACAGGAGGTGCTGGGAGCGATCGCTTTTTGTTGAATCTAGGTAGCGGTTCGGATACAATCCTTGATTTTGAGGTTGGTATCGATAAGTTTGCCCTGGGTAATGGTTTGAGTTTCCAGCAGTTGGAAATTAGTCAAACTGTGGCTGGAACGTTGTTGAAAGTTACGTCAACTGGTCAACTTTTGGCAACGGTGACTGGGTTGGGTAGTTCGATTACTGCATCGGATTTTGTGTTACTGTAGATTCAATTTTTTAGATTCCCTACTTTTTCAAGAGGTGGGGAATCTGACAACTACGGTTTTTTCTGGATGATTTAACCGCAGAGGGCGCTCTTGGCGCAGAGGAGGAGAGAGAGATGAATAATTTAGATACTAAATTAGCGCATCGCAAATTTGATTTGATTCAATTTAACCAAAATCTTTAGAGGTGTATCATGGCAAACTCAATCACTCAAACAATTACAAAATCCATCGCATTTATCGACAGCGCTGTACCCGAAGTCCAAGTTTTAGCCAACGGCATCCACCCAGAAACCGAAGTCATTCAACTAAATGCGCGTCGCAGCGGTGTCGAACAAATTGCCGAAGCCTTGCAAAATCGCAGTGTCTCAGCGATTCACATAATTTCCCACGGAGCACCGGGCTGCTTGCAATTGGGCAGCAGCAAAGTGAATGCAGATAGCATTGAGGGCGATCGTATTTCTTTACAGCAGTGGTTTTCCACACCAATTAGCGCGAAAAATTCGCAATCCTCAAACCCTAGCGCAGAAAAGATTCAACCAGAAATTCTGCTTTATGGCTGCGAAGTGGCAGCAGGCGAGACAGGTATGGCTTTCGTCAAAAGGCTAAGCGAACTAACTGGGGCCAGTGTTGCCGCCTCCCAGAATCTAACAGGAAGTGCAGCCAAGGGCGGCAATTGGGAACTCGAAATCAAAACCGGAAAAATCAAAACACCTTTAGCCTTCAAATTAGAGGTATTAGCAACTTACAGCCACGTTCTCTCGCTCTTTAAAGTTAATGACTACGATCCAGGCATCTACGTCACGAATATAACCACCGGAGACTTTAACGGTGACGGCAAGCCTGATGTAGCCACTATGGATAGTTCATCAAACAACATTAGCATTTTCTTTGGAGATGGCAAAGGCAGCTTTAGTCCAGGCCCAAAAAATAATTTAGGAGTAGTCCCTTACGACTTTTTGGTAGGAGAATTTAATGGTGATAGCAACCTGGATTTAGGTCTTAATAGCTATGGGACTAAAAATTTTTCTATCTTATTAGGAGATGGAAAAGGCAACTTTAGTTTAGCCAACAGCTTAACTATTAGTTCTACGACTTACACTAATTGGGAAGATTTTAATGGAGATAAAAAGTTTGACTTAGTTACTCTTAACTCTACCTCTAACAACATATCCATACTCTTGGGAGATGGAAAGGGTGGCTTTGGAATACCCACTAATTTTAGTGTGGGAACATATCCAAACACAATGGTTATGAAAGACTTTAACGGCGATAGCAAGCTCGATTTAGCAATTACTAACCAGAAATCTAATAATATTTCCATACTGTTGGGAGATGGCAAAGGCAGTTTTGGCAAAGCCACGAACTTTGAGGTAGGAAAATCCCCCAGTTTTATAGATGCGGGAGACGTGAACAACGACGGCAAGCTTGACTTAGTAACTAGCAATCAGGACTCTAACAGTCTTTCTATTTTATTGGGAGATGGCAAGGGCGGCTTTGGTTCTACCACCAGTGCTTATGGAGGAGTCAGCCCTGCGGAAGTTCGCATCGCAGACTTTAATGCGGATAAAAAACTTGATTTAGTAGTTTCTAATATCAATTCAAGCATCATTTTGTGGGGAGATGCTACGGGTGGTTTCAACACTTACGATGATATTCCCTACACTGGTCTAAACTCTACCAGAATAGAGCTTAACGTAGTAGACCTTAATGCAGATAACAAAGCTGATATAGTTGGCAACAACCTTGGCAATATCCGGGTTTTGCTCAAGGATGATGACACACCAGTCAGGCCAACTCCAACTCCAACACCAACACCAACACCGATACCAAGCGCAACACCAACTCCAACTCCGACACCAGTCACGCCAATACCAACACCAACACCAATCGCGCCCACACCAACTCCAACAGCAGTCACGCCAACTCCAACTCCAACAGCAGTCACGCCAACTCCGACACCAACACCGATACTTGGAGTTGCAGGGATTCTTATTAATCCCACATCGGGATTAGTAACTACAGAAACAGGTGGCACAGACAAATTCACCATCAAACTCAACAGCCAACCCACTGCTGATGTGAAAATTGATTTGAGTAGTAATAATGTCGCAGAGGGAGTAATTTCTTCGCAAACTGTTACCTTCAATTCTACTAATTGGAATCAAACGCAGACAGTAACGATAACAGGTGTTGATGACCGTGTAGCTGATGGGAATAAAACTTACAGTATTATTACCGCACCTGCTGTCAGCACCGATCGCAATTATTCTGGACTAAACGCAGCCGATGTCACCGTTACCAATAACGATAACGGGTCCTCAACTACTAACTCTTCCGTCAAAACAGAGGAAGAACTAATCCTAGAAGCGATCGCAATACCTCTCATTTTAACCGACTTTGTAAACGATTACTTCTTATATAGAAACTTAACCTTTCAAGCTAACGGTGATTTAACATTAGGTGCCCTGGGTCCAGTTCTCCTAGGTGGACTTTATGATGGTTACATTTCCGGCGCAACTGTCTTTTTAGATGCCAACAAAAATGGCATCAAAGATGCCGACGAACCATCAACTACTTCTGACTCCAATGGTAAATATAGTCTGCCGATTACTTTGGAGACTTTCGACAAAAATAAAAATGGGCAAATCGATTCAGAAGAAGGCAATTTAGTTGCTTTTGGTGGGACGGATACTGCGACGGGTTTGCCTCTGGCTACTCCTCTTTCTGCACCTGGTGATGCCACATTTGTGACTCCATTAAGCGGTTTAGTAACTGGTTTGATGGCTGGGGGAATGTCCCAAACTGAAGCGGAGTCAAAGGTTAAATCTTCTCTGTCTATTCCGGCGGGAGTTGATTTGCTGGACATAGATGCGATCGCCTCTACGGCCAAAAATGAGCCTGGTGGTGTCGAAACTCTAGTCGCCACGACAAAAGTCCAAAATATCATTGTCCAAACCAGCAGTCTAATAGACGGTGCATCTACCGCTGATAATACTGCAATTACCAAAGCTGTTGTCGAGGCAATTAACAGTAAAATCAAATCCGGCGGTTCCTTGGATTTGAGCGATGCGACACAGGTAGAAGGCATTATCCAGCAATCTGTTGCTAACGTTAAACAAGTTGATAGCAATCTCAACACCCAAAAACTTTCCGAGATTACCCCGCAAGCTGCGAAGGTAATGGCTGAGGCAAATCAAAACACGGATAATGTTAAATCTAAGTTTTTGCCTGAGTTTATTCCCTCGGAAATTGGTAAAGTCCAAAAGGTGACATTAGGTGAAAGTTCGATCGCCCTCGAAGCAGCCGCCGCTGGCACAAAACCCATCGCCCAGGTAGTTTCGGAAAATACCGGCGCATCTTTGACTGCCAAAATTCAAGGCACTCCAGCACCGGCTCAACCTGCTGTTCCGGTTGTCCAAGGCGATGTGGAACTTGTCAATACTTCTCCTGAAATTCTCGGCGCTGAGGGCAAAAATATTGTCGGTACTGATGATAGCGATACTTTAATCGGCGGTAGCGGTAATGATTTCATCAGTGGCAAAAAAGGCAGCGATTCACTCGATGGTGGCGCTGGTAATGACAGCATTTACGGTGGCAAGGGACTCGATACACTGACAGGTGGCAGTGGCGATGATATCCTATTTGGAGGCCGCGATGCTGACAGTTTGGATGGCGGTATCGGCAATGATAGTTTGTACGGTGGTTTGGGTGATGATTTCCTCAGCGGCGAAAATGGGAATGATTTTCTGACTGGAGGTGCTGGGAGCGATCGCTTTTTGTTGAATTCAGGTAGCGGTTCGGATACAATCCTTGATTTTGAGGTGGGTATCGATAAGTTTGCCCTGGGTAATGGTTTGACTTTCCAGCAGTTAGAAATTAGTCAAACTGTGGGAGGAACGTTGTTGAAAGTTACATCAACTGGTCAACTTTTGGCAACAGTGACTGGGTTGAATAGTTCGATTACTGCATCGGATTTTGTGTTACGGTAGATTGATTGTTTTAGATTCCCTACTTCTTTAAGAGGTGGGGAATCTGACAACTAGGTTTTTTTGGGAGGATTTTACCGCAGAGGGCGCTCTTGGCCCAGAGGAGGAGAAGAGGGAGATGAATAATTTAGATATTAACGGATTTGATCTCAGTCATGAAAAAGCTATAATCGTTAAAAAGCAGGCAATTTATATGCTGAGAAATATATGAGCCAAGCAGATTATGAAAAGGCTTTAAAACAGATAGAAACGGGAGATTTATCAGGAGCGCTGCAAAAGCTCGATCGCATTCTGAAAAAAAATCCTCAATTTGCACCCGCTTATCGGCCCAGAGCACAAGTGCGCGCCAAACTCCAGGATTTTCCAGGTGCGATCGCCGATTACAAGGAAGCGATGCGCTTACAGCCGACGGCGATGTCATTTGGGGAACGGGTTTCAATTCAGTCGCAGATTATTGACCTCGAAAATGCGATCGTAGAGGCGCGGTTGCTAAATTCGGCAAATCACCTGTCGTCCCCGCTGTTCTTCGAGGAAGCTTGCGGTAAGGTCGATCGGGGTGAATATTCAGCAGCTTTGTCCGACCTTGATTTAGTGTTGCAAATGCAGCCCGATCGCGCGGAAGCTCTTTGTCAGCGGGCCAAGGTGCACGCCAAGTTGGGAAACTCCGCATCAGCCGTTGAGGATATCGCCCGCGCTTTGCAACTCGAACCGGAAAATCGCCAATTTCGGCTTGCTAGAGCGATCGTGCGCTTGTCTGTGGGAGATGGAGCCGGGGCGATCGCCGATTTCACTCATTTAATGCAGTTTGAGGGCGATCGCGCTAGCCTGTTTTTGCACAGGGGACACGGGTATCGCTTGGTGGGAGACTTCGATAAAGCTTTCAAAGATTACTCGAATGCGATCGCCATGTGCGATCGCGATGCCGAAGCTTTTGCCAGTCGCGCGGGGGTACAGGAAGCATTGGGAGATGTAGAAGGGGCGATCGGCGATTTTCAGCAAGCGGCAGCGCTGTGGCTGAATCAAGGCAATTGGCAAGCTCACCAAAGGGCGATCGGGCAAGCTAAAAAAGTGGCAGAATTAAGGATAATTCGAGTGCCGATTAAATGTCGTTGGGGAGGAGTTCCAATCGTTGAAGTTGTCTTAAATAACGGTTGTGCTTTTACATTCGATCTGCTGTTGGATACAGGAGCAAGCAGGACACAAATTACGCAAAGGATGGCGGATCTCCTGAAAATTGTGCCCTGTGGAACCTGTCAGTCAATGATTGCTGATGGTAGCGTTGTAACGTTTGACTTAGGTTGGGTGCAATCTTTAGCAGTGAAAACTGCGGTTGTATGCAACATTCAAATTGCGATCGGCGATAATCGGATTACCTATGGGCTTTTAGGACAAGATTTCCTGGCTGGTTATGATGTGCGGATTCTCGAAAACGAAGTAGAATTTCGCAACCGATAATTTATAGCAACAGGCAAGATGCCTGTTCCACACATATAGAATAAGAAAGAACAGTCAACAGTCAACAGTCAACAGTCAACAGTCAACTACTTAATCTTGTTCACGTAGCCCCACAAACTATAATCGCGACTCAGCCAACCCCGGAAAAAAGCCATCTGACTGGGATCTTCTTGCACCCGTTTGTAGCGGTAAATAATCCGTTCGTTAATCATTTGCAGCGCCGTATTCTTGTTGTTGGCGGCTTTCAGCGCTTCCCTGGTGCGCGCGTCAAAAACGCCGGTTTGTGGCAATCCTAAAGCTTGCTGTAAAAATGTAATAGAATTGTTAATGCCGAAATTAACGGCAGTGTCAAACATGACGATCGCCAAAGCTGGCTGCATCGTCCCCGAAAGGCTTGAATCCCAGTAATATTTATAGATTTCTAAGAGCTCTGCTTCCGACATCTGTGTCACGTCGAGGGGTGGCAGCCCGCGACTGTAGCGGTAGGCGTTGTATTCAGTTTGCAGGATGCCCCGATAAGTTCTACCGCCTTTATCTGCTGGGTGATTGCTGAATCCGCCCTCAAAATATAGAGTGAAATAAAGCGCTGTTTGAAATACTCGCTGCCGAAAGCTGGCTGTCTGCTGTTGCTGCGCGAGAGTCTTTTGGGCAAAGGGTAAGGGGATTGCTAAGGTTAACAAGAGTATCCCCAGCAGGATGTTTGGTTTCCACTTGATGTTATGTTGGCGCCCTGAAGCTTGCTTGTCGCTCATAAATTCTGTGTGACGATCGCCCGTAGTTCCGCTAAAACTGCTACTCTGCAAAATGATCTAGATTCAACCTTTAACTTGATAGCACAGATAGGCCGCGAAATGAATTCCGATTTTCACAACCAATCCGAAACAACCAAATTTGAAGATGCTGCATCGCTGACTGTCGTTGCAGAAACCTATTACTCCCAAGGCAATTTAGCAGCAGCCGTTGCCGCTTGTCGCCAAGCTCTGGAATTGCAACCGGATTGGGCGGCGGCTTACGTGACAATGGGCAATGTGCAGCAAGCCAGCGGGCAAATTGAGGAAGCGATGCGGTTTTATTCCGAGGCGATCGCCCTGAATCCCGATTTTGCTGAGGCTTATGCTAATTTGGGGAGTATGCTCTACAAACAAGAGCGTTTGGTGGAGGCGATTGTCAATTACCAAAAGGCGATCGAACTTAAACCAACTTTGGCTGCTGCTTACTGGAATTTGGCTGGGGCACTAAAGCAGCAAGGCCAGTCTGATGCAGCCGTAGCATACGAGCAAAAAGCTCTCGAACTTAATCCCCATCTGGCTCAGGTAGATTTTCACATCAATTTAGGCGATAAATTAGCGCGACAGGGGAAGTTAGATGAGGCTGTGGCTGCATGGCAACGGGCGATCGGGCTCAAACCCGATTTACCCGAAGCATACTGTCAAATTGGCATTGTTTTGCGCCACCAAGGCAATTTTAAAGACGCCATACCCAACCTACAAAAAGCCCTAGAAATTAAACCCGATTTTATTTCCGCCCACCAACATTTGTGTGGCATCCTCAGAGATACCAGCGATTTAGCGGCGGCGCGGCAAGCCGTGCACAAATACAGTCAAATGTGTGCCGAAACCGATCCGATTATGACGGCGATTTACTTTGTCAGCACCTATCAAGTCTCAGGATTGAATCAAATTGCGGGCGATCGATTTTTAGAACTAGAATCGTACTTGCAACAAAACTTAGAAACCGCTAGCTCCATAGAAATTAAATCGCTTTATGCAAACTTCTTATTCAGCACGCCCTATGTGCGAGATGACTTGGCAGCCAACTCCAAACTTTACAGATTAATTGCTCAAAAGTACATCGAAAAATGTATCAAACCGAATTTTTCTCAACCCGCAAATTACACTTTCAAGCCAAAAGCAGCCGCCAGCAAGTTAAAAATCGGGTTTTTGTCCAATCACTTCAGTCGGCATTCTGTCGGTTGGTGCAGCGCTGACATTCTTTACGAATTGTCCGAGATTACACCCAATTTATATTTATACGCTTCCGAAAGAATTGTTGAGGACGATCGCACTCAGCAATTTAAAAGTCTCGGAAAAATGACTTTTCCCAAAACTTACCCAAACGGACTTGCCAATTCCGCAGAAATTATCGCTCAAATTCAGCAAGATGAATTAGACGTTTTAGTTGATTTAGATTCTCTCAGCGTACCAGTTCACGCTGACATTCTCTACCAAAAACCCGCACCAGTTTGCGTTTCTTGGCTCGGATTTGATGCTCCTTACATCTCGAAGGAAAATTACTTTCTTACAGACTGGCACTCGCACCCAGCAGGCCGAGAAAAATATTATGACGAGCAGCTAATTAGGATGCCGGATTCCTTTGTAGCGGTGTCAGGTTTTCAGAGGTATGCAGTCGATCCGGTGCTATTGAGAAAGTCGAATCGGATCGGTTTGGATCAGATAGTTTACCTGTGCGTCGCTCCCGGCAGAAAATTCAATCGCGAGTTGGTAAAAGCACAAGTTGCGATTCTCAAACAAGTGCCGAACAGTATCTTAATTCACAAAGCTTTAGGCGATGCTGCGGTGTTTGAGGCTGCGTATCATCAAGCTTGCGAAGCTGAGGGAGTCAGTCGGCACCGCATTAAGTTTTTGCCGAGGGTTGCTACCGAGGAAGAACACAGAATTGTCTATTTGCTGGCAGATGTTTTGTTAGATTCTTATCCTTATAATGGAGGTACTCACACTTTAGAGGCTTTGTGGTTTAATTTGCCTGTGGTGACTCGAACTGGGGAGCAGTTTTTATCGAGAATGGGTTATTCGTTTTTGCAGGCTTTGGGAATTGAAACTGGTGTGGCTTGGTCTTGGTCGGAATATGTGGAGTTGGGTGTAAAATTGGGTAAGGATGGTGAGTTTAGAAACGCAATTAAAGCGCAGTTGGTGAAATCTAAAGACACCGCAAGTTTGTCACCGCTGTGGAATCCGAAAAAATTTGCTGGTGATATGTATGCGGTGTTTGAAAAACTGTGTAAAATAGGATAAATGCTGACTAATAGACATATCCAGAAAAACCACTATTGAACAGGCTTTCCGGCCTGTTTCACAATTATTGAAGATGTCTAATGACTAATGACTGATAACTAATGACTTCAACACTGCCAACTATTAAGTTTTTGAAACAGCCGACTTCCGAAGCTTGGGTCGAACAGTCGATCGCCCATTTAGATATAATCCTCTTAGATCATTCTCACTGCGAGCGGAAAGCGGCGGGAGTAGCGTTAAATTTGATGTTTCGCTACCCAGCCCGGGAAAAATTGGTGAGGATGCTAACCGCGATCGCCCGGGAAGAATTAGAGCATTTCGAGCAAGTCAACCAGCGGCTAGAAGAGCGCGGCATCGCTTTGGGCCCTTTGGCTGCGCCTCCCTACGGTGCGGGTTTGGCGGGCCAAATTCGCAAGCAGGAACCGGAGAGACTTTTGGATTCTTTGCTGGTTTCTGGTTTGATTGAAGCGCGCAGTCACGAACGGCTGGGGCTGCTGGGTGAGCATTGTCCCGACTCAGAATTAGCTAAGTTTTACCGCAGTTTGATGGCTTCCGAAGCGCGTCATTACGGGGTATATTGGATTTTAGCAACAACTTATTTCGATCGCACTCTTGTGATTGAGAGGCTGGAAGAATTATCATTGGTAGAGAGCGAGTTGCTGGCAACTCTTTATCCTGAACCGAGAATTCACAGTTAAAAATTAGGTGCATTTAAAGACTGTAAAACATAAAAGTTAAGTAATTTTACAGTTGGTAAACTCAATAAATAAAAGTAACTTGTAACAACAAATGAACACCCAACATCTAGATTTTTTAATTCGTTCCTGGGAAACGCGGGATCGGGCTGATGCCTTTCATTTAATTCGGGATGTTTTAGTAGAGTACGGTTTAATATGCGATCCTTTCGATGCCGATCGAGATGTCTATGATGTAGAAATACATTATCAGAAAAAGGGTGGAGAATTTTGGGTGGTTGAACGGCAAGGAGAAATAGTGGGTACTGCTGCTTACTATCCGATCGAGCGCGGGAATAATGCTGTAGAAATCCGCAAAATGTATATTTTGCCAGCAGCAAGGAGACAAGGTTTGGGGAAATTTTTATTGCAAGAATTGGAAAGTAAAATTATCGCTCGTGGCTTTGATGAAATTTGGATAGAAACGGCTAGCGTTCTCAAAGAAGCTGTTAAAATGTACGAAAATAACGGATATCTACCGACAACGGGTGTTGAAACGCAAAGGTGCGATCGGGTTTACAAAAAATGTCTGGGTATGAAAAAGCAACAATTACAGTAGATTCCACATTTATGAAGTATACCAGCCTATCGTTATATTAATTCCGGCTGCGCCGGAATGACAAGCGAGGAGACTGCACGTGCCGTGTCCCTACTGCGATCAATTGTAGGGACACGGCACTGCCGTCTCCTCCATATTCTCCATATTCTCCATATTCTCCATCTCCTCCGTTTATATCATTCCGATGCAAACGGATTTGATATAACTCGTTAATTTCTCTTTTGCCGCAGCGGAATCTCGATCGCAAATTCGGAACCTTCTCCTAATACAGAATGACAGGAAAGCTCGCCACCGTGTTTTTCTACGATAATAGAATGCGAAATTGCCAATCCTAAGCCTGTTCCTTTGCCAATAGGCTTAGTGGTGAAAAATGGGTCAAATAAGCGCTTTTTCACGTCTTCGCTCATCCCGGGGCCGCTGTCAGCTATCCGCATTACAACGCAGTTATTATCGGTTACTTCGGTGCTAATCGTAATTGCGAGATTTTTGCCCGGGCGATCGGATTTATTTATGTCCATTTCCAAGGCGTCGATCGCATTACTCAACAAATTCATAAATACTTGATTTAACTGACCGGGATAACATTCAACTAAAGGTAAGTTACCGTATTCTTTAATTAGATTAATTGTCGGGCGATCGGGTTTATTTTTGAGGCGGTTTTGCAAAATCAGCAGCGTGCTTTCAATGCCTTCGTGAATGTCCACTTGTTTCATTTCGGCTTCGTCAAGTCTTGAGAAAGTTCGCAGGCTCAAAACTATGTCGCGGATGCGATCGGCTCCGACTTTCATAGAGCCTAAAATTTTCGGTAAATCTTCAATAATGTAATCAATTTCAAAGTCTTCTCTTGCCTCTAAAATTGTGGCGCTTGGCTGCGGGTTTTCCTGTTGGTAAAGTTGCAGCATTTTTAGCAAGTTTTTAGTGTATTCGCTGATGTAGCTGATATTGCCGTAGATAAAATTAACTGGGTTGTTAATTTCGTGGGCGACACCTGCTACTAACTGTCCCAAACTCGACATTTTTTCACTTTGAATTAATTGAGCTTGGGTGCGCTGGAGTTGGTGCAAAGTTTGTTCTAGCTGTTGAGTTTGAGCCTGAGCTAATCGGGCAGTTGTGCGGGTTTGGGTGTATAATTCGGCGTGGTCGATCGCGATCGCAATTTGAGCGACCACTGCTTGCATCAATTCCACTTCTGAATCGCTCCAATTTCGCGCTTCTCCAGCCTGATAGCAGCAAATCGCTCCCATATCTCCAGAAGCAGTTTGAATGGGCAGCGACAGCACAGAATTAATGCCAAAGGCCTGGTAAATCTCCCGTACTTCTATATCGTCCAGATTGCTAACATCATCAACGCGCAGGATTTGCAGCCGCAAAACCTGCTGCACAATAGCGCTAGATTGTACATCAACGGAGTAGGTACCAATTAAACTTGGTAAAACTAGATTTTTGGCTTCGTAAGTTATTTCCCAAATAGGAGGGTTGCTGTTGGGGCGATACCAAAGGAAGACGCACCAATCTAGCTCCATTAAGTGGTGAATTTCTTGAACGGCGGTTGCTAAAATTGTGTCTAAATCTAAAGAATTGCGAATCTGGTTGGCAATTTGATTGAGCAGTTGTTCTCTCAGAGCTTGCTGTCTGAGGGCTTGTTCCGATCGCACTAACGTTTCTTCTGCAAGGAAGCGATCGGTTAAATCTTGGACTACTGCTTGGATCATTATCTGATTTCCAACTTCGATGACTGTTAGCACGACTTCTGCCGGAAAATCCGTACCGTCTAAGCGCTGGTGCAGCCAATCAAAACGGTGGTTTCCGCGCTCAAAGGCGATCGCGATCATTTCGTTGGCGATGCTCAAAGAATCTCTGCCACTGGGCTGGAAAGGCGGCGAAAATTCACCCGGATTCTTGCCGAGAAACTGCCTTTGGCTAGTGGCTCCAAATAGTTCTATGGTAGCGTTATTGACATTGCGGATACCGTTTTCATCTAACATTAAAACAGCCAAACTGGTTAATTCGTAGAGCGCTCGAAATTTGGCTTCCGACTGCTGTAATGCGGCTTCTGTTTGCTTGCGATCGGTAATGTCGGCAACCATTGCCAAAGTGCCGATAAAGCGCCCTTCTTTGTCTGGCAAGGGATTAGTAGAAACCATCGCCCACAACTCGCTGCCATCTCGGCGCAGGAACTTAAAATCGTGCTGTTCGCCAATTCCTTCGCGGCGGCGGTTGAGATTGGCCCCAGCGATCGCCCTGCCTTCTGCATCCATGAAAGCAAATAGCGGTTGCCCGATCGTCTCCTCTACGGTGCAACCGAGCATATCAGCCATTTTTTGGTTGACAAAAGTAGTTTTACCCTCCGCATCTATCATCCAAATTCCTTCGTCTGCTGTCTCAACAATACACCTGTATTTTTCCTCGCTTTCTCTGAGGGATTCTTCGGCTAATTGGCGGGCGGTAATGTTTTGAGTCATTAGCAATCCGCCGGTAATTTCTTGTCGTTCGTTTCTGACTGGCAAAGTATAAGCGAGGTAGATACGATCGCGATAAGTAAATTCTGTAACAACTGTTTCTCCTGCGAGTGCTGCTCGATAATTTGGCTCGACTTCAGCGCAAAAATCTGGCTCGAATACTTCCCAGATTGTCTTGCCTTCCATCAACTCTTTGGAAAGCCCGACTGCTGCTAATTCCGTACCTTCTACCAGGGTGTAGCGCATTTCTCGATCGAACAACATCACTGCACCGTTAGGAAAATTGCTTGCCATCGTGCGGTAGAGTTGTTCGCTGGCTACCAGTGCTTCTTCTGCTTGTTTGCGATCGGTAATTTCAACGATTACTGAACCAATGCCGATCGCCTCGCCGCTTTCATCTAACAGCGGAAAGTAAGAGGCTACGATGTGTCGCAGTAGCCCTGGCTGTCTGAAGTTTTCGCCGCTTATTTCCATGTTGAGTACAGGCTGTTTTGTATTCAAAATCTGCCGGTAAAGAGGCTCCATCATTGGGGCGATATCCGGCAAGATTTCTCCCACACTTTTGCCGATATGTTCTGCTAGGCTGGCACCATTGATTTGAGCCAGCATTTTATTAATTTGTACGAACCGTAATTGGTCATCCAAAATACACAATCCAACGGGGGAGTCGGTGAAAAAGGCGTCAAATCGTGCTTGTCGCAGAGCTAATTCTTGTTCTAAAGCTTTGCGCTCGCTGATGTCCCTGATGCAGCCAACACTCCCCAATATTTCGCCACTAACGTCTTTGAGCAGACAAATTGACAAGTGCGAGTAGAAGTCTTCCCCGGACTTGCGGCCCATTTTGATCTCTAGTTCGCACTCGCCTTTTTCTAACAACAGTTCTTGAACTAATTTTAATATAAATTCTCGCTCTTTTGGTGAATAAATTAGACCGATATGTTGACCGATAACTTCATTTTCTGCATAACCATAGAGCTTTTCGGCTCCTTGATTCCAAGTGGTAATCAAACCCTTCGTATCCGTGCAAATTACGGCTTCGCGAATTTGCTCTAAAATCTGATTTTGCAGTCGCAATTCCGATTTTGCTTGTTCCAGTTCAGCGATTTTTGCTTGGAGTAGTTCCTGAGTTTTTGCCAGTTCATCTGTCTGGTTTACCAGCACTTTTTCGAGAGGTGAATTGTAATCTGTCGCTGATTCCAATGGCTGACTATTTTCATCCCGATCGTTGACAAGTTCGATCGCAATCAGCCAAATCACGCACTCTCCCTCTGTTTCAATTGTGCGATCGGAAACACGCACGGGTACGAGATGACCGTGTTTGTGTTTGTATGCTGTCTGACAGTAGTCTGTGCAGTTATGTGTTACCTGACTTTTAAGATATTGTTGTTCTTTGCCAGCGCATTTTGCGTGCAGAATTTCCCAGTAATTGAGGTTGAGAGTTTCTACAACTGTGTAGCCGATAATACTTGCAAAAGCTGGGTTTATGTCCAGAAAAGTCCCATCTGTCCGGCACAATGCCAGTCCGATTGGGCTAAGTTCCGACAATTTGCTATTGTGGCGATCGGGCTTGATTTCTCCTAACTTGCTTTGCATTTGACCTAGCTGGACTTGGGATAACTAATTATATCTTTCATTTTGTCTATAGTTGTGACTTTTATCACTCAGTAAGGGAGAAGGAATAACTTCCTTCTTCCTTCTTAGTTTAATTGGCGTTGCTGAGAAAGGAGTATGATTTGCCTCCGAAATTTAGTAGGGGCAATTCATGAATTGCCCCTACTCTAAATTTCAGGGATTACTATAGCGAGTGAATCATACCTAAATTCAGCAACGCCGTTTAATTAATCGCGGGCGATACCTTCGGCTCGGGCGGCCAACTGCACAGCACCTGCGACAGCAATGGCAACTCTTTCGTCAAAAACTGACGGTATAATATGTTCCTTGTCAAGCTGAGAAGGGCTGACTAGAGAGGCTATCGCATAAGCTGCACCCAAATACATACTTGTGGTAATCGTGCTAGCTTTGCAGTCCAGAGCACCTCGAAATATCCCCGGAAATGCCAACACATTGTTAATTTGATTCGGGTAGTCGCTACGTCCCGTGGCAATAATCGCCGCATCCTCCATAATTAATTCTGGCTGAATTTCGGGAATGGGATTTGCCATTGCAAAAACAATCGGATTCTCGGCCATCGATCGCACCATTGATCGCGTGAGTACGCCCGGAGCGCTGACACCTAAAAATACATCGGCACCGGCGATCGCATCTTCCAAAGTACCGATCGAATCAACAGCAAATTCTAATTTTTCTGGATTCATATCCGTGCGGTCTTTGGAGAGGACACCTTTGGAGTCGCACATGATGATGTTTTCGGCACCTGCTTTGCGCAGCAAGCGGGCGATCGCGACTCCGGCCGCACCGGCTCCGTTAATCACGATACACACTTCTTCGATTGTTTTTTTGACGATTTTCAAGGCATTAATTAATGCTGCCAAACTAACAATCGCCGTACCGTGCTGGTCGTCGTGAAAAATCGGAATATCTAAAGTTGCTCGCAATCTTGCTTCGATTTCAAAGCAGCGAGGAGAAGAAATATCTTCGAGGTTAACTCCCCCAAAAACCGGGGCGATATTCTGGACTGTGCGAATAATTTCCTCGGTATCTTGGGTGTCCAAACAGATAGGAAAGGCGTCAATTCCGGCAAATTCTTTAAATAGCATGGCTTTGCCTTCCATGACTGGCAGTGCAGCCATTGGGCCGAGGTTTCCCAGTCCCAAAACTGCGCTACCATCGGTAACAATCGCAACAGTATTTTGTTTGATTGTCAGGTTGTAAACTTGTTCGGGGTCGTTGGCGATCGCAGTACAGATGCGGGCGACTCCTGGGGTGTACGCCATTGCCAAATCGGACTGGCGTTTGAGGGAAATTTTGCTAATTACGCTGATTTTGCCGCCGCGGTGCAAGTTGAAGGTGCGATCGTACACATCGATCACTTTGATATCCGGTAGCGCTTTCACTGCTTGCACAATTTCTTCGTTGTGCTCGATACTGTAAGCATCAACGGTGATATCGCGAACGGTAGTGGCGCGGGTTTGCTCGATTAAGTCGATTTGACCGAAGTTGCCGCCTACAGAGGCGATCGCGCTGGTGACGCTTGCCAGCATTCCCGGCTGGTTCGGCAGAGCAACACGAATCGTTAAACTAAAGCTGGGGTTCGGTGTCAGTTTTACCATAATGGCTTGATTTCAGATTTGAGAATTTCAATCTTAGATTTTATCGCCAATGTTAGGTATAAAATTTAATAATTCAAATTTTTAACCTAAATTTTTAATAAATTCTATTTTTCTGTCAAGTTTGCAGCGAACCGCGAATCTGAAGCACAATTCTATTTTTTGAAATATTTCTGCTCGCTGCGAACTAGGGGAATCCTTCGCCGAGATTTATTGTCCTGCGATACTGCCTAATTCCCGCTCGTCTTTTGAAGTGAGACACTCAGGAGAGTCGGCGAGGCTTTTTTGCAGCCGGGAATTGGGAAGAGAAAAGTAGATGCACGGATGTTTTAGCCGAAAAATAAACATTAGATCGACTGACAAGCGGGCATTTTGTATGTAAATTGTTGCTGCTTAATACTTGCATTCGATCGCGAGTGCAACTTTACAAACGATCGAACTACTTGCACCCTGTACACGAAAATTTCCGCGATTGTTACTAATAGGCAATCTACCCGGTCTTTCCTCATAAGCACTGGTTTAGCTCAGCACAGTGAATTGCTGGTTGGTAACTGTCAATTTTAGCGATCGGTTGCAGCATCTGCACAGATAACAGTAAAGATTTTGCAAGCTAGACAATCGGGGGGAACTTTTTCTAAATCTTGCAGATCGACCGATCGATCTATCTCACTGCCGGCGGGAACGATGCACAGGGCAACTTGTCCGACTCCAGCCATGAGTTCGGCAACTCGCTCCAAAATACTGTCGATTTTGCCAATTAATTGGTCTGCTGCATCCAGACTCGACGCAATGATGAAAAAGGTTTTGACTCCATCGGGACAAGGCGCAAAGCCGAGGGTACACTCTTCTAATAGCGCTTGAGTCGAGAGACTCAAAGGCTCATGGAAGCGATTGATTACAGCTTGATAAAAGGCTTGGGTCAGAGAACGATCGCCAAAAACAGGTTGAGATAACATAACTACTTCCTTTCGTAGAATTTTCGCGGGTATTAAACTGAATGTTAACATACCTTAATGTAAGTCATTTAATTAAATTATGTAGCGATCGCGATCGTTGACTGGTGTGATAATTTTGGGCTTGTCAAGCGATCGCCATTGTGATAAAATGTATCCTCAGTTACGCCAGCGTGTGATTTCGATCGCAATAGCTAAGTACAAATACATAAGTTAAAAACACTAAGTATTAAATCAAAATATTCAAAAAGATGAACTCGATCGCCCAACAGTTAAAAGCAAGATTTGAAAAAGCATTCACCGCTGCATTTGGCGAAGGTTACTCGGGTACAGATCCGATGCTAGCCGCCGCCAGCAATCCCAGTTTTGGGGACTTTCAATGCAACGCGGCGATGAGTTTGGGAAAAAAGTTAGGCAAGCCACCACGGGCGATCGCCTCTACAATCATCGAAAACCTAGATATTGCCGACATCTGCGAAACTCCAGAAATCGCCGGCCCCGGCTTTATCAATTTGAAGCTGAAACCGGCTTATTTGGAAGCGCAAGTTAGGGCGATCGCCGCCGACACCCGTTTGGGGATTTCACAGACAGAAGCGCCTCAGAGAATTGCGATCGACTTTTCCAGCCCGAATATCGCCAAAGAAATGCACGTCGGACACTTGCGATCGACAATCATCGGCGATGCGATCGCCCGCACCCTCGAATTTATCGGCCACGACGTAATCAGAATCAACCACATCGGCGACTGGGGCACCCAATTCGGAATGCTGATCGCCTACTTGCGCGAAGTCCACCCCGAAGCATTAACAACCGCTGACGCCCTAGACTTAGGCGATTTAGTCGCATTTTACCGCCAAGCAAAACAGCGCTTCGACGCAGACGAAACCTTCAAAGAAACCGCCCGCCAAGAAGTAGTAAAACTCCAAGCCGGCGCCGAAGACACCCGTCGCGCCTGGAAATTGCTGTGCGATCAATCCCGCCGCGAATTTGCAGTAATCTACGATTTGCTCGATATCAAATTAACCGAACGCGGCGAATCATTTTACAATTCATTATTACCCGCAGTAGTCGAAGATTTAACCGATGTCGGTTTGCTAGTAGAAAGTGACGGCGCGAAATGCGTTTTTGTAGACGGTTTCACCAATAAAGAAGGCGAACCCCTACCGTTAATTGTGCAAAAAACCGACGGCGGCTACAACTACGCCACCACCGATTTAGCAGCCGTGCGCTACCGCATCAAAGAAGACGGTGCAAAACGCATAATTTATGTCACCGATTCGGGACAAGCCAACCATTTCGCCCAAGTATTTGCAGTCGCCAGAAAAGCCGGTTGGATTCCCGAAGATGTCGAAATTGTCCATGTTCCCTTCGGTTTGGTATGCGGAGAAGATGGCAAAAGATTAAAAACTCGTTCTGGGGATGCAGTGCGGCTGCAAGATTTACTCGATGAGGCGATCGTCCGAACCCGCAAAGACTTGGAAGAGAGATTAGTCAAAGAAGAAAGACAGGAAACTGAAGAGTTTATTACCAACGTCTCTCAAGTAGTTGGCTTGAGTGCAGTCAAATACGCCGACTTAAGTCAAAACCGCGCCAGCAACTATGTTTTTAGTTACGACAAAATGCTCGCATTGCAAGGAAATACAGCACCTTATATGCTGTATGCTTACGTGCGCGTGCAGGGAATTCGCCGCAAAGGAGAGATTGATTTTGACAACTTAGATGCTAGTGCAAAAATTATTTTGGAGTCGGATGCAGAGTTAGTTTTAGCCAAGCATTTATTGCAGTTGAATGAAGTTGTGAATGCTGTTGGTGGCGATTTGTTGCCGAATCGCATTTGTCAGTATTTGTTTGAATTGAGTCAAAAATTCAATCAATTCTTTGAACAGTGTCCGGTTTTGAAAGCTGAAGAACCGTTGCGAACTTCGCGGTTGATTTTGTGCGATTTGACAGCTAAAACTTTGAAGTTAGGATTAGGATTGTTAGGAATTCAGGTGTTGGAGAGAATGTAATTTTTTAGCCGCTGTGAAACAGGCAAGATTCCGGGAATGTAGGGGCGGGTTAACCAACAATAATTGCCTGAAACCAACCATCTCGAAAACCCGCCCCGGCCTGATTGCACAACCCACATATTTATCAACCTAATTCTCGGTATATGGGGATTTGTCGTTAGGAGGGCGGGTTTTATAGATTGTCGGTTTGAGATTGAGATTGTTGGCGAACCCGCCCCTACATTAGTAGGGAAACGGCATTCCCGTGTGCGATCTTCCCTGACTTTTTTACCTATATCCGATCGCTGAAATTCATCTATAAAGTAAACCTTAATTGAAGGAGAATCACTCTGCATTAATTCCCTCCCACAGTTCAGAAAGCGGTATAGTCTGCCCTGTCATTGCTTCGTGCCATCCTTGACGAAAACACTCTTCTGCTGACTTCAGCGGTTCCTCATCAGCAAGAACAATAACGCGAACTCTGCGATCGGCAAATTTAGCTGATTGGGCGAGAATTTCTTCCCAGGTTCCTTCTATTTCTAGTAGTTGTGTTGTCATTTTTTTCATGGAATTGTGACTAAGTTTATTTTAGCGTGTGAAGAAGTGCGATCGCCCCTTCCAGCGTCAAATTTCAGGCTAATGGAAGTATTTTTTGATTTTGCCAAAGAGAGTATGTTATACTTCTTGGCGTAAAGTATTGAAATTGATACTAGATAGCCCTAATGCCTGAAAACATTAAGCCGATTCAAAAGATTCTCTTTGGTAGCCCAGGGACTGGAAAAAGCTACCAGATTCGGGAAATTGCTAGAGATAAATTAGGAATTCCATTGGATGACACTACTCACACTGTCAAGACAGTGTTTCATCCAGAGTACACCTATGCTGATTTTATGGGGAAATTATTGCCCCTCACCCAAGGCAACTCGATTATTTATAAATTTTATCCAGGGCATTTTATTCGCATTTTGGGAATGGCATACCAAGGTTTAATTGATGGCAAGAAAGACCATTACTTGCTCGTAATTGATGAATTAAATCGAGGAAATGCGGCGGCTATTTTTGGAACTGTGTTTCAGCTACTCGATCGCGAAAGTGATGGCTGGTCAAGTTATGAAGTGGATGTTTCTGACATGGAGTTAGTTGGCTTACTGGAAGCAATGCGCCTCAAGACAATCATTCAAGATGGAACAATTGAAATCAAAGAAGGAAAGACTAAAATACCTTGTGAAGATTTTTGTCAACAAAAAGTACATCAATTATTAGCCTCAAAAAACTCTGATGGTAGCAGAGTATTTAGCCTAATACAACATCGGCGAATTAAGATTCCATATAACTTATCCATTCTCGCGACAATTAACACTTCGGATGAATCAATTTACTACCTTGATAGTGCTTTTAAGCGGCGCTGGGACTGGGAATATGTTAAAGCTCCCCACGGTAGCGATATAAATATTCCAGAAAAGTTTCTAGATGTTAAGCTAATAATTAATGGTGATGAACAAGAAACTTGGTTGTATTATATTGTTGGAATAAATGAATTGATCAAATCAAATTATCAAGTGATTCGGCGGATTGAAGATAAACAAATTGGTTGGTGGTTCATAAAGCCAGAAAATGGCAAAGTTGATCTTAATCAAGTAAAAGATAAATTGATGTTTTATCTTTGGGATAGTGTCTTTTCAAGGGATAAACGACCGTTAGAGCAGTTTTTATCGACTCCAAATCAGCCATCGGTAAAATTAACAGGCTATTCAGATTTTATTGAATTGACGGAAGAATTTATGATGAAAGTATATAATATCGGCAAAGAAAATGTCAGAGTAATAATAAGGAGAGAAGATTTTGAGGATTATAACGATTTTGAGAATGATACAGATTTTTTTGATAAGAATAGTGGTTCCTAGAAAGATGAGGTACACGAGATTCCCTGAATCTTGGGACTTTCAATCCTTATTACATACCTCATGTACCTGAGAAAGGCTATACTTTTTTCAAGTAAGTGAGTGACAAAAAAGCTTATTTCATCGGAAAAACTGGCTTCTAGACTATGTTTGATAAAGCTAATATCTACCATAATGATTAATTTCAATTTGTTAAAATTAAGAGTCTACGATCGTTACTCATTTGTGGGCATTCAAAAGCAATATGACAAACTGTACTTTTATCTACCTAAAGGATTTGATGATCGACTACCTGAGCTTAACACTTTTTTAGGTAAACGGGATTTGTTTTTCCTACTATACAAAATTCTCGGCACTTTTAAAAAAATCTGTATTGAGAAAGGTTCTATAAATGATAGTGGTAAGTTTGGCACACAGGATCGTGATGGTGTAATTAATAGTCATCACGGTTCTGAAATTCAAGATGATGAAGACAACTCAGAAAATATATTTTACTCGAAGCTGGATATTATTACTCATTTTTTGAATGCTTATGAGGAACCAAAAATTTTAGCCCTTGCTTATAGATTGGGCAAAAGTAACAAGTTTGATGTCAGCCAGATTCATAAATATTTACATCAAGCTGTGTATTTACCTAATCATGCAGCTTATGTGGATGAAATGCTACTTCCACGACGAGTAATGCAGTTTGAATCCACTGATATTGTCACGATGTATTGCTATCTATTTTGCGAAATTAAGCAGCAACTTCGAGAGGTGGTAAATCCTGAAATTACAGCATTAGCTGAAAGATTTCGTCAGCACCATTTCGGAAATCAAGACAGTCTTTTCGATGAAGAAAGTTATGAACAGGTTTTAGATATACTCAAGGATACGTTAGAAATAATTGACCATAATACACCGATCAAAGATGCTGATTATTGGCAGTATTACGAAGCAATTAAGTTATTTCTTTATGGCAATTGGCATCAAGCAGAAAACGGTGCTGTTTGGGGTATTAAAAATTTTCACAGTGTCTGGGAGTCGATGTGTTTGACCTATCTAGTAAAAATAGTCGATCCATCATTACTACTTTACTTGAATGAGCGCTATCTAAGTTCTCATACAGTGAAAAGAGCAAAATCATCTGCTAAGCTCATTGACTTATCAAACGCTTTTAAGATAAATGGTTCTTCACTGATTCCAGAGGCAGTTGTACTAACTTTGATTACCAATAAAATTAAGGGCAAGAAGACTTATAAGGTATATGCTCATAATTGGAAGGATCATGGCTATAAAACCACCATCTCTGGTATTAATATTGATCGGCAGACGAAAGTTTGGAAAGTTTGTTATATTGGTCAAGGGTATGATAATACTATTTTTGAAAAGTTACAGGCATTCTATAAGATTGACAGCAAGGGGCGTATGACTATTGATGCTCCGTTACCCCCAGATTTCTACTCATTTTGGCAAATTTCTTTTCCGCTTGATTCAGAATCTCTCCATAAGATGTATTACTTCAATCATCTCTTTTATTTGCCCCTGAAAAAACAGATTATCGACTGGGATAGATTTAATCAAGAAATTCTTCAGCCTTTGGGTATATTCTCTGGTCCTTTTTATAAAGGTCCTCGATCTAATGTTTTCAATGCTTCACTTTTTCGGGATAAAGATGTTGAATGGATGAGAGAACAGTTTAATGATTTTATTCGACAAGTTTTAAATCAAGATGGATGTTTCTGTGAAATCATCGACATCAAATACTTAGACAATAAATACTTAAGGAACCCCAATAAAATTGAAGAAATTAAAAACAGAAGCATCCGTAAGCAATTTGTCTATGAGCACTTGCTTCAAAAGACTTTAGAGAAGAGAAATGATCAATATAGTAAGTTGAGTATTCGGAGTAGCTTTTGGCTCCCTAGCTACCAACTTGGTGACTCAGAATTATTACAAGATGACTCGACTTTTATGAATGGCTACATTAAATTAAAAAATGTGAATTTTAAGTTATTGGCTGAAACCTATCTCGCTTAAAGCCTTTCAGCGACTATACAGCTTACAGCACATTCCATCCAAATGTGATAAAGTAAATTCAAATCGAGCATTTACAGCTTTCTGTTAACAATCAAGCTCTCCAAGATGCCTTTAAACATTGTTACGACAATTTGGCGATCGTTATCTCTGACAAATATATCGTAGTTGGGACTTGAGTTAATTTCAATCAACCAATATGCTCCTTTTGTATCCAGCGCGATGTCAAAGCCAGCATAGTCGATCGCCATTTCCGCAAAAACAGGCCTCACAAAATCTTCTATTTCCGCAATAACCCTTGAATTAGTTATATGTCGAGCTTTTGCACCTTCCCAGTGCAGCGGACTCAGATTGCCCGCAAATTCAGCCTGAGACTTGTCTTTTTCGTACAGCAAAACGAGCTTTTCTTTGCAGAATATTGCCCGATATTCGCGGGTAATTTCGATATACTCTTGAGCTAGCGCCACATAGTCATAATCTTTGCTGTTGACGTTAAATATAATTTCGAGAGCTGCTTTAATTTGCTCTCCACTTTCACACAAAAAAACATTGTTGCCGCCAGAACCGCGATTTCTTTTGATAATCACCGGAAAAGCAAAATTTTTGTTAACTTCTAAAACTATTGATTCAATATCGGGAAAACTCAAATATTTTTGATACTTATCCTCGCAGTGAGGCGAGACAAAACTGAGAGTTTTGGGAGTATTTATATGGGCTTTTAAAAGTTGATAAGTATATTCTTTGTCTTTAAAAATTTGTGCTAATGACCCGCTATCAAATGCCGTCATGTAATTGACAAAAAAATAATCTTCGCCACCATGTCTGATTCTAATCAAGTTTTGGGAAGGATGCAAGATTTCGTAAGGGATATTTAATTCCCGACAAGCTTCGAGAACGAGACTGATATTTGTCAGCATAATTTGAACAGGATAAATTTTGAGGACTTAAGCGCGCTAACCTCAGAAACCGGGTTTCTTCCTCTATTTCTCGTGAGTAAATGCAAAATTCGTAGAAACCGGGTTTCTAGCCCCCATGCGTAAGCCCTGATTTTTTTCATTCACACTGTACCACAGGAGGAAGGAATGAGCATAAAAGGGCGATCGCCTTACCTACTTACTGCTTTGTCAGATGCACTTTCTTCTGGCAAAACATAGAAATCAACATCGATTTCTGCATTCAGTTTAGCTGCCTGAGCGACAATATCTGGATCGAAATGGATGGCTGGTACACTGCCTCTTCGATAATAAATGACACAAGCAATCTCCGCAGCATAACACTTGCACAACTCTAGCAAAGGAACCCACCCGGTCTGAAGCTGTTCTAAAACCGAATTAATGTGTTCTTCTAAGTCAGCAGATTTTTCAATTTGAGAATACACACTCCAACCATTTTCCTGATGCCGTCTAGTACCCCTAGGATTAATTAAGTCCCCTTTTCTCCAAGTTTCAGTTGGATTGATGCTTACTTTTGTCGTCACTTCGTCTGGATCGAATTCCATGCCAGTTAACATAAAGTAAGCGTAAATTTCTGACTCCATCAGCCCGCTCCTCTTTGATTAAAAATCATTAATATTCAAATCTGTGAATTCACCTGCCCCAATACCACCTTTAGGTTTAACATAAATATTGCCTTCTGTATCTTTGTACAGGTCTCTTTTTGAAGCGTTGCGTTTACCTTTGAGTAGATGAATGTTTTCACCCCCTCTCTGAAGCCTCTGTATCTCATCAATAGTCAGCAGCTTGTCTTGTCTCCAGTTTCGCTCTTCTTCACTATTCTCTAATACTATTTCCGCCATTCCTTACACCCTAAAAATTTGAGATTCGAGAATCTCTCTCGAATCTCAAATTAAATTCTATTCTATCCGAACAACCGCTGTCCGTTTGCAGCATCTTTCCCCGCATAAATCTCGCGGGTTCCCTTGGGAATGTAAATCCAACCGAATTCTTGCAAGCGGTTTGTCAAATTGGAAATGCTCACTCCCAATTCGTCTCTAATTTTGTATAAATGCGACCACTTGGTTAAATCCTTACCTTGTCTTTTATCCTCCAAAATACACCGAGGCATCAACAAACAGCTTGCAAAATATTGCGCTTGCCATTCGATCGACGCAATCTTGGTATTGGCGATCGCACCCCGACACACAAACGGTTCCTCGACATCAGACGCTGTTTGTTCTGCATTCTCTAAGTTGAGTTGCAGTTGTTTGACGGTGCCGTCTACTTCGTCTTGATTGATGTGCAATACCCAGTGGCCGATTTCGTGGGCGATCGTCGATTCGATGAAACCAGGCGGTTTTTCGAGAATCTGTTCGTTGATTTCGATTAACCGCTGCTGCGGCAAAATCCTGGCGGCGATCGCACCTTCTTCATCCGGCTCAATGCACTCCCAAACTACGCCCAAGTCCAGAAAATCAGCAACCGTTGTCGCATCAATTGGCCATCTCGGAGCAAAATTTTGCGTTTTCTGCATCTGCATCAAGATGTCATTTGCCAAACGCTCGATCGTTTCTTTGGGATAGAAGCAATACGGTTTAAAAATACTCACTATGAGGGGCCTCTCTTACGCTTCAAAAGATTGTTTGAGCCAATCTGGATTTTCTTGCATCCGGCGGAAAAGAGCCTGCATTTCCTTCGGATTCTGCTTCAGCAGCGCTTCGTACTGCTGCGGCAGTCTCCCGGCCAAAAAAATCAATTCCTCTTCGTTGATGTCTAGATTCCGCGCTAGCGATCGAATTACCTCCTCTTTTGGCGCGTAATCAGCTCGATCGTTCTCCAACTTCGACAAATAAGTAAAGTCCACACTTAGCATACCTGCTAGCTCACGTTGTGAGTAAGCTTTGTCCTTGCGAGCTTGACGGATCAGTCTTCCAAATGTTTGTTCCACGGTTTTTCGCCTCCTGACAAGCATTCTAGCCTGTTTTGATCAAAAGTTCAACAAAATACTTGACTACAAAATCAACATACGCTACTATGAGATAAGTTGACAGATTAATCAACCAATTTAACCATACTGCTGTGGTATAAAATGTAAATTAGGTAAATGCAACACTATATATAGCGCCGTCAATGGAAAGAAGAGCGATCGGCGCCGCGCATCAAAACGCTTGTACGCAGCAAATAAAAAGGAGGAGACAGCAAATGCTAAGAACCTGGACAGACACACATTACAAGCTCGAAGACGATGACTGGCTATACATCGCCACCCACGAAGAACAAAGCTCAGCCTCACTGGTTTGTCCGGGCTACGCGCGGGATGGCGAAGGCTTCAGCATCCATTTCACTCCAGCGCACTTAGAAACGTTGGAGAATTTGCTCGCCGCGCTGCGGATTATTCAAGCTCAACAAGAGGCGATGCTCGATTATACATATCCAGAACCAAAAGCGACAAAACATCTGATTCGGCGATCGAAAATGGCAGGAAGTTCGACAACTGAACCTGTAACCCATTGAACGGATCGATTTTTAGGAAAGACAGAATCAGAAATAGAAAAGGCTGTAAAGGCGCGATTGAATCGCGCCTTTACCATAACTGTTACAAGAGAGTAAAATGAAGAAACTAACGAAACTAAGAACCAAACTAAACCTGCAAGAAAACCGTCTGAGAGAGAATTTTGAGATGCTCGACCAAATTCGAGCAGATGCAGTTAACGACATCGAAAGTCTCACCGAAGACTTCCAACATATGACTTTGGTTGCCGAATCTATCCGTCGGAACTACCGAGCTTTGTTAGCCCAAAATCAATTGCTAAAAGACACGCTTTTGAGTATAGTTGACGAATGCGAATGCTGGCCACAAAATCGGTGCGATCGCTGTCAGCAAATTCTCAAAATTATCGCCAGCGATTATTCGGAACAAAAACCCGATGCAGCCAGAAAATATCGAGGAATTCTCAGCCAACTGCGGAACTTAGGATAACTAAGAATGTCTCAGAAAAAAGCATCAAAAAATTAGAATTAGGAGCAAAAAAAATATGATACTAGCAACTGCCAAAGATAGCAAAGCCCAAATTTTGCAAAACTTTCAGCAGATTTTAGCTGACAAGAAAAAGATCGAATCGAAAGTCAAGACCAAAGAACAGTCAGCCGAAAAAGCCAAAAACAAACAACTCCTCGAAGTCGCTTCTACCTACATAATTGACAGCATCATCAAAGGCTTAGCCGACTTGCAATTAGATTTCGGTAGCATCACAGGGTAAACGCATCTAAATTAATTTGACAAAAAGGTGGATTTGTGCATTACTAA